>Ga0181523_10000333_pt1 | contig 51918 bp, 54 predicted proteins | sample PEATcosm2014_Bin_43_FD_119752 | JGI IMG/M metagenome (GOLD analysis project Ga0181523, IMG submission 119752) | Peatland microbial communities from MTU Mesocosm Facility, Houghton, MI, USA - PEATcosm2014_Bin05_30_metaG | ecosystem: Environmental > Terrestrial > Soil > Wetlands > Peat | place... | reverse complement strand
GATCTGCGGTACGCCTGACTTTTCCGATGCGATAAACCGGACTATGTAATCTACTGCCGCTGAAATATCACGCAAGGAAGCCGTGAATTTCTGGCTCTGCCCCAGTTTGTTGTGAAACGTAATGATGGCTTCGCCGCCGATGCCCTCGACTTCCCCGCCGCAGAGACGATCGTCCTTGAGCTGCTTGATCCGCTCCAGATCGGTGGAAATCACTTGAAACTTCAAGCTGGAGCTTCCGGAATTCACAACCAGAACATTCATGGCGAGACTTTCTGACTAGCCGGGATGTACCAAGATAAACGTTCCGCGGCGCTGTCGACAAATTGTCGCCCAGCAGGGTAGTGGTGCTTTTTGACGATTGAGGAAGAGAACCACCAACCACAAAGGGCACGAAGGATCACGAAGGATTTCGTTTTGGATGGGTTTCCTTCGTGTGACTTCGTGCCCTTCGTGGTTAAAGATCTCAAAACTGCACCACTACCGCAGCGGTTAGCCCTAAGCACTATGGCCCGTGCAATGCAGCACGCCCAGATACGCGCTCCAGGGACCGACCGCGTCGCGATAATGGTGGGCCATCACACGAGAGAGTTGATGCAGATGAGTAAGATCGTGAAGGGCCCAGGTTGCCAAAAGTTCTGATACCGTCACCACCCCCAGCGCTGGATGCCTTCCGCGCCGGGCGAAGTCTTGTGGCTGTAAGTTCAGAGCCCGCAGCGCGGCTAGATTTTCGTTGCGCAGGCGGGAGAACTCGTCCAAGAGTTGTTCTAGCGACTTGCCTTGGCTCTCTCTCGCTTGCGCGAAGCGGTCAAAGGGATCGAACGCGCGCGCCTCGCCGTTTTCCAGAATGATTCGCACCCGCGGCATCCAGTCGGTCCGCTCCCCGGCAATCAGGTGGCCCACAATGTCGAATGCGCTCCAGGTATCTTTTCCTTCCTTGTTGTGCCCTTCGTTGCTGAGCACCCACGTGTCGGGCAGCCCGCGCAACAGTGCATTCAGAGTTGCGGGAGTGCGAGTGAGGATTGCGCTGATTTCGGCGAGGCTGAATTCCGTCACGTTTTTCATGCCTACCTAGATGCACATCTGGCGCTTTGGACTCAAGCCAGCGGAGGCGGTTTCAAGCTCCAGAAAGTCTCAAGGGTTATAGCGCGCCAGCCATGCGGCAATTTCACGGAACACATCCTGGCGCTGCTCCCACACAGTCGGAAAGTGCGGGGAACCCGGATACGTCACCATGCGTGTAGTCTTGCCGCGCGCCGCCAGCACCTCAAAATATTCCCGACCCTGATAAGTTGGCACGCGCTCGTCGGCCGCGCCGTGCAATACCAGCAGCGGGGTGGTCACATTCTCCGCGTGCATGACGGCGGAGAACGCAAAAAATGCTGCCGGATCTTTATCCGTCCAACGGGCATCGTAGTCGATCTGCTGCACGTCGCTGGTCCACATGAACGTAAGCCAGTCGGTAATCCCCGCGCCTTCGATGGCAGCTTTGTAGCGATGCGTCTGCGTGACCGTCCAGGAAGTCATGAAGCCGCCGGCACTCCATCCGAACATGGCCAGCCGGTTCGGATCAGCCCAGCCCTGAGAGATGGCGTAGTCGGTTGCGCTGTCGACGTCGCGATACGCACGATCTCCAAAGTGCTGGTAGATGGCGTTCAAGAACTCGGTGCCATATCCGGTTGAGCCGCGATATTCCGGCTGCAGCACGACGTAACCCATGCCGGCAATCACCCGCGAGAACACGTCGAGCCGCAGACTATCGTTCGCTTCCGGCCCGCCGTGCGGCATCACCAGAAACGGATAGGCCTTCCCGGCCTGGTAATCCGATGGAAAGGTGACCATTCCCTCCAACGCAATTCCTTCTTTGCTGGACCAGTGCACCGCCCGCACCTCGCCCAACGCGACCTTCGCCAATTGCTCGTCGCCTTCGTGGGTGATGCGCTCCAGCGTATTGCCGTGCGCAATGGCCACATTGGAAGCGTGTTGCGGATCAGCCACGGTGAAGGCCTGAACCTGGGGTACGTGAAGATCGGGAGCATGAACATCGGGCGCGGAAGCGATCTGCGGTGCTACCCAGTTGGCTACGGTCCCGTCGGGCCACTGGTAGGTGGGAACCAGCGCATTATTCTGCAAGGCGTCGACCTCTGACCTGACGCCACGCGCCACTATGACCCAGACGTTTCCATTCGCGTCCACTGACAATTGCTCGGCGCTGCCTTCCAGCTTGGGCGTACAATCCGCCGGAGTTCCGCCGCCGGCGGCAACGGTCCAGACATGGTCCGGCGTCAGCACTTCTGTGGTCGTGCTCAGGAACGCGAGATCCTTGTCGCCGTTGATCCAGCCAATTCCACTCGTGGCCTCATCGATGGTGGCGACATGCCGCGCGCCCGACGCGCTGCAAACGTCGATAAAAGAACGCACATAATGGAAACCGATTTTCGGTGTCTGCGACAGCACTGCGAGTGAGGAGCCATCGTGCGACCAGGCGATTTCAGCCACGTCTTTCAACGTCGGGCACCACCACGCGCCACCGGAACCGTCGGCGCTAATCACGTAAAGGCTGGTGGGTTCGGCTTCGATGACGGTATGTACATCCGCCAGCGGATCCGGAAGCCGCGGATCGGCCAGGATGGCATAGTGTGCGCCATCCGGGGAGATCATGGCCGAATGAACGCCTCGCGGCAGGGCGGTTAGCGGCACGGGAGTGGCCGCCGCAGCAGCGGCTGTGTTCGGCGATGCGAGGGCCAACGTGGCCAACTGCGCCGTCTTGTTGACCTCGTACACGCCATAGAATGCGGCGCCATCGCGAGTGAATCCTGCAGGCCGGAATTTCTCCGGAACAGTCAGGTGACGGGACTCGCCGCCAGCAGTCCCAATCAACTGCCACTCCGTATTGTCCGGTCCCTTGGCGCCGCCGAAACGCACGCGGTAGAGAACGCTTTTGCCGTCGGGCGAAACTGCTACGGCCGCCGTGCTCCGCAGCGTAGACGCATCGTCGACGGTGAAGGGATGCCGCGAGCTCTGAGTGAAGGCAGTGGTCGAAACAACGAGCAGAAGAATGGAAACGAATGCCAGACGGCGCATCACATACCCCCTGATCTACCCCATGAACGATCAGAAGCATATCGTAGAGGGACTAATCCGCACCACTAGCACGGACGGTGGAATGCTTTGGGCATGCGGTTGTGGAGGTCGCTCTGGGCCTTCGCTCTGAATCTCAGCTCAGCGAATCCCCATGGCTGGGGATGATCTCGAGTCCTCGCGCGCGTTCTCCACCGGCAGGGCAGTCGCCCGTGTAATCTTGTAATCCTTGTACTCGATGTTGAGGATCGCCCGTCCTCCGAGCCGGATCACACTTTCCGTGTGGTTTTCGGCCGGAAGCCAGAAGTCATCCACTTTCACGTAGCGGTGATCAATTTCAGTTTTCTTGATCCAGAAGGAAGGATTCTTCCCCGGCTCTCCTTCGATGTGCACTACCGCGAAGTCCTTGTCGTCGACCCAGATTTTTCCCCGATAGAGGAATTTGTTCTTGGTTTTCGGCAACAAATCGAGGATGTATCGTCCGCCGTCAGGAGAGCTCTCATAACCGGCAAGCGCGAAATCATAGTTCTCGGTGCTCAAGGCCGTGCGGCGGCGATTTTCGGGGCTGGCCGCTTCCTGTTCACCCTCCAGCAGTTTCATGAAAACGTGATCGACAATGAACTTCGAGCCCGTCTGCGAAACGATGCTGAACTGCTTCGCCGCCGGGGAATGGAACGTCATGGTGACCACCATCTCGGCATCATGGTCGCTGGGGATTCCGCGATACTGCATGCGGTAGACGCGCGTTCCCCCAAACTCTTCGAGAGCAGCGGCCCGTTCCGCATTTTTCTGCTGGAGATTTCTCACCACGTCGTCCAGCGCCAGGGGAGCGCTCTTGACGGAAGATGCAGGGTCATCCGCGGGTTGCGCTGGCGTTTGTGCCGTAGCGTGGAGCAGAAGGAAACCATACAGTGGCAAGCAAAAGACGGCCATTGCGGCGCGACGTGATTGGACTTTCTGCATATTCCCTCTTTTACCTTGCTTTTGCTCCAGCATGGTTGTTACCTAAGGTGCGGCACCGTTACTCCGGTGTAGAGGCCGCATTCTGACCTTCTTCCCGCTGCGGACAGGGTGCGCTCGTATCCGCCAAAGACGGACTCAAAAACCGGGCCCCACGATTTGGTCATCGCGTGAGCCGGGCCGCCGCGCCCAGGTTCTGCCGCAGCTCAGCCCGCCTCGCGAAGTGCAAGATGCTCGCCCAGAATTCCCGCAGGTTGTTGGCCACAAATCCGGCGTAGCCCGAGCGAAACGATGAACCGAGGGGCCGCCTTTATTCGTCACCACCTCAGCCACGCCAACGCCTCGAGCGCGACCTTCCCACAGGTACCCGTTCGTGAAGGAATGTCAAAACGTCCATATTCGCGTACGCAGGACGTAGTGTTCTCGTGCAGCGTCTCCGGCAGTTCGGTCAACTTCGGTTCGTAGGGCTGCAGCGTGAGAATTCGCGCAGGCGTACCATTATCGCCTGCCCGGCGCCGCTGGGAAGATTGTACACACCCAAATGCAACGTCCCTCTCCCGAAACGGAACCATCCCTTAAACCGGAACCGGAATTCGGCGGGCTCAGGAACCGGTGTCGTTGAGGTGTTGGAGTATTTACTTCACTAGTTCGGAGAGAAGCCGCATCTTCGTGTGGCAGCGATTGTTTCCTTAGTCGTGGGCGCGCTTTCCGCGTTGTTCAACCGGTATGCCATGCGCCGCGGAACGTTGCTGGTGGGCGCAGAGAGCAGCGGCTACGGCGGGATCTTATTTTCTCCAAAGTTGACAGCGGGATGGTTGCACCGATCTTTTCGATGAGCGGTAACTACTCTCCGCACAAACCAATTCCCAAGGGTGTTTGATTTAATTCTGGCTCACCTAACATCGAAGGCAGTCGTGAGTTCGCCTCCCTTATTCGGCAGCTGGCATACGATCAGAATTCGAACCCGCCGGATTCTTGTTCGTGATTCGTAACGCAAAACAATCTGTCGCGATTCTCCCGCTCCCGTCGTGGACAATGCTCTCAACACTGAGGGGGGAGAGGAGTGGCGCCAGACGACTGCCCGAATTGCGGCGGTACTGGATATGTTGCGAAGCCGGTGGACTTGAACGGTAAGTCCGATGGAGTCGCATTTATCCGCTTGCAATGTCCCGTCTGCCGGGGCACCGGCCGGAAACACCCGATCCCACCTACGACCGCCGGCTGACCGCACGGCCTGCGGTGCTTGCGAAACGTTCGGAGCCGGGCCGTCATACTTCCCGTCCTACGGTTGACGGCCCGGGCCGTACGTTCGCCGAAACCTTCCGCGTGACTAGTTTTTCCGATTGCGCTGGCTTGACGGATGGAACCAGCGCCGGATTGAACTTACCCGATTAAACCTGTTTAGTCCGGGCCAGCCTTCAGGCAATCCCGGCCGCGACCCGAGTCTTCCGCCGGGAGGAGCTTGCCGTCTCCACCCGATTCCGTCCGTTGGCTTTGGCACGGTAGAGCGCCTTGTCGGCCGCTTGCAGGACTTCCTCGGGGCGCAACTCTGGCTTCGATGAAGTCGCCACACCCACGCTGACCGTCACCGAGAGTGGTGCTGGAAGTGGTTGCTGGGCGAGTTTCCGAATGGAATCTCCTTTTCGCTTGCGGTCGCGGCCGCGCCCGCGCTCGTTTCGCCGGTCCGGTCCGCGAGGAACTTCGCGCCGGTCGGCGCCTCGCATACGGAACTGCGAGGACTCGATCGCCTCCCGCAACCGCTCCAGATGATCCACAACTTCGGAAGTGGTTTTTCCAGGAAACACGATGTTGAACTCCTCCCCGCCGCAACGAAAGGCCTGTCCTCCACCGGTGACGCGCGACAAGTTCACCGCAACCAGTTGCAGGACCTGATCGCCGGTGTCGTGACCGTAAGTGTCATTGAAGCGCTTGAAGTGATCGATATCGACCACCGCGATCGAATAAGGATGCTGCAATCGCAGAAGCGCGTCGTTGAACGCGCGGCGCGAGGGCAGCGTCGTCAGTTCATCGTGGTACGCGAGAAGATAAGAATTCTCAACCAGCGAAACCGCAAGAATGCAGGCCGCAGTGGCCGAGTAAATGGTCGCAACGCGGATGCTTCCCGAGAAACGTAGCGCCAGGAAAAAGGCGGAGAGCGACCACAACAGCGCGCTGTCGACGGGCTTGCGAATGAGCAGAAACCTCGCCAGAAGCAAGAGGCCGGCGCCCGCGAATACGAGCAGGGCATAGCCTGGCATCGAGACCGGCATCGAGGCCGCAGCCGCAAGATGATGCGCCCGCGCCGGAGGCGACGGCAATCCCTCGGCCGCGCGGCAAAGCACGCCCACGATTACCGATTGCACGAACAGAAACAGGCCGACAGGCGCAAGCGCTGCCATCGTGAAGCCGCGCTCGTGCATCAGCGCAATCAGAACGAAATCCAGCGGCACCAGCACGGCCGCCGCCTGCACCGCCGTCCATCCTGGGGTTCCGGGCGCGATGTGACCGCCTCCCCCGAAGAGCGCTATCGCTTCCTGGGCCAGAAACAGCACCAACAACGCGAAGAAGATGCGGCTGGAATGGAATCTCCAGGCCAGCAGCATCCCCCCAATCAGCGCGCAATAGCCGAGAAAGCTGAGGGCAGGCAGGGCCAGCGTCAGCCAACCGGAATAGACGAGCACGGCGATGCCCAAAAGCAGAATTCCGCCCGGCAGCAGAAGAGACTTCAGTGTCGTTTTGCTCCATACCTGCAAGGCGGGACTCCGATTCGGAAAAACTCCCTTCGGATTATCGCTGGTGCAACAGCAGCGAAGGAATTAGCGGCGGAGGTTCGCACCAGGACCACGCGGTACAAAAAGCACGGTCCCGAACTCTCCCGAATTGAAACCCGGCGCCATTCCTGCACCTACAGACCTTTGTGTGGGCGTAGTTTTGGCTGCGCTTGAGCCGTTTCTAACTAGACTGTGGCTGTTGGATTAAGGAAGGTTCAGAGTATGCGAATTCTTATCGCAGAAGATGATGAAGCGCTGGCCAAATTCGTTCGTCAGGGTCTCGAAGGCGAACATTACTCTGTGGACGTTTCACCGGATGGCGAACACGCCCGGAACGCGGCGACCGAGGTCGACTACGACGTCGTCATCCTCGACCTTAACCTGCCCAAGCTGGACGGCGTGAGTGTGCTGCGCTATTTACGGGCGAAAAAGCCCAGCATACCGGTGCTCGTGCTGACCCAGCGTACCCGGGTCGAGGACCGGGTGCAGTGCCTCGACACCGGCGCCGACGACTACCTGGCCAAGCCTTTTTCGTTCAGCGAACTTTCCGCCCGCATTCGGGCCCTGGTACGGCGCAGCCACCTGCCGTCGGAATCGGTGCTGCTGGCCGCCGACCTCAAGCTCGACCGGGTGCAGCGGCTGGTGGAGCGCGCCGGGCGCAGAATCGAGCTGACGGCCAAAGAATTCTCTTTACTCGAATACCTGATGCTCAATCTGGGGCGCCGGGTCACGCGCTCCATGATCATTGAACGCGTTTGGAACCTCACGTTTGACACCACCACCAACGTGGTCGACGTCTACATCAATTACCTGCGCCGCAAGATCGACGATGGCCATTCGACCAAGCTGATTCACACCGTGCGCGGCGTGGGATATGAACTGAGCGCTCCTTCCGCTCCGTCCGGTCCATCCGCTCCATCCGATCCGTCTGCTCCATCCGCTCCATCCGAAGCGCCCGCGCCCGAGGTCGGGATATGAGAGGCGCCGGGCCGCAGCTCGCGCCCCAGCGTGCCAGTGCTGCAATGCTGAAGGGCCGCAGCCCGCTGGTGCATCTGCTCCATGCTCTCAACCAGCCTCTGACCGGGCTCCAGTGTTCGCTGGAGCTGGCCGTGGCGGGTCCTCGGCCCAACGAACAGTACGTCCGCACGCTGCGCGAAGCTCTGGAGCTCACCGGACGCATGCGAATTCTGGTGGAAGCCATCCGCGAAGTGGCGGACGCCGAGCCTCCCGATGCGGAAGAGCGGGAACCGCTTCTGCTCGACGACCTGTTGCGCAGTACGGTGACTGATCTGCTCCCCGTCGCCGAGACCCGGGGCGTGCACCTCTTGCTGGTAAGCCGGACTCCGCTTCCGGTGCGGGCCGATCGCCGATCCCTGGCGGCGCTGCTGTTTCGCCTTCTGGACTCCGCCTTGAGTCTGGCTCGGCCGGGCAGCGATCTGCGAATCGTTGTGGCGCCGGACCGCGAACAGGCTGCCCTCGTGGTCTCGTGGACGGCCGGACCGCCGCCGGAGCATTCGCCCTTTTCGCGGCCGGAACTCGGGCTGCTGATCGCCCGCGCCGGATGGGAACGGGAGGGCGCCGAATGGACTCATACCCGGACGGGGACGAACGGAGCGCACTTCGAGGCGCAGTCCGAGAAAACCTGCGAGGCTTGCACGGTTCGGCTGCCCCTGGCTCCCGCTCTTGCCCCACTTTAGCCCCTAGCCGTAACCGCAGCCGCAATGCAGATTGGGAGATTTGAAATGAGCGCTTTGCCCATCATGCCCTTCTTCACGCACTCTGGCGGAGCCTTGATCGCGAGCCCGGATCGTGCTCTACGCCAGCAGGTGCTCGACCGGCTGAACGGGCGCTGCCGCCCGGTGCAGCAGGCTCTGGGCGGCGCCGACGCGCTGGCCAAGCTGGAAAAAGGAAACTGGCAGGTCCTGTTTCTCGACCGCCGTCTTCCCGATCTCGACGCCGAGGAACTTTTCGCCATCATCCAGCGCCGGTTTCCCGGCACCCAGGTCGTGATGCTCGATTCCGAAGGTGCGCGCAGCCCCGACGAGGACCGCCCCGAAGACAAGCGCGCCGCCGCGCTCGACCGTAGTCTCGCCGGGCCGAGTGACTCGCGCGCACAGCTGTGTCTGCGCCCCCAGCCTCGCCCAACCGAGGAAGCGGCGGTGAAACCTCTGCCCGACATGATTGGGACCAGTGAGGCCATGCAGCGCGTGTACCGCATGGTGCGCCTGGTGGCGGCGCGCTCGACCACAGTGCTGATCGCCGGCCCCACTGGAACCGGGAAAGAGCTGGTGGCCCGGGCTCTGCACACGCTCAGCCCGCGTTCGGCAAAACCATTAGTGGTGGTCAACTGCGCCGCCATTCCCGAGGCATTGCTCGAGTCCGAGCTGTTCGGCTACACCCGCGGCGCCTTCACCGGTGCGGTCCAGTCGCAACTCGGGCGCATTGCGGCGGCCCATGGAGGGACTTTGTTTCTGGACGAAGTCAGCGACCTTCCGCTGGGCATGCAAGCCAAGCTGCTGCGTTTTCTGGAGCAGAAAGAAATTCAGCGCCTGGGCGCTTCGGAAGCTACACGCGTCGACGTGCGGGTTCTGGCTGCCAGCAACGTGGACCTGGCTGCCCGGGCCGCGCGCGGAGATTTTCGTCTCGACCTTTTCTACCGGCTCTCGGCCTTTCCCATCGAGCTGCCCACGCTGGCCGAGCGTCGCGCCGATATTGTGCCCCTCGCCGAACATTTTCTGGCATGCATGTCGGCGGCCATGGCCATGCCCTGTCCGAGCTTAAGTGATGAGGCCATCCGCAGGCTCGAGTCTCACGCCTGGCGAGGCAATGTGCGCGAACTGCAGCACGTAATGGAGCGCGCCTCCATCCTGGTCGAGGACGGCGACACCATCGCCGCCGACCATCTGTATTTTTCTTATCCTCACCCCCTGGATTGCAACCACTTGGATCGCAACAATCTGGATCGCAATACTCTCGATCGCAGCAACTTCGATCGAGACAACTTGGATCGCGACGCCAAGCTGGAATCCTAAGAGAAATCTTAGGCAACGCAGCCCCGATTGGCACGCACCGTGCAAATCTTGCCTGCGAACATGACTTCTTTGCCCATGCCGGAGTGCTGGCCCGAGCGGCTTCTGTCACCTCTCGCGCCGGGAGCGTCCAAACCGAACATCGGCAATTCCACGCTGCGGGATGAGGATGAGGATGAGCAGTTTCTGCTGCGTGCCTTTCGTTCTTTTGCGGAAGCGGCCGGTTCGCTCGAACAGTCGTACGCGCGGTTGCGCGCCGAGGTCGAGCGCCTGCGCCTTGAGCTGGAAGACACGCAGTCGAAACTTCGCCGCGAACAGGCGCTCGCGGAAATTTCTTCCGTGCTGGCCCACGAAATCCGCAACCCGCTGGGCAGCCTGGAACTTTTTGCCGGGCTGCTGGCCGAATCCGAGCTCAACCCCGATTGCCGGAAATGGGTGGAGCACATGCAAGCCGGGCTGCGCACCCTGGCTGCGACCGTCAATAACGTGCTGCAGTTCCATAGCCTGCCCGAACTGGAGCGCGCTCCCGTCGATCTCGGCCAGTTGCTGGGCTGGGCGCGGGATTTCTTTCTGCCGCTGGCCCGGCAGTCGCGTGTGGCCTTGAGCCTGCAAGACCGTGTGTCCGGCGTTTTTTTTTCCGCCGATCGTCATCGCCTCGAGCAAGTGCTCCTGAACCTGGTACTCAACGCCATCCGCGCCATGCCCGGAGGGGGATGGATCGAGCTCGCGGGCCGTATCACTCAGAACGGCCAGGCGGTCACGCTGACCGTCTCCGATACCGGTCCCGGCATTTCTCCCGAGCATCTGGCTCGAATCTTCGAGGCCGGCTTCAGCACCCGCGCCGGCAGTCCCGGGCTCGGCCTCGCCGTATGCCGGAAGATCGTTACGCAGCATGGGGGGACCATCACGGCGGGCAACGTACGGGGATGCGGCGCGATCTTCACTCTGACCTTTCCCCTCGCCAGCCAGGCGGCAAGAGAAGCTACCGAAACAGAAGTGCGCGAAACGGGAGTGACCGAAACAGCAGTGAGGGAAAGAGGAGTGACCGAATGAACCGAGTTCTCGTGGTCGATGATGATGCCGGCATGCGGACCGCGCTCGAAGCCCGTTTCCTGCACCGGGGATGGCAGGTTGAGACCGCGGCCAACGCCGCCGACGCCCTGGAACGGTTTCGCCGCGGCCTGCATCCGCTGATCGTGACCGACATCCGCATGCCCGGCCGCACCGCCGGCCGGACACCGGGCCACGCGCAAGATCAAGAGGAAGACGGCTTGTTTGTCATGCGGCAGGCGCGCGCGCTGGCCGCGCATACGGCCGTCATTCTGCTGACCGCCTTCGCCAGCGTTCCCGAAGCCGTGACCGCGATGAAAGATGGGGCCTGCGATTATCTGGTCAAACCGGTTTCCTTCGAACAGCTGGAGCAGGCGGCCGAACGAATTCTGGCCCAAGCTAGGACGCAGGCCGCGGCGGTGAAAGAACTCGGCGGACACGCCCCGCCGTGGCTGCGGGCGCTCGAGCGCGCCCGGCAGGCGGCGGCCTGTAATGCCGATATCCTGATCGAAGCCGAGAGCGGCACCGGCAAAGAGCTGGTCGCGCGCCTGATTCACCGCCTCAGCCCGCGCCGCGACCGTCCGTTTATCGCCGTCAACTGCGCCGCCTTTCCCGAAACCCTGCTCGAAAGTGAACTGTTCGGCCACGCCAAGGGCGCCTTTACCGGCGCCATCTGTGCCAAGCCTGGAAAATTCGAATTGGCCGACGGGGGCACGCTGCTGCTCGACGAAGTGGGCGAGATGCCGCTCGGGCTGCAGCCCAAGCTGCTGCGCGCGCTGCAGGAACGCGAGTTCGACCGCCTGGGAGACAATCGCCCGATCCGCGTCGACCTGCGCGTGATCTCGACCACCAATTGCGCCCTCGGTCAGATGGTGCGCGAAGGCAAGTTTCGCGCCGACCTCTATTACCGGCTGAACGTCATCCCACTGAGCTTGCCGCCATTGCGCGAGCGCCCGGGCGATGTCCGCGAGCTGGCAGAATTTTTCGTCCGGCTCTACTCCCCGCCCGGCCAGTCGTTGCGTCTGGCTCCTGGGTTTCTCGAACTGCTGGAAGCACACTCCTGGCCGGGCAATGTGCGCGAGCTGGCCAACTGCCTGCGCCGCGTCGTGGCCCTGGCCACTGGACCGGAAATCGGGGTGAACGCACTCGAGGCCTGCGAACTGGCGCCGGCGGTGTCTTCTGCAGCGTCCCCGGCAGCCTTCGACATTTCCGCCCTGCGTCCCGGAGTTTCCCTGGGCGAGATGGAACGCAAGCTGGTCGAAATCACCCTGGTCGCCACCGGCGGCAACCGCTCGCGCGCCGCCGAACTCCTCGGAGTGAGCCTGCGCACGGTGCGCAACAAAGTTCGCAGCTATGGCCTGCCCAGCTGCAGCAGCTATGCCCATGATTGATACGTGGGTCAGTGAAGCTGGGTTAAATGAGCTTAAGAGTCAGGAACCCAATGATGCGTAATCCGAGCCGGCGTAACCCGAGCCTGAGGAACCGATCATGAGCAGCAGTACGATTGATGCCCTCACCGCCGATCTGAGCCACTTTCTCGACGTGGACGTGGCCCGCTACAAGCTGATCGCGACCAACCTGGCCAACATCGACACTCCGGGCTACCACACCCGCGACCTGGATTTCCAGGCAGAGCTACAGCGCGCGGCCACTGAGGATTCCGGGATGCAAGGCGGCCAGCTGGTCTCCACCTCCTTCAGTCCCGTCGTGCATCAGGTTCGCGGCCTCATGGAGCGCCCCGACGGCAACAACGTCAGCGTCGAGCGCGAGAGCCTGCTGCTGGCCGAGGCGCAGATGAAGTACAACCTGGGCGTGCAGCTGTTGAAAGACGAATTCCATACTATCTCGCTGGCCATCAATTCCGGAGGCTCGACATCATGAATCTATTTGGCATGCTCGAAGTCAGTGGCTCGGCGCTCGCGGCAGAACGCTGGCGCGCCGAAGTCGTCTCCGCCAATATGGCCAACGCCGAAACCACGCGCACCCCGCAGGGCGGCGCCTACCGGCGGCAGCTGGTGGTGTTTCGCGCCCTGCCCGCACCGCGCTTTCCGATGATGCTGGCGGCGCTGCATCAGGGTTCCCTGCATCACGGCCCCCAGGAAGGTGTGCGCGTCGACCGGGTCGTGGCCGACGCAACGCCTTTGCCCCGGCGCTACCAGCCAGGTCATCCCGACGCCGATGCCGCGGGCTACGTCACTTATCCCAACGTGAATCCGGTGATGGAAATGACCGACCTGCTGAGCGCGGTGCGAGCCTACCAGCTCAATGCCGCCGCCGTGCAGGCGGCCAAGAACATGATCCAGCAGTCGCTGCAGATCTTGAGTTGACCGGGTCTTGCATACCGGGTCTTGATTACCGGCGCTTGATTACCGGCTCTTGATTACCGGCTCTTGATTACAAGGTCTCGCATTGACGGATTTTGAATTCAGAGATTTTGCGGTGAGCATCTTGAGTCTGATCGATGGTGAGTTGATCTCGATGATGTGGGAGCACATAGCATGAGCGGAGCCATTTCTTCCTTGCGTATCCTTCCGGCTGAGTCCGGCACGGCTTCGCTGCAGTCGCCGGCCTCGACCTCCGAGTCCGGATTTCGCGACGTGCTGCACAGCGCCATCGACGACATCCAGCAACTCGAAGGTCAGGCGTCGGCCAAGGTGGCCGGGGTGATCGCGGGCAACGGCGCCGATGTGCACAGCGCCATGATCGCGGTCGAGAAGGCGGACCTCAGTTTTCAGCTGATGATGCAGGTGCGCAACAAAATCGTGTCCGCCTACGAGGAAATATCGCGGATGCAGTTCTAGAGTTCCCGGCGCCCGCGGAAAAGCCAAACCGCCAGCACCGGAATAGAAGTCTGAGGCTTGCGAGAGCTGGCAACGGAAATGGCGAACAGCCTACCATCCCCACCATCGAGCAACGACGTGCTGGCCCGCCTGCAACAGTTTTTTCAGGGGCTCACCGTCAACCAGCGGCTGCTGCTGGCCGCAGGCGCGGCGCTGGTGGCGGCGACCCTGTGGATCTTCGTCACCCTGCTGGGCCAGCCGAAGTATGTGACCCTGTACTCCGGCCTGCGCCCCGAAGAAGCCCAGAACCTGGCCAGCCATCTGGCCGCGAAAAACATTCCTCACCAGGTCTCCCCCGACGGCGCCAGCCTGCTGGTTCCCGAGGACAAGCTCGACGCCAGCCGTCTGGAGACTGCCGCCGCCGGCCTGCCGCGCAGCGCCCGCCTGGGTTTTGAATTGTTCGACACGCCCAACTGGGCGGGGTCGGACTTCACCGAGAAGGTGAACTACCAGCGCGCCCTCGAAGGCGAACTGGAACGCACCCTGGCCACGCTGAGCGAAGTCGAGGCCGTGCGCGTGCATCTGGTCATGCCGCAGGAATCGCTGTTCACCGAGCAGGAGCACGAAGCCAAGGCTGCCGTCATCCTCAAGACTCGCAGCGGCCACCTCTCCGAAGAAGCTCAGCTGGCCATTCCGCAACTGGTGGCCAGCGCCGTCGACCGGCTGCGCCCGGAAAACGTGACTGTGGTCGACGCCGACTCCAACACTCCCCTGCTGCACAACCGCGAGGGCGCCGGCGGCCGCAGCTACGCGCTCGACGAGGAACTCGCCAAAACGCTGATTCACACTCTCGAACCCGTGGTCGGGGCCGATCATGTGCGGGCCAGCGTGCACGTGGAATACGAGCTCGGCACCAGCGAAGATACCCAGGAAACCTACGATCCCAAGACCACCGCCACCCTGACCCAGGAACATTCGGAAGAGAGTTCCACCGGCGCCGCTCCCGCCGGCGTGCCCGGCACGGCCAGCAATGTGCCCGCCGGCACTCCGGCTCCGGCGGCCGCGCCCGCCGCCGAACAATCCACCTCCAAGTCGGAGGCTACCACCTTCGCCGTCAGCAAGAGTCTGCATCACAGCGTCGAGCCCGCGGGACGAATCGATCGCATTGCCGCCGCGGTCGTGGTCGACGACGTGGTCGAGACCACGGAGCAGGGCGGCAAGCGCTCGACCACCCGGCGCAAGCGGACGCCCGAAGAGATGAAGCAGATCGAGCAGCTGGCCGAGGCTGCGATCGGAGTGAACCCGCAGCGCGGCGACGTGCTGGCGGTCGAGAACCTGTCGTTCCAGGAAGCTCCCATCGAAACCCTGCCTCCTCCGCCGGCCCGCAGCGAGCACTGGCGGCGGCTGATCGAGCCCTGGGCATGGGCGCTGCGCTACCTGGGCTTAGCGGCGCTGTTTCTGGTGATCTACTGGCTGGTCCTGCGTCCGTTGAAAAAACAGGCGCTCGCCGCCTTCCGCGCCCTACCCGGCAAGATGGCCGGGCAGCTCGCGCCGCAAGCTGGCGCAGAATCCGCGAACCCTGGAAGCCAAGGCAGCCTCGAAGAGGGCGGAAAACGCGCCAGCCAGCTGAAGCGCATGCTGGCTGAAAAAGTGAAAGCCGAACCGGAAGCCGCCAGCCGCCTGGTGCAGGGCTGGGTACAGCAGGAGGAAGAGCGATGATTGGGGGCGCCGCCGCACCGGCAGGCCTGCACAAGGCTGCGATTCTGATGGTAATCCTCGGCGAGGATGCGGCCAGCCAGCTCTATCGCCATCTGCCGCCGGCCGAAGTCGAACAGATCACGCGCGAAATTACCCTGCTCAAGGCGGTCGATGCCGAGACGGCTTTGGCCGTGCTCGAAGAATTCGAGCGCCTGGTCGCGTCCGGCGACGGTCTGGTGCAGGGCGGAAAGGAATACGCCAATAAACTGCTGATCAAGGCCTTCGGCGAGGATGGCGCCAAGGAACTGCTGCGCCAGGTGGCGGCCACGGCGGAAATGAGTGCCGGCAAGCTCGACTCCCTGCGCAAAGCCGATCCGCAGCAGCTGGCCAAGTTTATTGAAGGCGAGCATCCCCAGACCATCGCGCTGATTCTGGCGCATCTCGAGGCCAAGCAGGCTTCCACTCTGCTCATGCTGCTGCCCGAGGAACTGCGTTCGGAGGCCGTCAAGCGCCTGGCGCAACTGCGGCAGTTTTCCCCGGAAATGGCGCAGCGCGTCTCCATCGTCCTGCACAAACGCCTCGATGCCCTCGGCGAACAGAGCCGCCGGGCCTATGCCGGATTGCGGGGAGTGGCCGAAGTCATGAACCGGCTCGATATCACCCAGTCCAAAACCATTCTCGAAGGCATCGAGAAAGAGGATCCCAAGCTGGCGCTCTCCATCCGCAACCTGATGTTCACCTTTGAAGATCTGCTGACCGTGCCCGAAGCCGGCATCCGCGAGCTGCTGGGACAAATGGATAAGAAGACCCTGGCCACGGCCCTGCGCGGATCCTCGGAAGAACTGAAGAACTACATTTTCAAGTCGATGTCGTCGCGCGCCGTCGAAATGCTGAAAGAAGATATGGAAGTGCTGGGACCGGTGAAATCGCGCGAAGTACACAAGGCGCAGGTGGAGGCGGTCGCGGTGGCGCGGAAACTCGAGTCCGAGGGCAAAATCTCGCTGAGCCAGGAGGGTGACGATGAGTTCGTCTCCTAGCCGTTCCCCGGCCGCACTCGGCGGGCCCGCCCCCGCGGCGCTTTCCCCCCCAATGCAGCCGTTCCCCTACGACTCGATTTCTCCCGGCGCGTCTGCCCGCGTGGCCGCCGGCTTCGGATTGGGCGCGGCCATCGACGGTGGCGCCGCCGACGCCGCTACCCGCGAAACCCAGGCCCGCGCCCAGGGACGGCAGGAAGGACTCACCGACGCCCGCAAGGCATTTGACGAACAACTGGGGCGGGAACGCGCCAGCCTGGCCGCCGCTCTGGCCGAGTTTACCCGTGACCGCGCCACCTATTTTCAGAAGGTGGAAGCGGAAGTCATCCAGCTGGCGCTCGCCATTGCCCGCAAGATTCTGCATCGCGAGTCCCAGCTCGATCCTCTGCTGCTGGCCGGAATCGTACGCGTCGCTCTGGAGAAAATCGACGGCGCCACCGGAGTCGTGCTGCGCATTCATCCCGAAAACGCTCCCGACTGGCGCCGCTATCTCTCGACTCAGCTCGATCCTGCCGACCGGCCGGAAATCGTCGAAGATCCTGCCCAACCCCCGGACCGCTGCACGCTCGAGACCTCGATGGGCACGGCTCTGATTGGACTCGAAGTGCAGCTCAAAGAAATCGAGCAGGGGCTGATGGACCTGCTGGCGGCGCGGCCGGACGTGGCCAATCCTGGTATGGCGAATCCTGATGTTCTCAATCCTGATGTTCTCAATCCTGGTGAGGCCCACCCAGGAGCGAGGTCATGAGCGCGGGCGAGTCCCTCGCCCCTTTTATGGCTCGCCTGGAAACCTGCGCCGGGCTGCGCTGGCAAGGGCGGGTCACGCAAGTCATTGGGCCGCTGGTCGAGTCCGAGGGTCCATTCTGCTCGGTGGGCGAAATCTGTCACATTCACGACTCTCACGGACGAGTGCTGCCGGGAGAAATCATCGGCTTTCGCGGCTCGACGGTACTGGCCATGCCGCTCGAGTTGCCGCGCGGAGTGCGCCACGGCGACCGGGTCGTGACCTGGGGCGAGCACCCTACGCTGCGCGTGAGCGAGGAAATGCTGGGGCGCGTGCTTGACGGCCGCGGCCAGCCTCTCGATGCTTTGGGCCCGTACCGGGCCCGCGAGTATCGCACGCTCGACAATGCGGCTCCGCTGCCGCTGGAACGGCTTTCGATTCGGGAGCCCCTGAGCTGCGGCATCCGCGCCGTCGACGCTTTCCTGACCTGCGGCCGGGGACAGCGTGTTGGCATTTTCGGCGGCAGCGGTGTAGGCAAAAGCACGCTGATCGGCATGATGGCGCGCAACACTGGAGCCGACATGACCGTGCTCGGCCTGGTTGGCGAGCGCGGCCGCGAGGTGCGCGATTTCCTGGAAAACTCTTTAGGAGAAGAAGGCCGCAAACGCGCCGTGGTTGTGGTTTCCACGTCCGACCAGTCTCCGCTGCTGCGCATCCGCGCCGCGCTGGCAGCGACAGCCGTAGCCGAATATTTTTGTGCGCAGGGCAAGAACGTGCTGCTGGTCGTCGACTCGCTCACCCGCCTGGCCATGGCGCAGCGCGAAATCGGGCTGGCGGCGGGCGAGCCGCCCACGGCCAAAGGCTACACTCCGTCCTGCTTTGCCATGCTGGCGCGGCTGATCGAACGCGCGGGAAAATTCGGAGCGGGCAGCATCACTGCGTTTTACACCGTCTTGATGGAAGGTGACGACGAACAAGACCCGCTGGTCGACGGAGCGCGCGCCCTGCTCGATGGTCACATCATGCTCGACCGCAAGCTGGCCGTGCGCAGCCACTATCCTCCCATTGCCGTGCTCGACAGCGTGAGCCGCCTGATGCCCGCGGTGTGCTCGGCGCCGCACCTGCAGAAGGCGCACGAGTTGCGCCGTCTGCTCGCCGCCTACACCGCATCCGAAGACCTGATTCGCATTGGGGCTTACCAGAAAGGAAGTGATCCCACGCTCGACAAGGCGCTGGCGCTGATACCCGAGCTGCATCGCTTTCTGATGCAGAAGCCCGGCGAATCCGTTTCTCTGGCGGAAAGTATTGCCAAGCTGCTGGCCTTACCCGGCTAAGATTTGGTTGCACGAACCTGGCTGGACTGAGAACCTTTTTCTAGCGAAGCATTTTCTAACTAAGTTTTTTCTAACGAAGCTTGCTCTAAGGACGATTCATGGCCTTCCATTTTCCGCTGCAAGCGGTTTTTCATTTTCGCCAGAGCGTGGAGCATCAACAGGAGCTGCGGCTGCGCACGGCCAACCAGCAGGTTGCCCGGGCACGCCGCGTGCTTGAGCAATTCGACGAGCGCATCCGGCAAGTGCAGCTCCGCCGGGCCAACGAGCTCGAAGCCGGTACCACATCCGCCGAAATCTTTTTTGTCCTGGCCGGCGAAGCAGCGCTACGCCAGCAGCGGCAAGAGGCGGAACGCGATCTATCGCGCTGGCAGAATCTGCGCGATCAGCAGCAGAAAATCTTTCAGCACGCGCGCCGCGAGCGGGAAACCTTCGAAAGCCTGCGCAACCATCAACTGCACGACTACCAGCGCGCGGCGGCGCGGCGCGAACAACGGCAACTCGACGATCTTTTCCTTCTGCGCCAAGCCTATCTGAAACGTGGTTAGAAACTGCCGGGCGTGGGCAGCCCTTGCCCAGGCTTGACACTCCAGCCTTTCGCTCAATTCCATCGGCCAAAATGCGATTCGCTTGATTCCACTGCTGTTCCTCTCTTCGCGCGCCGCTTCTCCGCGCCTCTCCGGATTGGTGCCCGAGATGCATCACGCGGAATGAGCCTTTCCATCAGCTCGAGACTTTCACCATGACCTCCGCCCTCGAACCCGCGATCCTGACCAGCGTCGCTCCCGCCTCGGCTGCAGGTTTGTTCAGCCGCGTAAACTCAGGCTCGCGGAGTTCCGGCAGTTTTGCCGCCAGCTTTGCCTCGATGTGCGCTGCGCAGCTGGAGACGCAGCCCACGCGTGAGACCACTCCAGCTGTTCCGACGAATGTCCCTGCGGCCGGCGGAAACAGTGCGCAGAGATTACCCGGCAAGGCGACGGCGAACCTGCTCTCCCGGGACCCGCAACAAAATATTGCGGCTGCGCCCAGCCCGGTTCTTCCCCCAATCTTGCCCGTGCCCGCGCTCGCGATTCTGAACGTCGCTTTGCCGGAACCTGCCGGGGAAGCGTCGGCGTCGGCAAGCGGGAACGCGGGAAACACTCTCGCGAACCGATTCAGTCAGGCCTCGCAAGCACCAACAACTCCCGGCATTCCGGCAACGATGTCCGCCAGCGAACCGCTCGCGGACACAAATCTGAGCGCGCTCCCACTGGACAGCGCCATGCCACCGGCTTCCGGACCTGGCAAACAAGCAGTCCTTGCGCAACCGGCGCCAGCACTGACGCCGCCATCGCAAAGTAATCCGGGACCCGCGACGGGCACAGCTGCGAACGCGCAGACTCGAATCGCCAGCAGCGTTCTGTCGGCGCTACACCCGGCGAAGGACGCCAGTGCCACCACAGTTCGTTTGAGCACAAATCAGCTGAGTACAGATCGGGTAGGCACAGATCAGCCCGCTCCATCCGTTGCGTCCGTAGCCGCGCCAGCGGCTACGAGCGTTCCAGATGGACAGGCTGCATCTCTCGCGATGCCCCAGATTGACGCCACGCAGATCGACGTCGCGCCGGTTGCGGTGGTCCAGGCCGCAGTCGCATCGGACATCTCATCGGCTCAAGCATCGGTCCCAGGCGAAGGCGCAAGCGCTTCCCAAACCTCCGCCGACACTGACCAGACACAACCCTCAGTGGACACAGCCGACGCAAGTGCGACCGGGGGCTACCTGGCCCCAGCCAACATCGAACCCGGCGTGAGCCCCACGCCGCTCTCGCCGGCAATGGCTCCGATCGAACCGAAGGTGCCCGCGCTTCCGCCGGCTCCGACCCAGACCCAGTCCGCTACCCAGCCCAGCGCACCCGCGCCGCCTTCTCCGACTGCGATCCACACTCCGGGAAACAGTGCGATGCCGCGTTTTGAGACGGAACTGCGCCCGACTCCTCCACCCTCCGCAACGCAGGCGGCGAATTCTTCCACCAGTTCTTCCGTCATCCCTCTCCCAGGTCCTTCGCTGAGCGGAGGTTTTTCTGTGGAAAGAAGCTCGAACCCGAAACCCGGGAACCAGTCTTTCCCGCCGCCCGCTGCTCAAGGCTCGGCGCCATCCGCAGCAGCATCGCAGACCGTGACTGCAACCAGCGCGGCAGAGGACAACTCGCAATCGAGCACCTCCGACGACAGCACGTCCGACTCCGCGCCGCACAAAACCACCACCGTGGCCGCGGCGCAAACTGTCGCTTCTACACCAGCCTCCCCACCCACTGCGGGAATTGCTTTAGCAGATCCGGCCATGCAGACAGCAGCGCAGACAGCTACGGCGGGAATGCCGCAGGGAATCACCTCGGGAATGCCCGCGGGCACTCCGGCCTCCGCCCAGCCATCGGACAGCAGCAGTCCGGCGGGTTCCGGCTCCCCGCCGAATCTGCCAGCGTCCGCGGAGGTTCCGGTCCATCCCAGCACGGGCCCAGTGCAGATGGCGCAGATGGTCAACCAGGCAGCCCAATCGGAAATGCGCATTGGGATGAACACTGCGGCCTTCGGCAACGTGGAAGTCCACACCGTGGTTCATGCCAATGATGTTGGCATCCTGATCGGCAGCGAAAAAGGCGACCTGCGCTCGTTGCTCGCCAATGAACTGCCCGGCATTGCCTCGACGCTGCAACAGCAGAACCTACGCCTGAACCAGGTGAACTTTCATCAGACGGGATTCGCGTTCTCGAACCAGATGTCGTCTGGAGGCGACGCGCAGCCGCGTTGGTTCGCTTCCCGAACGATGGCCGCTAGGACTCAGCCAGCCGAGGCATTCAGCGGCGAGGCGAGCGAACCGCCAGCAGCATTGAGCCCCGGGAGCGGCGCCGGACTCAGCATTCTCGCTTGAAGATTCTCGCTTGCAGGAGGACTTGTCATGAGTACTACACCGATTGTTCCAACCCCACCAACGAGCGGGACTCCACCGACCACCAGCAGCGGGCTGCCCACCTCGCAAAGCTTGAACAACATGTTCCTGCAACTGCTGGTGGCGCAACTGCAGAATCAGGATCCCCTCGATCCCCTCGATCCTTCGCAGTTCGTCGGCCAGCTGGCTCAATTCAGCGAGCTCAGCGAGGTCACCCAGATCAATCAAACCCTGCAGCAGTTCGCCAGCTCAGCCTCGAGCACGACCGGAGGCTCGGGCACAACTGCAAATGCAAACACTAACGGAGCCACGATTCCCAACGGAGGAACTCCGGCCACGAGTTCTCCCGGTTCGTCGAACCCGGTGGCCGCCGCCGCGCCGGCGTCCATGATGTCCGCGGCAGCGGCTGCGGCACAGGCCGCGATTCCGAAGTTCAGTTCACCAGCAGCATCCATCCTCAATCACCAGATTCAAGGAGTGTTCTAAATGCCAAATTTTTCCATTCCCCTTTCCGGGCTGACTGCGGAATCAACCGCGCTGTCCGCCATCGCCAACAACCTCTCCAACCAGAACACCACAGGCTACAAAGATACCGAAGTCTTGTTCAGCGACTTGTTCTACCAGAATCTGGGAACCACCGGATCGGGCGATCCCATTCAGGAGGGAGCCGGCACTGAAGTCAGTTCCATGCCTTCGCAGTTTACCCAGGGCAGCGTCAGCGCCACCGGCGTGCCCACCGACGCGGCCATCCAGGGCTCCGGATTTTTTACGGTGCAAAACGCGGACGGCTCGCTCGATTACACCCGGGCTGGTGACTTTACGGTTGACAACAACAATTATCTGGTCACTTCGGAAGGACAGCAGGTGCTCGGCTATCCTGCGGTCAATGGAGTGGTCAACACCGGGGTCGCGATTGGGCCGCTGCAGCTCGGCGCCGGGACCATCAGTCCGCCCGTGGCCACCGCCAACGTGCAACTCGCCGTCAACCTCAATTCCTCGACCGGGATCACCGGCACGCCGTATTCGACCCCCATCCAGATCTACGACTCCCTGGGCGGCGTTCACGACTTGACGGCCACCTTCACCAACACTGGACCGAACACCTGGACTTACAGTCTGAGCATTCCCGCCACTGATCTCACCGCGCCCGCCACCGGAGTTCTGGCCACCGGCACTCTGACCTTCAACGGGAATGGCGTGCTGATCGGCGATACGGCAACCACTGGCGGAGCCGTAGCCCCGCCTCTCGGCAACGTCACCGGGATTCCCATCACCGGGCTGGCCGATGGCGCCACCAACATGACGTTCAACTGGAATGTGCTCAACGGGACTACTCCGGTGCTGACCCAGGTGGCTGCTCCCGACAGTACAACGTCGGCCAATCAAGACGGCAACAAGAGCGGTTCCCTCAGCAGTTTCTCGATCGGAGCCGACGGCACCATTACCGGTTCATTCACCAATGGCGCCACCGAGGCTCTGGGACAAATCGCCCTGGCCAGCTTCGCCAACAACAACGGACTCGAGCTCAACGGCAATACGGATTTCACCCCGACTCTGGCTTCCGGTCCGGCTGTGGTGGGAGTTCCGGGGGCAGGCGGACTGGGAACGCTCTCGGGCGGTTCGCTCGAGCTCTCGAACGTCGACATTGCCACCGAGTTCGCCAACCTGATCGTCGCCCAGCGCGGCTTCGAAGCCGACGCCAAAGCCGTGACCACCTTCGATCAGATCACGCAGGACACGATTGCGCTGAAACAGTAGATTTCGCGGCATCGCACCGCGGCCCCGGCGACAGTTCTTTCGCCGGAGCCGCGATGATTCATTGCACGTTCTTAATGAGAACCGTCGCATCGACGCCGGAGCCGCCATCCCTCCGCGCACTCCGTTTCCTTGCGGGTTCGATCGGTGATCTGCCTCAGTGCTGATTCCAAAGAGCGAACCACAGGTTCGCAACGAAAAGCCTCCCCCCTCCCTTTCGTTTGCGGCGGCGGAATCCGGATTGCTTTTCCCAAGTGCATGCCGGATGAAGAAAAGAAAATCCCTGATGCAGACAAAAAAAGCTCTAAGGGTCGGGTCTGGGGCGTGGTGGTTCTCCTGGTGGTCCTGGCCGGAGTTGGCATCTGGTTCGGGGCCACCCGGAGCACTGAGTCCGCGCCGGAGGGAACCACCAAGATCCGGTCGACTCTCCATCTGGAAACCTTCGTCCTGAACCTGGCCGACACCGATCAGCGCTCGTATTTGCGGGTGGGCATCGATCTCGGACTGAACCGGGAAGCCAAGCACGGGGAAGAGTTGGCGCCGGTCGGGCAGGTGCGCGACACCATTCTGGGGGCGCTGGCCGAGGCCAAGGTCAACGACCTGATGACCGCGGCCGGGAAGGTCAAGCTGAAGGAAAACCTGCTGCACGCGCTGCAGGAGCGCGTGCCGCAGCTGGGCGTCGAGGAAGTCTATTTCACCGAGTTTCTGATTCAGCGCTGAACCCGAACTGAGCCATCGACCTGAAAAATCGAACTGAGGAGACCAGCCCATGTCAGCCACCGCACCCTCGATGTCCCCGGCCGAGGCGCAGAAGCCCGGGGGAACGACCGCACGGGAGAAAGAAAACGAAAACGAGATCAAGAACAAGAACGAAGAAGCGCGCTGGCGCCCGGCGCTCGGCTTGCCCTGCCAGCTTACGGTCGAACTGCCTCTCCCGAACTTCAAGGTTGCGGACTTTCTGGCCCTGCGGCCGGGCTCGGTGGTCGCAACCAACTGGCGCCTGGCTCACGACATTCCGTTGCGCATCAATGGAACCCTCATCGGGTGGGCTGAGTTTGAGGGCGCCGGCCAACGGCTGGCGGTGCGGCTGACGGAGCTGGCATGAGAGTGAATCCATGTTGCACAAAAACATGTTGAACAAAAACTTGCCGAACCAAAACCTGCTGAACCAGGCCGGCTTGCGCAAAGTGGCGTTGCGCGATGTCGCGAGCCCAACCACGCCCGCGTCCTCCATCCCCGTGGAGCTCTGGCGGCAGGTGCGCGCCTGGTGGAAGCGATTGCGGCGATTGACCCAGCGCGCGCCCCGCCGTCTGCGCCTGTGCGACAGCTTGCCGCTGGGCGAGCGCCGTTTCGTGGCCGTGGTCGAGTTTGAGCGCTCCCGCTTCCTGGTGGGCGGAACCTCTTCCTCCCTGGTGCTGCTGGCGCGCCTGGGAAATGGCCAGGTGCAAACCGGCGAAGACGAAAAAGAAAAAAAAGATCAAGCCAAGAAACATGACACCACAAACAAAAACGAGATCGCTCCTCCCACCCCGCCCGCCACCGGGATCTTCACGAGGTTCGAACCGTGACCTGGCTGATACGGCTGCCCATCGCGGTCACACTGCTCCTCTTGCCGGCCGCTACCGCGTGGGCCGAAGTCCGGCCCCGGCACGCGCCCGGGCTCAACTGGAGCGGGCCGGCGGGAGCCTCGGGCTCGGTGCCCTGGAACATCGTCGTACTGCTGACCCTGCTGACCCTGTTGCCCGCGCTGGTAGTGGCCATGACGCCGTTTGCCCGCCTGCTGGTGGTCTTTCACTTCCTGCGCCAGGCGCTCGGCACCCAGACCGCGCCCAGCAACCAGACGCTCATCGGCCTCTCGCTGGTGCTGACCTACTTCCTGATGCAGCCGGTCGGGGCCGCGATCTACCAGCAGGCCGTGGTTCCGTTCCAGAGCGGCCAGATCGATGCCTGGGCCGCCCTCGAACAGGGCACGCCTCCGCTGCGCCACTTCATGCTCAAGTTCGCCCGCGAAAAAGATCTGGCGCTGTTTCTCGAACTGGCCCAGGCCCCGCGCCCGGCGCGCCCCGAGGATGTGCCCATGCGGGTACTGGTGCCGGCCTACATCGTGTCGGAATTGAAGACCGGATTTCAGATCGGGGCGGCGCTGTTTCTGCCCTTCCTGGTGATTGACATGGTGGTGGCGGCGGTGACGACCTCGATTGGCATGATGCAGCTGCCGCCCGTGGTGATTTCGACTCCGCTGAAAATCATGCTGTTTGTCATGGTCGACGGCTGGAACCTGGTCATCGGTTCGCTGATGAAGAGTTTTACCTGAAGTTCGGAAGAAGCTTGGAAGAAGTTTGGAGCTGAGGCCGGAACCAGAAAAAGGATTTCCGGAGAAATGAGGATTGCGATGGGATCGGACAACATGGTTGCCATTCTGCGCCACACCATTGAGACCGCGGTCTGGATGGGGGCGCCTCTGCTGATCGTGGCCACCCTGGTGGGGTTGCTGATCAACGTGGTGCAGGTGCTGACTTCGCTGCAGGAAACCACGCTGTCGACGGTGCCGCGCCTGTTCGCCGTGGCTGCCGCCACATTCCTGCTGCTGCCCTGGATGGCGCACCGCCTCACCGCCTTTACTTTGCAGATATTTTCCAATTTCCAGCCTTTTGCGCGCTGATTTTGTATCGCGATTTGAGCGCGACACTAGTTTGTCGCGCCATGAATTTGGCTTGCAACCAGGAAGCGCATGACGAAACCGGATTGACGAGATCAGGGATGGGGAAGGCTTATGGAAGTCTTGCATCTGGACCAGTTGCTGGCGGCCGCCGTGTTCACTGGAGCGCGCATATCCGGGCTGATGGTGTTCTGCCCGTTTCTCTCGAGCGATGCCATTCCCGCGCCCCTCAAGGCCGCTCTCACTCTGCTCGTGACTGCTCTGGTCTACCCGCTGCGCGGTCCGATGCAGCTCGATCTCAGCTCCTGGCAGTGGGTGGGCGTGGCCTTGAGCGAAGTGGTGATCGGCCTGGTGATCGGCCTGGCGGCTAACTTCATGATGGAGGCGCCCATGATGGCCGGCCAGATTCTGGGAGTGCAGATGGGCTACTCTCTGGCCACGCTGTTCGATCCTCAAACCAACGCCGACACCCCGGTGCTGGCCGAGTTTCACCGCCTGGCCGCGGTGCTGATTTTTCTCCAGCTCGACGTGCACCACTGGCTGCTGCGCGCCGTGGTGAAAAGCTTCGCCTACCTGCCCGCCGGAGCGGCGTCCGCGAACTTTGCCGCCGCCAGCGGCTTGCTGCACGCCGCGGGAGGAATTTTTCTATCCGGAGTGCAGATTGCCGCGCCCGGTCTGGCCGCCACCCTGGTCGCGGACGTGGCCTTGGGCTTTCTCGGCAAAGCTTCGCCGCAGCTTCCAGTGCTTTTCATCGGACTTGCGGTCAAGAACCTGTTGGGCCTGGCCGTGCTGATCGCGGTCATCGCTTATTGGCCGCACAGTTTCTCCACTCGCTTTGCCGAGTCAATCGCCGTCGGAGAACGGCTGCTGCACATGACACGATGAACATAACCCCGATGAAACCTAACTTACTGAAACATGACTCAATGAACCGGACGCAGTGAAACCGAATTCATGGCTGACCAGAACAAAACCGAGAAAGCCACACCGCGGCGGCGGCTCAAAGCGCGCGAGCAAGGACAAATCGCGCGCAGCCGCGATCTGGTTGCCGGTCTGGGAACCATGACGGCGGTGATGGTGCTGGCCTGGCAGTTGCCCGGCTTCGCCTCGGACTGGCGCGGCATGCTGCGCCACGAACTGGACTCGGCCGTCACCCATCGCGAGCAATTGCTGCCGCCCTGGCGCAACGATCTCTTTATTTTTCGCAGCGTCGCCGTGGCCGCCAGTTTGAGCTGGCTGGTCGCCACCGCGGGCGGGGTCGCGCAGGGCGGCCTGGTGTTCGCGCCGGCCGCGCTCACTCCGAATCTGAGCCGGCTTAGTCCCGCCTCGCGTCTGGGACAGCTGTTCTCGCTGAGCGCCGTCAGCCACCTGTTGAAAGCCCTGCTGCCTACGGCTGTCATTGTGTATCTCGCCATCAGCCTGCTGGCGCGCGACTGGGCCATCCTTCCTGCGCTGCTGCACTCTAGCCCCAGAGCGGTCGTCGGCTTCTCCACCAGCCACATGTTCGAGCTGGCGTGGAAAGGTTCGCTGGTTCTTCTGGTGTGGTCGGCCGCCGACTACTTTCTCGAACGCCAGCGCCACGAGAGCGATCTGAAGATGAGCAAACAGGAACTGCGCGACGAGTTCAAGGAGACGGAAGGCAATCCCGCAGTCAAGATGCGCATCCGGCGGCTGCAGCGCCAGGCCCGCCGCCGCCGCATGCTGAAAGATGTCGAACGCGCCGCGGTCGTCATCACCAATCCCACCGAGTTCGCCATCGCCCTCGAGTTCCGCATGGAGATGGACGCGCCCGTCGTGGTAGCCAAGGGACGCAATCTGCTGGCGGCGCAGATTCGCGAGATCGCCCTCTGGCACGGCATCCCTCTGGTCGAAAACCCGCCGCTGGCGCACGCGCTCTACCGCGCCGTCGAAGTCGGACAGGCCATTCCCCCCAAACTCTATGCCGTCGTGGCCGAGATTCTGGCCGCCATCTGGCGGGCCCATGCGCGGGCCACCGCCCAATCCGCGTCGACCGCGAAAACTGCCGCCCCGGGGAGGGCCTGATCCATGCCAGCCAATGCCCCGGCCACCGCTGCCACGTCCAAGGCCAAGCCCAACCGGGCTTCGGAATGGATCATGCCCATCGCCGCCGTCGGCCTGATCTTCGTCATGCTGGTTCCCTTGCCCAGCTTCCTACTCGACATCCTGCTGGCCACCAGCATCACTGCGGCCGTGCTGGTGCTGCTCTCCGCCATCCAGATTCTGCGCCCGTCGCAGTTCTCGGTTTTTCCCAGTCTGCTGCTGCTGCTGACCCTGTTCCGGCTTTCGCTGAATCTCGCCTCCAGCCGGCGCATTCTGCTGCACGGCAACGAAGGCGCCGGGGCCGCAGGCAAAGTGATCGAAGCCTTTGGCTCGTTCGTGGTCGGCGGCAACTACGTGGTGGGCTTCGTCATTTTTATCGCCCTGATTGCCATCCAGTACATAGTGGTGGCGCACGGCGCGGTGCGCACCGCCGAGGTCACCGCGCGCTTCACCCTCGACGCCATGCCCGGCAAGCAGATGGCGATCGACGCCGACCTGAATGCCGGCCTGATCAACGAAGTCCAGGCCCGCGCCCGCCGCGAGCAGATTGCCCACGACGCCGAATTCTACGGGGCGATGGATGGCGCCGCCCGCTTTAACCAGCGCGACGCCATTGCCACCATCCTGATTACCGCCATCAATATCATTGCCGGATTCCTGATTGGCGTTTTCCAGCTCGATATTCCCTTCCGCGAAGCCCTGAAGACCTACACTGTGCTGACCGTGGGCGACGGCCTGGTCACCATGATTCCATCGCTGCTGGTCTCGATGGCGGGAGGCATGGTCGTGACCCGCGCCACTTCCGACTCCACCCTCTCGGTCGATGTGGGACGGCAGCTGCTTTCCCGCCGTCCGCTGATGATCGCCTCGGGCGTGATGCTGACCCTGGCGGCGATTCCCGGCCTGCCAAAATTCTCGTTCTTTCTGCTCGCGGCCGGCACCGCGTTCCTGGCCTGGCGCGCGCCCAAAATTGGCGCCGAGCCGTCGGCCACGCCCGCGGGCGAAAAGAAGGCGGGCAAAGATAAAGACAGGGACAAAGATAAAGACAAAGATTCGGTCGAGGATCTGCTCAAACTCGACGAACTCTCGCTCGAAGTCGGTTACAGCCTGGTTCCACTCGTCGACCTGAATCAGGGAGGCCAGCTGCTGGCCCGGGTGAAAGCGCTGCGCCAAAATCTGGCCCAGCAGTTGGGATTCATCGTCCCGCCGGTGCACATCACCGACAACGTGCGCCTCAAGCCGCGCGAGTACGTCATCGCCCTGCGCGGCGTGGAAGTGGCGCGCTGGGAAATGTTTCAGGACCACATGATGGCCATCAGCTCCGAGGGCTCTCCCCGGCCGCTGCCCGGAACTCCCACCAAAGAGCCAGCCTTTGGCGTGTCGGCCGTCTGGATTCCCGCGCCGCTGCAGAATCAGGCGCTGGCTTCCGGATACGCCGTCGTCGACCAGACCTCGGTGCTGGCCACGCATCTCGCCGAGGTGGTCAAGCAGCACGCCCACGAGCTGCTTAGCCGGCAGGAAGTCAAGCGCCTGCTCGACCGCATGGCGGAAAGCCATCCCAAGCTGGTCGAGGAACTGGTGCCCAAAATCCTGAGCCTGGGCGAAGTGCAGAAAGTCCTGCAGCAACTGCTGCGCGAGCAGGTCTCGATCCGCGACCTGCCCGCCATTCTCGAAACCCTGCTCGACACCGCGCCGACCACGAAGAATCCGGTCGCGCTGGTCGAATCGGTGCGGCAGTCCCTGGGCCGGGCGCTGGTGCGGCCGCTGTTGTCGGACAGCGGAGGATTGCGCGTGGTCACCCTCGACCACGCGCTCGAAGAAGAACTGGGACGGGCGTTCGGCGCAGCCGCGCTCCCGGCCGGGACGGCCGGACTGCAGCCGCCCTTTGCCCGCCGCATTCTCGACGGCCTGCGGCGGCTCGCGGGAGAGCAAGTCGCGGTGGCCAGTCCTGTGCTGCTCTGTTCCACCCCGGCTCGCTATCACCTGAAGCGGCTGCTCGAACCGTTTCTGCCCAAGCTGGTCGTGCTCTCGCCGCTAGAGGTGCCGCCGGTGGTCGAGGTGCAGTCGGTGGGCGTGTTGCGCTGAAGGAAGAAAGATTTGGAGTTTCACGGGAAGTGAGAATGCCATGAGCAAGAACACCGCGAAGGCCTATACCGCCTGGCAGGATCAGGATAAAGACAAAAAAGAAGAACGCGACCGCGTCCTGCTGGAACAGCTGCCCCAGGTCCGCTACCTGGCGCGCCGCATCCACGAACGGCTGCCCCGGCACGTGCCGCTCGAAGACCTGGTACACGCCGGGGTGATTGGATTGATCGACGCGCTCAACAAGTTTGACAGTTCCAAGCAGGTGCAATTCGGGTCCTACGCCAAGTTCCGCATTCGCGGCGCCATCCTCGACAGCCTGCGCGAAATGGATTGGGGCCCGCGCGAGTTGCGGCGCAAGGCGCGCAAGGTCGAGGAGGCTCACCGCAAGCTCAGCCTGGAGCTGAGCCGCGCTCCCACCGAGAACGAAGTGGCGGCCGAGATGGGCATGACCCTGCAGGAGCTGCAGCATCTGCTGGGCGAGCTGGACAGCCTGGAAGTCGGCAGCCTGCGCATCGAGTCGCCCTGGGATGGCAAGGAAGAAGACCTGTGCGACTACCTGCCCAACGCCAACGAGGACACGCCGTTTTTCCGCTGTCTGCGCTCGGAGATGAAGGATCTTCTGGCCCGCGTCATTGGCGAACTGCCGGAGAAGGAGCAGCAGGTTCTGTCGCTCTATTACTTCGAGGAGTTGACCATGAAGGAAGTGGGAGCAGTGCTCGGCATCGGAGAGTCGCGGGTGTCGCAGATTCACTCCCTCGCGGTGGTGCGGCTGCGCTCGCGCCTTTCCGAAATGATGAGCGCCGGCGGGGGGCGCGTGCGCGCCGCTGCCAGCGGTGCGGGTGCCTGAGGGACCGGATCGCCGAACCGCCGGGAGTTCAGAAACTGCCAGACCCGAGAATCCAGCAGAGATCGAGAGCGAGATCGAAGGATCGCGAAATCGAGAATCGAGAATCGAGAATCGAGAAACATGGAAAAAGTTCTCAATCAGGAAGAAATCGATGCCATGGTGCGGCGGGCGCGCTCGGGCGGCCAGTCCGGCGCCGAATCGCCGTCCCCGCCGCAGGTTGAGCTGTGGGACGTGCGCCTGGCGGGGCAGATCGGGCGCGAGCAGTTGCAGGCCATCACCGCGCTGCACGAGGGTTTCGCGCGCAATCTCACCCACTCGCTCGGCGCCTACCTGCGGGTGGTCTTTTCGGCTACCCTGGTTTCGGCCGAACATCTGAGCTACCGCGAATTCCTGCAGCGCATTCCCGAGACCACCTATCTGGCATCCTGCCGTCTCGATCCCATGGGCGTGAACGCGGCCCTGCAACTGGACCTGAAAGTCGCGTTTCCCATCATCGATTTGCTGCTGGGGGGCGAAGGCAAAAGCATGGCGGCAACCCGGGAAATCACCGACATCGAAGAACAGATTCTGGATAGCGTGGCCCGCATCGTTTGCCGGGAACTGGGCGCGGCCTGGCAGGCGCTGGCGCTCGAAGTCGTGTTCGAGAAGCGGCTGGAGGCAGGCGCGGCGCAAAGGCTGATGGCTCCGGAGGAGAAAACCTTGTCCCTGAGTTTTGAGGTCACGATGCCGGAAGTCCGCGGCGGGTTGAATGTGGCTGTACCTGCGGTCGTGTCGAATGCGCTGCTGCGCCAGATTTCCGCCAACTGGAGCCACCACCGGCCGCGCGGCGCGACCGATTCCCGACAGCGGCTGATGCGCCGTCTGCTGGAGTGCCCATTTCAGGCGGAACTGGGAGCGACCGATGTGCGGGTCGCGGTGAGCGAGCTGGCCGGGCTGGCTCCCGGAGATATTCTCTCCTTTGCCCGCAGCCCGGCGGAACCGGCGTCGCTGTTGATCGCGGGCCAGGAGATGTTTCGCGCTCTGCCGGCGCGCTGCGGCGACACCCGCGCCGGCCGCGTGCTCGCGGCCGTGGCCGCACCCAATTCCCCCGCCGGCGCCAAGGAGAACACCCAATGACCGAAGCCACCGCCTCTGCCCCTGGTCCCGATCCCACCGCATACGTGCAGGCCTGGGTCGACAGTCTGGCGCAGGTGCTCACCCAAATCAGCGGATCGCCGCAGATCTGGACGGCGCTGGCGGAATCTCCGCCGGAACTGACGCCGTCGGCCGAGAACGATCTTCGCAACGACGATCTCGGCAACGACGATCTTTGGATCCTTTGCGCCAACTCTGGGAGCCTGCGCGGGGAGATGAGCCTGCGCCTCCCGGCCGCTTCCGCCCTCCGCCTGGCGCAGATCTTCATGAGCGAGCCGGCTGCTCCCGAGGCTGCGGCTCCCGCAGTCGAGGCCCCTTCCGTGCTTACCGCGGAAAATCGGGAAGCGGTGGTCGAGCTTTTGCGCCAGGTCGCGGGTCTGGTGGCCACCGCTGTCAAAGCCGACTGGGGCGAAGTGCAGCTGCGGCTCGATCCTTCGCCGGGCGCCCCGTCCTGGCCGGCTTCGGCGGTGTTCTGGCTGCGCGCGGGCGAAGGCTCCCCGGCTGCGATGCTGCTGGAAATGCATCTCAGCGCGGCGCTCGTGGCCGGGCTGCGCGCCGAGAAAGCGGAAGCCGCGGCCTCCGGGCTCGCCACTCCCGTCCCCCCGGGCCCCGACGAAAGCCGCGCCAAGCTGGGCTTGCTCATGGACGTCGAGCTGGCTCTGACCCTGCGCTTTGGCAGCCGCCGTCTGCTGCTGCGCGAGGTGCTCGATCTCATCCCGGGCGCGGTCGTCGAACTGGATCGCAAAGTCGAAGAACCGGTCGACGTGCTGCTTGACGGACGTCTGGTGGCGCGGGGAGAAGTTGTGGTTCTGAACGGAAACTATGGTGTGCGGGTGACCGAAGTGGCGCCCGCCAGTTAGTAAGAACAAATAGGAATAATCCTCATGGGAACTGCAAGCCTGCATTTTGATGCCTGGAGCCTGGCCTGGCACGATTTCTTGAACAAGATCGCGCCTCCCTGCGGCCGACTCGATTGCCGGCACACCCAAAGCGTGTGGCAGCGCTACCGCTGGAAAGCACGTGGAATCGTGATTCAGGGTTTGCGGTACTGCGTGGAGGAATGCATGGAGCGCGTTCTCCGCGATGCCGTCGAGCGCATGCACCCAGTTGCCGAGCGGGCGCTGGCTCCGCATCGCGTTCCGCTCGGACTCGTGCTGCTCTCGCGCCAGCAACTCACGGCTGAACAGCTGCGGGCGGCGCTGGCCGCGCAGCGCGCCGCCGGCCGCGGCCGCATTGGAGAGTGGCTGCAGGCGCTGGGGTTCGCCAGCGAGCAACAGGTCACGGCGGCTCTGGCTCGGCAATGGTCCTGCCCGGTGCTGCGTGCGCACTCCGGGCGGGCCGGAGCTTTCTTGCCATCGGGATCTTCGAAGTCCGGATTCTCAAAATCTGGGTCTTCAGCGTCCGGCGCTCCGCAGATTCCCCTCACCCTGCTCCAGTCCTTCGTCATGATTCCGCTGGACTACGTGGCGGCCACGGCGACGCTGCACTTGGCGTTCGGCGAGGGCATCGATTACAGCGTCCTGTACGCCATTGAGCAGATGCTGGGATGCCATACCGAGTTCTGCCTGGCGGTTCCCAGCCTGGTGCGCCAGCGCCTCGAGGCTCTGGCCGGGCCGCGCGCGGAAAGTGAAGTGGTGTTTGACCGGGTCGCCGATGAGGCCGAGTTTTCCCGCATCATCCGCAGCTACGCGATCCGGTTAAGCGCCTCGGAAATACGCCTGGCAGTCTGCGGTTCTCACCTGTGGGTGCGGCTGCTCCGCCCATCCCATCCGCCGCTGGATTTGCTGCTCGGCTCCTCCCAGGGAGGCCTCCAGCCGGAACTCCTCCACCATGACTCCGCCAACCAAGCCTCTCTCCCTCACAGTTCCGCCGCCCTGTCTTCCCGCTCAACCGCGCCCTTCTAAAGTCCGGCTAAAGTCCGGCCTCGCGCTGCCGATATCAGCTACGGTGGAGGCGCGGTGCTCGCAGTCCGGGACCGCATCGCCTCCGAGACAAATCTGCGATACGAAGATGCGACGGAACGAGGATCAGGGACATGGACAAGCTACGCGCTCTCATCGTGGACGATTCCTCGGTGATGCGGAAAATCGTGGAACGGTCACTGCGCCAGTCTGGTCTGGGTATTGCCCAGGTATTTGAAGCGGGCAACGGCGTCGAAGCTCTCGCCACCTTGCAGAAGAACAAAGTGGACCTGATTCTCTGCGACATCAACATGCCGGTCATGGACGGGCTGGAATTCGTCAGACGACTGGCGGGCGTGGAGAATGCTAAGGGAGTTCCGGTGGTGATGATTACCACCGAAGGCAGTGAAGGACACGTGGTCGAGGCGCTTTCGGCGGGAGCGCGCGGCTACATTCGCAAGCCCTTTACTCCAGACCAGGTCAAAGAGCATGTGCTGCCCGTGCTGGAGCCGAAGCTGCCGGAGCCGAAGCTGTGAAACCATCCCATCTCGCCCTGCACTCCGCCCGGGGACGCGAGCACTGGCTGCCCATCTTGCAGCAGGCGATACAGGAAGTCTTCGAGCTGATGCTGGCCTGCTCGCTGGAAGTTCCCACCGAAGCGCCGCCCGAGCAAGCGCTCGACACTACTTCCATGGTAGGGCTGGCAGGCGAGTTGTGCGGAATCCTGACCGTACGCTGCAGCGGCCGGACGGCGGCGCGCATGGCTTCGCGCATGCTAGGGACGGATATGGAAAAAGCGGGACCGGAAAAATGGGATGCGCTGGGGGAGATTTGCAACATGGTGGCGGGAAACTTCAAGAACAAGATCGCGGGCCTCGGCGATGGTTGCATGCTCTCGGCGCCCACCGTCATCACCGGCGCCGAGTACAGCCTGCACGCCTTGATCGACGACGAGATACACACCGTCTTGCTGTTCGAAGGAGCGCCCATCGTGCTTTCCCTCGAAATCCACAACTACAACTAAACCCGGCTTTGGCCCGTCCTCCCGCACACTCCGGCAGATTTTGCCGGAGACTGGGCGCGTCGCCCGGCAAGATGTTCCCCTGGGGTTCATCTTAGATTCTCTGGAGAGACCCTGCCGCAGGGCTCTGGCTGGCTGTTCTGTTGTTTCTTCAATCCTTTGAATTCGCGGTAAGGATTTCCGAACTCTCATCTGCAATGGAACGCGGAGTGCTTCTGTCTCGACGGGTACTTTCTCATGGACAGTGGCTATTACGCAGCGTGTGCCGGGCTGGCCGCACAAACCCAGGCTCTCGAATTGGTGGCGAATAATCTGGCGAATCTCGGCACCGCGGGATATCGCGGACAGCAGGCGACGTTCCGCTCGCTGGTGGCAGGCGGGGGCGCGGTGATGTTGAATCCTCTGAATGCCGCGGTCAATGACTTCGGCGTACTCAGCGGCAGCCGCGTCGATATGGCCTCGGGCAGTCTGGTGACGACCGGCAATCCTCTGGACGTGGCCGTCGCTGGAACCGGCTTTTTTACGGTTCAATCCGCCGAAGGCGTGGTGTACACGCGCAATGGCGGTTTTCATGAGACTCCCGCCGGACAACTGGTCACGGCTCAGGGCGATGCCGTGCTGGGTGAGCAAGGTCCCATCACGCTGCCCAGCGGGGCGGTTGCGATCAGCGCGGATGGAACCATTTCGGTCGACGGCGCGGTGGTCGAGAAACTACGAATCGCGGAGTTTTCTCCAGACACCAGCCTGAGCGCCCTGGGAAATGCGCTGTATGCGGCGCCCAAGGGTTCGGCCCTGCCCGCAGCCTCGTCATCGATTCGCCAGGGCATGATCGAGGATTCCAATGTCAGCCCGATGGAAGGCGTAGTGGAGCTGATCTCGATCCAGCGCAACGCCGAAATGATGCAGCGCGCGCTCACAATTTTCGACACCCAGTTTAATCAGACGGCCGCCCAGGATTTGCCGAAGGTCTGAAAACGTGTCGGAGCGCCGGGCCGGAGCGGCAGAAAAGAAATCAAGTCCAGCAAGTACCGAGAGATAAGAAAGCCAGAAGAAGCAAAGAAGAAAGAAACGAGGCCAGCATGATTCGCGCACTCTACACCGCCGCCAGCGGCATGGTCGCACAGGAACTCAACCTGGACAACATTGCCAACAATCTGGCCAACTCGAGCACTTCCGGCTTTCGCAGCCGGCGACTGCAGTTCGAAGATCTTATTTATCAGAACCTGATCATGCCTGGAGCTGCGGCTTCGCAGCAGACCACCGTGGTGGCGGGATTGCAGGTTGGCCTGGGCACGCGCTCGGCGGCCTCGGAAGTGATTCAGACCCAGGGCGATTTTACCCAGACCGGAAGCCCTCTCGACCTGACGATCCAGGGCCAGGGCTTTTTTCAGGTGCTGCTGCCCGACGGCCAGACCGCTTATACCCGGTCGGGCAGTTTCCATCTCGACGCTTCCGGCAACCTGGTGACCCAGGATGGCGATCCGGTGCAGCCCAACATCACTATCCCGCAAGGCGCAACTTCGGTCACCGTGGCCCAGGACGGCACGGTCAGCGTGACCCTGGCGGGACAAACGGCGGCCCAGCAGGTGGGTTCGCTGCAGTTGGCGCTGTTCAACAATCCTGGCGGCCTCAACAGCACGGGCAGCAATCTGTTTCTCGCCACTACCGCCTCCGGCGATCCCATCGTCGGAACACCAGGAGGCAGCGAGGGTCTGGGGCCGATCGTGCAGGGCATGCTCGAACAGTCGAACGTGAGCGTGGTCGATGAATTCGTCAACATGATCGTGGCCCAGCGATCTTATGAAGCCAGTTCGCGCGTGGTCAACGCCGCCGACCAGATGCTCCAGGACATTAACCAGCTCGGACGTTAACTATAGTTAATAACAATAGATTAACCAAATGTTGACTCAAGGCCGGAACCAGTCTGGCTGTCTTTTATGAAACCGCTTCTGATCGCCGCCTGTATCGCAGGTTTCTGGCTCGGGGCCGGAGTTTCGCCAGGGCAGGCGAGTTGTCGGGTCACGATGCGGGCGACGGTGGAAGTTGCAGGGGAGTTTTCGCTGGCCGATCTTCTCGGCAGTGGCACTTGCTCCAAGCTGCGGCGCGCCGCCGCAACGGTCCGCCTCGGCAGCGCCCCCGTGGCCGGGAGCGTGCGCGTGCTGGCCGGCAGCGAGGTGCGGATGATTCTTCAGAAGTTGGCGGATGGTCTGGGGCTGGATGCCCTTGAATTCGCTTCCATCGTGCCAGAACGAATCCGGGTACGGCGCGCCGGGACTCGCGCCTCCTGCGCCGACATTGCCCGCAAGATTCCCGCGGCTTCGCCGGGCACGGCGGATTGCGGCGCCGCCGATCGCGTCTCCGAGGACGCATCCCTGGAATTTAGCCGGCCCGATTGGGATCCCGCGCTGCGCAGCTGGCAACTGTATGCCCGTTGCGTCCATCCTGCGGACTGCGTGCCCTTTCTGGTGCGCCTGCCGGGCCGCGATGCCGGGGAACAGGAAAGAGTAGAAGCGGAGACGGGAACCGCCGCCGGCAAGGCGCGCAGCACGATTGCCAGGCTGGCCGCCGATTCTCTGGACCAGGTGGCACCCGGCCCGGCCCGCGCTCGGGCGCTGGTGCGCCCCGGTCAGGCCGTCACTCTGCTCTGGGATCAGGACGGAATTCGCCTGGTGATTCCGGCCGTTGCGCTCGATCCGGGCGCGCCGGGCGAGAGCGTGAGGGCCCGCATTGTGCGGGGAGGCCGGCTGGTGCGCGCGGTCGTGGTGAGCGCGGGAATGCTGCGCGCCGCCTCGTGAGGTCCGCCATGAATAGACTTTCAGGAATGTCGCTGTCGAGGTTTCGCAGGCACGCCGTTGCCGTGCAGATCCCTGTTCTGGAGGTCGTTCTGCAAATCGTTCGGCAGGCCGCGGCTGGGTTGATGGTCGCCGCACTCGCCGTCTCCCTGGCCGGGGCGCAGGTGAAAAGCAAGAACCACGCTGCGCGGCGCGACGGGCTGTCGGACTACCTGCAGCGAGTTTCCGCCAAGACTCCCGACCCGGCGCTCTCGACTCCGGGAAGCCTCTGGGTCGATAGTGGCCGGCTGGCCAACATGGTCGCCGATTACAAGGCTTCGCGCGTCGGGGACCTGGTGACGATCAGCGTGTCGCAGAACCTGTCGGCCTCGACGACCGGCGCGGTGGCCACCAATCGCACCTTCTCCGCCAGTTCGGGCATCACCGCCCTGCCGGGACAGCTGAAGACCAGCGGCATAGCCAATCTGTTTTCGCCCAATTCGACCCAGGCGCTGTCCGGCAAGGGTCAGGCGAGTTCGACGACTTCGTTGAGCACCACACTCACCGGACGCGTGGCGGCCGTTCTGGCCACGGGGACGCTGGTGGTCGAGGCCGAGCGCCAGATCACCATGAACAATCAGCACGAAACCGTGATTCTCCGCGGCCTGGTGCGGCCTGGCGATCTCGATGCAGCCAACACGGTGGCTTCCAACAATGTGGGAAATCTCGAGGTCGAAGTGAAAGGCAAAGGCATTATCAGTGAAGGCACGCGGCCGCCCAATCCGGTGGTGAAGTGGATTTTGCGCATTGTCGGCTTCTAGCCGGCAAGATTCTCAGGCACGAAAGATCCTCACGCACGAAGGAAAGACGTTTTTGGCAAGGATCTTTCGAGGAGCAATATGACCGAACTCTGGAAGGCGATCGAACGCGCGGCCCTCGTCGTGGCTCTCGCGGCAGCGGCAGCGGCAGCCGACGGCGAAGCCCACAAGGTTCTCATCCGCGACGTGGCCAGCGTGGAAGGAATTCGCAACAACTCGCTGATCGGCTACGGGCTGGTGGTCGGGCTGAAAGGTACAGGCGACAAGCAGCAGACTTACTTCACCATTCAGACCTTGGCCAGCATCCTGCAGCGCATGGGGGTCGAGATTCCGCAGTCGGTGATTCAGACCACCGTGCAGGTCAAAAACGTGGCTGCCGTGTTCGTTACCGCCAGCCTGCCCCCCTTCTCGCGGCCGGGCGTGCCTCTGGATGTGATCGTGTCTTCCGCCGGCGACGCGCGCTCGCTCGAAGGTGGTCTGTTGCTGCTGACGCCCCTGTACGCGGCCGATGGGCAAGTCTACGCTTCGGCCCAGGGACCGCTGGTGCTGGGCGGGTACGCAGCCGGATCGGCCACGAATTCCAAGGTGTTGAACCATCCCACCGTGGGCCGCATCCCGGGCGGGGCGCTGGTCGAACGCGCCAGCGCGCTCGATCTGGCCCGGCTCGAGCACTTGTCGCTCCTGCTGAACGATGCCAGCTTTTCCACAGCCGAGGCCGTGGCCGCGGTCATCAACCAGGAATGGGCGGCGCCCTTGCCGGTGGCCACGGTGGTCGACAGCCGCCGGGTGGATATTCGGGTTCCGGCGCCGGGACCCACCGGGGTGGTGACGCCGGTTCCCGCGCTGCTGGCCCGCATCGAGAATCTTGCAGTCGAGGTGCGGCGCCGCGCCAAGGTAGTGGTCAACGAACGTACCGGCACGGTCGTGCTCGGCCAGGATGTGCGCCTGGGAGCGGTTTCCATTCTGCACGGCAACTTCTCCATTGAAGTCACGACCGCCTACGCGGTTTCGCAACCCAACCCGCTGGCCGCGGGCCAAACCGAAGTCGTCCCGGAAACCAAACTGAAAGCCGGCGAAGCTCCAGCCCGCAACGTCGAGCTTAGCGAAGGCGCCAGCGTCGAGCAGTTGGTCACGCGCCTGCAGGCTATCGGCGCCACTGCCCGCGATGTGATTTCCATTCTGCAGGCCATCAAGGCGGCTGGAGCGCTCGAAGCCGAGTTGGAGGTAATCTGATGAGTTCCATTCCGCCCACTTCGGCGGCCGCACTTTCTCCTCTCCTGGCCACAGCACCCCCTCGGCCCGGGCGAGGGGCGAAGGCCGCCCGCGACTTTGAGGCTAACCTGATCGGCTCGCTGCTGGAGTCGATGGAAAAAACTTTTGCCACCCTCCCCGGGGAAAGCACTCTGCCCGGGACCGACGATTACAACTACATGGGAACCCAGGCCCTGGCCCAGGGCTTGGCCGACCGCGGAGGCTTCGGCATCGCCGCCATGATTTCCCGGCATCTGCCCGAGCACGAAGGTACGTAGGAAAGGGGTTAGGGACCAGGGGGAACAGACTCGACGCAAGCTCCTAAAGTTTTGGCAACCCCTGCCGATAGAGCAACATGAAGGCTGCCGAGGCATTCTATCGGCATCCCCTTGTGAGAGCAGAATTAAAGTTTTTTAACGTGCCGTCGATACTTGAATTGCAAGCGAAATTCAAGGCGAGGGAACCAAGTCATGCGAATCGATGTCAATCACGAACCCCAAACATTACCCGAAACCAGCCGCAGCAGCGCGCAGAGCACGAGCGCCGCGGCGGCCGCCAGCGCTTCTGCCAGCCGTGTGCTCGGCGGAGAAGACCAGACTGATCTCTCCGGAGCGCACGCCCAGGTGCTGGCGCTGGTGGCCCAGGCTTCCCAGCTGCCCGAGATCCGCGAGGAACGCGTCCAAGCCCTGCGGCAAGCGGTCGAGCGCGGGGGCTACTCGACCAGCCCGGAAGCGGTTGCTGGCGCCCTGGTCGCGCACATGCTGGCGGGCCGGACGGCGGCGTAGGCGGGCCTCTGGCCGGGACGTCTCAGCCAGGAGTTGCTACGCAGGAGCTGTGATTCGGGTTTACTTATTCGGGCTCACCTATTAGGAGTTACTTATTATGAGCGGCGGCGATTGGTCGATCGGCTTAGTCGCCGGTAATTTGGTCTCCGACGATCTCACGCCTGCCTCGGCGGTTCGCCCCGTGGAGAGCCATGCGGCCAATCAGGATGCTCCCGGGACTACCCGCCACCGCGCCCGTCAGAAGAAAGAGGATCCTGACGAGGAGACTGAAAGCGGAGAGCAGCCGGAACACCGGCTCGATGATTTGGCTTGAAATGATTTGGCTTGAACCGATTTGGCCTGTTTTATGACATGGCAACTCTTCACTGACGCTGGCCTTCGATCTGGACCTCGATCTGAACTTCGATCCCCGGAAGCGACGCCGCGCCACCTCGCGGCCATGGCACGGTCGGCAGGCGGGCTGCTGGCTGAACTGGAAGGCAGCCTTGAGGCCGGCCAGCGGGCTTTGCTCTCCCGTGACTTGGGAGGGCTGGAGCGGGCGACTGGCGAGCAGATTGGTTTGCAGCGGTCGCTCCAAACATTATGGTCGCAAAATGGGGAGCCGGGACAAGACGACGTGCCGGGAAACGATGTGCCGCCAGTCGATCCCGCGCTGGCCGCCGGGTTGCGCGCGGCCCTGTGGCGAGTGTTGTATCTGGGGCGGGTGCAGGCGGCGCTGCTCACGCGGGCGCAGCGCTCGTTGCGTATGCTGTCGAACCTGTTAGCGGGACCCACGGCTAGTTACGCTGCGCCCAGTTACGCTGGACCCATCTCGAACCGGCCTGAGCCTGGGCCGGGCTGGATGCCAGCCCGCGCCGCGAGTGCGCGTCTGGACAACGAGAATCAAGCGGAACCACTCGAAGCCAGAAACAAGAACAGGGACGGGGAAGAGGCAGATCCATGTCGAGTCTGAATGCCAGCCTCGCGATCGCGCTGAGCGGGCTCACCGCTGAACAGGGCGCGCTGGAGGCCACGACCAACAACGTCGCCAACGTCAACACTCCCGGCTATTCCCGCCAGGTGCCGAACCTGGTTTCGAGCGATCCCATCGTGGTCGATCCGCTGACGCTCGGCACCGGAGTCACCCTCCAGAGTATCGACAGCGTGCGCGATCCCATCCTCGAATCCAGTATTCAGCAGGAGACCCAGACGCAAGGCCAGCTGGGCGCGCAGGTGGCGGCCCTGCAGCAGACCCAAGTCAACTTCACCACCAGCACCAGCGATATTGGCACCGAGATCGCGAATTTCTTCAACAGCATCAACCAGCTCTCGGCCAACCCCGCCGATCTGTCCGTGCGCCAGGGCGTGCTGACCGCGGCTGGCAACCTGGCCGCCAGCTTCAACACCACGGCCAACAATCTGACCACGCAGCAGACCAACCTCGACCAGAACGTGGTCGAGACTGTCGGCCAAGTCAACCAGCTCTCCCAACAGATCGCGCAGCTCAACGGGCAAATCAGCCGTCTCGGCAGCACGGGAGAGAGTGCGGGAAGCTTCGTCGACCAGCGCCAGCAGGCCATCGACCAGCTCTCGTCCCTGGTCAACGTTTCCGTTATTCCCAGCGATAACAGCCTTACCCTGACCACCGGCAACGGCACCCCGCTGGTGATGGGCACACAAAGCTTCCAGCTCCAGACCGAGCCCAACCCAGACGGGCTGCATGAGGTTTATGCTCAGGGAGTCAACATCACCAGCCAGATCACTTCCGGCCAGCTGGGCGGAACGCTGCAGGTTCGGGATCAGCAGATTCCCGACATCCAAAACCAGCTCGATACCCTGGCCGCGGGCCTGGCCAACTCGGTGAACGGCGTACAAACCGCCGGATACGACTTGAACGGCGCCCTGGGCACGAACCTGTTCAACCCGCCGCCGGCTGGGAGAACCGGGGCGGCGGCCAGCCTTTCGGTCGCCATCACCAACCCTTCGCTGATTGCCGCCAGTTCCGACGGCACGGCGGGCAGCAGTGGCAATGCCGAGACCATGTACGCGCTGAGCACTCAGACCGGCATCGATGGCCAGACGCCCACCGATTACTACTCTGGCGTCGTATTCAACGTCGGCAACGACGTTTCCAACGCCACCGCGGAACAGACCGCGTCCACCCAGGTGCTGCAGCAGCTGAACGATCAGCGGGCTTCGATCTCCGGCGTTTCGCTCGATCAGGAAGCTGCCAACATGGTGCAGTATCAGAACGCCTACGCGGCCTCGGCGCAGGTCGTCACCGCCATCAATAACATGATGTACGACGTACTCCAGATGAATGTGTTAACCGGCTAGCGAGCACTGCCTTAACCACTATGAGAGTGAATCCCAATCCGTTACCCGATCTGCTGGCCGCCCTCGAGCAGACGCAGCAGCAGATCAACACCGATCTCGCGCAAATCAGCTCCGGGCAGAGCGTGATCGTGCCCTCCGACAACCCGGGCGCGGCGGCCGAACTGGTCCAGAACGCCGCCCAAACCTCCGCTGCCGACCAGTTTCTGCGCAGCATTGGGAGCGTGCAGGGGGAAGTCGCGAACGCGGATTCCACGATGAGCTCGGTCACCACCGCGCTCGAACGCGCCATCAGCCTGGGCGTCGAAGGCGCCAACGGAACCCTCAACGCCTCGGACCGCGCCGCGATTGCGACCGAAGTCCAGGGCATCCAGACCCAGCTGGTCAGTCTGGCCAACCTGTCCTATCAAGGCAGCTATGTTTTTGCCGGGACTGCAACCCAGACGGCGCCTTACGTTGTCGATCCCACATCCCCTTCCGGCGTGACCTACGTGGGAAACTCGAACACCAACAGCATTACCCTGGGCAATCACTACACGCTCCAAACCAACGTTCCCGGCTCGCAACTGTTTTCCGCGGCAGGCAGCGACATGTTCCAATCCATTCAGGATCTGCTGACTGGCTTGCAGACGGGCACGGGGATTGCCGCCGCGGTCGGAGAGGTCACCAGCGCCTCCAACTACATCGACGCTCAGCGCGTGTTCTACGGCAACGCCGCCAACCAGCTCACCGCGCAGCAGAACTACCTGAACAGCGACACCACGGCACTGGCGCAGCAGCAAAACACGCTGGGAGGCGCCGACCTCTCGGCCGCGATCACCAACCTGACCAGCGAGGAAACCGCGCACCAGGCCACTCTTGAGGCCGTGGCCGGCGCTAACCAGCCCAACCTGTTCAGCTACCTCAAATAAAGTCTATTAAGACAACGAAGAGGGTGGGAAGTGAGAGCGGCATCAGCTAGCGCGCAGAGTAAGATCGCGGAAACCAAGTTTTCGGAAAAGCGGTGTTTTGCAGTTTCACAGAGTCTGGCGCGACCGGCGGGCCCACTCTCCGGCCGAGACCACCCGGGCGCGTTCCTGCTCCAGGCGGGCGCGTTCTCCAAGCAGCGTGCTGTGAATCGACGGCAGCAGCGTCCGCAGGCGTTCGACCTGCTTGCGATACTCGCTCAGTTCCCGTTCGAGCGCCGCGTCTTTTTCGCTGGGCAAGGACCGCAGCCACTGCCCTGCCCGCATCAGTTCCGACAATAGCGCCGCCATCTGTGGAGGAGTGGCCGCGCGGGGCGATGGATGAACCAGCGTTGGGCCGTGCGGCGGCAGCGGATCGGGAAGCAGGCTGTCCAGCAGGCAAGCCAGCCGCGCGTTGGTCTCGTGGAAGTTTTGGGCAAGGGCGGTAAGCGGAGGCATCAGGCGTTCCATTCTGTGGGCGCGCGGTGTTCCGGCTCTCCCGATTGTCCAGAGACGGATTGCCCAGAGACGGATTGTCCAGAGCCCGATTGTGCCAGGTTCCGAGCGAGGGCGGGCGCGGCGTTGGCCCGCTCCACCTCGCACCAGGCCGCGTGCACTTCGACCAGATGGGAAATCTGGCGTTCTACGATGGCCGCCGACTGGGCGAACTGGGCTTCGACCAGACTGGCTCGCAGCTGGTTGTAAAAGCGCTCCAGATTCGCAGCCACGCGCCCGCCTTGCTCCTTGTCGAGGGAAGATTGCAGGTATCCGATCACCATCACGGCGTGATTGATGGCGCGCGTGCGTGACTCGATGTCGCCGCGGTCGATGGCCGCTCGCGCCCGCTTCAAGTCTTCGATGGCCTGCTCGTACAGCAAGGCCACCAGCCGTACTGGGCTTGCACCCTCGACTGCGGCTGCCCGATAAGAAAGTCTTGCGTCCATGTTTTTAAACACCCAAAGTATTTACAGGCCTGAAGTGAGCGTTGGAGTCGATGAGCCCGTGCCGTTACTGCTGCTCCCCGAGCCTAACGTTCCGAGGGTTTCAGTGACCTGCTGCAGCAGCAGCGGATACGCCTGCAGCGAAGCGTTGACCGCGCTGTATTCCAGCGTCAAAGCCGTTTGCTGGGCGGTCAGCTGAGTTTGAAAGTTGTTGATGCTGGTGGTCAGATCCGCCTGCTCGGCGGTGTTCTGCGCCAGATCCACGTTCAGCACGCCCTCGGTCGGATCCGTCAGGTTCGTGAGGTCAGTGTTGAAAGCGTTGGCAAATCCGGTCGCGGCGGTGTTCTGGAAAAAGTTCTGGACAGCGGCGGGGTTGGTGGCCAGCGCGCTACTCAGTTGGCTGGAGTCCACGGTGAGCGTGCCGTCATTGTTGGTGTTGATACCGAGCGAAGCCAGATTGACGTCACCGCCGTTTCCCGTCAAGGAAAAAGCTGCATCGGTTAGCAGGCTCGACTGCAATTGTGCCACCGAGGGGTCGCTGCCCAGCGGGCCCTGCGAATTGGTGGCGGCGTTGTACGCCACTTCCTGGTTGATGTCGGTGATGACCTGGTTGTAGGCGGAAACAAAGTTGTTGATCGCGCTAGTGGCCTGGGCCGTGTCCGGGCCGACCGTCAGTTGCACGGGATTGCCCGACGACGCGTTGGCCAGATTGAGCGTCACCCCGGGAATCGCCCCCGTGACCGTGTTGCTGGCGCTGGCATAGGGAACTCCGTCGATGGTGAGCTGGGCATTCGTGCCGCCGGTGGGTGTGTTGAAAGCCAGACTCGTGTTGTTGGCGGTGATGGCCAGAGCTCCAGTTGAGCCTGGGTTTTGACTGACCAGAGCCAGCCGCGAGCCGTTGGCGTCGGTCACCACACTGGCGTTCACTCCCAGATTCTGGCTCTTGATGTAGCTGGCCAGCGTGGTCAGCGTGTCATTACTGCCGGCAGTAATCGTGATGGGCGTGGTCGTTCCCGCGCTGCCGCCAATCTGCAAATCGATCTCACCGCCGGTCGCGCCGGTGGGCAGGATCGAGGCGTTGGCCCCGCCCGCAAACTCGTTGGTGTACACCGCGCCTGCGGTCGCCAGGCTGCTCACCGCAACGGTGTGGGTTCCGGCAATTGCCGTAGTATCGGCCGTTGCGCTCAGAACGCTTGTGTCCGAAGAGGTTGCCGACTGCGCCGTCAGCGCGCCCAAGGGATCGGCCAGCGCGGTCACGGCGGTTGCCAGGTTGGTCAGAGCGCTGTTGATTGTGGTCAGATCGCTGGCCTGGCTCTGCAACGTGGACAGCTCGCCCTGCCATTCCGTCATCTGCCCGCTGCTCTCGCTGAGGATCTGACTGACCAGGCTGCTGACATCGAGTCCCTGTCCACTCAGCAATGTTGCCGGATTTAGGCTAATGCCCATGTTTCTCTCCTTCAGTCGTGCCCGAAGTCGAAGCGGCCTCCGGCTTCAATTCATGCCGAAGATCCTCGGAGATTCCCAGAGCCACATTCAGCACTTCGCTGCTGGGCACCTGCAGAATGGTTCGCCCTGTGGCCTGATCCGTGTACTTGATCACGATCAGGTTCTCCAGTTGACTGTCGGTCTGCACTTGAACAACATCTTCAGGCTGCTCCTGCTCGGCTGCGGCCTTCTGCGCCTGCTGGATTTCCTGGATTGATCTCGTTCCCACATTGGATTGCTGCTCGGAAGCTGGGGCGCGAGGGGAAGAGGACGGTTGGGGGCGCAGGGCGCGGGCATCGGCGGACTGGGCTCCGTCCTGAGGGCCAAAACTTTGTACCGGATTGATGCTCATTTGAGATCCTCCGGAGAGGCGCAACGGAGGCGGGCTGGCCGCCTCCGTTGCCGGTTCATTGCAACGGCGATTATTGCAACAGTTTCAAGACCAGCTGCTGCTGTTGGTTGGCCTGGGCCAGAGCGGAAATGCCGGTCTGCTCCAGAATGGTGTACTTGGTCAACTGCGCCACTGCGGTCGGAATGTCGGCCGCCGTGATGGTGTTCTCGGCAGACGTCAGGTTCTGCACCTGATTGTTAATGACGTTGCTGGCGCTCTGCAGACGGTTGATGCTCGCGCCGATCGTGCCGCGGAGCGCAGCCACCGACTGGATGGCCGTGCCAATGCTGGCCAGAGCGGTTTGGGCATCGGTCGCCGTCAGCAGATCTGACGTTGTGCCACTGGTGAACGTAGTGCCGCCGGTCTGCAGGAAGCCGAATTCGGCACCCGTAGCGGTGGAAGCGATGGTCGCCAGGGCCTGTCCGGTTGCGGTGGCGGCAAAGGTAACCGTATCACCCTGGGCTGACGCCGTGGCGTCCGCATTGGGGTTGGGACCAGCAACGTCGGCCTGATACACCGTTCCAGCTCCCGTCCCGCCGTTCACGGCTGCGGCCAGGTTAGCCAGCGTGTTCTGCAGTGCGGTGACCGGATTGGTGCTGCCGTCGATGGCAACGCCAACCGCGGCACCTGTGGCCCCAGTTTTTGCGGCAGCCAGAGCAGCCGGGGTCTCAAAGGTGTAGACCGTGCCGCCAATGGTGACGCTGTCGCCGGCGGTGACCGCTCCGTTTGCGGCTAGAGTTGCACCCGCACCCGCTCCGAGCAGCTGCGCCGAGTTCAGCGTGCCGGTAACCACGCTGATGAAGTTGCTAGCTTGGGAAGTATTGCCCGTGCCATCGCTGATGTAGATGGAGGTGGGGTTGGTGGTAAATACCTGCGTGCCGTTGTAGTTGGTGTTGGATCCAATGCGGTTGATTTCAGCCTGAATCGACTGATATTCGTCGTCCAGCGCGACTCGCTGCTGGTTGCCTACCGTGCCGGTTGCCGACTCGGTGGCCAGAGTAACGGCGCGATTCAGCAGCGTGGTCACCTGGGCCAGCGATCCATCTGCCACCTGCAACGCTCCGATTCCGTTGTTGGCGTTGCTGGCAGATTGAGTGAGTGCGCTGACGTTGGCCTCCAAGCCATTGGCAATGGCCAGGCCGGCAGCATCGTCAGCACCACTATTGATGCGTGAGCCCGAAGACAGCTGAAACAGTACGTTCTGCAGGCTGTTGTTAGTGATGGTCAGCTGGTTTTCCGCGGCCAGTGACGAAATGTTGTTCAGGATTCCAATGGGCATGGTGAAACTCCTTCTCCGATGAATTTGTTCGGTTGTTCTGAGTGTTTTCTCAGAACGTTCCGCCAAGCTCTCGTGCTGTGGGCTGCTCGCGGAACCCCGAATTGCTTTCCTTTTCCATCGGCAACTTCCCGTGCCGCTTTAGCAGGCGGTGCCATTTCCGGCTCGACCGTCCTTCACCCAACGTAACCGCTCTGCGCTTCTCCTTCCCTAAACCATCCTTCCCCCACGCCGATGTTCCCCCTTAGGGGGCCGTGTATCCGCCTTCGCACCATCAGAGTCAGGAAAGGACGGGACCAGATGATTCAGCTCACGCGTCTCAATAACAAACCTCTCACCGTCAATTCGGACCTGATTAAGTTCGTCGAACAGTCCCCCGACACGCTGGTCACCCTGATCACAGGCGAAAAAATTGTGGTCCTGGAAAAAGCCAGCGAGGTGCTCTCCCGGATCATCGACTTCCGGCGCTCGGTGCTGCAGGGTCTCTCGCTTTCCTGGGACAACTCTGCGGCGAACGCGTTGATCGCCAGGTCGCCCGATTCGGGTGGCCATGAGCCCGAGAGGTAACGTGGATAAGTCCAGTCTCGGTGGGATCATCCTCGCTCTCGGTGGAATTCTGGCGGGCCTGCTGCTCGAAGGTGGAAACCTTGGCCAGATCGTGCAGCCCACCGCTGCCATGATCGTTTTTGGCGGCACCCTGGGAGCGGTGATGCTGCAGTTCCCTTTGCCGGTCGTCCTGCAGGCCATGCGGCGTTTTGGTTCCGTCTTCGTGACTCCCAAGGAGAATCCCCAGGAAACCATTCGCCGCCTGGTGCGATATGCCCAGAAAGCGCGCAAGGAAGGCATTGTGTCGCTCGACGCCGAGCTCCCCCAGATCGAAGATGCCTTCCTTAAAAAAACTCTCATGCTGGCGGTCGACGGCACCGAACCCGAGGAACTGCGCAAGATCATGGAACTCGAACTCGACAACCAGGCCGAGTACGAAGAGCAGGTTCCCCAGGTATTTGAGTCGGCCGGAGGTTTCGCGCCCACGATTGGCATCATCGGGGCGGTCCTCGGACTCATTCAGGTGATGCAGCACCTCGACAAGATCGACGAAGTTGGACGCGGCATTGCCGTAGCCTTCGTGGCCACCCTCTACGGCGTAGGTTCCGCCAACCTCTTATATCTGCCCGTGGCCGGAAAGATGAAACTGCGCATCCGGGAAGAGCAAATTGCGCGCGAGATGACGCTCGAAGGCGTGGCCTCGATTCTGGAAGGCATGAACCCACGCATGCTCGAAATCAAACTGCTGGGCTTTCTGGTCGACTCCGGCGGGCCCGGCAAGAGTGCCGAGGAGGCCATGCCGTGAGCCGGCGCAAACGCCCCAGGGCGCACGCCAACCACGAACGCTGGCTGGTTTCCTACGCCGACTTCATCACCTTGTTATTCGCTTTCTTTGTCGTTCTCTACGCCTCGGCGCAGGTCGACCATCGCAAAGTCGGCCAACTGGCGATGGCCATCCAGGTGGCCTTTCAGGAGCTCGGGGTTTTTCCCGCCTCCACCACCCAGGTTCCCATCGACATGAACGAGCCCATGCCGTTCAGCACCGTACAAGCCATTGAGAGTGCCAAGCGCAATACCGACCTGAGCCACGTGTCCTCCGCGCCACAAGACTCCCTCGCTGCAGCTTCGGAAGAAGCCAACCTCACCACCCTGCAAGCCGAGCTGCAGCAGGCCTTGCAGCGCGAGATCGCCCTGCATACCGTCGCCCTGCATCGCGAGATCGAAGGCCTGGTGATTAGCTTGCGCGAGTTCGGATTCTTTGACAGCGGGTCCGCCGCCTTGAAGCCTTCCGCTCTTCCCGCCCTCGATCGCATTGCCTCCATCCTCGCCGTGCGCGCCTGCCGTCTGCGCATTGAGGGACACACCGACAACGTTCCTATCCATACCGCTCAAATGGCGTCCAACTGGGAGCTCTCGACCGCCCGTTCCACGGAGTTGGTCCGTCTTCTGATTGTGCGCTACCGCTTCTCTCCCGATCGCCTGTCGGCCGCCGGATACGCCGAATATCACCCCATCGCCAGCAATGACACGCCGCAGGGCCGGGCCCAGAACCGTCGCGTCGACATCGTCATCCTCAGCGAACGCGTCGTTCCCAGCAGCGTCTCCGGCAGCGTCCCCGCCAACGCCCCAGCGTTACAGCCATCTCCCGCCATCCCTAAAGTTGGCTCCTCCTAAAGTTGGCTCCGCCGCCGCCGATGAACTCCTTAGTTCACCCTCGGGAACCAGGCGAATCTCTGAGAGCACACGACGTGAGCCAACCAGCCTTGAAACAGAAGTGGACCGTGCAATTCGATCGGCCCTCCGCGAGCGCCAGCCGAAAGGTCTCAGCATGACCGCGGCTGCCGCTCCGCCTTTCGCCGTCGAAGGCCCGCCCGACCCCGAGCTGGTGCGCATCCGTGACCTCATCTATCACTCGGCCGGCATCTTCCATCCCGATAATAAGCTGCGCCTGCTTCTCGATCGCTGCGGCCGGCGCATGAAAGAACTGAAAACGCAAACTCTGCGCGAGTATTGCGACTGCCTCACCATCAAACCCACGCGGCAGACCGAGTTGATCGCCCTGCTGAATGAAATCACCATTGGCGAAACCTGCTTCTTTCGCAGCCAGGCACAACTGGACGCTCTGCGCCAGATCGTGATTCCCAGAGTCCTGGAGGCGAAATCCAACCTTCCCCTGCGCCGGCTGCGCATCTGGAGTGCCGGTTGCTCCACCGGCGAAGAGCCCTACACGCTCAGCATGCTGATGTTGGAGGAGGCTCATGGCCGCCTGCAGGACTGGACCGTCGAGATTCTCGCCACCGATCTCAATGAGCGTTCCCTCGCCCACGCCACCAACGGCATTTACGGCACCTACAGCACCCGCAACCTGACTCCGCATTACCGCCAAAAATATTTCATTCCCGCCGGGGACCAGCTGCAGATCCGGCCGGCGGTTCGCAGCAGCATTACCTTCAGCCGGCTGAATCTTTCCGACGACGGCCGCATGACCTTCATGAAAGGCGTCGACATCATTTTCTGCTGCAACGTGCTCATCTATTTCGATCTGGTTTCCAAGCGGCGGGTGATTCAGCACTTCTACAACAACCTTCTGCCGCACGGATATCTCTTCCTGGGCCATTCCGAATCGCTCTACGGAGTGTCGGAGGACTTCCAGTTGGTTCACCTGCCCGGAGCCACTGCTTACATCCGGGGCGACCACAGTCAGGGGGGAAAGTAGGCGCACATGGACACAGCAGCCACCAAAGCAACCTTGCTCAGCCGAATCGCGGGGCTCGATCACATACCCACCATTCCGGCGGTGCTGGCTCCCTTGCTCCGCTACCTGCAACAGCCCGTCGAGGATCTCGACGTGCAGAAAGTCACCGACCTGATCGCGCAGGACAAGTCCCTGGCCGCCCAGTGTCTGCAAATGGCCAACAGTCCTCTGTTCGGGCGCTGGCAGAAGATCGACTCGCTGCGCGGCGCCGTCGTCGGCCTCGGATTTCACCGCGTGAGCGACATCGCCATGTCCTGCGGCGTGCTCAACCTGATGCCCAAAGACAGAGGCGCCATTGACCCCGTCGTCTTCTGGGAACATTCCCTGGGGTGCGCCCTGGTCTGCCGCCATTTCGCCCGCAAGATTTCTTATCCCGATCCCAGCAAGGCTTATCTTGCCGGACTGCTGCACGATCTGGGCATCATCGTCAACCTTTGGGTCGTGCCCAAAGAGTTCCTCGAAGCCTATGAATTCGCACGCTCCGAGGGAATTCCCCTCCATGAAGCGGAAAAGAAGGTGCTGGGATTTACCCACTGCGAAAGCGGCCGGTTACTGGCCGATAAGTGGGAACTCTCTGCCCCGCTGAAAGCGGTCATCTCGCTGCACCACAATATTGAGGAGGCGCGCGAGCACGCTGGACTGGTCGCTCTGGTGGAAATCAGCGACCTGTTGTGCCGCATGAGTGGACTGAACCACGGCTACATCGAAAACCGCCAGGTCAATCTGCTGGAACAAACTGCCTTCGCCGTCCTGTCCCAGCAATGCCAGGGTCTCAAGAACTTTGACTGGGCCCGCCTC
>Ga0181523_10000332_pt1 | contig 51920 bp, 43 predicted proteins | sample PEATcosm2014_Bin_43_FD_119752 | JGI IMG/M metagenome (GOLD analysis project Ga0181523, IMG submission 119752) | Peatland microbial communities from MTU Mesocosm Facility, Houghton, MI, USA - PEATcosm2014_Bin05_30_metaG | ecosystem: Environmental > Terrestrial > Soil > Wetlands > Peat | place... | reverse complement strand
TCAGCTTGCGCCCACGAGGTGGCCCACCGAGTACGTGACCGCGGCAGCGGCACCGGAGATCAACAGCTGACGGCTGGCCGACCACAACCAGGAACGACCGGTGAACATGGACAGGGCTGCACCCACGCTGAAGGCACCCACCGCACCGAGTGCGACCGACCACAGCGTCGCCCTCGTTCCGTCCGTGATCAACCAGGGCAGAAGCGGCAGGAAAGCCCCGAGGGCGAAGGTGAAGAACGAGGCGAGGGCGGCCTCGACCGGCTTGCCGGTCTCCTTGGGGTTGATACCCAGCTCCTCTCGGGCGTGGGTCTCGAGCGCGAGTTCGGGGTCTCGCATCATCTTCACCGAGAGCTCCTCGGCCAACTCGGCGTCGAGGCCACGGCTCTCGTAGATGGCGGCCAGTTCCTTGCGTTCGACCTCTGGTTCGTGGCGAAGAGCCTGTCGTTCGACATCCAGCTCGCGCTCCATCAGCTCGGATTGGGCGCGCATGGAGATGTACTCGCCCGTCGCCATCGAGAACGCGCCGCCGATCAGTCCGGCCAATCCGGCGAGGCGGACCGCCCCTGGCGACGAGTCGGCACCGGCCATGCCGAGGATCAGGGCCACATTGGAGACCAATCCGTCACTGATACCGAACACAGCGGCACGCGCTCCCCCGCCATGCAGATTCCGGTGATGGTGTACTGCCGGGGGCACGGAGGAGAGCGTACCGACCCGACCTCGGTGAGGGCACACTGACGTCCGGAGGAAGGGAACCCTCATCGGACCGCCGAGGTATCCGGGTCGAAGCGCGACCCGCCATGACCCGGGGGCGGGCCCTGGCGGCCCTGTAGTGGCCTTGAGCGGCCGGCGCGGCTTGAGGTGGTGCGCCCGAGGCGGGTGGTGTCCCGGGACCCGGATCCCGTACAGTCTGGGCCATGGCAACCACCGTGCAGGGCATCGAGTCGTTCCGGGATCTGGTCGGGCGGCATCTCGGCTACAGCGAGTGGCATCGCATCGACCAGGACCAGGTCAACCTCTTCGCCGACGCCACCGGCGACCGGCAGTGGATCCACGTGGATCCCGAGCGGGCGAAGAGCGGCCCGTTCGGCACCGCCATCGCCCACGGCTACCTGACGCTCTCCCTGGCGCCGGTGTTCCTGGGGGAGGTCCTGGTGGTGGAAGGCATCTCCATGGGCGTCAACTACGGCTGCAACAAGGTTCGTTTTCCCGCTCCTGTTCCCGTGGGCAGCAATCTCCGCCTGGGAGCCTCCGTGGCCGGCGTCGAAGATGTCTCCGGCGGGGTCCAGGTCGTACTGGATCTCACCCTTGAAACCGAAGGGTCGACCAAGCCGAGCTGCGTCGCCCAGGTCGTCTACCGCTACTACCGGTGAGCCGGCCACGAGCCGGCCACTGACCGCTCAATCGGTCGCTGAGCCCCCGATCGCCGATTGACCCTCGGGCGGGAACCTGCTCAGCCACCGATAGGCCCCTGATCGGGCTTGAAGTCGGGCCCCGATATCGGCCTGAACCGCCCGTCCCTCACTGTCGGGGACCGCGCTCAAACAATACGAGCGATTACTCCTAGAGTGTGGGAGATGGAGTTGCGGGTCGAACAGCTGTCGGTCCAGTCCGATGTCTCGGTGGACACGATTCGCTATTACCAGAGCAAGGGCCTGCTCGATCCCCCCCGTCGGGAAGGCAGGATTGCCTGGTACGACGTACGGCATCTCGAACGGCTGGCTCGCATCCGATCCCTGCAGAAGCGCGGCTTCACACTGGCCACCATCGCCCGGCTTGTGACCGGCGAACTGGACGCCGCCGACGAAGCACTGCTGGGAGAGCTGTCGGGCGTCCGTCGAGAGTCCGGACGGACAGTGCAACAGGCCGGGCGCCCGGACGACCCAGGAAGCCGATACAGCGTCGGCGGTGGGGGCAGCGGGGCGGGCAGCCCCGGCACTCACACTGACACCTACACCCTGAGCGAGCTGGCAATCGAGACAGGTGTCCCCCTGGCCCTGCTGAAGGCCATCGAGGCCGAGGGCCTGCTCATTGCCCGCCGCGTCAATGGCCAGGAGCGCTACACCTCGGAGGACGTGGCGGCATCGAAGGCCGGGCTCCTGCTTCTCGAATGGGGAATCCCCCTCTCGGCACTGCTCGACCTGGCGCGCCGTCACCACGAGGCGACCGAAGCCGTGGCGAGAGAGGCGGTTGCCATCTTCTCCGTCTACGTTCGGGGACCACTTCGCGACAGGCAGCGCGGCAATGCCGACGGCGCGCAATCAGACGGTAAGTCGGCAGACGAATCGGCGGACGAATCGGCGGACGAATCGGCGGACGAATCGGCCGACCGGGACACCGACAGGCTCCTGCAGGCCTACTCGGAGATCCTCCCCGCCGTGAAGACCCTGGTCGGCCACCACTTCACCCGCACCCTGGTCAAAGCTGCCCTCGATCACGTGGAACTGGTCGGATCTGACGCGGAACGGCGCGCCATCTCGGACCATGCCCGGTTGTCCGATTCGGGCATCCTGGACATCCTGGACGCGGAGAGCCCGGCGCCGAGCCGATGACCGGTGCACCGTCGCCCGAGACGAACTCCCCCGGCACAGTGGCACCGGCCCGGGAGGCCGCAGCCCGGGAGGCCGCAGCCCGGGAGGCCGCAGCCCGGGCAGCAAGCGCCGATCTCCCCACCGGAGCAGACAAGACAGCTCTCGTGCGTTCGATGTTCGACGCCATTGCTCCTCGTTACGACCTGGTCAATCGATTGATGACCTTCGGGCTCGACGTCAGATGGCGCAAACAGTCGACTCGGGCACTGGGGCTGCCCGAAGGCTCACGGGTGCTCGACCTGGCCTGCGGGACCGGAGACTTCCTGAAGATCCTCCGGGTGGCTGGATTCCGGCCGCTCGGGATGGACCTGTCCTGGGGGATGTTGGCCGCGAATCACAGCGGTACGCCCCTGGCGCAGGCTGACGGGACGTGGCTTCCGCTGGCCAGCGGCTCGGTCGACGGGATCACCTGCGGATATGCCCTTCGTAACTTCACCGAGCTGGACAAGGTGTTCGGCGAGTTCGGCCGCGTCGTGCGACCGGGTGGCCGGATCAGCCTGCTCGAGGTGGCAGAGCCCGACCACGGACTCCTGCGGTCCGGCGACCGCATCTGGTTCCACCGGGTCGTTCCGGTGATCGGCGGCTTGTTGTCCGATGGTGCCGCCTACCGCTACCTTCCCAAGTCCACGGCGTATCTCCCTCCCACCGAACAGCTCCGGTCGATGCTCATGGACGCAGGGTTCTCCGCAGTCAACCGGCGGGCGCTGTCGGGAGGGCTGAGCCAACTGATCACTGCGACCCGGAGAGGCCAGCCGTGACCGCGCCGATCCCGATCGGGGCCTTGGGGCTGGTTGCCACGCGATTCCCACTCGACCCGGGCCCGGCCATCGATCCGTTCACCCTGGCCGGATCGAGCGGGATCGTCGTGCACACCGAAAACCGGGTCCTGGTCGGTCTGGGCACCGCACTCACCATCCCTCTAGCGTCCGGCCTCGATTCCGACGTCGGCATCGACCGGGTTGCCGAACTCCTCGCCTCGATCGAGTGCTCCGACCATCTCGACACCGGCGACGGGCCCGAGGGTGGACGCAGCCCTGCAGGTGCAGGCCATGCCGTCGTCGCGTTCGGCGCCCTTCCCTTCGACCGGTCCGCACCCACCTCGCTGGTCGTCCCGGAGGTCCTCTACGCCTCAGATCACGAGGGACGCGAGTGGGTCACCGTGGTGGGCACCGATCGGGCCGCCCTGCCGGTCACCGGCGCAGGCCTCCGCTCACAGCTCCTAGGTGGAATGCTTCTCGGCGGCCCCTTCCGAGCCGAGCAACCCGATGCGCTCGACCGCCCCGGTCTTCCCGAACAGATCCGCCCACTCGCTTCCGACGACGACTTCTGCGCAATGGTGACCAGAGCGATTTCGGCCATTGACAAGGGCGAACTGGTCAAGGTGGTCCTGGCCCGGCACGTCGATGTCATCATGAGCAAGGCCATCCGCGTGGATGACCTGCTCCGTCGATGGAGCCGGCTCGAACCGAACTGCACGATCTTCTCTCTGCCGACCGTGGAGGGGCAGTTCGTGGGTGCCAGTCCCGAGTTGCTGGTGGAGCGATCCGGCACCGACATCCACAGTCGGCCACTGGCCGGGACCACCGACCGGTTCAGAGGAGACGGCGGGAGCGCCCTGCCCGCGGAACTCCTCGAGTCGACAAAGGACAGTGCGGAGCACCGCCTGGTGGTCGACGCCATCGAGCGGGCGCTCCGCCCCTTCACCTCCACCCTCGATGTACCGACGGAGCCGGATCTGGTGCATCTCCACAACATCACCCATCTCGGCACTTCGATCATCGGCCGGCTCGCCGGAAGTACGGACGACGACATCCCGAGCGTGCTGGCACTGGTCGCTGCGCTCCACCCCACACCGGCCGTCGGCGGTGAGCCGGTCGCATCGGCCCGGGCCATGATCGCTCGCTCGGAGCCCCAGTCGAGGGGCACCTATGCGGGGCCGGTCGGTTACGTCGACGCCGCCGGTGACGGCATGTGGGTCGTGGGTATCCGGGCCATGTCCATCAGGGGCCGCACGGCACGTCTGAGCGCAGGTGTGGGAATCGTGGACGGATCGGAGCCGAGCACCGAGTTGGCTGAGGCCAATCTCAAGTTCACCGCCGTCTTTGACGCCCTTGCCCCCGGTGCTCCGTTCTCCACGAGCGACGGGGCCGGGACCGAAGCCGGCCCGCGCGCCGCGGTCGGCTGAGGGCGGTCCGCCGAACGCCCTCCCGATCAGGTGGTCGGCAGGCCGGACGCCTTGCGAGCGTAACGGCGGATCACCTCGGCGAGTGCCTCGGGGGTGTCGCGTGCCACGAAGTGGCCGGCCCTCGGGAACATGATCAGTTCAGCGCCGGGGGTGGCCTTCGCCAGGGTCTGCGCAGCCTCGGGGCGCACCACAAGGTCCCAGGCACCGCCCACCACTGCCACCGGAACCGCCAGACCCCCGAGCGCCGCCGTCACCGACGGCAGTTCATCCATCAGGGCACGCTGCTCGATCATGAAACTGCGTTTGTGCCGGCCGAGGGCACCCCGTTCTCCGCCCAGGACGGACTGGTCCGGCAGCGCAGTGGACAGTTGGTCGCGGACGCTCTCAGGGACGTAACGCACCAAGCGCCTCATGCGGGGAAGCACCTCTCCGATCGCCAGCAGGCCGGCCACGGTCAGGACGTCGCGCAACCCCGGAACATCGAGCAGCCGGTCGATGGCGTCCACACTGTCCGGCGTGCATGCCGCGCCGACCAACACCAGGTTCGACACCGCTTCCGGATAACGGGTCGCCAAAAGGACGGCCACCCCACCTGACCAGCTGTGTGCCACCACGGTGGCCGGCGTGGCCTTCCGGCTCTCGAGGAATTCGGCCATCAGGTCGGCATTGTCGGCCAGTCCGCGTGCGGTCCCCGCCGTCGCGCCGTAGCCGATCCGGTCCGGAGCGAGAACCCGAACGTCGGGTTCGAGCAGGCGCGTCACCGGATCCCACGAAGCGCCGGTCCCCGGTTGGCCGTGCAGGAGCAGCACGGGATGGCCGGAACCCCGCTCGATGGAAACCAGCATCACGACACTCTAGGACTGGGTCGAGACCGGGTCGGCCGCGCCGGAGGGGTCCGGCGGAGGAACTCCATCGGCCGTTCGGCCGGTCGGGCCGGGTGGGCCGGCCGCTGGGCCGGGTGGGCCGGCCGCTGGGCCGGGTGGGCCGGCCGCTGGGCCGGGTGGGCCGGCCGCTGGGCCGGGTGGGCCGGCGCTCATCGGAGGAGGCGACAAGCCGGGCGTAGATGCCGTCGATGTCGTTGGCGTCGCTGGCGGATCGTACAGCGGCAGTACGACCTCGAACGTGGCCCCTTCCCCCACGGCGGTGACCACCGTGGCGTGCCCACCGAAGGTGCGGGCCAGGCTGGCCACGATGAACAGGCCCAGCCCCGACCCGCCTTCGCGGCCCTCGGCGTCCCCCCGATAGAACCGGTCGAAGACCTGACCGGCCTGCTCCGCGCTCATCCCCGGGCCGCCGTCCCGAACCTGGAGCACGGCATGGTCACCCTCGACTGCAACGCTCACTTCGACCGGCGTGCCCGGCGGGGTGTGGGCCAGGGCATTTCGGAGCAGGTTGTGGATCATCTGCTCGAGGCGGGCGTCGTCGCCCGCGACGGGGACCTCGGTCGACACGGAGAGCTCTATGGGCCGATCGGCGTCGATGGTCCGGGCATCCGCAACCGCATCGGCAGCCACCGCTGCAAGGTCGACCCGATAGCGGCCGTGCGCCGGGCCCTCGTCCTCCCGGGCCAGGATGGCCAGATCGCCCACCAGCACACCCATACGGGCCGCTTCCTTCTCGATGCGCGACAGCGCCCGGTCCCGCGCCGCCCGGTCGCCGAGGGCATCCTTGCGCAACAATTCCGCGTACCCGCGGATTGAGGTGAGGGGTGTGCGCAGCTCGTGGGAGGCATCGGCCAGAAAACTGCGCAGCCGGTCCTGGGACCTGGCCCGCTCCGCGAATGCGGTCTCGATCTGGGCCAGCATGCCGTTGAGGGCCCGTCCCAACCGGGCGATCTCACTGTTGCTGTCTGCGACCTGCACCCGCCGGGTCAGGTCCCCCGCTGCGATGGCGTCCGCGGCTTCGGTCATGTCCTCCAGGGGACGGAGGCCCAATCGGACCAGGAGGGTCATCAGGACCAGCAGGGCCACCAACAGCCCGAGGCTCACCGCCAGTTCGATGTTGCGGAGGGAATTGAGGGTGGCGTTGACCGAGTCGAGTCGGGTGGCGACCACCAGTGTCTCTCCGGGAAGCGCGGTGGCGTGGAGCCGGTACTCCTGCCGGCCCGGCCCGGCCATTCCCACGGTGATCGACGCCGAATCGGGCCGGTAGACCTGGTCCGGCTTGGCAGGGTGGTCGAGGTCCGGGGTCGGGCGGACCGGGAGCGGGTTCGGGAGGTTCGGCCGAGGGTCGGGTTGGGTGTGGGATCCCGACGGCTTGGCCACCACCACCCGACCTGTCGGATTGATCAGTTCCACGTAGACGTCGGGGCTCACCCGCGATTGGACGGAAGCAGCCGTGACGACGAACCCGCGCTCATCGGCCCTGGCGACGAACTCGGCCACCTGGGCACTGGCGGCATCGAGCTGAGCGTCGACACGACCGAAGAGATAGGAGTGCAGTGAGGTGAGAGTGATGATGTCGACAGCCGCCAGGCCGAGCGCTACCAACACGATCATCGTGGCCACCAGACGACGCCGGAGCCTCACTGCTGGGCCTCCCGGAGGCTGTAGCCGACCCCGCGGATGGTGTGGATCAACGGGGGGTCGAAGCAGTCGATCTTCTTGCGGAGATAGGAGATGTAGATCTCCACGATGTTGGACTCCCCGATGAAGCCCTCGTCCCATACCGCATCGAGGATCTGGGTCTTGGAGAGCACTTGACGGGCATTGCGCAACAGGTGCAGGAGGAGGTTGAACTCGGTGGGCGTCAGCTCGATGGGTTGGTTCCCCCGCCAGACCTCATGGGTGCGGACGTCCACCACTAGGTCGCGGAATCGCAGGACGGCCTGGTCGGCATCTTCCTCGAGAGTGCTGCGCCGCATCACGGCGTGGATCCGAGCGACCAGCTCGTCGATGCTGAACGGCTTGGTCACATAGTCGTCGCCGAGGGCCAGCCCGGCCAGCTTGTCGGCGGTGGCATCACGGGCGGTGAGGAAGAGGACCGGGGTCGAGACCTGCTCGGCCCGGAGCAGTCGGCACACTTCGAGACCGTCGACGTCGGGCAGCATCACGTCGAGCACGATGAAGTCGTACCCTCCGACGCGAGCCTTGGCCAGTGCCTGTCGGCCGGTGGCTGCCTCTTCGGTGACGAACCCCTCGAATTGCAGCGCAGCGCACAGGACATCGGTGATGAAAGGCTCGTCGTCGACGACGAGGATGCGGCCGATGCCGGTCACCGGGCCGTCATCAGCTGTGCACGGGCTGCGTCCTGTTCCGCAGGCCTCCGACCAGCCGTTGGAATCCCCACCAGGTCACCAGGCCCAGTGCTTCCACGACGATGAACATGGACATCTTGGACTCGCCCTTCACCCGGTCGATGAACCGGATGGGGATCTCGACCACGGCCGCACCGGCCCGCTTTGCCTCGTAGGTCATCTCGATCTGGAATCCATAGCCCTCGGCTTTGACATCGTTCAGGTCGATGCGTTGGAGAACCGAGGCGGAGTACGCCCGGAATCCGGCGGTCGAGTCGGCCACACCCAGTCCGAGTAGGGCCGAAGCGTAGATGTTCCCCCCTCGGGAGAGCATGCGCCGGTGCCAGGTCCAGTTGGGGATCGAACCACCGGCGACGTATCTCGATCCGATCACCAGCTCGTAACCCTCGGAGAGAGGCGCCACCAGCCCCGGTAGCGCCTCGGGCTCGTGGGACAGGTCGGCGTCCATTTCGATACAGGCGTCGAATCCGTGATCGAGTCCCCACCGGAAACCGGCCCGATAGGCACTGCCGAGGCCCGACTTGTCGTGCCTCCGGAGGATCTCGATGCTGCCGAGCTCCTTGCCGATCGTCTCGGCGAGTGCGGCGGTTCCGTCCGGGCTGCCATCATCGACCACGAGCACAGTGGCGTCCGCCAGCGAACTCCTGACCCGACGGAGGACATGGTCGATGTTCTCCGCTTCGTTATAGGTCGGCAGCACTACCAGGACGTTCATCCCAGCAGCTTACGAGACCGGAACGGGGCGGACCGTGTCGGCCGGTCACGGCTCGACGGTGGCGCTCTCCCCGAGGGCCACCCCTGCTCCGGCGTCCGGTCCCGGGCCGTTCGGGCCCCGGCGGCCGTCCTCCACGGGACCGGGCTCCCCGGTGGCCCTGGTGCGCTGCCAGACCTCCCGGAATATCACCTGGATGGCCCCGCCCACCGGAATGGCCACCAGGGCACCGGTCAGCGCCCCCAGGGAGGAGCCGAACACCCCGCCCAGGTTGGCCCCGATCAGTACGGCCAGCAGCACCCACAGGGGGTTCATCCGGACCGTCCGGCTCATCACGACCGGATAGAAGAAGTGGTTCTCCACCACCTGGAAGCCCACGAAGACGATCAGGGTCACCACACCGGCCGTCGGGGAATGGAGGAGGGCCAAGGCCACGCTGGGCACGCCGGCGATGAGTCCCCCCACCAGGGGGATCATGGCCACGAGGGCCACCCACAAGGCGATGAGCAGGGCGAAGGGCACCCCGAGGATCAGCATGGTGACCAGGACCACCACGCCGAAGAGGACCGACAAGGCGATGGTGCCCAGCATGTAAGAGGTCACCGATCGCGACACCCGATGGGCGACGTCCTCGATGATGTGCCGTCGGTCGGGGTCGAGGGCGCCCATCAGACCGGCGCGCAGCGCCGGAGCTTCCAGCAGCATGAAGAGGGAGAGGAAGGCGATGGTGGTCAGCGCCAGGATGGTCGAGAACACCGCCTTGCCCAGGTTGGTGCCGACGGTGAGCGCCGGCTTCCCGAGGTTGTTGGCGGCCGTCTTGAGCTTCGGGGCGTTCTTCTGCACCCATGACAGCAGCCCGAAGCGTTGGAGGGAGTGGGCGAGCCAGCCGTGCCCCTTCTCCACCTGACTGACCATGGCAGGGAGTCGTTCTGCCACGTGGGTCAGTGAGTTGACCAGGGGATAGCCGAACAGGCCGAGGAGGGCGCCGAAGACGAGCACGGCACCGGCGAAGACGAGGCCCACCGCCGACCCCCGGCGCATCCGGTGGCGCTGGAGGAAGGCGACCGACGGATCCAGCACCAGGGCGATGAACGCGGCCATCAGGGTCCACAGGATCACCTCCCTCAGGCGACCGAGGAGCCGGTAGAGGACCCAGGTGGCGATGACCACGGCGTCGACGGTCAGGATGGTCCGGAGCGGCACCCCCTTGGCCGATGCGGCGGCGAACAGGCGCTCGCGGCGGGAGGCGTCGGGCCCGATCTCGCGGTCGAGTCGCTCCACCGGCGTCTCGTTGATGACGGTGGTCGGGCCGGGCGGCACCACGCGGGCGGCAGTTCCGTACGGGCTGGAGGAGACCGGATCCAAGGCCGACGGGGACCGGTCTGCCGCGGCCTCGGAGCGCCCCCCTGACTTCTCCACGTTCTCCGCCACCCGTTCAGCATGTCAGGTCCGCGTGGCCGGGCGTGTCAACATGAGGGAGATGGCCGCCGAAAAGGCAGACGAACAACCGCACCGTCGGTGGTGGCACCGGGGGCCCTTCGTCCATCGCGAGGTGCGCCTGAGCGTCGGGACGCTGCTGATCTTCCTGTTCGTCTTCTACGTGGCGTTTCCGCTGCTGGCCAGCCACCGCTCCGATTTCACCTCCCTCACCCACATCAACACCGCCTACCTCGCCCTCGGGGTGATCCTCGAGATCGCCGCGCTGGTGGCCTATACCCAGCTCACCCATGCCGTGCTCCCGCACGACGGGCCCCGCAGGCTCCGCCTGTTCCGGATCAACATGTCCACCCTGGCCCTCAGCCATGTCTCGCCGGGTGGCACTGCTCCCGGCGCGGCGCTCGGCTACCGGTTGCTCACCCAGTCAGGAGTGTCCGGATCGGACACCGGATTCGCCCTCGGGACCCAGGGCATCGGCTCGGCCGTGGTGCTCAATGTCATCTTCTGGTTCGCCTTGGTGGCGTTCCTGGTGGCCCATGGATTCCATGCCCCGTCCAGCCATCACGGAGGCCAGTCGCAGTCCGCCTCGATTCTGGTGATCATTGCCGCCGGGGTCGGCGTGGTCCTGCTCGGAGCGTTCGGGGGCCTCTTCTACCTCTTGACGCGCGGCCAGCAGCGGGCCAGTCGCATCGTCCGGCGCATCTCCGAGCGGATCCGGTTCCTCGATGCCGACCGGACGACCGCCCTGGTCGAGCGGTTGGCGCATCGGTTCGCCGTCCTCATGGAGGACCGGCCCCTGCTGTGGAGGGCGGTGGGATGGGCCGCTGCAAACTGGCTACTGGACGCCGCATCGCTCTGGGTCTTCGTGGCTGCATTCAGCCACTTCATCTCCCCGGTCGACCTTCTGACCGCCTACGGGTTGGCCAACATTCTGGCTGCCATCCCGATCACCCCGGGGGGTCTCGGTGTGGTCGAGTTCGTGCTGGTGTCGATGATCACCGGCTTCGGCCCCACGGCCGGGCAGGCGTTGTCGGCTGTGCTGGCCTACCGGGCCGTCAATTTCTGGCTCCCGATCCCCTTCGGGGGGTTGGCCTACGCCTCGCTCGAGCTCGAGCGAAGGGCTCCCCACCACCGGCTCCGCGAGTACTTGCAGGGACGCATCGACCTGCGTCACGGCAGGGCTGCACCGTCAGCCCCGCAACAGGCCACCCCATCGACCCGGGTGTCCTCCCGGCTCAGCGGCGCTTCCGGTTCCACCCCTTCCAGCGGCCGGGTCGCTGCTCCGTCGCCAGCTCGGGAACAGCCGCCGGCGCCGGCCGTGATCCCAGGCGAACGGCCTGGGTCTCATCGCGGCGATGCCGTAGGGATTCGAGGGCCTGTGCTTCGAAGTGATCCTGCAGGTTGAACCCGAGGCTGCCGGGCCCTCGGTCCGGCGCCACCCGGTGCCAACTCCCGTCGCCCGATAGCGTCCAGGCGTTGGCCTCGTCGCACAGGGCATCTTCGAGGATCCCGACGACGCGCTGCTGGATCCCGGGCTCATCGATGGGGACCACCACCTCCACCCGGCGATCGAGATTCCGCTCCATGAGATCCGGGGAGCCGAAGGACACCCTGATCGGCCTGCCTCCGACGCCGCCGAAGACGAAGATCCGGGAGTGCTCGAGGTATCGGCCCACGATGGAACGGACCCTGATGTTCTCGGAGAGGCCGGGCAGCCCGGGACGGAGACAGCACTTTCCTCGCACGATGAGGTCCACTGACGCCCCGGCCTGTGACGCCCGGTAGAGAGCGTCGACGATCTCCGGATCGGTGAGCCCGTTGGTCTTGAGGACGATGCGGCCACTTGCGCCGGCACGGGCTTCCTCCTCGATGGACGCGACCAGTGTGGAGCGGGTCGAAAAGGGCGACACCACCAGCCGGCGGAACTCGGGCGGGTCCCCCGATCCGGCGAGCAGATTGAACAGTTCGCCCACATCGGCACCGATGACCGGGTCGGCGGTGAGCAGGCCGACATCCTCATAGGTGCCGGCCGTGTAGGAGTTGTAGTTTCCGCTTCCGATGTGGCAGTACCGGCGGATCTCGTTCCTCTCACGCCGCACGACGAGCGAGATCTTCGAATGTGTCTTGAGCCGGACCAGCCCGTAGACGACCTGTACGCCCGCCTCTTCGAGGGCACGGGCCCAGGCGATGTTGGCCTGCTCATCGAAGCGGGCCTGGAGCTCCACCACCGCCGTCACCTGTTTCCCCGACTCGGAGGCGCGGATCAGCGAGTCGACGATCGGGCTGTTCTCGCTCGTCCGGTAGAGCGTCTGTTTGATGGCCAGGACATCGGGATCCTCGGCAGCCAGGGCAACGAACGCCTGTACCGAGGTGGCGAACGAGTCGTAGGGGTGGTGGACCAGCACGTCGGCGTCGGCCACCACGGAGAAGATGTCCGCGTCACCCGCCAGCTGGGGAGGGGTGAGCGGGGTCCACGCCCGGGGCGAGAGCTCGGGGTGGTCCAGGTCCATCAGCGCCCGCAGCCCGCCGAGGTCGACCGGAACGTCGAAGAGGTAGACGTTGTCCTCCCGAACATCCACTTCGGCGATGAGCATGTCGAGGAGGTCGGTGGAGATGCCGGAGGAGACCTCCAGGCGCACCGCCTGGCCGAACCGGCGCCGGTGCAGCTCGAGCTCCACGGCGGCCAGGAGGTCCCGTGCCTCGTCTTGCTCCACCGAGAGATCGGCATTGCGGGTGACCCGGAACACGTGGTGCTCGGCGATGGTCATGGCCGGGAAGAGCGAGCCGAGATGGGCGGCGATGACCTGTTCCATCAGGATGATCCGCTCCCCGTCCGGAAGGACCACGAAACGGGGCAGCAGGGGCGGCACCTTTACCCGGGCGGTGCGCTGGTCGCCGCTACCCGGATCCACCACGCGGACCACCAGATTCAACGAGAGGTTGGAGATGTAAGGGAAAGGATGGCCCTGGTCGACGGCGAGCGGAGTGAGTATCGGGAAGATCTGCCTGTTGAACACCTCGACGAGATAGTCCCGGTCGTCATCGTCGAGGGTGTGCCAGCCGGACACCACCACGCCGGCCTCGCCCAATGCCGGTTCGACCTGCTCCGAGAAGATCCGGCTCTGCCATTCGACGAGCTGGGCGACCCGCTCGGTGATCGCCTTCAACTGGTCCGCCGGGCTCATCCCGTCCGGTGACCGGGTCCGCAGGCCGGCGGCGTTCTGGTCCTCGAGCCCGGCTACCCGCACCTGGAAGAACTCGTCGAGGCTCTCGGAGAAGATGGACAGGAACTTCACCCGCTCGAACAACGGGATGCGGCCATCGGCCGAGAGCTCCAGCAGGCGGGCACCGAACTCGAGCCACGAGAGTTCACGGTTGATGAACCGCTCCGGGCGGGTCGAGACGCGGTCTTCAGGATGCCCGGCTCCGGGTGCCGGGGCCTGATTCCCGGGCGCCGCCAACCCGGAAGGACCGGGCTCGAGTGCCCCGGCCTGGACAGCCCGCACGGCCTCCACGGCCTCCACGGCCTGCACCGACGAGCCGATCGGCCGGCGCACCGGATCCGAGCAGGCCGGGCCGGTGGACTCGGGCGAATCCACGGACGTCCGAGAGGGGGCGCCGGTCGACCGGTCCGCCGTCATTTCCGCCTCGTGTCCGTCATGGCAGCTCGGTCAAGGCAGATTCCATCGCCGACCCATCGTATCCCCGGGCGGCCGGTCCGGCTCCGCCTCCGGACGGTCCTCCACCGGTAGGCTCGCCGCAATGCCGGCCTTCACCTTGCGTGCCTCGAAATCGAAGCGGTCCCGGCGCGGGGTGAAGGCGCGCCGCCGTACCGAGCTCGGATTGCTGGCGGCCGCCTCGGTCATCGTCGTCGCTGCCTACATACTGATGATCCTGGGCAACACGGCCAGGGTGCCCTCCGACGTGGTCCCGCTTCTGGCAGCCCTACTCGGCCTGGGCGGGGTGGCCCATATCGCCAACCGGCTCCTCGTCCCCGACGCGCTCCCGGTGATCCTGCCCATCGCCTTCCTGCTCAACGGGCTCGGCTACGTCATGATCCTCCGCATCGACCTCGGCACCGCCAAGAACTACGCGCCGCTTCAGGCTGCGTGGACCGCCGCCGGGATCGCCGCCTACGTGCTCGTACTCCTCCTGGTTCGTCGGAGCCGGGACCTGGACCGGTACCGCTACCTGTTCCTGGCCGTCGGCGTCATCCTGCTGCTGTTACCACTCGTCCCCCACGTGGGGGCCAACATCAACGGTGCCCGCCTGTGGATCCATCTCGGCTCCTTCGAGTTCGAGCCGGTGGAGTTGGGCCTGATCGTGCTCTGCATCTTCTTCGCCGCGTACTTCGCGGAGAAGCGCGAGCTCCTGACCATTCCGACCGCCAGGTTGGGCAATCGGCTGGTCCTCGATCCTCGACCCCTGGTGCCCATCGTGCTGGCCTGGGCGTTCGCCATCGGAGTCATGAGCCTCGAACATGACATCGGGTTCTCGGCCCTGCTGTTCACCCTGTTCATCGGCATGTTGTGGGTGACCACCGGGAGAACCGCCTACCTGGTGTTCGGGATCCTGCTGTTTGCCGTCGGTGCATATGTCTCCAGCCGCTACTTCGCCCAGACCCACATCCGGGTGGAGACGTGGCTCGACCCCTGGAAGGTCATTCCGCCCTCCGACCCGGGCGGGCAGCTACGCGAGGCGTGGTACGCCCTGGGCAGCGGCGGAATCGGCGGTTCGGGCCTGGGCCTGGGGTTCGGCGCGTACAGCATCCCCAACGTGCGCACCGACTTCATCTTCGCCGCCATCGGAGAGGAGATGGGGCTGCTCGGTTCCACCATGGTGGTGGTGGCATTCCTCCTTCTGGTGGGCGCCGGCCTGCGAATCGCCCAGGCAGCGCGCTCGGAGTTCGCCAAGTTGACCGCCACCGGGCTCACGATCATCATCGGGCTCCAGGCCTTCTTCATCATCGGTGGTGTGATCCGCCTGCTCCCGCTCACCGGCATCACCTTGCCCTTCGTCTCCTACGGCGGTTCTGCCCTGATCGCCAGTTACGTGCTGATCGCCCTCCTCATGCGCATCTCCGACGAAGGAAGCGCCACCATCGACGAGGCCGAGCAGACCCAGTTCGAGCAAGACCAGCAGCGGAGGCAGCGGCTGCTCACCGGCTCGTGACCACCTCCCCCCGAGCCCGGTGCGACCGGGTCCCACCAGCCGAGTGCTGCGCCGACCCGGTGCGTGCCGCAGCCTCAGACCGGTGAGACGGCCCCCCCGGACGGGGTGACGTCGCCGCTCGTCTCGAACAGCCGGCGGTCGATGAGGATGGGGACGGGCACCGGCTGGAGGAGCGCCACCGTGAGGCCATCGGAAGGTCGGCACGAGAGGACCGCGTGCCCGTTTCGGCCGCGAAGGTCCAGTTCGGCGAAGTAGACCGCCCCACGGCGGCCGACCAGCCGCACTGCAACCACGTCGATGTCGAAGCTCCGGAGCACAGAGCTCATCAACTCCTGGGTGAGCGGCCGCGGGGTGGGAATGCGCCGCAGGGCATGCGACAGGACGATACCGTCCGGGAGTCCGATGGAGAAGGAGAGTTGGCGCCGGGGTGACTCGGTCTCACGCAGCACCACCGTCGGATGCTGGTTGGGAAGGTCCACCGTCACCGACGACACCAGGGCCATCCGGAAGTCCGCCAGGGGTAGCGCGCCGGCAGCCGCCGACTCCTCCGGAGGGGCCACTGTCGGGACGGCCGACGCGTCGTCGGGCGCCTCCGGGGCAGGAGAAGGCCCCACCGCTGTCTCTTCCCTTTCGGCCGGATGCCCTTCCGACCCGCGGGCGTCGACCGGGGCGTCCCCGTCGGGCCCGGACCCTTCGGTTGCGTCCCCGCCGCTGCCCGGGTCCATCGATTCGATGGGCGCTGCGACGGGATCGCTCACCGCACACTCCGCATGTGCACGCTGGTCACCAGTCCGATTGCCGCCATGAAGCCGATCATCGCCGACCCGCCGTACGACAGGAACGGGAGGGGGATGCCGGCCACCGGCATGATCCCCATGTTCATGCCCACGTTCTCGAAGACCGAGAAGACCAGGAGGGCGAATACGCCCGAGCAGATGAGCCGCCCGTAGGTGTCCCGAGCCAACTGCGCGGTGCGGAGCACCCTCCAGGCCACCACCCCGTACAAGAGCAGGAGGACTCCGGCCCCGACGAACCCGAGCTGCTCGCCCACGGCGGAGAAGATGAAGTCGGTCTGCTGTTCGGGGACGTAGGCCAGGTTGGTCACCGCTCCGTGGAACAGACCCCGACCGAAGATGCCGCCGTGAGCGATGGCATCCTTGGCCTGGGTCACGTTGTAGGTGACGTTCTGGTTGGCGCCCTCGGGCGAGATGAAGCTGGTCAAGCGCACGATCTGGTAGTGCTTCAGCAGTCCCACGTTGAGTGCGAAGATCACGAGCACCACGGCACCGACGATCAGCAACAGCAGATACCGGCCCGGCATGCCGGCCACGGCCAGCATCACCATGAGGATCACCAGCATGACGATGGCGGTACCGAGGTCCGGCTGTTTGATGATCAGCACAATCGGGAGGGCGGACATGAGCACCAGCCGGACCAGGTCACGGAAGTCGAGGCCCTCGGGCCGTCGGGTGCAGTAGGTGGCGATGGCGATGATCAGGACCAGGGTGGCAAACTCCGACGGTTGCAGCTGGAGGGGTCCCAGTGCGAACCACCGTTGCGACCCCAGTGCATGGGATCCCACTGGGGACAGCACGGCAAGGAGCGCCAGTACGATGCCCACGTAGAGCACCGTGCTGAGCTGCTCGAGTCTTCGGTAGTCGAAGAGCAAGAGTGCGACCATCACAACGAGGCCCAGCACCAAAAAGACGGCCTGGCGCTTCAGGAAGTAGCGGGGGTCCTCACCGGCAAGTGCGAGTTTGCCCTTGGTCGCCGAATAGATCATGACGACCCCGGTCAGGGCCAGCAGCCCGGTCGCGCCGAGCAGCAGCATGTCGATCCGGGCAGAGACCTGCCGCGACCGGGTGCCAAGGGTTGCAGGGGCGTAGGTCACCAGGATGCTCCGATCGACCAGGCTACCCCCCGCCCCGGGGCTCCTTTCGGCGCGCCCGGGCCTCTCCCGGGCCTCTCCGGGGCCTGCTCCGGGGTTGCCAGGCGGTGCTCGCGTGCTCCCAGGGCTACCGGGACGCCCCCAGGGCCGCGTAGGAGCTGACCGCTCGCCACATGGCGTCGACCGGTGCCTCCAACCCGGTCCAGAGGGTCAGCTGCAGGGCGGCCTGGTGCACCAGCATCCCCACCCCGTTGGCCACCGAGGCACCCCGAGCCCGGGCAGCCTCCAACCAGGGCGTCAGGGGCGGCTGGTAGACCAGGTCCACCACCAGCTGGCCGGGGCCGAGCAGGGTGGGGTCCAGGGGCCACTCCCCCGGGCCTCCGCTGCGTCCACGAGCCATGCCGAGGGGGGTGGCGTTGACCACCAGGTCGCAGTGGGCGACATCTCCGGCAGCCCCCACACACCCGACCGCGCCAGCGAGGGCGGCTGCCGAGGCGCCTCGCTCCGCCGATCGGTTGACCACCACCACCTGGTCGGCCCTGGCGTCGGCCAGCGCCGCGACCACCGCCCGTGCCGCACCCCCTGCTCCGATCACCAGGCAGCGGCGCCCGGCCGGGTCGAACACCCCTCCCCGGCGCAGTGCGGCCACCAAACCCGCTCCGTCCGTGTTGTCACCGACCATCCCATCGCCTTCGTTGACCACGCAGTTCACCGCTCCGAGGCGGTCGGCGAGCGGTGTCCGCCGATCCACCAGGCCTGCGACCACGTCCTTGTGGGGCATGGTCACCGAGAGGCCCTTGATCCCCAGGGCCCGAGCGCCCCGGAGGGCCGCGGCGACAGCTCCCGGAGCCACCGTGAAGCCGACCGAAACCCAGTCGATGCCCAGCTCGGCGAAGGCCGTGTTGTGCAGCAGGGGCGACAGCGACCGGCCCACAGGATCGCCGATCACCCCGACGACGACGGTGGCGGCGGATAGCCCCGGTCCAGCGGTCGGGGTGGTCGGTGTCGGCGGCATCCTTGCAGTCTGGTCCGTCTAGCCCAGTCCGCGTTGCTTGGCCAGTGCCTCGTTCGCAAGTTGCTGGCGGTAGGTGTCGGAGAACGCCTCGGTCCCATCGGGCTCCACCACCACGAAGTAGAGCCACGGACCGCTCGGCGGATCGAGGGCCGCCTGCAGCGAGGCGGACGAGGGGAAGCAGATCGGCGTCGGAGTCAGACCCTTGTTCAGGTACGTGTTGTAGGGGGTATGGAGGGCGAGATCCTTCGAGGTGACCGGCCCTCCGTCCCGGCCCTCCGAGTAGAGCACGGTCGAGTTCATCTGCAGGGGCATGTCCGCACCCAGGCGGTTAAGGATGACCCTGGCCACCGGTCCGAGGTTCTTTGCGATGACCCCTTCCTTCTCGACGATGGAGGCGATGGTGATCACCTGGTAGGGGGTGAGCCCGAGACTGGCCGATCCGGCAGCCAGCCCCAGGGCCGTCGCCTTGTTGTCGAACCGGTCGATCATCAGGGTCAGCAGATGGGAGTCGGTCTCACCGGGGACCACCACGTAGACGCCGGTGCCCAGCAGCCCTTCGAGACTGGTCGAGCCCACCGGCTGCCAGGGCGAATGGAGCGTGCCCCCTGTGGCCACCGCGTCGAATGCACTGGCGTGGTGGCCCGGCAGCTGGCCGACCCGTCGGGCCACTTCGGACACCGTGAACCCCGGAGGGATCTCCAGCGGGAAGACGTTCGGCCCGGCAGCCAACACCGAGTTCACCTCAGAGAAGCTCGAGTTCTTGTCGAAGGCGTAGGCGCCGGCCAGCACGCCGGGAAGGCTGTGGAACTGGCCCCAGATCCGGTAGGCCAAGGAGCTGCCGATCACCTGCTTGGCCTCCAGCGTGGCCGCCACCTGGTTGACGCCGGAACCTGCCCGGACGGTGACGATGACCTGGGGACCCGGGCGTCCCGAGGGGTTCGCCTCGGAGCTGACCCAGACGTAGCCGCCGACGATCACCGCGAGGCCGAGGAGCACGAAGGCCAGGGCGGCGATCCGCCACACACGCCGACCGCCCCCGGCTCCCGTGTCGCCCGCCTCCTCCCCGGGGTCGCGTCCGTAGATCTGAGGGACGTCGGGCCCGGCACCGGCCCCTGCGTCAGGGAACGCATCCTCCGGGTAGGGATCCGCCTCGTCGGGGCCCGGACCGGAGACCGGGTCTGGGCCTGATCCGGGGCCCTCTCCGGGGAGCGGGCCCGGGTCCTCGCCCGCGGCCGGGCTCACGGTTGCCCACCCGACCCCTCGAGCCACGCCGAGAGCATTACCGCCGCAGCGGTCTCGTCGACCATGCTCCGGCGTTTGCGCTCACTGCTGCCGGCGGCGGCCAGCGCCTGGTGCGCGGTCACCGTGGTGAGGCGCTCGTCGAAGAGCTCGACGGGGATCCCGTGATCCTCCAGAAGCACACGGAGGGCATCGGCCTCGGTGCCGGCAGCCGTGGCTGCGGGTCCCCGCGAACCGTCGAGGGAGAGCGGCAGTCCGACCACGACCACGACCGCTTCCGCCTCCAGAACCAGCTCGACCAGGGCACGGCGATCGCGGTCAGCATCGCCCGTCCGAACCACCGTGCCGCGCGGCAACGCCATCGTGCCTGCCGAATCGCTGACAGCGATGCCGATCCGGCGGGATCCGAGGTCGATCCCCAGAGCCCTGCCCCGCCGCAGCCGGGTCCCCCCCGTCACCGTCGCTCAGCCACCGACAAGAGCCCGCCGCGCCTCGTCGAGCGCTCTGTCGATGCCGCTCGGTTCCTTGCCCCCGGCCAGCGCCACCTCCGGTGAGCCGCCTCCCCCGCCGCCGAGGAGCGGGGCGACCTGCTTCACCAGGTCGCCGGCGTGCACCTGGCCGCCGTCAGCCTCGTGGCCCGCCGTCCGATCGGCCGCCACGGCGAGCGCAGCCCGCTCGCCGTCCGGGCTGCCTCCGAGCACCACCGCCCGGAGGCCACCGGTGCGGCGGATGCTCTGTGCCAGGTCACGAAGAAGGTCGGGTGCCAGGCCATCACGGCGGGCCACCACCACCCCCTGGGTGGCCTCGGCGACGAGCGAGGCTGCCTCCGACTGCAGCTCCCGGCTCCTGGCCTGTTCGAGGGCCCTTTCCGCGGCACGCTGGCGTTCGAGGAGGCGGTCGATGGCCTCGAGCACGTGCTCGGGCTCGGTCCGGAGCAGGGCAGCTGCTTCCGTCAGCAGCCCCTCGCGGGCGGCGATCCGATCGATGGCGCTCGCGCCGGTCACCGCCTCGATCCTCCTCGTGTTCGAGCCGATGGATGATTCCGACACCACCGTGATGGGGCCGATCATGCCGAGGGCGCCCACGTGGGTGCCTCCACACAGTTCGACCGAGTGCTCTCCGGCCCGAACCACCCGGACCCGCTCGCCGTACTTGTCGCCGAAGAACGCAAGTGCCCCCATCGCCTCGGCCTCGGCCTTCGTGGTCTCCTCGACCACCACATCGTCGTCGGTGAGCACCTCAGCGTTGGCCATGGCCGACACGGCCGCCAGCTCCTCGGGTGAGACTCCGCCATGGTGGCTGAAGTCGAAGCGCAACCGATCGGGGGCGACCAGCGAGCCCTGTTGGCGCACCTGGTCCCCGAGCACGGCCCGCAGCGCCGCATGGAGCAGGTGGGTCCCGGTGTGGTTTCGGCGCAGCGCGTCGCGGCGAGGACCGTCGATGGCGGCCAGGGCGTCCTGGCCGGCGAAGATCTCACCGGTCAGCGTGGCCCGATGGGAGGTCAACCCCGGCAGGGCCGACACCGTGTCGTAGACCTGGGCGGTCCCCGTTTCGGTCACGATGGTGCCGGTATCGCCCATCTGGCCGCCGCCTTCCGCGTAGAACGGCGTGCGGTCGAGGAAGATCTCCGCCTGCCCGACACGCCCGGGGTCGAGGTCGGCCAGCACGGCCACCACCCTGGCGGGCGCCGCGTAGCCATCGGGCCGTTGCCCGACGAACACCGTCTGGCCCTCGATGTCGAGCACCGACCGATAGGCCTGCTCGCCGGCCACGGTCTTGCCGGCACGGGCCGCGGCGCGGGCCTGGCTGCGCTGGCGGTCCATGGCTTCCTCGAACCCTGCGAGATCGACTGCCAGTCCGGCCTCTTCGGCGATCTCCACCGTCAGCTCGACCGGGAACCCGTAGGTGTCGTGGAGTCGGAAGGCCACCTCGCCGGAGACCGACTCCAGGCCCGAGGCCAACTGCTCCTCGAGGATGGTCGACCCCGTGGCCAGGGTGCGGAGGAATCCCTCTTCCTCACGGGCAACCACGTCGGAGATCAGCCCGTGCTGCTCGGCCATGGCCGGATAGGCCCCACCGAGGATTCCCACCGCGGCGTCCACCAGCCGGGGCGTGCACGATCCGTCGACACCGAGTTGACGGGCACGACGAATGGATCGGCGGATGATCCGCCGCAGGACGTACCCGCGGCCCTCGTTGGCGGGAAGCACGCCATCGGACACCAGCATGGACATGGCCCGACCGTGGTCGGCCAGGATCCGCAATCCGATGTCCACCCCCTCGTCTCGACCGTAGGTCCGGCCGGTGATCGACTGGGCCGTCTCGATCATCGGCAGAAAGAGGTCGGTGGCGAAGATGGAGTCGACGCCCTGCAGGAGGGGCAGGATCCGCTCGAGGCCGGCGCCAGTGTCGATGCTCGGGCGGGGCAGGTCCTCGGTGGACCCGTCGGCGCTGCGGTTGTACTGCATGAACACCAGGTTCCAGATCTCCACGAACCGCTCGGCGCCCCCGAAGGCCGGACCACCGTCGGCGCCGTAGTCGGCACCCTTGTCGAAGTAGAGCTCCGAGCACGGCCCGCACGGGCCGGTGTCCCCCATCTTCCAGAAGTTGTCCTCCCCCATCCGCTGGATGCGCGCGGCAGGCACCCCCACAGAGTCACGCCAGATGTGCTCGGCCTCGTCGTCGCTCTCGTGGACGGTGACCCACACACGGTCGCCGTCGATACCCAGGACCTCGGTGACCAGCTCCCAGGCATACGGGATGGCCTCGGCCTTGAAGTAGTCGCCGAAGCTGAAGTTCCCCAGCATCTCGAAGAAGGTGCAGTGGCGCTGGGTCGTGCCCACGATGTCGATGTCGAGCGTGCGAAAGCACTTCTGCACGGAGGTGGCCCGCGTCCACGGCGGCACCTCGTCACCGAGGAAGAACGGTTTGAAGGGCACCATGCCGGCGATGGTGAACAGCACCGAGGGATCGTGGGGAATCAGGCTGGCCGAGGGCACCGCGGCATGGCCGCGCCCGGTGAAGAAGCGGGTGAACGAGGCGCGCAGGTCGTCGGCGTCAGGCGCCGTGCCGGGGGTCACGACCGGGAATCCTAGTTGCCCAGGTGAGAGGCTGATTTTGCCGGCGCCCGCCGCAATCTTCCCAGTGCCCGTGATCCCCGGGGCGTCGCCGGTCGGCGAGCCGGGTCCCCGGGGGATGGATTCGGCACCGTGGCGAACGGGGCGGCCGCGACGGCGGGCGGCACTGAGGACGCCCTGGCGGGCGGGCCCACCGTGGCGGGATGCTCCACACCCTGGGCCGCCAGTTCGGCCCACAGCTCCTCCTCACGTCGCTGCATTTCGTCACGGCCGGAGGACATGGCCCCCCGGACCCGGTCCCCGGCTGTGCCGGCCACCTGCCGGGCCGATCGCCCCACCTCCACGACGATGGCGTCGGGTTGCAGCCGGGCAGCCGCCTGCTGCACCGCACGGTGCACCTTGCGCTCCGCCCACAGCGACGACCCCGCGCCGATCGCGGCACCCGTGACCAGCCAGAACGTACGTTTCGGCATGGGCTAGCGCGGGCCGTTCCCGTTGGGCGAAGCACCACCGGCGCCCGCCGGGTCCGAACCCGAAGCGAGACGGCGCAGCCCGGTGGCGGCGCCGGCCCGGACCGCTAGCACCTTGACGACGGGGTTGGCGAAGGCCCGATAGGCGAGCCTCGAGGCCGAGTCCACCGTGGCATGGACCGACTCGGTGGAGTCGAGCACGGCACCCACCCGCTCCATTTCGGTGGCGGCCTGGTCCACCACCCGGTGGGCGTCGGCCACCAACGGGACGGTGTGGCGGCGGAGCTCGTCGGAGACCGCGCCCAACCTCTGGACCTCACGGCGCAGCGACCCCACGGCGACCAGCAGCCCGATGACCGCGCCCACGCACGCGATGCTGGCGACGAGCACAGCGATCTCTCCGGCGGACATGATCAGTCAGCTTAGATCGTGCAGCCCCGCTGCCCGGCGTGGGTGGGAAAGCCGGCACCACCCGATCGCTCCGGCGGTGCCGGTCCACCCGCCGATCAGGTCCCGGCCATCCCCACCACCGGCCGGGTCAACGGCAAACTGCCGGCCGAGCCGTAGAACCCGGCGTCGCCGAGTGCGAAGATGCCGCCATCCGAGGCCACCAGCCAGTAGCCGTTGCCGGAGAGGGAGGATGCCATGCCGACCACCGGCTTGTTCAGTCTGAGCGCGCCGGTCGACCCGTAGAAGCCGGCATCGCCGAGGGCGAAGATGCCGCCATCGGAGGCCACCAGCCAGTAACCGCCGCCGTCGGGAACGGCGGCCATCCCGACCACCGGCCTGTTCAGTCGCAGTGCGCCGGTCGACCCGTAGAACCCGGCATCGCCGAAGGCGAAGATGCCGCCGTCGGAGGCCACCAGCCAGTAGCCGCCGCCGTCCGGGGTGGCGGCCATGCCCACCACCGGCTTGTTCAGTCGCAGTGCGCCGGTGGACCCGTAGAACCCGGCATCGCCGAAGGCGAAGATGCCGCCGTCGGAGGCCACCAGCCAGTATCCGCCGCCGTCCGGGGTGGCGGCCATGCCCACCACCGGCTTGTTCAGTCGCAGTGCGCCGGTGGACCCGTAGAAGCCGGCGTTCCCGTAGGAGAACACACCGCCGTCGGAGGCCACCAGCCAGTTACCGCTGTCATCGGGGGCAGCTGCCATGCCGACGACCGGCTCGTTGAGGGCCGTTCCGCCGGCCGATCCGTAGAAGCCGGCGTGCCCGAGGGCGAAGATGCCGCCGTCGGAGGCCACCAACCAGTAGCCCGGAAGCGCGTAGAGATACCGGTCCGACGCCACCGACGGGCTGGTTCCGTCGGGGCTCTGCACGACCACCTCCACCGTGGCCCCCCCGGCCGGGCCGGGCGGCACCTGGGCCACCAGCGAGGTATCCGAGGTCACCCGGAACGACGCCCCGGACGATCCGAACCTCACCGACGTGGCCCCGGAGAAGTCCGAGCCGTTGACGATGACCGTCCCCCCGCCGGAGGTGGGCCCCTTGCCCGGCACGATGCCGGTGATCTGCGGGGAGACAAAGGTGTACTCGCCGGCCGGAACGGTGGCACTGGTTCCGGCGGCGGGACCGGCGGAGACGGTGACGGTCACGCCGGTCTGCTGTCCGTAGGTCACGTCCGGGGTGCGCACGGTGACCGAGGTGGGAGTCGAGGAGAGGACGGCGGCTGCCGCCCCTCCGAAGTGGACCGTGGGGTTGGTCGACCCGAACCCGTCGCCGACGATCACCACGGTGCTGCCACCGGTGGCCGGCCCCGAATTGGCACTGAGCCAGGTGACCGCCGGGCAGCCGGCGGGCGAGCCGGTCAATGTGCCGAGCAGGGCAGCGGCTTTGGGCGTCCCCCATCCCGAGGCCAGGTCGTAGCCGGCAGTCGCCGGATAGTCGGGCGGAGTTGATGCGAACAGGTCGTTGTTGCCGTTGGTGATGTCGTTGAACGGCGGAGAGCCGCCGGCCCCGGCCGCGTAGAGCGTCGGGTTGAGGAATCCGGCCGGGGTGGCACACCCCTGCTTGATCACGGTGGTGAGCGCCGCCCACACCGGTGCCGCCGTGCTCGTTCCTCCGTAAGGTCTCCACTGCCCCCCGACATAGATCATGACGCCGTGGCTGGGGTTGGCCGAGGCCGAGACGTCGGGAACCTCGCGGCACTGCTGAGTGCCGGTGCCGGGAGAGGGACCGCCGCAGGTGTCCGACGTGAAACTGTTCTGTGCCTCGGGGATCTGTTGCCAACTCGGCGCCACGAAGTCCGCTGATACCCCCCCACCGCCGGCGCCTCCGCCCGGCCCGTCGTTCCAGACCGACTCGGTAGGCGACGGCGTCGAGATGCTGGTGAGCGAGGTTCCCCCGACCCCGGTCACATAGGGCTGGTCGGCAGGGTCGTCGACCGAGAGCGTCTTATCGGTAACCCCGGCCGACGGGTTGTAGCAGTCGGTGGAACCGGAGTCGCCGGACGCGGCGAAGACCGTCTGGTCCTGGGCCGCGGCCTGGGTGAACAGCGTGGCCTCCAACTGCTGCTCGGCCTGGCTGATGCCACTGGCCCCCTCGCACTCCCCCCAACTGGTGGTGAGCACCTTGGCCGTGTCGTCGTCGACCATCCGCGCATAGGTGTCGTACGGACCACTGCCCGGTCCACTTCCGCTGTCGTTCGGACCCTCGTAGACAATGATCGACGACGAGGGCGCCAGTCCGGCCACCATTTCGATGTCGAGGGCGGCCTCGCCCGACTGGGGGACGGTACCGGCTCCGCCGTCCACCGGCACCGTGGACACCGGCACATTGATCCCGTAGCAGGCCTCGAAGGCCTGGATGTCGCTCGGCGTGAACGGCTCCAGCTCGTAGATGCCCACGGTCTGGCCCGCACCGACACGGCCCTGGCCGTAGAGCGTGTCGAACCCGTAGGCCGAAGCCAGCTGATCGGCGGTCCAGCCATTGGCCCCGGCTGCGCCACTTGCCGCAGAACACGCCGTCGGCCCGACATGGGCGACGGCAGCCGCGTGTGGCCCGGCACTGCCCGCCGACGTTGAGCCGGCAGGTGAGGTGCCACCAGCAGACCCGCCTCCAGCCAACGCCTGGCCGGCTACAAGCTGGGGATGGGCCTCGGTCACCGTGGAGAGGCCGAGGACTCCTCCGACGCTGTGGGCCAACGCGGCCGGCACCCGGGGCTCGGCGGTCCCGAAGCGGGCCATCCGGCCGCCGGCGAGTCTGGCGTTCTCCAGCGGGACACCGAAGGCGGATTCGATCTGCGAAGCGGTCCCCGACACCGGAATCAGCAGCCCGTCCGACAAGGTGGCACCCACCCGGAGGCCGGACGAGGCCAGCCAGGCACGGGTGCTGGTGACGGTGGCCGGGGTCGGGCCGAACTCGGGTCCGAACTGCCCGCGGGCCAGATAGTGGCCGTACTGCGGAGATCCGGGGGTGGACACCGCGTGGACGAACGCCTCGAGGGCCGCCGGGTCGCGTGGCTTGAGGGAGACATCGGCTGTCACCGTGGCGGTGGAGCTCGTGGCCCCGGTGACCTGCGCGCCGGCGGGAAGGCCGACCGCCGAGCCGGTCAGCGGCACTTCCCCCGCACCACCCGGAGTGCTCATCGCCTGCGCTGCGCCGGCCTCGACCGCACCACCGCCGGTGGCGAGTCCGATCGAGGCTGCGACCACCAGGACCACCCCGGCCATCGACAGCACGGGTCGCGTCAGCGGTTTGCCCATTGCCCGCCGGAGCCGGAGCCGGACGCCGCCGAAGTTGGAATCGCGTGGCGTGGCACGGGCGGCCGAGGTCTCCGCGTCGGCCGGGCAGGCCGGCTCGGGACTCTTCATAACATCAGTTTCGCTCATCACGGTGCAGGGGATGGGTCGGCCCCATCGCCGTCACCACCGCCCCCGTCACCACCGCTCCCGTCACCACCACGACCACCACCGTCACCCCTGCCACCGTCACCCCTGCCACCATTACCGTCACCGACGCTGTCGGCGTCGCCGCTGCGCCAGCCCCGCAGGCGCTCGGCCACCACTGCCTCGTGCCCGCGGTCACTCGGTTCGTAGTAGCGGTTGCCCGAGAGCTCGGCCGGGCGGTACTGCTGGTCCGCCCACGCATCGGGCTGGTCGTGCGGGTAGACGTAGCCCTCCCCGTGCCCGATGGAGGCCGCGCTCTTGTAGTGCGCATCCCTCAGGTGGGTGGGGACGTCCCCCCTCGGGCCCTGGCGGACATCGTGCTGGGCCCGGCCCAGGGCCACGGTGACCCGGTTCGACTTGGGGGCGCAGGCCAGGTGGACCACGGCCTGGGCCAGGTTCAGCTGCGCCTCCGGCAATCCGACGAACTCGACGGCCCGGGCGGCAGCGTCGGCCACTACCAGGGCAAGCGGGTCGGCCTCCCCGATGTCCTCGCTGGCCAGGATGACCAACCGGCGGGCGATGAACCGGGCGTCCTCCCCCGCCTCGAGCATCCGGGCCAGCCAGTAGAGGCCTGCATCGGGGTCGGAACCGCGCACCGACTTGATGAACGCGCTGACCTGGTCGTAGTGACCCTCGTCCCCGTAGTGCTGCAGGCGGGTGTGGCGCGCCCGCTCGACGTCCTCGAGGGTGACCGGACGGGTACCGGCGAGGGCCAGGGCGACCTCCAGGGTGGTCAGCGCCGCTCGGGCATCGCCATCGGCCAGTCCGACCAGGGCGGTGACGGCGTCGGGCTCGGCGGCGGCTCCCTCGGCCGCCAGTCCCCGTGCCACCACCTCCCGCAGCTCGTCGCCGGACAGGGGTTCGAGCCGCCACAAGGTCGACCGGGACAACAAGGGGGCGTTGACCTCGAAGAAGGGGTTCTCGGTGGTCGCACCGATGAAGACCAGCAGCCCCTCCTCCACCGAGGGGAGCAGTGCGTCCTGTTGCGCCCGGTTGAACCGGTGCACCTCGTCCAGGAAGAGGATGGTCCCCCTCCCCTGCTCGCCCAGCAGCCGGCGGGCGCCTTCGACCACCTCCCGCACGTCCCTGACGCCGGCGGTGACCGCCGACATCGGCACGAACTGCTTGGCCGTGGCCGTCGCCACCACCGAGGCCAGCGTGGTCTTGCCGGTTCCGGGGGGTCCCCACAGGATGGCCGAGGTGAGCCGGTCGGACTCGATCAGGGCCCGCAGAGGGGCACCAGGGCCAACCAGATGCTCCTGTCCGATGATCTCGTCCAGGGTGTGGGGACGGAGGCGGGCCGCCAGAGGGGCCCTGGTGGCTAGGCGCTCCTGAGCAGCGCCGGAGAAGAGGTCGTCACCGGCCACGGAGGTCCCCTCAGTCCCGCGGGGGGATCACTTGGAGGCCGAGCTCGCCCAGGAGCCCCGGGGCCAGCGCCTTGGGGGCACCGGTCATCGGGTCCGACCCCGACTGCGTCTTCGGGAAGGCGATCACCTCGCGGATGCTGTCCTCGCCGGCGAAGATGGCCGCCAGCCGGTCGATGCCCACGGCGAACCCGGCGTGGGGTGGTGCACCGAAGCGGAAGGCCCCGAGAAGGAACCCGAACCGGGACATGGCTTCGTCCTCGTCGATCCCCAGGACGGCGAAGACCCGGCTCTGGATGTCGGCCCGGTGGATGCGGACGCTGCCGGATCCGAGCTCCCAGCCGTTGAGGACCAGGTCGTAGGCTTGGCTACGCACCGACGCCGGATCCGACTCCAGGCGCTCCAGGTCGTCGGGGTGGGGCATGGTGAAGGGATGGTGGGCGGCGATGGGATGGCCCGCCTCGTCGACGCCGTCGAACATCGGGAAGTCCACCACCCACAGATAGCGGTAGGGGCCCTCGCTGACCGGGCGCCCCCCCACCTCGAGGCGCAAGTGGCCGAGCACGGTACATGCGGTGCGGTACTCGTCGGCGACCACCAGGATCAGGTCGCCCGCGCCGGCGCCGGTGGCGGACAGCAGGCCGACACGCTCGCCGTCGGAGAGGAACCGGTCGAGCGGTGAGTCGAGGACCGGCGAAGGCCCGTCCGACCCGACCCCCTCGGCCCTGCCTGCCTCCTCGACCCCCTCATCCCCCTCGGCCCTGTCTGCCCCCTCGGCCGCGGCCACCCGGAACCAGGCCAGCCCCTTGGCCCCGAGCCACTTGGCCCGGTCGATGAGCCCGTCGAGTTTCGAACGGGTGAGGGTGCCCCCGCCCTCGAGCACGATCGCCTTGACACACGGTGCGCCGAACGCCTTCACCTCGGTGCCGTCGAAGACCGCGGAAAGGTCGATCAACTCCATGCCGAACCGGGTGTCCGGCTTGTCGGTCCCGTACCGGTCGATGGCCTCGGCCCAGGTCATCCGGGGCACCGGCTCCGGGCGCTCGTCGGTCACGGCCTCGGCGGCGTCGAGGACTGCCTCGGACACGAACCCCAGGATGTCCTCCTGGGTCACGAAGGAGGCCTCGACGTCCAACTGGGAGAACTCGAACTGCCGGTCGGCGCGCAGGTCCTCGTCGCGCAGGCACCGGGCGATCTGGTAGTAGCGGTCGACACCGGCCACCATCAGGAGCTGCTTGGCCAGCTGCGGGCTCTGGGGCAGCACGTAGCACGACCCGGGATGGAGCCGGCTGGGAACGGCGAACTCGCGGGCACCCTCGGGCGTGGGCGCCCACAGCAACGGGGTCTCCACCTCGACGAACCCCTGGCGGTCCATGGCCGTCCGCAGGGCGTGGTTGACCATGGCCCGGATGCGCAGATTCGCCTGCATCCGGGGCCGACGGAGATCCACGAAGCGGTGCTTGAGGCGGATTCCCTCGTCGACCTCGACCCGATCGTCGATGGCGAACGGCGGCGGCTCCGCGCTGTTCAGGACGGTGACGGTGCAGTCGCCGATCTCCACCTCGCCGGTCGGGAGATCAGGGTTCACCGTTCCCTCCGGCCTGGCTCGGACCGCACCGTGCACGGAGATGACGTACTCGCTGCGGACGTCGACCGTTCCGGGGATCACGCACTGGACGACACCGGTGTGGTCCCTCAGGTCGATGAAGGCGAGGTGCTCACCGTGCTCGCGGCGCTTGGCCACCCATCCGCACACCGTCACCGTGGACCCGATGTCGGCGGCGCGCAAGGTTCCGCACAGGTGGGTGCGCATGGAGGTGGCGCCCGTGGGTGTGGGGGGAACGGTCAAGGATGATCCTTTCGGGGGTGTGGCGCGGTCACAGGGACGGGGGGACGGGGGCCGGGGGTTCGGACCCGAGGTCGCCGATTGCGGCACGGACCGCGTCCACCACCTCGGCGGCCGGCACGATACGCTGGTCGCCGGAGCCCCGCAGAGGTCGGAGGGACACCGTACCCGCTGCGAACTCGTCGGGCCCCACGATCAGGGCCATTCGGGCCCCGGAGCGGTCCGCCGATCTCAGCTGGGCCTTCATCGAGCGGTTGTCGTAGGCCCGGTCGGCCCCGATCCCGGCCCGGTGCAGTGCGGCGGTGATGTCCCGGGCCGCTTCCCCGCCGACCACGTCCACCACGAAGGCGTCGAGGGGGACCGGGTCCACCGGGAACACCCCTTCGGCATCACATGCCAGGAGGAGCCGTTCGATGCCGATGCCGATGCCGATGCCCGGGGTGGGCGGACCGCCGAGCATCTCCACCAACCCGTCGTAGCGCCCTCCCCCGCCGATGCCGTTCTGGGCCGACTCCAGCGCCTCGGCCGAGAACTCGAAGGTGGTGCGGGTGTAGTAGTCGAAACCCCGGACCAGCCGGTGGTCCAGCGCGTAGAGAACCCCCAGCGCGGCCAGGCCCCGGAGGACCCGCTCGAAGTGGGCTCGGCAGGGGTCGCACAGGTGGTCGGACAAGCTCGGCGCGCCCTGCGTTGCGGTGCGGCACTCCTCCCTCTTGCAGTCGAGGACCCGGAGCGGGTTGGCCTCGAGGCGGTCGCGGTGCTCCGGACAGAGCTGGTCGCGGCGCTCGAGAAGATAGGAGCGGAGGAGTTCGAGGTAAGCCGGACGGCAGATCTCGTCGCCCATCGAGTTGAGCCGGAGGCCCACCGCGGCCAGACCGAGGGAGCGGAAGAACCCGTCGGCCAGTGCTATGACCTCGACGTCCAGGTCGGGGTCGACCGGCCCGAGGGCCTCGACGCCCAGTTGGTGGTGCTGCCGGTACCGGCCGGCCTGGGGACGCTCGTACCGGAAGGCCGGCGTGACGTACCACGCCTTCCACGGCAGCGGTGGCCGGTGTTGGACGAAGGCCCGGACCATGGGGGCTGTTCCCTCCGGCCGCAGCGCCAGGGTCCGCCCGCCGCGGTCCTCGAACTCGTACATCTCCTTGCCCACCACGTCGCTGCCCTCGCCGATGCCCCGCCGGAAGACCTTGACGTCCTCGAAGATGGGCGTGTGGGCCAGGCCGTAGCCGGCCCGCTCGACGCCGGAGGCGAACCGGGCCACCAGTGCCTCCCACCGCGCCGACTCCGGCCACAGCACGTCGTGGGTGCCACTCGGGGCGCGCGCCGCCATGGTTCGGTCGGACACCTGGGGTCAGTCCTTCTTGCCGGGGAGGATTCGGTACACGTCGTAGACCGCGTCGAGGTGCCGGATCAGGTTGAGCACCGATTCGAGGTGGGCCGGGTCGGCCAGCTCCACGTCGAACCGCATCCGGCTGATCCGGTCGGCGTCGGTCTGGGTGTTGGCGCTCACGATGTTCAGATGGTGCTCGGACACCACCTTGGTCACGTCGGTGAGCAACCGTGACCGGTCGATGGCCACCACCTCGATGGTGGCCACGAAGACGCCCGAGGACCTGTGGTCCCACTCCACCTCGATCAACCGCTCGCGTGACCTGCTGGCCAGGGAGGCAGCATTGGCGCAGTCGGCCCGGTGGACCGACACCCCACGTCCACGGGTCACGAAGCCCACGATCTCGTCGCCAGGGACCGGGGTGCAGCAGCGCGACAGCCGCACCATCAGATCGTCCAGGCCCTCGACGTACACACCGACCGCAGAGCCGCGTCCGGGCCGGGCCGCGGTCGGCTGGCGGCGGGCGGTGATCGGGAGCTGCTCCTCGTAGACCCCACCGCGCAGATCGCGGAGCACGCGCTGGGCAACCGCCCGCGCCGAGATCCGGTTGTCGCCGATGGCCGCATGCAGGGCGTCGAGGTCGGCGTAGTTCATGGCGGTGGCCAGCTCGGCAAGGGAGCGCTCGGAGGCCAGCTTCTGCACCGGCAGGCCCTCGCGGCGGAGCTCCTTGATCAGCTCCTCGCGGCCGAGCTCGATGGCGTCCTCGCGGCGCTCCCGCGAGAACCACTGGCGGATCTTCGTCCGGGCCCGGGACGAGGCGACAATCCCCAGCCAGTCACGGGACGGTCCGGCCGTCGGCGCCTTCGAGGTGAAGATCTCCACGGCGTCGGCCGAGTTGAGCTTGGTGTCGAGGGGCACCAGCCGCCCGTTCACCTTGGCTCCGATGCAGCGGTGACCCACCTCGGTGTGGATGCTGTAGGCGAAGTCGACCGGGGTGGCGTTGGCGGTCAGGGCGATGACCTTGCCCTTGGGGGTGAAGACGTAGACCTCGTCCTCCTCGAGGTCGAGCTTGAGTGCCTCGAGGAACTCGATGGGGTCGGTCGTCTCGTTCTGGAAGTCGACGATGCGCTGCATCCATTCGACCTCGGCCGTGGTCGAGGAGGTCCCCTTGGCCAGGGCCAACCGCTCCGCCCGCCGGTCGCGCTCGACCAGCTCGGCCCGCTGGGCGGCGGTGATGCCGGCGCCCTTCTTGCCCGAGTCCGCCCTGCCGTACTCGCCGGGCAGGGACTTGGACCCGGACTCCTTTCCCCCCTTGCCCCGCCGGGCCTTGGTGCCCGAGGCGCCACCGCCCCCCGGGTCCTTGCCCCCCTTGACGGACGGAGCGGGACCCCGGTCGGGCCGGGTCGGGTTCTCCTTGTACCCCCAGTGGGCGGCGATGCCGTACTCGGCCCGGCGGTGCATCTCGTGGGTGCGCACCTGCACCTCGATCGGCTTGCCGTCGAGGCCGATCACCGTGGTGTGCAGCGACTGGTACAGGTTGAATTTCGGTGAGTTGATGTAGTCCTTGAAGCGGCCCTGCACCGGTGGCCAGATGGCGTGGATCGAGCCGAGGGCCGCCCAGCAGTCCTTTTCCGACTCGACGATGACCCGGATGCCCACCAGGTCGTAGAGGTCGTCGAACTCCTTGCCCCGCACCACCATCTTCTCGTAGATGCTCCACAGGTGCTTGGGACGCCCGGTCACCTCGGCAGCGATGCCCGAGGTGGCCAGTCGCTCCCGGACCGAGACGAGCACCCGGGCCAGGAACTCGTCGAGCATGGGGGCCCGGGTGGCCACCATCTGCTCGATCTCGGCATACCGCTTGGGGTGCAAGGTGGCGAACGCCAGGTCCTCCAACTGCCACTTCACCCCCTGGATGCCCAGCCGATGGGCCAACGGGGCATAGATGTCCAGGGTCTCCTGGGCGGTGCGGCGCTGCTTCCACTCCGGCATCACCGACAGGGTCCGCATGTTGTGGAGGCGGTCGGCCAGCTTGATGATCAGCACCCTCCAGTCGTTGGCCATGGCGACGAGCATCTTGCGGACAGTGGCGGCCTGCTGGGCCTCCTTCGAGTCGAACTGGAGCCGATCGAGCTTGGTGACCCCCTCGACGATGAGAGCGACCGCCGGACCGAACTCCTGCTCGATCAGCTCGGTGGTGACCCCGGTGTCCTCGACGGCGTCGTGGAGCAGGGCGGCGGCGACCGTCTGGGCGTCCAACCCCAGGTCGGCGACGATGCCGGCAACGGCGATCGGGTGGGTGATGTAGGGCTCGCCGGACTTCCGCAGCTGCCCGGCGTGGGCACGGGTGGCCGTTTCGGCGGCGCGCACGATGAACGACGTGTCGTCGCCGGGGTGACGCCGGAGGAATGCCTCGACGACCGGCACCAGCAGGGCTGCCTCTGCAGGGGGCAGCGACGAGCTCACGAAGTAGTCGTCGCCTGCTCTCGCGGCTCCCTCGGCTGGGACTGGTGTGGCCAGGGCCATCCCTACACGGTACCTGTCACGGCGGATGGACCGGTCCGAACAGCCGGGGCGGGAGACCACCCGGCGCGTTGCCCGCGGGCCGAGGGACCCAGGGTCGCACAACTCCCGGGAACCGATGCTCCGGACGCACGCCTCAGCGGCGTTTGCCCTTCCCGCCCTTCCCCTTGCGGGGCCTCGGCGGGGGTCGATTGCCCCCGGGTCGGGTGGAGCCTGACGCCGAACGGCCGCCCGCACCCGCACCTGTGCTCTTCGGCGTTGCGGCCGGGGGGGACCCGGCGGCGCCGGTCCGGGGCGCCTCCCCTCCGCCCCCCTTGGATGCCCCGCTCCCCGATCGCTTGCCCTCCGAGGCAGCACCCGGGCGGATCACGCCGGACGACTGGGGGCGGGCCCGACCGGAGGAACGGTTGCCGCCACCGGCGGCGCCGGCCATGGCGGCAGCCGCCGCCGGGGTGAGGAGCGCGGCGCGTTCGCCGCGGGCCTCGAGGCGCTGGCGGATGGTCACATATCGGGGCTCCCGCTCCTTCAACAGGACGAGCAGCGGCGAGGCGATGAAGATCGACGAGTAGGCGCCGCTGGTGAGGCCGATGACCAGTGCCAGGCCGAAGCTCTGCAGCGACGAGGCGCCCAAGAGGAGCGAGCCGACCACCAGCACGGACAGCACCGGGACGATGGCCACCAACGAGGTGTTGATCGACCGGGCCAGCGTCTGGTTCATCGACAGGTTGACCATGTCCGAGTAGGTGATCCGACCGGACGCGCCGAAGCCCTGGGCATTGTCACGTATCCGGTCGAAGACGACCACCGTGTCGTAGAGCGAGTACCCGAGCACGGTGAGGACGGCGATGACCGTGTCCGGCGTCACCTGGAACCCGCCCAGCGAGTAGATCCCGACGACGATCAGGATGTCGTGGACCACGGCCACCATGGCGGCCAACGCCATCTTGAACTCGAACCGGAGGGAGATGTAGAGGGTCACCGCGATGAAGAAGACGATCAGCGCCTCGATGGCCTTCTGCGTGACCTGGCCGCCCCAGGTGGGCCCGACATCGTCGAAGTTCACGTTGTTGGGCGACGTGTGGGCGGCCCGGGCCAGGGCATCCTGTGCGTTGTTCTCGATGGTGGTGCGCTGGGCGACCGACTTCGAATTGAGGTCGACCTGCACTTGGATCTGCTTCTGGCCGTTGATCTGGTTCGTCAGCTGCACCACGGTCGGCTGGGTGATCCCGGCCGACTCGACGGCCGAGGTGGCCTCGGCCACGGTGAGGGTCTGGGAGGAGACCAGCCACGACTGGCCGCCCTTGAAATCAATCCCCAGGTTGAGGCCGCGGGTGCCGAGGGAGATGACCCCGAGCACGATGATCAGGGCCGAGATGCCGAACCACCACCGGCGGTTGCCGATGAAGTCGAACGAGGTCTGGCCCCGGTAGAGGCGCTGGAAGATGTTGGGGCCCTTCGCACCGACGGCCTCGCGCTCCTGCTCCTCGGCAGCGAGCTCCAGCTCCTCGTCGAACGCCTCCTCGAGCTCTACAGCTGCCTCGTCCTCCTCCGTCGGGTCCGTGGGCCGGTTGCCGTTGCCGTCTCGTGGCGTCATGTCCGGGCCTCCGCAGCCATGCCGAGACCGCTGGCCACACCCATGCCCTTGGCCTCGGTGGCGCTGCGGCTCCGGCCCAGCAGGATGACGAAGGGCCTGGTGAAGAAGTAGGTGACGACGACGTCGAGGATGGTGGACAGGCCGAGGAAGAGGGCGAATCCCCGGACCGGCCCGATCGAGATGAAGTACAGGACAGCCGCACCGAGCAGCGAGACGGCGTCAGCGGCCAGCACCGTGCGGAAGGCGCTGGCGAATCCGCGGTCCACGCTGGTGCGGACCGTGCGCCCTGCCCGGGCCTCGTCCTTCAGACGTTCGAAGTAGACGATGTACGAGTCGACGGTGATGCCGACCGAGACGATGAGGCCGATGATGCCGGCCAGGTCGATCGTGGTGTTGAGGCCCTGGCCCATGGCGGCGATGATCGCCCAGAGCAGTGCTCCGGTCACCCCCAGGCCGGCCACGACCACGATGCCCAGCAGGCGATAGTAGAAGATCATGTAGAGCAGCACCAGGATCAGGCCCGCCAGACCCGACAGGAGCCCTGCCTGCAGTGAGGCCTTGCCCAACGTCGGCGACACGGTCTGCACGGTGAGGCGGTCGAGCTTCACCGGGAGGGCCCCGTAGGTCAGCTCGGTGGCCAACGTCTTGGCCTGGTCCTCGGTGAAGCTGCCCGAGATCTGCACCTGGCCGTTGAACGACGAGAAGGAAGACTGCGTCGGCTGGGTGATCGGCGCCGACACGACCTGTCCGTCGAGGTCGATCCCGATGATGGCATGGAACTGCTCTTGGGCCAGGGCGTCCCACTGCTTGGCTCCGTCGCTGGTCAGCACGATGCTGACGGCCCACTGGCCACTGACCAGTTGGGCGGTGGCCGAATGGACGGCGGTGCCGGTGACGGAGGCCGGTCCCAGCAAGTAGCGCCCGCTCTGGCTCGACGTAGAACCGGGGAGCAGCACGGTGGCGTTCTTGTTGTCGTTGTCGGGCGAGGTCGACGGATAGGTGGCGAACTGGGGGTCCTCGCTGATGTTCGAGTTGAACGTGTAGCCGTTGATGTTGCTCGAGTTCGGTGTGACCGCCAGGTTCGCCGCGGTCAACTGCGTGGCCGCCGCGCAGGTGGGCAACGGGCCGGTCGAGGGGACCTTCCCCTTGGCCACCGTCAACGACGGGGCGTAGCAGAGAGCGGGGCGGAAGAAGAGCTGCGCGGTGTTGCCCAAGGTCGCCAGGATCTGCTGCGAGTTCTTCTCACCCGGGATGGACACCGAGATCTGGTTCTTGCCCTGGCTGGCAACGGTGGCCCCGCTGGTTCCCGCGTTCACCCGGTTGTTGATGATGGTGACAATGGTGTCGAGCTGGGCCGAGTTGACCGGTGTGTGCGTCTGGTAGACGACGGCCAGTCCGCCGTCCAGGTCGAGCCCGAGTTTGGGGGACCATCCGGCGGCCAGGGTGACGCTCAGGGCGATGACCGCCACGGCGATGACCGAGAGCAGGCTGATCCACAGGGAGCGCTTGTTCTTCATCAGGGGTCAGGTGGTCGGGGGAACGCCGGGACCGGCCGTGTCGTCGCCGTCCTGCTCGGCGGCGTGGGTTGCGTCTCCCTCGGCCTCTTCGGTGTGGCCCTCGTCTTCGAACTCGTGTCCGGTGTGGTCCTCGGCGTCGGCGCCGTGGCCCTCCTCACCGGCATCCGACTCCTCGTGCTCCTCCGGTTCGTTCTCCGCTTCCGAGTGGTCCTCCGCTTCCGAGTCGTCCGGCACGTCCGAGTCGTCCGGCACGGCGGCGTCCAGCCGGCGGATGACGTACTGCTTGAGCACCACGAAGGAGGCCCCGACGCTGGTTTCCAGCGTGACCCGGTCGCCGTCGACCTCGATCACGTACCCCACGATCCCCCCGGCGGTGAGGACCTCGTCGCCCACCTCGAAGGTGTTGGACTGTTCCCGGAGGGCCTTGGCCTTCCGCTGCTGCGGCCGGTAGATCAGGAAGTAGAAGCCGACCCCGACGATCAGGAGCAGATAGATGAAGGCACCGCTGCTCGACGACTTCGCCGCGGCAGCGAAGACGGGCGCCACGACGGTCAGGGCGGCCGTCATGGACGGTTCAGGGGGGGATGGTCGGTGCGCACAGCGCCCAGACTGTAGCCCAGCCCCCGAGCGGTCAGATGCCGGGCCCCTCAGAGACCCCAGACTGCGGCGGTCCTGGCCCGCAGCGCGTCGAGCCTGCCCTCGGCGATGGCGGTGCGTGCCTCGGCCATCAGATCCAGCACAAAGGCCAGGTTGTGGATGCTCAACAGGCGCCACGCAGTGGGCTCCCCCACCCCCAGCAGGTGCCGGAGGTAGCCCTTGGACCACCGGGCACAGGTGGAGCAGGCACAGGAGGGATCGAGGGGCCCGTCGTCGGTGGCGTGGACGGCATTGCGCAGGTTGAGTCGGCCGGCGCTGGTGAGCATGGAGCCGTGCCGGGCCATCCGGGTGGGGGCCACGCAGTCGAACTGGTCCACCCCGAGGGCGACCGCCTCGAGGAGCCCGACCGGGTCCCCCACGCCCATGAGGTAGCGGGACCGGTCGGTGGGCAGCAGCGGCACGGTGACGGCCAGTGCGTCGAGCATGGCGGCACGGGGCTCTCCCACCGACATCCCTCCGATGCCGTACCCGTCGAAGTCCAGTTCGACGGTGCGGCGGGCGCTCTCCTGTCGCAACGCGGGGTCGGTGCCGCCCTGGACGATGCCGAAGAGCGCCTGCCCCTCCGGCCTGGCCTCGAGGCGCCGGTGGTGGCTGCGGGCCCGGCCGGCCCACGCCGCCGTCCGGTCCACCGCCTCGCGGAGCACCTCGCGGGTGGCAGGCAGGGTGGCGCAGATGTCGAGCACCATCTGGATGTCCGCACCGATCAGCCCCTGTGCCTCCACCGCCGATTCGGGGGTGAGCCGCACCGTGGCGCCGTCGTAGACCGACGCAAACGTGACACCGTCGTCATCCACCGCCGGGCGCAGCGAGTGCACCTGGTAGCCGCCGGAGTCGGTCAGCGTGTGACCGCCCCACCCGGTGAACCGGTGGAGCCCGCCCAGTCGGGCGACGACGTCGGCACCCGGCCGCAGCATCAGGTGGTAGGTGTTGGCCAGCACCACCCCCGCACCCAGGCGCTCGAGGTCCGCGCTGTCGAGTGCCTTGACCGCGCCCCGGGTGCCGACCGGCATGAAGGCGGGGATCGCATACGACCCCCGCCGGGTGTTGATCCGACCGACGCGGGCCGCCCCGTCGGTGGCGGTGACGACGACCTCCGCCTTGGACGGGCTCATCCGGCCGGCCCGGGCGGGATGAGCGGCAGCGGCTGCCCCTTGGGGCCCCGGCGGCCGACCACCATGGCGTCGCCGAAGGAGAGGAACCGATACCCCTCGGCCAGGGCGGTGGCGTACAGCTCGCGCCACACCGGGCCGCAGAAGGCCTCGACCAGCAAAAGGAGGCTCGACCGGGGCAGGTGGAAGTTGGTGATCAGGACGTCCACCACGCGGAACCGGTGGTCCCCGTGGATGTAGAGGCTGGTCCGGCCGGACAGCCTCCCCGTGCCGGCAGCAGATTCGAGGGCCCGGACGGCGGTGGTCCCGACGGCGATCACCCGGTCCGCCTCGGCGCAGGCCGCCATGGTCTCCGCCGGCACCGTAAAGCGCTCGGAGTGGATCACGTGCTCCTCGGCGGTCGGGGCGGTGATGGGGCGGAACGTGTCGAGGCCGATGGCCAGGTCCACCCGCGCCAGGCGCGCACCGGCGTCACGGCACGCGTCGAGCAGTTCCGGGGTGAAGTGAAGCCCGGCGGTGGGGGCGGCGGCAGACCTGTCCCCCGGGTCGCCCGGTGCGGAGTACACCGTCTGGTAGCGATCCGGATCACTCAGGGTGCCCTCGATGTAGGGCGGCAGGGGCATCATGCCGGCCCGGTCGACCACCGTGGGGTCCAACAGTCGGACCAGTCGCCGGCCGCTCTCGGCCCCACCCACGGCCTCGCCCACCTCGACCACGGGCGTGCCCCCGGCCGACTCGAACAGCAGGGTCGGGGACGGTAACCGGCGGGCCGGCCGGACCAGCGCCTCCCACACCGCCCCCAGGGGGTCCACCGGCTCCAACAGCAGCACTTCCGCCCTCCCGCCGGTGGCCTTGGTCAGTGGCAGCCTGGCCGCCAGCACCCGGGTGTCGTTGACCACCAGGACGTCGCCCGGACCGAGCATCACCGGGAGATCGGCCACGGTGGCGTGGGCGGGGAGCCCGCCCCCGGCCAGCCCGGAACCCACCAGGAGACGCGCCGCGCTGCGGGGCTCGACCGGCCGCTGGGCGATTGCGGCATCGGGGAGGCCGTACTCGTACGCGTCCATCGACAGGCCGGCCGGCCGCCGCGACCCGTGGTCGCCCCGCACCTGCGGCCCCGCATGCGATCCGTGATCCGACCTGTCGGCGGCGACGTCACCCGGCTGCAGCTGATCTCCCATGAGGTCCGACATGGGCTCCATGGTGACAGACGGGGGTGCAGCCGCCGGGCCGGCGACGGACGGGACGACGGCGCCTGGTCAGAACGGCGCCTGGTCAGAGAAGCGTGGATTCCACCGGGGCCAGGCCGAGGTGGGCCCACGCCCGGGGCGCCGCCACCCGCCCCCGCGTGGTTCGCTGCAACAGGCCCTGTTGCAGCAGGTAGGGCTCATAGGCGTCCTCGATTGTGTCCGGCTCCTCACCGATGCACTGGGCCAGGGTGGTCAGCCCGACCGGCCGGCCGGCGAATCGACGGCACAGGACATCGAGGATGGACCGGTCGACCTTGTCGAGCCCCAACTCGTCGACACCGAACACGTCGAGCCCCGCCACCGCCGCCTCCGACGTGATGCTGCCTTCGGCGCGCACCTCGACGAAGTCCCGGACCCGTCGCAACAGCCGGTTGGCGATACGGGGAGTGCCCCGCGAGCGCTCGGCAATGCGCCGGGCCCCCTCGGTGGTGATGGGCACACCGAGGATGCCGGCCGACCGGGTGACGATCGACTGGAGCTCCTCGACGTCGTAGTGGTCGAGCCGGCCGACGAATCCGAAGCGGTCGCGCAGTGGGCCGGCCACCAGCCCGGTGCGGGTGGTGGCCCCCACCAGCGTGAAGCGGGGCAGGTCGAGGCGGATACTGCGCGCGGTCGGCCCCTTGCCGATCAGGATGTCCAGCTTGAAGTCCTCCATGGCCGGGTAGAGGATCTCCTCCACCGACCGGGGCAGGCGGTGGATCTCGTCGATGAACAGGACGTCGCCTTCCTGCAGGTCAGTGAGGAGTGCCGCCAGGTCGCCTGCTCTGACCAGCACCGGCCCGGCGGTGATGCGGAGACCGACCCCCATCTCGGCGGCAACGATCCCGGCCAACGAGGTCTTGCCCAATCCGGGCGGCCCGGCGAAGAGGAGGTGGTCGACCGGCTGCCCGCGCTTCAACGCTGCCTCGATGACGATCTGGAGATGCTCGGTCAGCTGCCCCTGTCCGACGAACTCGGCCAGGCTCCGTGGTCGCAGCCCGGCCTCCTCCATCTCCTCGGCGGGAGCGGCCACGGGGTCCACCGGCCGGACTTCGTCGGGCTCCGCCGCCGACCCTCCGACCCCCACACCGGACGGGTCCGTAGATGCCAGCACTTCGCGCCGGGCGTCCGGTGTCATCGGGCCCGCGCCAGTTCGTGCAGAGCGGAACGTACGATCTCCTCGACCGACCCGAGGTCGCCCACCGCCTCCAGGGCGCCCCGGATCTCGTCGGGGCCGTAGCCGAGCTCGCCGAGGGCAGCCCGCGCCTCACCGCGTGGCGAGCCGGGCCCGTCGACCGTCGCACCGTCCCCACCCAGGGTCGGCAGATCGAGCCGGGCCTTCAGCTCCAGCAACAGGCGGGCCGCTGTCTTCTTCCCCACCCCGGGCACCAGGCACAAGGTGTCGAGGTCGTCCTCGAGCACGGCGGTGGACAGGGCCGCCGGCGACATCGAGGACAGGATGGCCAGTGCCAGCGAAGGCCCGACCCCATGGGCGCCCAGCAACGCCTCGAAGCATCGCCGCTCGTCGGCGTGGGCAAAGCCGAACAGCACGATGGCGTCCTCGCGCACATGGGTATGGACGTGGAGGAAGACCTCGCTCCCGAGGCCACCGAGCGAGGCCAATACGGAGGTCGGCACCGAGGCCCGGTAGCCGACCCCTTGGACCTCGACGATCACTTCGCCGGGTGACGGTCGGTCGAGGAAGGTCCCTCGCAACGAGCCGATCACTGTGGCTCACCGGTGGCCGCCGCCACCGCCCGCCGCAGGGGCTGGGTGGTGAGGTGGCAGGCAGCCAGCGCCAACGCGTCGGCCACGTCGGGCGGCCGGGGTGGCTCCGACAGCCCGAGCACCGAGGCCACCATGCGCTGGACCTGGTCCTTGGTGGCGCTTCCGTACCCGACCAGTGCCTGTTTGACCTCGTTCGACGTGTACTGGGCCACTTCGCACCCCGACTCGGCCGCCGCCACCAGTGCAACTCCGGCGGCCTGTCCGGTGGCCATGGCCGTGCGGGCATTGACCTGGAAGAAGACCCGCTCCACCACCACCGCCGCCGGCCGATACTCGGCCACCAGGGACCGCAACTCGTCGGACAGGGTGCGGAGCCGATCGGGCAGGGGCATCGAAGGCGCCGTGGAGACCACGCCCCCCGCCACGGCGACCAGCGAGCCTCCGCGCCGGGTCACCACGCCGTAGCCGCACCGAGAGAGGCCGGGGTCGATACCCAGGACGAACATGCGTTCGATGCTACCCGGCCGCCACCGCGAGGGTGGTGATCCCCGCCGTCTGCACCATGGCGAGCAGGGAGAAGGCTCAGCCCTCGTAGGCAGCCATCACCGCGTCGGGGATGTCGAAGTTGGAGTACACGTTCTGGACGTCGTCATGATCGTCGAGGGCCTCGATCAGCCGCAGGACGCGCTTGGCCTCCGACTCGGAGGCGACCTCCACGGTGGATGTCGGGACCATCGACAGTTCGGACGCACCCGGCTCCAGCGCCGCCTCTTCCAGCGCGGCGCGCACAGCCATGAGGTCGGCCGGCGCGCTGGTGACCACCCACTGCTCCCCCTCGTCGGACAGGTCCTCGGCGCCGGCTTCCATGGCCACCTCCATCACCCGCTCCTCGTCGAACGTGCGCGGCAAGGAGATCACCCCCTTGCGCTCGAACTGCCAGCTCACCGCGCCCGGCTCCGCCATCGACCCGCCGTTCTTGTTGAAGAGGTTCCGGATCTCGGCCCCGGTGCGATTCCGGTTGTCGGACAGGCACTCCACGATCACCGCCACGCCGTCCGGGGCGTAGCCCTCATAGGCGATCGACTCGTACCGCACGCCCGCGAGCTCTCCCGAGCCGCGCTTGATCGCCCGCTCGATGGTGTCGATGGGCACCGACGCGTCGCGGGCCTTGGCGTACATGGTGCGCAGGCTGGCGTTGGCCGTCATGTCGCTACCGCCCTCGCGGGCCGCCACCTCGATCTGGCGGATGAGTTTGGCGAACACCTTGGCCCGGGCGGAGTCCTGCGCCCCTTTCCGGTACTTGGTGGTCGCCCACTTCGAGTGTCCCGACATGGCCTAGCGCCTCTCCTCTTTCGTCATCTCCACAAAGAACTGATGCAGCCTACGGTCACCGGTCAGCTCGGGATGGAAGGCCGCGACCAGCACGGGCCCCTGTCGGCAGACGACCGGCCGACGATGGTCCGGCCGCCCTGCGGCCCCTGGCAGCGTAGCCAGCACCTCGACTCCCGGCCCGGACTCCTCGACGACCGGAGCGCGGATGAACACGGCGTGGAGCGGGTCCGCTCCCAGACCGGCCACTTCCACGTCGCACTCGAACGAGGCGACCTGCCGCCCGTACCCGTTGCGGCGGATGGTCAGGTCGATCACCCCGAAGCGGCGTTGGTCGGCCCGACCGTCCAGCACCCGGTCGGCCAGCAGGATCATGCCTGCGCAGGTCCCGAACACGGGCAGACCCCTGCGAAGCGCCTCCCCCAGCGGCTCGAACAGGCCGGACGACTCGAGCAGCAGCGAGAGCGTGGTCGACTCGCCACCGGGCAGGACCAGCCCGCGGAGGCCGGAGAGGTCGTCGGGCCGCATCACCGGACGCACGGTCTCGCCCAGATCTGCCAGGGCTGCCGCGTGCTCGCGCACGTCACCCTGAAGGGCGAGCACCCCGACGGTCATCGACGGAACCCCCGGCGCGCCCAGCCGGCGCGCCGTTCACCAACCACGCTCGGCCAGATGCACGCCGAGCGTGCCGATCTCCTGCCCGGCCATGGCCTGGCCCAGACCGGTCGAGACCTTCGCCACCAGGTCTGCGTCGGCAAAGTGGGCGGTCGCCTCCACGATGGCCCGGGCCATCGCGGACGGGTTGCCGCTCTTGAAGATCCCCGATCCGACGAAGACAGCCTCGGCGCCCAGCTGCATCACCAGCGAGGCGTCGGCAGGGGTGGCAATCCCACCCGCACAGAAGAGGGGGACCGGGAGCCTGCCGGTCTCGGCGATCTCCTGGACCAGGCCGATCGGTGCCGCCAGGTCCTTCGCCCAGCCGTAGAGCTCGGCCGAGTCCGCTTCGGTGACCCGGCGGATGTCCCCCAGGATGGACCGCAGGTGGCGGACCGCCTCCACGACGTTGCCGGTGCCCGCCTCGCCCTTCGAGCGGATCAGCGCCGCTCCCTCGGAGATCCGACGCAACGCCTCGCCCAGATTGGTGGCGCCGCACACGAACGGCACCGTGTAGGCCCACTTGTCGATGTGGTGGGCTTCGTCCGCCGGGGTGAGGACCTCGCTCTCGTCGATGTAGTCGACACCCAGCGCGGCCAGGACCTGCGCCTCGGCGAAGTGCCCGATCCGGGCCTTGGCCATCACCGGCACGGTCACTGCGGCCTTGATCCCCTCGATGAGCGCCGGATCGCTCATGCGGGCGACGCCGCCGTCACGCCGGATGTCGGCCGGGACCCGCTCGAGGGCCATGACCGCCACCGCTCCGGCATCCTCGGCCACCTTGGCCTGCCCGGCATCGACCACGTCCATGATCACCCCGCCCCGCAGCATCTCGGCCAGGCCACGTTTGACCGTGAAGGTGCCGGTCGGGTGAGAGTCGTTCGCGTGATCGGTCATGGGCGCATTCTACCTCCGGGCGCGAATCCGGCCTCCCGGCGCGACAACGGCCGCCCCGGAACCCGGGGCGGCCGTCCGTCGCCACAGCGACAGCGTGACAGGGAACTAGGGCTGCAGGACCGCTTCGAGTTCGATCTCGATGTCGACCTTCTTGCCCACGACCAGGCCACCGGCCTCCATGACGGCGCCGAACGCGACGCCGAACTCCTCACGGTTGATCGAGGTGGACGCGCTGAAGCCGACCCGGTGGTTGCCGTAGGGGTCCTTGACCACGCCCTCGAGGACGACGTCGAGCGTCACCGGCTTGGTCACGCCCCGGATGGTCAGGTCGCCGTCGACCTTCCACTCGGTCGGGCTCTGCGTCCCGATGGACGTGCTGGTGAACGTCCACTGGGGATGGTTCTCGACATCGAAGAAGTCGTTGGTCCGCAGGTGGCCGTCACGAGTCTCGTCACGGGTGTCCACGCTGCCGGCATCGATGGTCAACGAGGCCTTGGAGTCGACCGGGTTCTCCGCGAGCTGCAGCGTGCCCTCAAAGGTGTTGAACCCGCCGCGCACCTTGGACACGGCCATGTGGCGGACGGCGAAGCCGAGACGGGTATGGCTGGCGTCTATGGCGTAGGTGCCCACTGCCGGGTACTCCACCCCGTTGACGGTCCTGCTGGTTACCTCTGTGGTATCTGCCATGACATCTCCTTGGGCTCGTTCCTCGAACTCACGTTGGTGCTCGAGTTGTTTGTGTCTACAACTATAGCAGGTGTATTTGTGGTCGCAACAACTGTGTCCGATCTTGTAGGATGGCACCATGGCGCAAGGGACTGCACGACAAGGGACGGCAGGTCGGGAGACGGAACGGGGGACGACGCCGGGCGATGAACGGCTGACGACCGTCGGCCTCCTATTCGAGTCCGCGGGGGGGCTGCGGCGCCTCTTCCAGCGACGCTTCGCGTCGGAGCGCTCGCTTTCGAACCAGTCCTTCGACGTCCTGATCCGCCTGGCCCGTTCGCCCGGCTCCGAGCTGCGGATGAGCGAACTTGCTGCCCAGACGTCGCTGACACCGAGCGGGCTCACCCGGTCGGTGGACCGACTGCACGAGCACGGCCTGGTTGCCCGGCGCACCTGCCCCGAAGACCGGAGGGGCGCCTTCGCCGTCCTCACGCCCGCCGGTCAGGAGCTGATGGACCGGGCCGTCCCCGAACACATCGCCCATGTCGGCGAGGTGCTGAGTGACATTTTCACAGCCGAGGAGGAGGAGACCCTGGCCTCCCTGCTGCGCCGGCTGCGCGACCACGTCCTGGAGGAGAACGCCGAATGGGGTCTCACCCAGGACGACGCCGACGTCTGTCCGTCGGCAGGTCAGTAGAGGGACAGGGCGGCGGCACGCACGCGGGTGTCGTCGAGATTGTCTTCCATCGATTGATCCGAGCCCCCGGCCAAGGGGTCGAACCACAGCCAGCGGGTGAGTGCCGCCGTGCGGCCACCCCCCGGTGGCCAGTCCGGCGGTGACCACGGACGATCCACCATGGTGTCCAGGGCAGAGCGGATGCCGGCTGGGTAGCGGACAACCGCTGCGGCTCGTTGGTCGGCAGAGAACTCGCGTCCCCGCCCGATGAGGTGGTGGACGGTGGCCGTACCGTTGGCGATGCCTCTGATCGCCGACCAGGGGACGGCGACGATCACCGCCACGCCGGCGAGCAGCGCATCGTGACGCTTGATGTGGACGAGCTCGTGGGCGAGCACACCCTCCAGCTCCACCAGGCTCAACGCCTGATCGAGCCCCGAGGTCACCACCAGCACGGCAGAGGCGGGGTCGCGACCCAGCGCCATGGCGTTGGGAACCGGACTCTCCACGACGGCGATGGCGGGTCGCGGCAGCCCCATGGTGGCGCAGAGCCCATCGACCAGATTGTGCAGTCGGGGCTGCTCCCACTCGCTGCTCGGCCGTGCCCCCACCGCCCGCGCCACCGTGCCGGGCGCAGTCCGGTACAACCACAACGAGAGCACCGCCACCACCAGGACGAATCCGGCCGCGCCGAACAACGGGAGCCCGGCCGACACCAGGACGAGGCCGACGATCAGCCCGGCTGCCGAACCGGGAAGGAGGCACAGCGTGATCGCCCGGCGGCGGTTGGACCGGATGGCCGAAGCCTCCTCGACCCCCTCCGGTCCCCGATCGACGGTGCCCGCCGGCGCTCTCGCCGGAACGGCCAGGTCGGAGCCGGGTCCGGTGGGTGTCGTGTCCGCCCGACTGCCGGAACCCCGGCCCGGACCGCCGCGATTCGAAGATCCACCACCGGAGTTGCGTCGACTTCCCGACGAGGCCCGCGATGGTCCGCCACCGCTGCTCCTGCCACCACCGCGTCCGTCGCCGGAGGCGGAGCCCGCCCGGCTCTTCCCCCCGGGGGAGGTGCCGCTGCCCTGGCCACCGCTGCGGTTGCGCCCCTGGCCGGCGCCCTGGCCACTCCTTCGGCGCCCGTCCTGGCCGCCGCCCTGACCTCCGCCCTGACCGCTGCTTCCCCGCCCACCGCGACTGCCCCCTCCGCTGCGATTTCGGCTGCGGTCGCCGGATCCGCCGCCACTCGAGGCCGACCCGCCCTCCCGCGCACCGGGCACGTCGGGGCCCGGGGCGGCGCCGGGCGAAGCAGGCAGGTCCGGGGAGTCCGGTGAATCGCTCATCGTCCGAGCAGTGTACGGCCGGTCAGCCCCTGCCCCCGACCACCGACAGGTAGATGCCCTCGTACCGTTCGGCCAGACGGTCCATCGACCACTGCTCGGCGCGCTCCTCCGCCGCGTCCAGCCACCGGGTTCGAGAGGCAACAGGGTCGCCGGTGTCCGCACCGGGGCCACCCTCCTGCGGTGCCAGCCGGCCCGACAGCTCCCCGTCGACGGCCTCGGCCAGCGCGACGGGATCGCCGGGCGGTACCAGTACTGCATGGTCGCCGGCTACGTCCCGGTACCCGTCGATGTCGCTGGCCACCACCACGGTGCGTGCGGCCATCGCCTCGAGCAGCACCATGCCGAACGACTCCCCGCCCAGTGACGGGGCGCACAGCACGTCGGCCGCCACCAACCTCCGGATCTTCTCGTCCTCGGAGAGCACGCCGAGCCACCGGATGTCCGTTGATTCGGGATAGCGGAGGCGCAACGAACCGGTCTGCGGGCCGTCGCCGGCGATCCACAACACCGGTTGCACACTTCCGTCGCCAGCGGGGTCGTAACGCCCGGAGCGGAGCAGGCGCTCGAAGGCCTCGAGCAGCACCCCGAGCCCCTTTCGCTCTTCGTGCCGGCCGAGGAAGAGCAGGGTGGGGCGGTCGGTGGGCCATGGTTCGATCGACCGGTAGTGCTCCATCTCGACGCCGTTGAACAGCACTTCGTAGGTGCCACCCAGCGCATCGGCAGCGGTCGCGCGCGCCGCCTCCGACACTGCGCAACGGACGGCCAGACGGTGGGCCCGGTTTCGGGCCAGCGGACCCAGGAGCTCATAGAGCACGCTGCTGCCGCTCCTGTGGCAAGTGGCCACCACCGGTGGGAGCCCGCGACCGACCAACAGCCCGTAGGGCAGGCCGGGGGCGAATGGCTCGTGCACGTGCACCACGTCGAACCCGGTCGACCGCAGGGAGCGGAGGGAGCGGAGCACCGCTCGCACCGAAAGGGTCACCGGGGCGAAGGACCCGTTGGCCGGCAGCGACACCGAGTGGCCGGTAGCCACCAGGTCCACACCGTCCGGAGCCGGGCCGGCGCCGTCGAGCGGGGCGAACACGGTCACCAGATGGCCCCGGGAGCCGAGCGACCTCGACAGCCCGACGACCTGCCCCTGGACGCCGCCCGGGCGCGACAAGCTGTACGGGCAGATCAGGGCGATGCGGAGCACCGGCCGCGCCGGCGGATCGGTGATGGGCACCGGATGTTCACTCGGTCATGGATCGACGTTGCCGACGCCGGCTCCACTTGACGCCGTACATGGCATCGTCGGCCCGGCTCAACAGTTTCGACGGGTCGGTGTCGGGGTTGTCGGCGAAGACGCCGCCCACCGAGGCCAGCACGGACAGTGTGCGGCCGTCGATCCGATAGGGCCTGGCCAGCGCAGTCGAGATGCGCTCGGTGATGCGGAGCATCTCCTCCTCACCGCTCTCGATATCGCAGACCACCACGAACTCGTCCCCGCCGAGCCGGGCCACGGTGTCGGAAGGGCGCACGATGGCCGACAGTCTGCGGGCCACCGCGATCAACATGTCGTCGCCCACGTCGTGGCCTAGCACGTCGTTGATCTCCTTGAACTCGTCGAGGTCCAGTAGGAACACCGCCACCCCGGACCAGGCCCCGCCCTCCGTGCCGTCGGGCAGCGTCGGGCGCTGGGCCAGGCCGTCGATGGCCTCCTGCAGTCGCTCGGCGAGGAGGGTCCGGTTGGCCAGACCGGTCAGCGGATCGTGCAGGGCCAGCTCGGCCAGGCGCTCCTCGTTGAGCTTCTGCTCGGTGACGTCGTGGATGGCCACCACGGCACCCAGCATCCTTCCCCCCTCGTCGACCAGGGCCTCGCCGTTGACGCTGACCTTGCGCTGCCCACCCTCATCGGAGTCGAGGATCACCTCCACCTCACGCAGCTGCTCGCCCGACATGGCCTGGATCAGCGGGTTCTCCTCCGGCTCCATGGCCGAGCCGTCCGGCCGGCGCAGCTGAAAGCTGATCGGGCTCCTCCCGATGGGATCGGCGCCCTCCGCCAGTCCCAGCAGCCGCCGGGCAGCTGGATTGCACACCGTGATCCGCCCCTCGGCACCACACGCCACGATGCCCTCCTCGAGGGTGCCGAGGAGCACCTGCAGGAACTGCTCCTCACGCTTGAGCTCGTCAGCAGACTGGCGCGCCGAGGTGATGTCGCTGAACGAAGCCACCGCGCCGGTCACCCTGCCGTCGGAATCGCGAATGGCCTGGGTGTTGACCCGGACCCACATCGGTGGCCGACCCTCGCGCCGCAGCCCCCACACGACCCCAACCGATCGCCGGCCATGACCCAGAACCGACGGGATCGGCTGCTGTTCGCCGTCGATGAGACTGCCCTCGCCGTCGAGCAGCTCGATACCCCGGTGCCGGCTGATGGCAAGGAGATCATCGAGCTGCCGCCCCACCATCCGCACCCGGGGTGCCTCGAACATCACCTCGAAGGACTCGTTGACTCCGATGACGACCCCCTGCGCATCGACCGTCATCACGCCGTCGGCCAACGATTCGATGATGGTGGCCTGGCGCTGGTCGAGCGAGTGGATCCTCTGCTCGAGCCGCTTGCGGTCGGTGATGTCCCGGATGTTGACGACGATCCCGCCGATGGGATCGTCGAGATGATTGGCAGCCGTGACATCGAGGTCGATCGTCTTCCCGTCGGCCCGCACCGTCTGGATCTCGAGGGAGACCGACAGCCGGCGCCGGGCGACCAGGTCGTTGAAGAGGGCCCGCACCGGTTCGATGCTCAGCGAGTCGAACAGACCGAACGCGTCCTGGCCGATGACGCCGCTGGGGTCGTAGCCGAACAGCCGCTCCGCCGAGGCGCTCACGAAGATGAACCGGCCTTCGGCGCTGACCACCGCCACCACGTCGAACTCGTGCTCGGCCAGGGCGCGGAACCGGGGCTCTCCTGCCGATCCGTTCCGGTCGGGGATCTCCAGGTCGGGCACCGGCCGGGAAGTGAGGGCGCCATTCTCCCCCCGGTGGTTGACGACCACCGGGGGGCCCAACAGGCCGAGTTCGGTGTCGCCCGGAGGCAGTCGGCTGTCGAACTTGGTCACGCGCCGTCCTCCGATCGGTCCACCGGCCACAGGGGTTGGAACACGTGCCACTGCTCGGGTGCCCGGCGGATGATCCCCTCGAAGCGATGAGCGATCTCCTGGGTGAGCCGGGCGACGTCGGTGCGCAGCGTTCCCCGGCGGGACGTGTCGATCGGCGGGTCGATCACCGCCCGGTGATCAGGGCCCGGGCCGCTATAGACGACGCCGGTGGTCAGCACGGCACCCGACCGAAGGGCCAGCGTGGCCGGGCCGGAGGGCATGGTGGTGGTCTCTCCGAAGAACTCGACCTCGATGCCGGTCCCCTCGATGTCCCGATCACACAGCAGCCCGACCAGCCCGCCCCGCCGCAGCGTCGCGAGCAGCACACCGCCCGAGGACGAATCGAGGGGGACGATGGTCAGTCCCATGGCCGCCCGCTGCTCGACGAAGAACTCGAAGAGCTCAGGCGGCTCGAGCCGTTCGGCGACCGCGGTCATCGGCAGGTCCTGCGATGCCAGAAATGCGCCCCCATACTCCCAGCTCCCTACGTGCGGTAGTGCCATGACGACGCCCTTGCCGAGCGCCATCCCCTCCACCAGATACTGCATGCCCTTGATGAACGTACGCTGTTCCACCTCGCTCGGTGGTGTGCCACCGAGCCGGGCCCCTTCGACCCAGTACCGAGCGTAGGCCCGAAACGACCGTCGTGCCCACCGGTCGAGGATGGCGGTGTCCGAGGCATCGGCATCGAGCACTCGCCGGAGATTGTTCGACACCATGGCGCGCTGCTCGTGCCGGGCCCGGAACAGGACATCACCTACCAGGTTGGCCACTCCCAGGGCCACCGGCTCGGGCAGTGAGGCCAGGCATCGGCCCAGGGTCGCGTAGGTGCGGAATACCACTTGGTCCTTGTTCACGCGGCCTCAACTCGCGGCAGGCAACGGATGAAGGTGCTCAGGGATGCCGGCGACTGGCACGCTGGCGGATGCCCTGGCGGGCATGTCGGGCACGCCACGTCCTGCCCGACCGGCTGGCCAGCTCCCCCTGCCGGCGGGCACGCCAGCGGGACGGCGACGCCGACGAGGCGCGGCCACCGGCGCGGGCAGAGGTCCTCGCCCGCCGGCGACGTCGGGATGCGACCGGCGGCACCGGTGCCTCGGCGAGCCGCCACACCTTGGTGAAACGGCCCACCGCGGTGGCCATGGTGAGCGCCAGCATGAGCCACAGAACCGGTACCAGCAACGACGCCGAGAGGAAGCCGATTCCCAAGAGGATCATCCGCTCGGCCCGCTCCATCAGACCGCCCTTGGCCGAGATCCCCAGTGACTCCGCCTTCGCCCGCTGATAGGAGACCAGGGAGGTGGCGCCGAGTACGGCGAACGGCAGCACTACCAGGTGGCCGGGGTGGGTCGACGCCAGATACCAGGCCACGCCTCCCAGGATCAGCGCGTCGGACACCCGGTC
>Ga0181523_10000331_pt1 | contig 51957 bp, 40 predicted proteins | sample PEATcosm2014_Bin_43_FD_119752 | JGI IMG/M metagenome (GOLD analysis project Ga0181523, IMG submission 119752) | Peatland microbial communities from MTU Mesocosm Facility, Houghton, MI, USA - PEATcosm2014_Bin05_30_metaG | ecosystem: Environmental > Terrestrial > Soil > Wetlands > Peat | place... | reverse complement strand
TGGGTGCATCCCCAGGAGTTGCGCATTGGGGCCTTGCAGGCACTCGAGAAGCTGGAGCCAAACTGGGTGGCGGAGTATTTTCCGAAGAGCGGAATCGAACAAGGCGACTTGAGGCTGGCGCCGCTCGAAGTGCCCCACAATTCAAAATTTGTGCGCCACCGCCGGCACACGCGCGTACGGTTGCAGAAATCCATTTCCGCAGTGACCACGAACCTGAAGCAGCATTGCCACTTGGATATCAAGACCGCCAGCTTAAGCGGCGGATTGGCGACCACGAACATGCATCTGGCCCCCGGAACGCAAGTGCAGTTGCGACTGCAAGTGGGGTTGCGGAGCCTCGAGGCGACCGCCCTGATGCGAGATTATCGTGCACAGGACATGTCGTTTGAGATTGTGGACATGAGCCTCGAGGAACGCTCGAAATTCCGCAAATTACTGCTGGAGAACATGGCAAAAGTGGCCCGGGGCAAGGAGCCCCAAGCGAGCCCGGACAAGCGCGAAAAGAGTACGGCCGCAGCAGGAACCGGGGCCACGCCAAGGTCAGTGAATCAGCGCGTACCGAAGTAGTAACGAGTCGCTAGTACTACAACCGGGTACCTTTGTTGGATTTACCCCTTACCAGACCATAGCTTAACCTAGCCTCGTTGCGAAGCACTGGCCTCTCTAACCGCCCAGAGGAGCCACAACCCCTTCGTGAAGCGACTGAATCTGTGTGTACCGGACGGAAAATTCGCCTCTTCGCACTACTGTGCGCTCTCGCGTGTGTGCGGACTGCTGCCCTTACGGAACCGCCACAGAGCGACTTCCCGGACCATCCCCGATACTCCGTGCAAAGGCTGGCTGATCAGTTTGGCCTGGGTGCGGTAACGGTCACCGCAATGGGCCAGGACAGCCAGGGATTTTTGTGGATCGGCACGCAAACGGGGTTATATCGCTACGATGGAGCGCGAGCCCAAAAGATGGCGGAAGTGGAAGGGCTCATCGGGCACTACGTACTGGATCTGGTGATTGCGCCGGATGGAACGCCGTGGTTTGCGGGAAATCGCGGCATTGCCTGCTACCGGAACGAACACTTTGAGAGCCTGGCCCTTCCCGCTTCGGCGATGCCACTCGGGAATGGGCCCCAAGTATTCACGGTAGACAGCAAGGGAGTTGTGTATGCCGTGCTGTTCAACCACGGAATCTTGCGGGTGGATTCGCACAATCCCGCGCAGAGCAATGTCCTGGCGGATGCAGAAGGGATCGGCGAGATCGCCAGTGGAATTACGCGAGCCGAGGATGATTCGATCTGGTTCACGGTTGGAACGCACCTGGCGCACATGGAGTCTGGCTCAAACAAAGTGGAGATCGAAGCGGGAATCCAGATCCCCAAGGAGCGTGTGGCGGCGCTGCTGTGGGACGCGACGCATGTTCTGTGGTTAAGGACAGCCACGAAGTTGCAGCGGCTGGATACCGTGGCGCACAAAATCGCCGAGGAAAGAATTGGGATCGGACCAGCAGACGATGTGGAAGGAAAGCCGACGCTGGATCAACGGGGCAACTTACTGGTGCCCACGTTGACCGGATTGTACTGGCGAGGACCCGGCGGGCACTGGCAAGTGATTACGGACAAGCAGGGAATCTCGAGCAATGATATCCAGTTCGCCATGGAGGATCGCGAAGGCACGTTGTGGATCGCCGGAGCCGGAACAGGGCTCGATCGTCTGCCGGGAGTGCATGAATGGCAGGGTTGGACAACCGCCGAAGGACTTCTCGATAACGCCACCTGGGCGACGCAGCGAGATCACCGTGGGCGGCTTTGGGTGAGCACGGCACGCGGTGTTGCCGTGTGGGATGGGCAAAAACATCGCTGGGAGAAAGTCCCTTCCTTGGGTGCTAGTGCCCGAGCACAAGTGAGACAGCTTCAGGTGGCGGGAGACGGGGCCGTCTGGGCGCTTACGGTGACAGGTGCGCTGGTGCGCATCAATCCAGAGGGTTTTTCGAGCACTCTGCATGCAGGTTACCGGGGTAGACCTTTTCAGGCACTGTACGTTTCGCCGCGGGGGGAGATCTGGGCGACCACGCGTGATCACCTGGTACGCTTTGACGGGCAAAATTCATCCGCGGAACCCAATGATGTACCGTTGCCCCTCAGTGCCGGAGCAGAACTGTTCTACGTTTCCTTCTCGCCCGAGGGCGCACTTTGGGTGACCGCCACGGCGGTGGTATACCGATTCGACGGGAAAAATTGGCAAACACTCACGATGAAGGATGGTCTGCAAGGGCAGGCCATTACCAGCATGGCGGCGTTGAGTGATAGGGAAGCGTGGGTGGCCTACAACGACGTAGTGGAAGTGACACGCATTGTGCTGGACGACGCCGGGAAGGCGCGCTTTGAAAACTATCCTTGGGATTGGTTGATTGTCGGACACGATTCAAAAGGGCGGGTGTGGTTCGACGGTCCGGATGGGCTGGCGATTCGTTCACCGAATGGAAATTTGCAAACGCTGAGCCATACGGATGGACTGCTGTGGGATGACGTGAGCCCGTGGACCGGAGTGCGCGAGGAAAGGGACGGCAGTTACGTGATCGCGACCTCTCGAGGACTAGCGCGGTATCAACCCGAAGACGGCAAGCCGACCGCGAAACGAGTGAATGTGGTGCTGACCAATGTGGTTTTGGGTGGCCAGCAGCAGGACGTGCGGCAGGTGCCCCGAGTGCGATCCGCAGACGCATCGCTAAAGGTGCAATTTGCGCCCATGATTTTGGGGAATTCGGAGCGGGTGTCTTGCCGGTATCAATTGAGGGGCTTGGAACAACAGGTGACAGAAACGCAACAAAGGGAAGTGCAGTATGGAGGATTGCCGCCGCGGAATTACGAGTTTTGGGTGCAGTGCCGGGAGCCCGGGACGGGGGGGAGCACGCAATCGGCGGTATTCCGGTTTGAGGTGCTGCCAAATTTCTGGCAATCCTGGTGGGCGCGAGTTGTGGGAGGGTTCGTTTTGCTGGGGTGCTTCTGGGTCTATGTGTCGTTGCGTACGCGCACATTGAACCGGCGGCGGCTGGAGTTGGAAAAAGCCGTCGCTCAACGCAGCGCTGAGCTGATGCAGAAAAATAAGGAGCTCGAAGAGATTTCGCTGACGGACCCGCTGACGAAGACGCGGAACCGGCGGTATTTTTACGAGACTATTCCTACCGACAGCGCGCAGGCACTCCGATCCCATCTGAAAACGTCGAGTGCGGGGGAACCAGCCCAGGCGGGGCAGGAGGTAATTTTCCTGTTGGTGGATATCGACCGGTTCAAACGTGTGAATGACGATTTGGGCCACGCCGCCGGCGACCGCTTGCTGCAGGAAGTGGCCAAGCGCATTGCATCGGTGATGCGGCGTTCGGATGACCTGGTGCGGTGGGGCGGAGAAGAATTCCTGTTGGTGTGCCGCACCACGGACCGGGAAAACGCGTCCATGCTGTGCAGTCGTGTGCTCGAAGCTATCCGCGACGTGCCGTTTGACGTGGGCAACGGCGTGGAGATTCATAAAACCTGCTCGATTGGCTGGGCGCCGTATCCGTGGCTGCTGGAGGATGTAAGTGCTCTGACCATCGACAACGTGATCGAGCTGGCCGACAAGGCGCTGTATCTGGCCAAGCGCGAAGGGCGAAACCGCAGTTATGGCTTGCTGCCGGCCGCCGATGTATATAAGTCGGAGAAAAGCGTGTCGATCGAGAACCTGCGCGACTGCCCACCGGACCTGGTGCAGATCGTTTAGATCGTGGCTCGCTTTTCTTAGTGCCGCGCTATTGTTTTGCTTTGCTGAGCCGTTCTTCCCTCTTCAATACTTCGACAGAGGAACTTTGGCCGCGGAGGGAGTATTTTGCCGTTGGCCTCCTTTGCGTTTCTGCACCGCTTGCCGGAGGATGTACTCGACCTGGCCATTCACGCTGCGCAATTCGTCCTGGGCCCAGGCTTCCAATTCAGCCCAGAGCTTAGCATCCATCCGAAGTAGAAAAGGCTTTCGGTCCATTCGGCGAACCGTTCAGTTGTAAAGTGTGCCGGTGTTCAGCACGGGATGGACCTCGGATTCCCCGCAGAGGACGACCATGAGGTTGCTAACCATGGCAGCCTTGCGCTCGTCATCGAGCACCAAAACCTGTTTCTCCGCTAATTCCTTCAAGGCCATGTCAACCATACTGACGGCTCCATGAACAATCTTCTGTCGCGCCGCTATGACGGCTTCGGCTTGTTGACGACGAAGCATGGCCTGTGCGATTTCAGGGGCATAGGCCAGATGGGTCAAGCGCGCCTCGTCTACGACAACGCCAGCTTTAGCCAATCGTTCCTGGAGTTCGCCGCGCAGCGCCTGCGACACCTCTTCGACACCGCTGCGAAGGGTGATTTCATTTTCCTCCCCATAATCGTAGGCATAGAGACTTGCCAAGTGGCGCAGAGCCGACTCGCTTTGTGTGGGAACGTAATTCTCGTAGTTGTCCACGTCGAACATCGCTTGCGCGGTGTCCTCGACGCGCCAAACCACAACGGCTGCGATTTCGATGGGATTGCCGCGCTTGTCATTGACCTTCAGCTTGTCGCCGTTGAGCGTGCGGGCCCGTAGCGACATTTTGTTCCGGCCGAGCGCGTGCCGCGCGCTCTCCCCCGTGTCCGCCTTAACGATCGGCCGCTTGCGCTGCAACTCCACACCGAGGCTGAATCCACCGCCCCGTTGGGCCCCATTCGTGTAGAAGGGATTTCCCCAATGAAAACCGCTGGTGCGCACAGTCCCTCGATAGTCGCCGAACAGGACCAGGACGCGAGCCTCATTGGGTTGCAAGGTAAAAAAGCCGTTCAGCGAGATCAGGCAGGCGGGAAAGAGTACGAGGGAAACCACTAGAAGGCCGACGTTCGGCTCACCCGTTGTTCGATTTCCGTTGTTGATGGAGAAAATAAATAAGGCAATATCGGCTAATAGAAGTGCAAAAAACATCGGGAGCATGAGCCAACCACTCTGAACGCGGACCACACGCTCCACATTGGCCGCGGCTTGCTTCGTATTCATGGTCATAAGCCCTCCTCGGAAAACACCTCTAAGCTATCACTATGATATCATTATGATACCTCGCAGTCAACGCGCAGCTTCCCGTTTGCTCTCGTTCGCAGCTAATTGATCTGGCGCTCTAGCCGAGGCCGCCCGGCGTCGAGAGTCGGCGTGACCGGTGAAGTCGAGAAATTTGTGTTTACGGATGGGACGCAAACAAGAGTAGAGGTTTACAGATTGAAGCCGTAGAATGCAGAAATAGACGGGGGCATGGCACACCGTGGGCCACCGCTCGAAACTCGAAACACAGATCAAGAAGTGGACTGACGCGGGGTTGATCGAAACCCAGGCCGGCGCGCGAATTCTTGCGTTTGAGGCGGGTCAGGAACGGAGCGCCACCCTGCGCTGGCCTGTTTTTCTGGCAATGCTGTTTGGCGGGATTCTTTTCGCCGCGGGAATTACGTTGTTTGTGGCGGCGCACTGGAACGAACTGTCGCCCGCGATGCGATTTTCGATCGTGCTGTGGATGGTGGCCGTGCTTCACGGTGGCGGGGCAGCGCTGGCGGATCGATTTCCTGCTCTTTCCGCGACACTTCACGCGTTGGGAACAGCCGCTCTTGGCGCAGCGATTTTCCTGACGGGACAGATATTCAACCTGCATGAGAATTGGGCGACAGGTATTTTGTTGTGGGCCATCGGAGCGGCAGTGGGGTATTGGCTGCTTCGGGATTGGATTCAGGCTACCTTTTTGGCGCTTTTAGTGCCGGCCTGGCTGATCAGCCAGTGGAGCGTGGGTGCCGGATGGTATTCGGGAACTCACCGTCCCGTGGCGTTCGGATTGATGCTCACAGCGCTGTGTTACCTGTCGGCCGGCATCGCCGATCAGGACAGTCACACGCGACGGACTCTGGTGTGGATCGGGGGAATTGCGCTACTTCCCTGTGTCGGCTTAGCGGTCGCGTTGGCCATGGCGGAACGCTATAGCCTCTACAACTACAGTCGCTCCTCTGTGCCTTTTGGCACCTTGCTGATGGGTTGGGGAATAGCGATTGTGGCGCCGCTGGTTCTGGCCTTTCTGCTCCGCGGGACGGCCGCGGGGATCAACGTAGTTTGGGCGGCGTGGGCGTATGGACTGATCTTGTCGGCGAGCCACTCGCAATCATTCGAAAACAATCGATACGACCGTAACCTGGCGGCGACCTTGGCGCTGTACGCCTTGTGCGCTGTTGGTTCCGTGGGGCTGGTGGCATGGGGTTTGTATGAGAAAAGGAGAGAACGGGTGAATTTGGGCATCGCCGGGTTCGCTATTTCCGTTCTGTTTTTCTATTTCGACAGCTTCATGGGCAAGCTGGGGCGTTCGGCAAGTCTGCTCATGCTGGGGATTCTTTGCCTGGGGGGCGGCTATGCGCTCGAAGTAACGCGCCGCAAGCTGATGGCGCGCTTGGAGACGAATCCGTGAGCGGTATGCGCAAGGGACTGTTGCTCGGAGCAGTGCAGGTTGTGTTGGTCTTGAGCCTCGGCGGCAAGTTGCTTTATGACCGCATGACGCGGCCGCGTGTGTGGGTTTTGTCTGCCATGTACGACCCGGAGCTGCCCATTCGTGGCCGGTACTTGAGCGAACGGCTGCAGTTTCCCGTGGAAGGATTCTCCTATCGGACAACCGACAATCGGAACAGCAGCGAGTGGTTCAACAACAGAGAGTGGGCGTATCTGGAGACGCGCGACGGCCAATTGATTGGCAAAGCGGCGGGAAGTGGCCCGGGCGTATGGGTCTATTTGCATCGGAACCATGACGGCAGTCTTGTTGCGTTTAGCGAGGAACCCGTTCTGGTTTTTATTTCCGATCGGGCGGAAGTACCGAACCTAAAGACGGGTGAAGAGCTGTACGTGGAAGTGACCATCCCTTTGAAGGGGCCACCCCGTCCTATTCGCATGGGAATAAAGAGAGACAGCGTCGTGACGCCGCTTCCATGGAAGTAATGGCTTTCCCCGAGAAATGCCCAGTCCGTTCTGAGCCGCTACGATCTCGAGAAGGGATGCTCCCGCAAACGAATCCAGTGTGCTGGAGCGCAACCGTAGGGTTGCGTTTTGATCTGGGTTGGATTAATATGCAACCCGGAGGTTGCATATGACGGAAACGCACCGGATTGAAAAGCGCATGGCATTGAAAGCAGAAGTATCGCGAGTGTGGCGGGCGTTGACGGATTACCGGGAATTTGGGGAGTGGTTCCGCGTGAAGCTGGATGGGCCGTTCGTGGTCGGCAAGGTTTCGACAGGGTATATTACCCATCCCGGCTATGAGCACGTCAGATGGGAAGCGCTCGTAGAGAGGATGGAGCACGAGCGCCTATTTTCCTTCACCTGGGCACACCCGAAGTCCTTTGAGAAAGCGGACTACCCGCTGGACTACTCGGGGGAACCGACCACACTCGTCGAATTCAGCCTAGAGAAGACCGCCAGTGGCACGTTACTGGTGCTTACCGAATCCGGGTTCGACAAGCTGCCCGGCGACCGTCGAGAGGAAGCATTCCGCAGGAATGACGGCGGTTGGACCGAGCAGATGAAGAATATTGAGAGCTATGTCGCAAAGAATCCGTAAGGGCGCGGGCGCGAAACGCCACCCCAATGCATTCGTTTTTGCTGCGCTGGGCGACGAAACGAGACTCCTGTTGGTTGCGAAGCTCAGCACCGGGCGGGCGTATTCCATCTCGCAGCTCACCCGAGGATCCGGGTTGACGCGGCAGGCGATCACCAAGCATCTTCGTGTTCTCGAGAGCGTGGGGATCGTACACGGCGTGCGCAACGGCCGCGAGAACTTGTTCGAATTCGACCCGGAGCCGCTGGCTGAACTCAGAACGTATCTCGATCGCGTGTCGGCGGAATGGGATGAGGCGTTAGGGCGGCTCAAGGCGTTCGTGGAGGGCGGAAAGGCAGCTCCCGGCGCGCAAGGACGTAGGATCTGAAAAGAAACGGTGCCAGGTTAGATCGACGACGCTAGACGGAAGCTATTCGTTTCGAAGCGCGACAATGGGATCGACCGAGGCAGCGCGGCGCGCGGGATTCAAGCTGGCCAGTAGAGCGATCAACGGTACTCCCACGAGAGCGATTGCGAAGGAAAGCGCGTCTCTCGGAACGACGCCGAAGAGCATCGAACGCATCAGTTGCGCGCCAGCCAGAGCCAGCGGCAAGCCCGCAAGAAGTGCCGCGCCGCCGATGATCAGACTTTCTCTGATAACCATCCACATGACCTGCGTTTGTTGGGCGCCTAACGCCATGCGCAGGCCGATTTCCGAGGTGCGGCGGCTGACGCGGTAGGCCAGCGCGCCGTAGAGCCCCGTGGCGGCCAGCACGACGGCGATGATGCCAAAGAACAAGGAGAGCCGCGCGAAAAGGCGGGGCTCGGAGAAGGATAGATCGAATTGCGCGCGTTGTGTCATGGGCTTCTGCATGGGGAGATTGGGATCCAGATCGTGGAGAACGGCACGCACACTGGTCACCAGTGCGTCGGTGTTGCCGCTCGTGTGCAGTTCCACCTGCATGTCTGAAATCGAATCCGCTTGCGAGTAGGCGAAAAAGACCATGGGAACTGGTTTTTCGCCCACGCTGGTGTACTTACTGTCCGCGGCCACGCCGACGATGGTGTGCATTTGTTCGGGCTTAGGGCCTCCCACGCTATGACCCAGCGCGTCGCCTTTGGGGAAGAATTTCCTCACGAAGGATTGATTGACGACGGCGACCTTGGGGGCGGAGCGCCCGTCCGAATCGGCGAGATCGCGGCCGCGTAGAAGGGTAATACCCAGGACATGGAAGTAATCCGGGCCGACATCGTTGGTGCGAACGCCAATGTCGGCGAAGCTTCCCTGGGGAAGGACGCCATCAATGGCCCAGACGTTATTGTCGCTCCAGCCCGACCCCAGGCGGTTCTCGAGGACAGTGGCGGATTCCACCCCAGGGACAACGCGGAGGCGTTCGAGTAGAGTTTGGTAAAAGCGAACTTTTTCCTCGTCGGAATGAGTGTTCAGCGGGCTGGTGCCGAAGACAAAGAGACCATCGGTGCGCAGGCCGAGGGGCAAGGTCTCATAGTTGCGCAAGGAGCGGACGAGCAGGCCTGCACCGACGAGTAATGTCATGCACACAGCCAATTGGGCGGCCACTACCATTTTGCCGGCCCGGACGCCGCGCTTCTCGCGGTGAGCTGTCGCGGTCGGGCCTTTGACGCCCCAGCCGACTGCGGCACCTGTCGCGCCGCGTAAAGGCACCAAGCCAAACACAACCGCGCAGATCAGCGAGATCACCAGGGTGAACAGGAGCACGTTCGCGTCCAGTAGAAAGGGCACTTCCAGATCCGCCCACGCCGCCAGCGCCCGGCTACCCAGAATCGCAAACACCCAGCCGAGCAAGGCTCCGCCGGTTACCAGGAGAAGGCTTTCCGTCAGCAATTGCCAGAGCAGGCGGGTGCCTCCAGCGCCGAGCGCCAGGCGCATAAAGAATTCGCGTTGGCGGGTGGAGTTGCGCGCGCTCAGCAACAGGGCGACATTGCCACAGGCAATGGCCAGGACAAGAACAACCATGGCCATAAGGATCTGGATGGGCTGCTGGTACTGGTCGCGATAACCCTCCAAGCCTTTCGCGGGGGCCAGCGCCAGAGTAGGCTTCGGACTCTTTGGATCAGGAGTGCCGAGACCGGTCAACGCGGCGCTCTGGAAGGTAGGATCCAATTGCGCGAGTGCCTGCGTTTGGGTGACCTGAGGAGCGAGGCGACCGATCAACTTCATGCACCACCATTTCGGCGTGCCGTAGAGTGTGATGAGCGATGCAGGCTGGCCCCAGGCATTCAATGCGGGACGATTTTGCAGGGGAATCCAGAAGTCCGTGGAGACTCCCGGTTCGACGCCATAGAAATCCTGCCGAGCCACGCCGACGATGGTGAAGGGCAATCCCTTGACGAAGAAGGTTTGGTCGATGACCGAGGGATTGCGCGCGAAACGAGCGGTCCAATACGAATAGCTCAGAACGGCGACGGGGGCATGCGTAGTTTCGTCTTCAGGCGTGAGGGCACGGCCGCGGATCACGTTGACTCCCAAGCCGGAGAAAAAATTGCCGCTGACCATTTCGCCTTGGGCTTCTTCCGGTTGCTCGCCAACCCGCACGGCTACTTTGTCGAAAGAAAGGGGCACGTAGGCAACCAGATCCGAAAACACGGCGTGCTGCTTGCGAAGCTCTTCGAAGACCGGCTCGGAGAAGGAAGACTCGCTGTTCCCCGTGCTGATGGCACCGTCCGGCTGCCCCTGGGGCAAAGTTAGATGCACGAGTTGCTCCGCATGAGGCAGGGGAAGACTGCGCAGAAGAACGGTGTTCATGGCGCTGAATACGGCAGTGTTCGCTCCGATGCCGAGCGCTAAGGTGAGAAGCGCGGTGGCCGTGAAACCGGGGGACTTGCGGAGCATGCGCAGGCCGAAGCGGACATCGCTCCAGAATGTTTCCAGGCGAAAGCCGGGGCGTTCCTCGCGACACTCTTCTTTGGCTTTTTCGTAGGCACCGAAGGCCATGCGTGCTTGGCGTACGGCTTCGGCACGGGACAAACCGGAGCGCTCAAAGTCTTCGGCCTGGCCTTCGATGTGAGCGCGGAATTCCTCGTCCATTTCGCTGTCGACTGTAGAGCGATGGAAGAGCGTGGTTAGTAGCGAACGAAGATAGGCAAGGAGTTTCATGAGTTTACTCGTATCGGAGCGCCACGGTGGGATCGACATGGGCGGCCCGCCGCGCTGGAATGGAGCAGGCGACCAAGGCCACGAGCGTGAGCAACAGCGCAACGAAACCAAATGTGAGCGGGTCGGTGGCAGTTACGCCGAAAAGCAAATTCGACATTAAACGTGTGAGCGCGAGAGATGCCAGCAGTCCGACGAGCACACCGAGCAAGGCGAGTCTTGCGCCCTGTCCTACCACCAACCAGAGAATATCACTGGCTCGAGCGCCAAGAGCCATGCGCACACCGACTTCGTGTGTACGCTGCCCCACCAGATAGGCCATGACGCCATAGATTCCCGCGGAAGCGAGCAACAGAGCCATGGCCGCAAAAACGCCGAGAAGGGTCATGGAAAAGCGCCACGGCAATAAGGTCGTGCTAATCAGTTCGGTCAGTGTTTGCATTTGGTGGATCGGCTGATCGGGGTCCAGCGCGCGGACAGTGTCGCGAATGGTTTCGATCATGGCCCGGGGATCGCCATGAGTGCGCACGGCCAGAACCATGTAGCGATAGGGCATCTGCGCGTAGGGGAAATAGATAGTTGGCTCGGGATCGGCGGCGATCCTGGTACGCACATCTTTGACTACGCCAACGACCTGCCAGGGGCTCTGATCCTCGCCCATGTAAACCAGGAGCTGCTCTCCAATCGCATTGGCATTCGGCCAGCAACGTTGGGCCATCGATTCGCTGACGACGATCGTGCGGGGAGCACCGGAACGGTCGCGTTGTTCGATTTCGCGGCCTCTGAGCAGGGCAATGCCAAGGACGTGAAAGTATTCTGGGTCGACCATGCGCACCAGCGCGTAGGTGGTGTCGGAGGGTGGATTCGGCGGGCGGCCGACCACGTCGTAGCTGTTGTCAAATTCCTGGCCTGTCAGCGGGAGGAAGCTGACCATTCCGGCGGATTCGACTCCAGGAGTGGCGCGCATGCGTTCCAACACTTTGTCGTAGAAGGAGACGATCTGATCGTCCCCCGAGTATTTGTCGCTCGGAAGGGAAATGCGAGCGGTGACCGTATGATCGGCGCGGAAACCCAACTCCCGGTTACGCAAGCCAAGGAAAGTCCGAATGGTCAGGCCGGCGCCGACCAGCAGGACAAGGGAGACCGCAATCTCGGCGACGACCAGCAGATTTCGGAGACGCTGTGTAGTTTTCCCCGTGGTCGTATTTCTCGAGGAGCTATGCAGTGCCGGTTGGAGATCGAAACCAGTGCCGCGCAGCGCCGGCACAAGACCAAACAGAATTCCAGTGCTAACGGAAACGAAGAGAGTGAACAGCAACACGCGTCCATCGGTTTCAATCACATTGAACTGTGGCAGGCTCTGTGGGCGAAGGAGAAGCAGCAGATGGCGCGTCCCGCTTGCTACCAGAAGTCCTGCGGCGCCACCGGCCACGCTTAACAAAACGCTTTCGGTGAGGATCTGGCGAACGAGCCGCCATTTTCCAGCTCCAAGAGCAAGACGAATCGCCAATTCCTTTCCTCGTCCGGTGGCCCGAACCAGCAGGAGATTCGCCACATTGGCGCAGGCGATCAAGAGCACAAAGCCGACGGCGGCGAGCAATGTCAGCAAGGCGGGGCGAATCGAGCCCGCCATGTCCTCCTGCAGAGCGATGACAAGAGCGCCTGCACCGCCACTGCTGTCCGGGTTTTCGACTTTCAACTGTCCTGCGATGCCATTCATTTCCTCCCGAGTCTGCGCCAATGTGACACCCGGTTTCAGCCGGGCGTAGACCGCCAGGTAGTGGGTGTCGCGCCAGTGCATGTCCTTCGGGGGGATGGTTTGCTCGAGGGGGACCCAGAGAGCCACGTCCGGTTCTGGAAACGTCAAGCCGGCGGGCAACACACCAATCACCGTGTACGGCGTCCTTCCCAGACGGATGGTCTTGCCGATCACCTGCGCGTCGCTAGCGAATCTTCGTTGCCAAAGCGCATGGCTCAGCATCACCACGGGACTCGCGCCATCGCGGTCATCGGCCGCCTCAATCTCGCGTCCGAGCGCGGGACGAAGCCCGAGCATATGCAGCATTCCCGCGGAGATAGCGGCGCCAAGGACGCGTTCCGGACGCTCGGCGCCCGTCAGGCTGTAGCCAGGAAGGCTAACTGCGCCAATTTGCTCGAACACACGATTCCGGTCGCGCCAGTCCAGAAAATCTGCGGGGGCGACTTCATTCCGGGTGGCCTGGTCATTGGGCCGAGCGCTTTCTGAAACGGTGACCAGCCGATCTGCCTGAGTGTAGGGAAGTGGGCGGAGAAGCACGGCGTCGACCACGCTGAATATCGCGGTGTTGGCGCCGATGCCGAGCGCCAGGGTGAGAATCGTGATGGCGGTGAACCCGAGATTCTTGCCGAGCATGCGCAGGCCGAAACGCACATCGGCCCAGAGTGTTTCGAGCCAGAAGCCGGCGCGTTCTTCGCGGCATTCTTCTTTGGCTTTTTCGTAGGCACCGAAGGCGATGCGCGCGCGGCGCACCGCTTCCGTGCGGGGTAAGCCGGAACGTTCGAGGTCGTCGGCGTGGCCAGCGATGTGAACGCGAAATTCTTCGTCCATTTCGCTGTCGACTTCGGCGCGATGAAAAAGCGTGGAGAGCAGGGCGCGCAGGTAGGCCAGCAATTTCATGCTTCCTCCGGCTCCGCGCCGAGGACCGAGCCCATGGCGGCGACCAGGCGGTTCCAGCCATCTCGTTCCTCGCGGAGGCGTTTGCGGCCGGTGGTGGTCAACTCGTAATACTTGGCGCGACGGTTGTTGTCGGAGGTCCCCCAGCTTGCTTTGAGATAGCCCTGGCGAACGAGGCGGAACAACGCAGGGTACAGGGCTCCTTGTTCGATGAGCAGGGCGCCGCGGGAAATTTGCTGGATGCGGAGAAGAATGCCGTAACCGTGGAGGGAGCCGAGGGAGGCGGCTTTGAGGATGAGGAGATCGAGCGTGCCAGGAAGGAGATCGGCTTGCGGGTTCACGTAGCCTCCTAAGTTGATTAGGAGGGTAAGGCAAGCTCTCCTAAGTTGTCAAGGGGAGGCTTTCTAGGTGCTTTCTAGGTGAGTGTACCGGAGGGAGGGTTAGGGTCATGTTCCGTAGGGAAGTCGGCGTCGAAACCTTGGTTGCCTCCATTTTCGAGCGCGTCCGCCGACGGTGCGAGCACCTCGCGCGCCGCCGTGGCGTCCTCCTCACGCACCAGAAGTTGAAAGCCGCTGCCGGACCATGCCAGATGTTCGCGCATTCCACCCACAGTGTCTGACTGGATCATCGCCGGAATGCCGGCGGCTGCAAGAGTGCTCTTCGCAAGTTCCGCCTCGGGTCGGTTGCCCGTGGTGTAGACGACAGCAAGCTTCGGGGGCTCCATGGCCGCAGTATATACCCGCTCTGGCGGGAGGGGAGCCCTTGCGGTCCCCGGCGCTCGCCCGAGAGCCAGAATAGGGGAAGAGCCATGGGCCGAGATCGGAAGGATCGAGCAGCGAAGAGAAGAGCCTCAACCGGGGAATCGGTGGGATACAGGGTGGCGTACGGAGTCCTCAGGGAAGTTGATATGGATTTGGGTGTTTGCGTGGTGGGGCATGGCATCGCCGCAGGGCTCGGAGACTCGCCCGGGGCCGCATCGAGGGTGAGAAAAGTGGCGAATCTTGGCGGTTGCGCATCCAACCAGTTACAATTAGATGTTTGGCCGGGCCAGCGGGATAGGCCTGTCGAAAGAGCACGAAGTACGCCGGGCTCAAGCCGAGGCGCTTCGAAGAGTGACTCAAAAGCACAGTCAGCGATGGCTGCGCCACCCCTCAGGAAAAGACGGACCGTTCATGGATGTAGCAAAGATTGTTGACAGGGTTGTTGCGCGATTTATCGGTACAAAACACGAGCGCGATATCAAGAAGTTGCAGCCGCTCGTCGTTGCCATCAATGCCAAAGAAGCGGAAGTACAGACGCTCAGCGATGAGCAGCTGAAGGAACGCTTTGCCGCGCTGAAGACCCAGGTACAAGAGCAGTTGAAGGACAGCGATCCGGCGGAAACTGCCTACAAGGAGGATCTCCGTAAGGCACTCGAAGAGGCGGTGGTGCCCGCCTTTGCGCTGGTGCGAGAAGCGGGACGGCGCTTTCTGAAGATGCGCCATTTCGACGTGCAGCTGATCGGCGGAATGGTGCTGAATGACGGCAAAATCGCGGAAATGAAGACGGGCGAAGGAAAAACGCTCGTGGCCACGTTGCCGGCGGCGCTGAACGCGCTGGCCGCGCGTGGCGTACACATTGTGACGGTGAACGATTACCTGGCGCGTCGCGACGCGGAGTGGATGAGCCCGCTGTACAAGGCACTGGGACTGTCGGTCGGTGTGATCGTGCATGACCTGGACGACGTGCAGCGACGCGCGGCGTACGCGGCGGATTTGACTTACGGCACGAACAACGAGTTCGGTTTCGATTACCTGCGCGACAATATGAAGTACGACCTGGCGAGTTGCGTACAGCGCGGCCACCAGTTCGCGATCGTCGATGAGGTGGACTCCATCCTGATCGACGAAGCGAGAACCCCGCTGATTATTTCCGGACCTTCCGAAGAGTCCACGGACAAATATTTCAAAATCGACAAGATCATCCCCAAGCTGATCCAAGACATCGACTATACGCTGGACGAGAAGCATCGCACGGCCACGCTGACAGAGGATGGCGTGAGCAAGTGCGAAAGGCTGTTGAGCCTCGGCAATTTGTACGATCCCGCGCACATGGAGACGATCCACCACGTCTATCAGGCGCTACGCGCACACACGTTGTACAAGCGCGATGTGGATTACGTGGTGAAAGACGGGGAAGTGATCATCGTCGACGAATTCACCGGACGGCAGATGCCCGGGCGGCGCTGGTCCGACGGTTTGCACCAAGCGGTGGAAGCCAAAGAAAGCGTGAAGATCGAGCGGGAAAACCAAACGCTGGCAACCATCACGTTTCAGAACTACTTCCGCATGTACAAGAAGCTTTCCGGCATGACCGGTACGGCGGAGACAGAAGCAGCGGAATTCGCCAAGATCTATAACCTGGACGTGGTGGTGATACCCACGAACCGCAATCTGATCCGCATCGAGAACAAGGACGTGGTGTACCGCACGGAGCGAGAAAAGTTTGAAGCCGTGGTAAACGGCATCCTCCAGGAAGACGACACGCTGGCCCACGGGATTCGACAGTACAACGAACGCGGCCAGCCGGTGCTGGTGGGCACCATCTCGATTGAGAAATCGGAAACCATCGCGGAATTGCTGAAGAAGCATGGGATTCCGCACCAGGTGCTGAACGCCAAGCAGCACGAGCGGGAATCGCGCATCGTGGCGCAAGCGGGTCGCAAGGGGGCGGTGACGGTGGCCACGAACATGGCCGGCCGCGGAACCGACATCCTGCTGGGCGGCAACCCGGAGTCCATGACCCGCGAGCATTTCCTGAAGAACAAGCTGGCGATGCCTTACGCCGCGGCTCCGGCGGTGATTGGCGCGGAAAGTGCAAATGGGGATGCCGCGGAACCCAAAGTGCCGATGGTGCTTTTCCAGCACGAGGGGAAGATTTTCCAGGTACCCCAAGATCAGTGGAAGCCCGTGTACGAGCAGTTCGCGGAGCAGTGCAAAGCCGAGCACGATGAAGTTGTGACGCTCGGCGGATTGCACATTCTCGGGACGGAACGGCACGAGGCGCGGCGTATCGATAACCAGTTGCGCGGCCGCGCGGGCCGCCAAGGCGACCCGGGCTCGTCGCGATTCTTCCTGTCGCTCGAAGACGATTTGATGCGGATTTTCGGGGGCGAACGCGTAAAGCAACTGATGTTCCGCTTGGGGATGACCGAAGGCGTGCCCATCGAATCGGGAATGATTTCGAGCCGTATCGAGAACGCTCAGAAATCGGTGGAAGCGCAAAACTTCGACGCGCGCAAACATCTACTTGAATACGACGACGTGATGAACAAACAGCGCGAGACCATTTATGCGATTCGCCGGTCGGCGCTCGAGGGTAAAGATCAGCGCGATTACGTGCTGGGGATCGCCGAAGATGTGGCGCGCGAACTGGTGGAACGCTACTGTCCGCGCGAGCAGCATCCCGGGCAATGGAATACCGCGCCGTTTTTGGCGGAGGTGAACAGCCAGTTCGGGATCGATGCCAAGGCGGCCGGGGCCGACCCCGCGACGCTAAATCACGACCAGTTGGTAGAAGCGGCGACGGAAGCGGTGAAGAACCGCTACGCGGAGAAGGAAAAACAGTTCAGCCCGGATTTACTGCGCTGGTTGGAGCGCCGCATCATCCTGGACGTGGTGGATACGCAATGGAAGGACCACCTGCTATCGCTCGACCACTTGAAGGAAGGGATTGGGCTGCGTGGGTACGGGCAGAAGGATCCGCTCGTTGAGTTCAAGAAAGAAGCGTTCATCTTGTTCGAAGACATGATGGCGCGCATCGACAACGAAACCGTGCGCTATCTGTTCCATGTGCAGATTCAGCAGGGGGAGGCGCCAGCACAACAGCCACGCGAAGCGGTCCCCGAGCTACTACGCCATCGGCCTCCCAGTGCGATTGCCGCGGCTGCGAGTGCCGCTGCACGGGCGGAAGAGGCTCCTGCGCGATTGCCGGATTTTGCGCGGGCCCTCGAACGCAAGCAGGAGCGTCAGCAAAAGGATTTGCAGTTTCAGACCGGCGCAGCGCAGGCCGAGGCGCCGAAGCCGGTGCGTGCGGGAGCGAAGGTCGGGCGGAATGATCCGTGCCCCTGTGGATCGGGGAAGAAGTACAAGAAGTGCCACGGGGCGAACGCATAGGAAGAATGAAGTAGCCAGGCAACGAAACAGAGAAGTGCAAGAGTGATCGGCACGCAAATATCGAAGTCGTGACAGTGTGACACAGGGAAGGACTCGTTCATGCCACCGGGAACAATGCCAGGACAACAGATGCCGCAGCGCCAGCCGATTCCAGGAGTGAAATATCTGGTGGCGGTGGCCAGCGGAAAAGGCGGAGTGGGAAAGACCACCGTGGCTGTGAACCTGGCGTTGGCGTTGGTGAAGATGGGGAATAAGGTGGGGCTGCTGGACGCCGATGTGTACGGGCCGAATGTGCCGATCATGTTGGGATCGAAGGCAGAGCCGATGGCTACGCCGCAGCAGAGGATCATTCCGGTAGAGGCGCAGGGTTTGAAGATGATTTCGATGGGGCTGCTGAATCCGGGAGATAAGCCGGTGATCTGGCGTGGGCCGATGCTGCACAGCGTGATCACACAATTCTTGCGCAGCGTGGAGTGGGGTGAACTGGATTATTTGGTGATCGACCTGCCGCCGGGAACCGGTGACGTGCAGTTGACGTTGATTCAGACGGTGGAAGTGACCGGCGCGGTGGTCGTGACCACGCCGTCGACGGTGGCGCTGGCCGATGTACGAAAGGCCATTGAAATGTTCCGGCAGGTGAACGTGGAAGTGCTCGGCGTGGTGGAGAATATGAGCACGTTCCATTGTCCTCACTGCGGCAAGCCCGTGGATATTTTTGGACATGGGGAAGGATCGAAGACGGCCATCGAATATGGCGTGCCGGTGCTCGGAGAGATTGAGATCGATCCGAGGATTCGCCTGGGAGGGGACACGGGAAGTCCCGTGGCGGCGCAGGGAGAAAGCGCTCCGGCAGCACAGAGTTTGTATCGCATGGCCAAGGCGGTGACGGCGCGGCTTGGTGAGGTTGCGGCCACTTCGGGTGGGCCGACGGTTCAGATCGATTGACCCACGGAGCTCCTGCCGGAAAGTCAGCAATCCTGAAAATCAGCGGAAATGAGTGGGGCATTCTGACTGCTCTCGAGACCGGCCACTACAAAAGCTTCTTGCTTCAACTTTCTATTCCATGAAACATTTTTGGATGGAACCTCGTTTTGAGGAGTGAGGGCGTTTAGATGGGCGGATCCGTACCGGTCGAATCCATTCCAAGAGAACGAGCCCCAGACGCCCGCCCGGGAGATTGGGCACTTCTGGGCGGGCTGTCTTTTATTGTGTTTGCCGCGCACATGCTGGTGAGTGGGCGGTACGGCTATTTTGTGGACGAGTTGTACTACCTGGCGTGCAGCCACCATCTGGCCTGGGGCTATGTCGACCAATCGCCTCTGATTGGGGTCATCACCTGGCTCGAACGCGTGACGCTCGGCGATTCCTTGTCGGCGCTGCGTTTTTTGCCGGCGGTGGCGGCTGGGCTGCGCGTGCTGCTGACAGGATGGATCGCGCGGGAATTGGGAGCGCGGCGATTCGGGATGGTGCTGGCCTGCGTGTGCGTCATGGTAGCGCCGATCTATCTGGGTCTGGATTCGCTGCTGACGATGAATGTGTTCGAATCGCTGTTCTGGATGGGCGCGGCCCTGCTGGCCTTGAAAATCTTCCATGGAGCGAGTCCCAAGTTGTGGCTGCTGTTCGGTGTGGTTTGCGGAGTTGGCCTGCTGAACAAACATTCCATGCTGTTTTTTGGATTTGGGCTGTTTGTGGGGTTGCTACTGACCAAGCAGCGCCAGCAGTTCTCATCGCCGTGGATTTGGCTGGGCGGACTGATCGCACTGCTGATTTTTCTTCCGAACCTGGTGTGGGAGATTCAGCGGGGTTTTCCCACCGTGGAGTTGCTGAGAAATGTGCAACGAAGCGGGCGGAACACGGAACTAGGGCCTTTAAAATTTCTGGTTACACAAGCGCTAATCCTGCTTCCGCTGACCGCGCCGGTGTGGCTGGCCGGGCTGCTGGAATTGGGGAGAGATCCGCAGGGAAGAGGATGGCGCGTGCTGGGCATCACCTGGCTGGTGATCATGGCCTGCATGCTGACGATGCACGGGCGCATTTACTATCCCGCGCCGGCGTATCCGATGCTGTTTGCCGCAGGGGGCTTGGCCTTTGAGCGGTGGTTGGCAAAGCTGCCGAGCCTGCGCTGGCTGAAGCCCGCCTATATTGCTTTGCTGGTTGTGGCCGGAGTGGTGTTCGCGCCCTTTGCGTACTTTCCGATGCTGACTGTGGACCAGTACATCGCCTACGCACAATTCTGGCATTACCAGCCGCCACGCATTGAAAACAACCAACTGGGTCCCTTGCCGCAGATTTATGCCGATCAGTTCGGCTGGAAAGAGATGGCGCAGGTGGTGGCCAACGCGTATGACAAGTTGCCGCCGGAGGAACAGAAATCCTGCGCGATTTTTGGGCAGAATTACGGGCAGGCGGGAGCGATTGATTTTTTCGGCGCGAAATTGGGGTTACCAGCCGCAATTTCCGGGCACCAAAGTTATTTCTACTGGGGACCCCGCGCCTACACCGGCAATTGCATGATCGTGATGGGCGACAATCCCGAGCGATTAGCGGAGCTGTTCGAGAAGGTCGAACTTGCCGGGACGGTGGCTCACCCACTATCGATGCCCTATCAGCAATTCGACGTGTATGTGTGCCACGGCTCGAAGTTCGGGGATTTACGGAACGCGTGGCCGAAACTGAAACACTGGAACTAGAGCCACCGGCTCAGGCGCAGCTACGTTCGCTTGCGATTCCGCGCAGCAGAAACAAGCAAGAAAATAGTTGGCGTACTCTTTTTTTCTTGGCCAACGGTAAGCGCGACAACGCCTGTTGCGGAAACGCCACATTTTCAAACTCCACACGCAGGCAACCAGAGAACACCACCAGGGCCTCGCCGTTGAGGATGCGAAAGAGGTGCGGTTTTGACCTCGCTTTGCGCAAAGGGAGCCGCCGTGAAAGAACTCCTGCCTCTCCGACGCAGAATAGTAAAGGCAGCACGTGGTTAGGCGATGCGCCGTGATCCACCTGCAGGAAATGAATTCCGCCACACAGCGTGAGAGCTCAACGGGAGTCAGTGGTGCGCGTGGGGACATTCGTGGGAGATGTGTTTTCGGAGGCTTTTATTTTTTCGAGAAGGCAAGCACGGCAGAGGCAGCCGGTCGATGGAGCGTTGGCAGGCAGGGGAAGACGGGGGAGTTCGGCACACCAGCAGCCGCCCTCGGGCTGGCAGATCATCGGGGCGTTGCACTTGGCACAGTGGGTCTGCATGGCAAAAGTATGGCGCGACGGACGGGTGGCGTCGAGAGCGATTCGGAAACGAGTTCACCCCGGCCCAAGAAAATCCCCTCCGTTTCTCACCTTGTGTTGCCGCATGGCTTTCGATAGAATCCCTCCACAAATAAAGTGGTTCCATTCTCTGATTTTCCGCCCAATGCAGTGTTGTGCACCTCGAAAGGAATCTAACTATGCCTCTATCGAAGAAGCTTGCAGCCGAATTTCTTGGGACATTCTGGCTGGTGTTTGGCGGATGCGGTGCCGCCGTTCTGGATGCGGCGTTTCCCCAGCTCGGAATTGGTTTTGCGGGAGTTGCGTTGGCGTTTGGGCTCACGGTTTTGACCATGGTCTATGCCATCGGGCACATTTCCGGCTGCCATCTGAATCCCGCGATTTCCGTGGGACTGGCAGTGGGCAAACGATTCCCATTCTCCGAAGTTATTCCGTATATCGTGGCTCAGGTCCTGGGCGGGCTTTTGGGCAGCACGGTTTTGTACGCCATCGCGAGTGGGAAAGACGGATTTCAATTGAGCAATGGGTTTGCTTCGAACGGATATGGACTGCATTCGCCTGGCGGTTATTCGCTGCTGGCCTGCTTCGTGGCCGAGCTTGTGCTCACGTTCTTCTTTGTTCTGATCATTCATGGAGCGACAGACCGCCGAGCGCCCGCGGGTTTTGCAGGGATTGCGATTGGCCTTTCGCTGACGCTGATTCACCTGATTGGCATCCCGGTGACGAATTTGTCCGTGAACCCGGCGCGCAGCACCGCTCCGGCGCTCTTTGTAGGCGGATGGGCGATTCAGCAGTTGTGGCTGTTCTGGGTGGCGCCGGTGATCGGCGGAGCCATTGCAGGCCTGGTCTACAACGGATTGTTTGAAGACCACAAAGCTTAGGAGAGAGGCGCAAGGCCCACGCGCAGCCCGTGGGCGACTCTCGATTTATACCTCACGGCTCTCGAATATAAACATGGACACGTCGCCGGCGTTTGGCGCGAAATTGCGCAGATCTCCCGCTGCAGCTTGCCCCTCTGGGCTGGCAAGAGCTCGCTCGATCGACTGCAGATCATCGAAATGCAGCGTCGCGATTAACTGAGAATCTGACAGGCCCATCGGTGACAGAATGGGGCCTTGGCTGATCTCATATTTTCGGAGGCCAGGAATCTTCTTGGCAATGGGTATGTGCGTTTCAGAGTAGTACTTGTCGAACGCGGCGATGTCCTTCGGTCTCTTGTAAATCACAACCAGGCGAGCCATAGGTATTCTCCTTGTGAGCAGGGGCGCGAAATAGGAAGGACGGATTCCACGCGGTTGCTACGCATAGGATAGCGCACCGGTCGGGGGGACCCACAAAACACCAGAACAAATCGTGTGGCTCATCTGGTCGAGGAGGCAGTTCCTTGTCAGCGAGGGGAATCGGATGCTATCTTGAGATATTCGCGGCAAGTAGGCGAAACGCCCGGCTGTGGCTATGTCATGGCCCTGCAATCACTTACGGGAAATCTGGAGCTCCTTGAAGCGTACACCCGACATTCGACCCTACCGCGGCAAGTTTCCGAAGATTGCCGCTTCGGCGTACATCGATCCGGCGGCGGTGGTGATCGGCGACGTGGTCATCGGCGAAGACTCCAGCATCTGGCCGCTGACGGTGGTGCGCGGCGATGTGCACTACGTTCGGCTGGGCAATCGCACGAATGTGCAGGATGGTTGCGTGTTGCACGTGATGAAAGACCAGTATCCGCTGGTGCTCGGCGACGAAGTGACGGTGGGACATGCGGTGACCCTGCATGGATGCACGATTGAGTCGCGTGTGTTGATCGGGATGCGAGCGACGATTCTTAACGGTGCCGTAATCGGGACAGGCAGCATCATTGCCGCAGGAACTCTGATTACGGAACGAACGGTGATTCCCGCGGGCAGCCTGGTCATGGGGGCGCCGGGCAAAGTGAAGCGACCGGTCACAGCCGAAGACCTCGCTTCGATTGGGAAATACGCCGAAAGATACTCCGGATACCGGGAAATCTATCGCCAAGAGGCGGTAGAACGGGGTGAGAGAATTGACTGGAGCAGAATAGAGAACTGAGCGGCGCGAGTAGGTATGCCAGGGACAAATGGCGGAAAAACGGAAATTTCAAGCAATTAAGGGTACGCGGGATTTGCTTCCACCGGAGACGGAGTTGTGGAACCGGGTGGAACAGACGGCCTGCGAAGTGTTTGGCACGTTTGGATTCGGGGAGATTCGTCCGCCCATTTTTGAGCCGACGGAATTGTTTGCGCGTGCTGTTGGCGGGGAAACGGATATTGTTTCGAAAGAGATGTACTCGTTTGAAGACCGGGATGAGACTTCCGTGAGTTTGCGGCCGGAGGCGACAGCTTCGGTGTGTCGGGCGTACATTGAGCACAACATGCATGCGCTTCCGCAGCCCGTAAAGTTGTATTACATCGGGCCGATGTTCCGCCGGGAACGGCCGCAAAAGGGCAGATACCGGCAGTTTTATCAGATCGGCGCGGAAGTATTGGAAGCGCTGCAGCAAGGGCAGGGCGGGGCTAAGGACATTCCGAAAGACGCGGCGGTGGACGCGGAAGTCATCGACATGGTGATGACCTTTTTCGCTCGGCTGGAATTACAGGGCGTAGTCCTGGAAATCAACTCGATTGGCTGCCGCGAGTGCCGGCCGAAATACGTGGAACTCTTGCGCGCGGAACTGCGGAAGGTGCAGGAAAAGCTTGGCGCGGACAGCCAGCGGCGGATCGATACAAACCCGTTGCGCGTGTTGGATTCGAAATTGGAGGGCGAGCAGGGCATTATCGCGGGTTTGCCGAGGATTGCCGATCATCTGTGCACCGATTGTGCCAAGCAGTACGGGGAAGTGAAGCGGCAGTTGCGGCTGCGCGAGGTGGCCTACAAGGAAAACTGGCGGCTGGTGCGCGGGTTGGACTACTACATGCGCACGACGTTTGAAATCACCGCAGAAGGACTGGGTTCGCAAAATGCAGTGTGCGGCGGCGGGCGCTACGATGGCCTGGTGGAATTGCTTGGTGGAGCGCCGACAAAGGGGATTGGTTTTGCCATTGGTGAAGACCGGCTGATCCTATCGCTCGAGGAAGCGGGGAAGGGTAGCGTGGTAGAGGGGCGCGACGTGTACGTTGCCTGGATGGGGGTGAAGGCGCAGGCTGTGGCCATTGCCGCGGCGCAGAAATTGCGCGCGGCCGGATTGCGCGTGGAATTGCCGCCGGCAGAACAGAAATTTGGGAAAGCGCTGGGGCAAGCAGATAAACTTGGCTCGCGGTACGCGTTGATTCTGGGCGAGGACGAAGTGGCCAGCGGGCAGTGGACGTTGAAGACGCTGGGGGATGGATCGCAAGCGAACTATTCGGAATCGGCATTGCTGGAGTTTCTGCGCAACAGCAAGAGGCTATCATCCTGAGTGGACGGGAAGAGGGTACGCAAGGGATCTCAATCCAAGACGTGCCTCGGCGAAATTTGAAGTTGAGGTCCTGCACCCGCAAAACGCGCGGGTTCAGCTGGACAGGCCACAAATAATGAGAGAGGGATCATCGTGCTGGACTTTCTGGGAAATTTGAAGCGAACACACTATTGCGGCGCGCTGCGTGCCACAGACGTGGGGCGAGACGCGGTGGTAATGGGTTGGGTGCACCGCCGGCGCGACTTGGGCAATTTGCTGTTTCTGGATGTGCGCGACCGGAGCGGCATCGTGCAGGTGGTGTTCAACAAGGAGACGCAACCCCAGGCGCACGCCAAGGCCGAGCAGGCACGCAGTGAATTTGTGGTCGCCGTGGAAGGCAAAGTTCTGAAACGCGATAAGGGCAATCCGGAACTTGCCACCGGCGAGATCGAGCTGGCCGCGACAAAACTGCACATTTTGAATACGGCCAAGACACCGCCATTCCCGATTGAGGAAGAAATCAATGCGGCAGAAGAGACACGGCTGAGATTCCGCTACCTGGATTTGCGGCGGCCGAAACAGCATGGCAACCTGGCCGTGCGGCACAAAATTGTGCTGGAAATGCGCAAGGCCATGGACGAAATGGGGTTCATCGAAGTGGAAACGCCGATGTTGACGCGTTCGACGCCGGAGGGCGCGCGGGACTACCTGGTGCCCAGTCGCGTGCATCACGGCCAGTTTTATGCGCTGCCGCAGTCGCCGCAGATCTTCAAGCAGATTCTGATGATTGGCGGGATGGACCGCTACTTCCAGATCGTGAAATGTTTCCGGGACGAAGATTTGCGCGCCGATCGCCAGCCGGAATTCACGCAACTCGACTTGGAGATGTCGTTTCCGCGCCAGGAAGATATATTTGGCGTGATCGAAAACGTGATGGTGCGGGTGTGCGCGGCCGTGGGGATTCAGGCGCAGGCGCCCTTTCCGCACATGCTGTACAAGGATGCCATTCGCAAATACGGCAGCGATAAGCCGGATTTGCGGTTTGGTATGGAACTGCACGAAGTGACGGATTGCTTTCCAGCCGAGGCTAAACAGAAATTGCAGATCGAAGGAACCGTGTTTGCGTTTGCGGCGCCCGGTGCGGCCAGCTATTCGCGCAGACAATTGGACGAATTGACGGAAAGGGCCAAGGGGCTGGGCGCGCGTGGTGCCTATTTCGTGAAGCTAGCCGCGGAGGGCATGACCTCGACGGTGGAAAAACTGATCGGCGCGGAGAACGTGAACAGGCTGGCGGAACGCTGTGGCGCGAAGACCGCTGATCTGGTTGTGGCCATTGCCGCGAAAGAGCAGATCAAAGGCACGGAATCGGCCGCGTTGATTGCCGGGCAGTTGCGTCTGCGACTAGGCGAGGCGCTGGGAGTGATTGACAAGACGCAGTGGAAATTCTTGTGGCTGACGGGATTTCCGCTGTTTGAATGGAGCGAGGTGGATAAGACGTGGGTTAGCGCTCAGCATCCGTTCACGGGAATTGTGGATGAGGATCTGGAGAAGCTCGAGAGCGCGCCGTGGGAAGTGCGCTCGAAGGGATACGACCTTGTGCTGAACGGGTATGAGCTCGGTTCGGGGAGCATTCGAATCCATAGGCAGGACGTGCAGGAACGCGTGTTCAAGGCGCTGGGCTTGTCGCAGGAACAGCTGCGCAAGCGCTTTGGCTTTTTCCTCGATGCGTTGACGTATGGCACACCGCCTCATGGTGGCATTGCGCTCGGTGTGGATCGCATCGCGATGTTGCTATCGGGCGAAAAATCCATTCGCGAAGTGATTGCCTTCGCGAAGACGACCGCGGCGGTGGATTTGATGGCCGAATCACCGAGCGATGTGGATCATCAGCAGCTCGATCAGCTGGGGATTTCCATTAAGCCCAGCGGGAAAGGATAGGAGCGGGAGCTTTCGATGGATCGGCTCTGAGCGATTCGGCAAGATCTAGACCCGTTTCCAGCGGGCTTCCTCCTTCACTACAACCTGCTTGCGATTTTTCGCTGTACAATCCGGCGCCGTGCCTACTGCCGATGGATTTTCAAGGCAACTGGGGGACCCTCTTCCCGTCTGTTGGAGGGTCGAGAACGCGCGTGCTGGCGTGGCAAAGAGAACTTTTGGGACGTCTCGAACGAATGGCCAGAAATGTTTCGTGAAGACCGATGGCTGTTCGTTTCGCTCATCTCGGTTGCTGGATACTTGGGAGCTTTCCTGTTGATTTCAGCGCTTACGATTGTCGTTGCCGTGTCTTTTTACAGAGAGCCGATCACCCTTGGCGCTTTCTTCTTGACAGCTCCCATGGCGTTTCCGCTTGTGATGTGGGTGGCCTTCCGCTGGTGGCAGGTTTCTCGCTCCATTCGTCGCTATAATGCACGTGGGGCGAAAGATCCTTCATGAGCCGAATCCGCATATTGCCGGAGGCGGTGGCGAATAAGATCGCGGCGGGCGAGGTGGTGGAGCGGCCCGCGTCGGTGGTCAAGGAGCTACTGGAGAACGCGCTCGATGCGGGGGCGAGTTCTGTGCGGGTTGAGACGGAAGTGGGCGGGAAGCGCATGATCCGCGTGATCGACGATGGTCACGGGATGGCCCACGACGACGCGCTACTGGCGTTCGAACGCCACGCGACCAGCAAGCTGCGCACGGCGGACGACTTGCTCTCCATTTCCACGCTGGGATTTCGCGGAGAGGCGTTGCCTTCGATCGCAGCGGTTTCCCGCCTGCTGCTGGAAACGCGCGACGGTAACGAAGCGGAGGGCACGCGCGTAGAATTCGCCGGGGGCAAGCTGGTGGGAGTAAAACCGGCGGGATTGCCGTCGGGGACAACGATCAGCGTGGCAGATCTGTTTTACTGCGTGCCGGCGCGACGCAAATTCCTGAAATCAGACTCCACGGAATTAGGGCACATCGCGTCGCTGGTGACGCACTACGCGCTGGCGAATCCGAGCAAACAGTTCACGCTGACCACGCCGACGCAGGAGATCATCAATTGTCCACCGGCGGAGAAGCTGGCAGACCGCGTGTATCAACTGTTTGGGCGGCAGGCGCTCGAGGAGTTGGTGGAAATTCCTGCGACTTCCTCGGCATTTCGCGCGGGGCTCAACGAGCCTGAAAGGGAAGCGAGTGAAGAGTCCGGCACATTGACGGTGAGGGGGTTCACGTCGCGTCCGGCGGTGCAACGGCTGAACCGCAACGGAATTTATGTGTTCGTGAACCGGCGGCTGGTGCGCGACCGCCTGATTCTCCATGCCATTCATGAGGCCTATCGAAATATTTTGCCGCCGAACGCATTTCCCGCGACGCTCCTGTTTCTCGAAATGCCCTACAACGAGGTGGACGTGAACGTACACCCCGCGAAAATCGAGGTGCGTTTCCGGCGCTCGCAATTCGTGCACGATTTCACGCGCGATGTCATTCGGCAAGCGCTCATGAGCACGCGGCCGATCGCGAGTTTTGCCGCCGCAGCGACCTCCGGAAACATAGCGGCGAATCCAGTGGCGCCTCCGGCATCGTTCGACAACCGCTACCCAGATAGGAATGTTAATTCCGGAGTGCCACGGGCAATGATTCCGGAGATAGAAGAACTTGGCGTTGGGTCGGGAGTAGGGTCGGAGTACACGGCGGCGGCTGGGTTTGACCTTGCTTCTGCTCCCCTGGAGCCTGTGCCGCAGCGATTTCCGTTCGAGCCTAACGGAGATTTCAGTCCCGGGGCCATACCCGGCGGGCCAAACCGTGAACCGAACTGGGCGGAGAACTTTTCACGCGTGGGAACGGATGCACCGGCAACCTTGCCACGGCCAGACCAAATTGCGGATTTGAAGCCGCTCGGGCAAGTGAGCGCGAGTTTTATTGTGGCTGTGAACGGTGAAGGCCTGTGGATTGTGGACCAGCACGTGGCCCACGAACGCGTGCTGTTCGAGCAGCACCTGGAAGCGCGGCGTGCCGGAAAGGTGGAAGGGCAGCGGTTGCTGATGCCGATGGTGATCGAGCTATCGCCTCGGCAGCTTGTGGTTTACGAAAAAATTGCCGAAGAGTTAGGCGGCAATGGCTTTGAAGTCGAGCCGATGGGGCCAAAGAGCGTGGCGATTCAGGCTGTGCCCGCGGGAATCGCGGCGAACGACGCGGAGCATCTGCTGATGGAAATACTGGATGGACTGGAGCGCGAGAACGCGGTCATATCCATCGACACGCTGCAGTCGAAAATTGCGGCTTCGACCGCGTGCCATGCGGCCATCAAGGTGAACATGCCGTTGGATCAGGCGAAAATGGAATGGCTGCTGGCGGCTTTGGCAAAAACGGATTGCCCAATGAGTTGCCCGCACGGGCGGCCGGTCGTGCTGCGCTACTCGATCAAGGAAATAGAACGAGCATTTCATCGAATCTGAAACGTGGCCCATGGCGCTGCTTGCTGAGGACAAGCGGGTGGCGAGCGGCGAGCAAAGACTGGTAGACTGCGCATGATTTCCTGGCGATGCGATTTCTGAAATGTGATTCGTGAGTGCAGTTAACAGCGATCAAAGATGGGAAGCACAGAAAACCAAAAACGAGGGGACAGTGAGCGAAACACAGAAAACCGCAGTGGTTTTTGGGCTGGCAAACAAGCGTAGCATTGCGTGGGCGATTGCCCAGAAACTACATGCGGCGGGCTGGAAACTGGCCATCACCTATCAGAATGAGCGGCTGGAACAGGAAGCCAAGGACCTGATCACGGACCTTCCGGGAGCGGAGGGGTTCATGTGCGACGTGAGCTTCGACGATCAGATCGCGAAGCTGTTCGTAGAGTTACAGGGGCGATATGGAGTGCTGCACGGTCTGGTGCACAGCGTGGCGTTTGCGCCGGCGGAGGATATGAAAGGCGAATTCTTAAATACATCGCGGGAGGGATTTCGGATCGCACACGATATCAGCGTGTACTCGTTGATTGCGGTATCTCGCGCAGCGGCGCCGTTGATGACCGAAGGCGGCGGGATTGTCACCTTGACGTATTACGGGGCAGAGAAGGTGGTGCCGAAATACAACGTGATGGGCGTGGCGAAGGCGGCTCTGGAAGCAACGGTGCGGTATCTGGCGAACGATCTGGGACCAAAGGGGGTGCGAGTCAACGCGATTTCTGCGGGGCCGATCAAGACGCTGGCGGCGCGCGGGGTTTCGCAATTGGGCGAGATGCTGAAGGCCCATGCCGAGCGGGCCCCATTGAAGCGCAATGTGGATCCGGCGGAAGTTGGCGGCACGGCTGCGTTTTTGCTTTCGGATGCGGGGTCCGGGATCACTGGCGAAACGATTTACGTGGACTGCGGATATAACATCATGGGGTTCTAAAAGGAAGCGCGGGGAATGCCAGAGAGGCTGACAATTGCGATTGATGGTCCGGCGGGCTCGGGGAAGAGTACCGTGGCGCGGCGTGTTGCGGCGCTGCTTGGTTATTTGTATCTCGATAGCGGGGCGATGTATCGCGCCGTGGCGCTAAAGGCCCTGGATCGAAAAATTGCGCTGCAGGACGATGCGCAACTGAGTGCGCTGGCTGGAGCGACGCACATTGAGTTGAAAGCACCGACGGCGGAGCAGGAAGCGGCGGGGCGGAAGAACCGAGTTTTTCTGGACGGACGGGAAGTGACCGAAGAGATCCGCAAGGGGGAAGTGGCGCAGGCGGCTTCACGACTAGCGACGATTGCCGGCGTGCGCGAAGTGCTCGTGGCTGAACAGCAGCGCGCCGGGCAAGGCGGCGGCGTGGTGATGGAAGGCCGCGACATTGGCACGGTTGTTTTTCCGAATGCAGAACTGAAGATTTTCTTGGAAGCATCGCCGGAAGTGCGCGCACAACGTCGATGGAAAGAGCATCAGGAAAAAGGGGAGAACGTCACGCTACTCGAAGTCTTAGAGGAGGTGCGCGAGCGGGATAAGCGCGACCGCGAACGAAAAGTTTCGCCGCTCGTGCGCGCGAAGGATGCGGTGTTGATCGACAATACCGCCATGGGGATCGAAGAGACGGCGCGGCTGATTGTCTTTCTGGCGAACGAGCGCGTGCCGAGTGTCCGTTGAGCCTGCCTGAATTTCGAAAATAGAAAACAAGAGAGTGATGAATTTGCGAGGGCGACCTTCTTCTGACACTTGCGTGGAACTGCCCCCACGGCGCGGGTTTGCGCCTCGCGCGACGCGATCGTGAAATCTCAGGCGCGCTGGGGGACGAACCGGAAGCGCGCTGACGCAGCCTCGCGAGCGGGCCCGGATTTCTTTATACGCCGACGTTGATGGCTTTTTGGATGGCGGATTGATAGCAGGCCGAGATGGTTTCTTCGTCGCAGCCCAGGCGCTCGATGTGGGCGGGGAGTTTGGGCCACTGGGCGCGTTCCAAGACCAGGAGAAGCTCATAGACATCGCGGAAGCGGTTTTCACCGCCGACGAGCGCAGTTCTCGCTTCCTGGGCGACTGGCACAGAGCGAAGGACGGCTGCGATTGGATTATCGAGGAGAGCGTCGGAAATCGATAGAAGTCCCATGAGAAACAAACTGGCTTTTTTGTCGGCCAGGCCGACGGCACCGGAAATTTCTTCGCAAAAATAGGCGCGGGTCAGGGCCGTGCGTACCAGTTCGGGCGGCTTGCCACTGCTCATGGCCACCACGGCAAAGATGGAAACCCAGCGGCGGAATTCCTGTTCGCCCAGGTGGGAGAGTGCTTGGCGAACGCTGTGGATTTCCATGGACACAGCGAACCGGGGCAAATTCAGGTAGCGCAGAAGGCGGTAGAGCAGGGAAGGCTCACGGTAGAACAACTGCTCGATGACCGGGGCGTCCAGTTCCGGGGCGGCCACGGCGTTCAGCAGTTCCAGTTGGAGCAGCTTATCGCCGGGAATCTCGCGGGTTTCAATCATGGAGGGTTTGCAGAAGAAATAGCCCTGGAAGAAGGAGTAGCCGAGATGGCGAGCCAGCGTCAATTCCGCTTCGGTTTCGACTTTTTCAGCGAGAAGCGCGAGCTTTCCGTTGGCATATTTCTTGGCGAGACGCGTGCGTTCCTCGGCGTCGAGCAACTGAAAATCGATCTTGAGGAATTGCGCCAGTTCGACCAGCGGCGCCATTTTCGGGTCGTCGATGAAATCGTCCAGAGCCAAAACGTAGCCGGCGGAACGCAATTCGCGGCAGATGGCCACGATCTCGTCGGTGGGATTCACGGTCTCTAGGATTTCCACGACGATGCGCTCGGGCGGTAGAAGCCGCGGTGCCCCGAGCCGCAAGGCGAGTTCGTCCACATTCAAAAACGCGCGGGCGTGACCGGTAAGGTTCTGCAGGTCAAACAGGGTCACCGCGTCGGCAATGACACTGGAGGAAGCATTGCGGGAAGGTTGAAAATAATTTTGCGGTCCCCCACGAAAAAGTAGTTCGTAGGCATACACCTGCAGGCGCTTATCAAAGATCGGCTGGCGGGCGATAAACCGCTCATGCATGCAGGCACCCCTCGACGGGAGCGATGTTACGTGTTTTCACAACACGGTACCGACAGGCTGGTGCTAAACCCGCGGGGTGGGGGCGCCGCGTGAAAAACCTTGTCCTCAGGTCGGAGCGTTCATGGAGCTGAGGAAGTCGTTGTTGGACTTCGATTTGGTCAGGCGGCTGATGAGCAATTCCATCGCTTCGACGGTGGAAAGAGGGCTGAGTACCTTGCGCAATACCCATACGCGGCTGAGTTCGTCCGGCGGAAGCAATAGCTCATCCTTACGCGTACCGGAGCGCTGAATATCAATGGCAGGGAAGACGCGCTTATCGGCGAGCCGGCGATCGAGATAGATTTCCATGTTGCCGGTGCCCTTGAATTCTTCAAAGATGACGTCGTCCATGCGGCTGCCGGTATCGATCAGTGCGGTAGCGATGATGGTGAGCGATCCGCCCTCTTCGACGTTTCGTGCGGCGGCGAAAAAGCGGCGGGGACGCTGGAGTGCGTTGGCATCGATGCCACCGGAGAGCACCTTGCCGGAAGGCGGGGTGACGGCGTTGTAGGCGCGCGCGAGACGAGTGATGGAGTCCAGCAGAACGACCACGTCGCGCTTGTGTTCGACGAGACGTTTGGCCTTTTCGAGAACCATTTCCGCAACCTGAATGTGGCGCTGGGGCGGTTCGTCGAAGGTCGAGCTGATGACTTCGCCCTTGACGGTGCGCTGCATGTCCGTGACTTCTTCGGGGCGCTCGTCGATGAGCAGGACGATGAGAGCGACTTCCGGGTGATTGACGGTGATGGAATTGGCGATGGACTGCAGCATCATGGTCTTACCGGTGCGAGGCGGTGCGTTGATCAAACCGCGCTGGCCCTTGCCAACCGGGCAGAGCAGGTCCAGTACGCGTCCAGTTAGATTTTCCTTCGTGGTTTCCATCTTCAACCGGCCCTGCGGATAGAGCGGGGTTAGGTTGTCGAAGAAAATCTTGTTGCGGGCAACTTCGGGATCCTCAAAGTTGACGGCTTCGACTTTAATCAAAGCAAAGTAGCGCTCCCCGTCTTTGGGGGGACGGACCTGGCCGGAGACGGTGTCACCGGTGCGCAGATCGAACTTGCGAATCTGCGAAGGCGAGACGTAGATGTCGTCCGGGCCCGGGAGATAGTTGTACTCCGGGGCGCGAAGGAAACCGAAGCCGTCCGGGAGACATTCAAGGACGCCTTCGGAGAAGATCAAGCCGCTCTTCTCCGTCTGCGCGCGGAGGATCTGGAAGATCAACTCCTGCTTGCGCATGCCGCTGGCGCCGGGAATGTTCAATTCCTTGGCGATCTTCGCGAGATCGGTAATGTTCTTTTCTTTGAGCTCAGCAAGGCTGATGCTCACTTGATTATTTGTTTCTGGGTTCGTTTCTTTTGCCATATATCCTGACTTTTGAGATGTGGTGATGATTGAGCTTGACCGAGTTTTTCCGGAACTGGACTGCGTGGCGTTATACCTTCCGGCGGCGATGAAACACCGCCAGGGTGGGCAAACCAGACTGTCTTCAACCGGAAGCAGCACCAGACCTGAACCGCAGCCTGCGGGTGCAGGCCGTGTCTGGAAAACGCTGCCTAGTTGGTCAAACTCGTGTCTTTATCGGCGCCGCCGGTATACGGCTCGGCTACGGGCGCAACCCCAGTGTGTTCTAGCGGCACAACCGGCCGTTCCAGCGCAATTTGCAACACTTCATCCATGGTTTCCACGAAGTGTATCTTCAGGCTGGAGAGTATCTCCTGGGGGATTTCCGAAAGGTCTTTCTCATTATCCTTCGGAAGGACGATGGTACGCAAGCCCATTCGGTGGGCGGCCAGGAGCTTCTCCTTGACGCCACCAATGGGGAGAACTTTGCCGCGCAGGGTGATTTCGCCGGTCATGGCCAGGTCGCAGCGTACGGGATTGCGCGTCAGGGCGCTGACGATGGAGGTGCAAATGGTGATACCGGCGGAAGGTCCATCCTTCGGGATGGCGCCCTCTGGCACGTGCACGTGAATATCGAGGGTGCGGTAGAAATCTTTCTCGAGGCCGAGGGCTGCGGTGCGCGAGCGTACGTAACTCATGGCTGCTTGCGCGGATTCTTGCATGACCTCGCCGAGTTTCCCTGTCGGGGTGAGGCGTCCCTTACCTTCCATGATGGTGGCTTCGACAGCCAGCACCGAGCCGCCCACTTCCGTCCAGGCCAGGCCGGTAACCAGGCCGATTTCGTTCTGCTTTTCGAGCCACATTTCGCGAAACTTAAGTACGCCGAGGTACTCCTTCACATTTTCGGCGGAAATCTGGACCGTCGTTTCCGGACCATCGGTGACCACGCGGCGCGCCATCTTGCGGGCGATGTTCTGAATCTCGCGCTCCAGGCTGCGCACACCCGCTTCATGGGTATAGTGCCGGATCAAATGCAGAATGCCGTCTTCGGTGAAGGTGAGGTTTTTGTCTGTGAGGCCTGTCGCTTCCAGAGCGCGCTTGACCAGGAAGCGCTTGGCGATTTCCAGCTTTTCCTGCTCCGTATAGCCGGGCAGGCGCAGGATTTCCATGCGGTCCTGCAGCGGCTGCGGAATGGTGTGCAATACGTTGGCCGTGCAGACGAACATGACCTTGGAGAGGTCGTATTCGACGTCCAGATAATGATCCGTGAAGGCATGATTCAGCTCCGGATCGAGCACTTCCATCAGGGCTGCGGACGGATCGCCGCGGAAGTCGGTGGACATTTTGTCCACTTCATCGAGAACGAAGATCGGGTTCACGGTGCCGGCCTTCTTCATCATTTGAATTATCTGGCCGGGCAGGGCGCCGATGTAGGTGCGGCGATGACCGCGGATTTCCGCCTCATCCCGCACGCCGCCGAGCGACACGCGGACAAACTTTCTGCCAGTGGCGTGGCCGATGGACATGGCAAGAGAGGTCTTGCCAACGCCCGGAGGGCCGACAAAGCACAGGATGGAACCTTTGGGATTTTTCACCAGTTGGCGGACGGCAAGGAATTCCAGGATGCGTTCTTTGACCTTATCCAGCCCATAATGCTCGTCGTTCAATATCTTTTCTGCAGCCTTAATGTCCCGAATTTCCTTGGAACGCTTTTTCCAGGGCACGGCAATCAGCCAGTCCACATAATTGCGGCTCACCGTGGATTCAGCGGACATGGGCGGCATCAGTTCCAGTCGCTTCAATTCCGCGATGGCCTTTTCATGCACATCCTTGGGCATGCCGGCGGCGTCAATCTTCTTCTTGAGCTCTTCCACTTCGTTTTTCTCGCCGCGGCCCAACTCTTTCTGAATGGCCTTGAGCTTTTCGTTGAGGTAATACTCTTTTTGCGCGCGCTCCATCTGGCGCTTTACGCGCGTGTTGATATTGCGGTCGACGTTCAGCTTCTCGAGCTCAATCTCCAGAATGTCGGCTACGCGGTTCAGGCGCTCGAGGGGATCGGCGGTCTCCAGCAAATCCTGTTTTTCGTCCACCGGAAGCTGCAGATTGGCGGCGATGGTATCCGAGAGCCGCGCAGGGTCGTCCACCCGTGCGGCGGCGATCATGGTGTCGTAATTCAGGCTCTGAGAGAGCTTAATGAACTGCTCGTAGAGGTTGGTGACTTTCTGGACGAGTTGTTCGACCGAGGGCGTGACCTCGATGCGCGCGGCCAGCAGGCGCAGATTGGCGCGGAAAAAACCTTCTTCGGTGGAGATGGAAAGGGAGCGCGCGCGCTCAACACCTTCAACCAGGACCTTAATATTGCCATCAGGCAGCTTCACGCTCTGGACGATATTCGCGAGGGTGCCGACCGCGTAGATTTCCTCGGGCTTGGGGTCATCGATGGAAGCGTCATGCTGGGTGGACAGAAAGATTTTCTTGTCCCCGGCGAGCGCTTCTTCGAGCGCGCGGACGCTGGCTTCCCGGCCAACGATGAATGGCGTCATCTGCTGCGGGAAGATGACCATGTCACGTACCGGCATCATAGGTACGCGCTTTAATTCCTGTTTTTCGCGATTAAACATGCAGGCCCCTGAAATTTTCCTCAGATGCCCGAACCGGCCGTTATCCGGCCTTTTCGAGCAAAGTCCAATTGATCTCGCGGCCCCGTACCATATCGGCGGTTACCACGAAATCTCGCAGTCTCTTCTGCATCGGCAGGTGGTACATCAACTCCAGCATGAGGTCTTCGAGGATCATACGCAAGCCGCGCGCCCCGACCTTGCGCTGAAGTGCCAACTCCGCCACGGTCTCCAAGGCGTCGTCAGTGAAGCGCAGGCGCACGTTCTCAAATTCAAAGAGCCGCTGGTACTGTTTGAGCAGGGCATTTTTCGGCTCGGTCAGAATCTTCATGAGCGCGCCCTTGTCCAGGTCGCTCATGACGCCGGCAACGGGCAAGCGACCGACAAATTCGGGAATCAGCCCGTACTTGATGAGATCCGTGGGCTGCACCTGCTCGAGCAAATCCGTATTGCGACGCTGCGCTGTGGTTGGCGCGGCATCCGTATGGAAGCCGAGGGATCGGCGTCCGACACGCCGCTCGATGGTCTTTTCCAACCCGACGAAGGCGCCGCCACAGATAAACAAAATGTTCGTGGTGTCCACCGGGGTAAATTCCTGGTGGGGGTGCTTACGGCCGCCCTGGGGAGGCACGTTGGCAATGGTGCCTTCGAGAATCTTCAGCAGCGCCTGCTGCACGCCTTCACCGCTCACGTCGCGGGTGATCGAGGGATTCTCGTCCTTCTTGGCAATCTTGTCGATTTCGTCGATATAAATGATGCCCTGTTGCGTCTTCTGGACGTCACCATCGGCCGCCTGGAGCAGCTTGAGAATGATGTTTTCGACGTCCTCGCCGACGTAGCCCGCTTCGGTGAGCGTGGTGGCGTCGACGATGGCAAAGGGAACGTCCAGCATGCGCGAAAGCGTCTGCGCCAGAAGCGTCTTGCCCGTGCCGGTGGGGCCTATCAGGAGAATATTGGACTTGCTCAGTTCGACTTCGCCGGGCTGCTTGTTCAGGAAGATGCGTTTGTAGTGGTTATAGACCGCGACAGCCAGCTTTTTCTTGGTGCGATCCTGACCGATAACGTAGCTGTCCAGAAATTGCTTGATTTCGGGCGGACGAGGCAAGCGGCGGGCGGGTGCAGCGGCCTGTTCGCGCTTTTCGTCTTCGAGAATGGTCTGGCAAACGCCAACGCACTCATTGCAAATATAGGCGCGGGGGTAGTCGGAAGGCGAACTGATCAGCTTTTCCACCTGTTCCTGGGTCTTGTGGCAGAAGGAACAGCGAAGCGGTTCGTCTGGGCTATATTTTTTCACGTTTGAGCAGGCCTCTCCTCCAGATCAGTCACTGGAGATACTCACCATTGTAGGCCGAATCTTTTCTGGGCGAAATAGAATATCGCGCCTCTGCCGTCTATCAGGAACTCGCCGTGGAGATATCAAATTCAGGAAAACCACCCTGGACGGCAACGCGACTGCCGGGATCTTTGATCGCTTACCGGTGCTTGAAGATGATCTCGTCGATCATCCCGTATTCCTTGGCTTGCTCCGGGTTCATGATGTAATCGCGCTCGACATCCTTTTCGATGCGCTCTACGGGCTGGCCGGTATGCTTGGCTAAAATCTGATTGATGGTCGAACGCATGCGCAAAATCTCTTTGGCGTGCAAGTCGATGTCCGTGGCCTGGCCGCCGAGACCGCTCATCCACGGCTGGTGAATCAGGATACGGGAGTTCGGCAGGGAAAAGCGCTTCTTGGGCGCTCCGCCAACCAAAAGAACCGCGGCGATGGAAGCCGCCTGACCCACGCAGGTGGTGACCACATCGGGCTTGACGAACTGCATGGTGTCGTAAATGGCGAACCCGGCAGTGATGGAACCGCCCGGAGAATTGATGTACAGCTGGATGTCCTTTTCCGGGTCTTCCGCCTGCAGGAAGAGCATCTGGGCAGTGGCCAGGTTGGCAACGTGATCGTCGATCGGCGTCCCAATAAAGATGATGTGTTCTTTCAGAAGGCGCGAGTAAATGTCATAGGCGCGCTCGCCGCGGCTGGTCTGCTCCACAACCATCGGAACCAGAGTGGTGGCATAATATTGGGGATCTTCGAAGTTTTTCATGTGAGAGAGTTCGCCTGTAAACGCGTGGTTGGGTTCACTTTGCGCTTGCTGCGGCGACGGTCTTGACCCGCGCATTTTGCGCCAGCCAATCCACGGTTTTGTCACTTCGCAGCTTCGCTTTCATCCTATCGAGCGCACCCTGCTTTGTCAAACGCGCGCGAATTACCTCGGCGGATTCGCCACTATGGCTGCCCATGTGTTCGAGCTCGTGCTCCAACTCTTCGTCGGCGACCTCGATCTTTTCTTCCGTGGCGATACGGTCGATGACCAACTCGGCCTTTACATCATCCTTGGCACGGTCTTCCTGGCGCTTGCGCAGGCTGACCCAATCGACGTTCACCGCGCGGGGATCAACGCCCTGCTGGGCGAGTGAGCGCACGACGCGCTCCAGGCGAACATCCATTTGATGCTCGACCAGGGACTCCGGGACCGGGAAATCGTGTTGCTTGACGAGTTCGGCGAGGACCTTCTCCCGTTGCAATTCCTTCAGGCGGTGATCGCGTTCGTGCTCCAGGCCTTCACGGATTTTGGTTTTCAACTCGTCGAGGGAAGTGGCTTCGCTAACATCTTTGGCGAATTCGTCATTCAATTCGGGGAGCTTCTTGGTCTTGATGCCGAGAACGTCGACACTGTAGTGGAACTTTTTGCCGGCGAGCTTGGCGTCCGGATAGTCGGCAGGATATTCGACGTCGAAATTCTTGTGGTCTCCGATGTTGGCGCCGCGGAGGTTTTCGTTGAACGGCTCCATGGTCTCTTCCGCGCCCACGTGGCAGAGCACGCTCTCCGCGTTAAGAGGCTCGCCTCCCCCTTCGGGAGTGCCCGCCAGCTTTACCTGTACGAAATCGTCGTTTTGGACTGTGCGGCCCTCAACCGGCGCGAATGTAGCGGCGCGCTGCTGCATCTCCGCGAGAGTGCTGGCCACACTCTCGTCGGTGATGGTCAACTCCGGCATCTCAATTTCCAGGTCTTTGTAGTTACCGAGGGAGAACTCCGGCAAGACTTCGAACGAGGCACGAAACTTCACCGGCTGGCCTTCGTTGTACTCGAGCTTGTCCACTTGCGGCTGGGAAACCGGGGTCAGCTTCTGTTCCGCCACGGCCTTTTCCACGTGCTCCGGCACCAGTGTTTGGAGTACTTCGCCCTTGATGTCATCGGCGAAGCGCTTCTTGATCAGGGAAATCGGCGCCTTGCCAGGACGGAAGCCCGGCACGCGCGCGACCTTCGCAAAATCCTTGGCTACTTTTTCTGTTGCTTTTGTTACTTCCTCCGCCGGAATCTCCAGCTCCAGTTCTTTCCGGCAAGTTGCTTCCGCCATTTCATCTTCTCCCTATTTGCAATATCCAATGTCCGTCAAAGCCGGACAACTGCGGCAATCACGCTCGCGAGACACAAATTGCAGTTCTGACCCCGCGCCATTTGCGGAAATTTCTGGAATCACCCGGTGGTAACCCGGCGGGCTATCTCGGCATAACCTGCATAAAAATTATAAGTTAGCGCCGTGGAACGGTCAACGAACGACCGGGGGTGACGTCCCGCCCCTCGAAGAGGGTGCCACTAGGGCAGGGCGAAAGCGAGCACGTAGTCGCCCTGCTTGGTGCCGAGCTTGCCGTGCCCCCCGGCAGCGATGACGAGGTACTGCTTGCCCGCGATCGAGTAGGTCATCGGCGTGGCCTGGCCGCCGGCAGGAAGTTGGTACTTCCAGAGCTCCTTCCCGGTATCCGAATCGAACGCACGCAGGTAATCGTCCATAGCCGCTGAGGTAAAGACCAAAGCTCCCGCCGTCACCAGGGGGCCGCCGAGCGTGATCGTTCCGGTATTACCACCCGGGATGTAGCTTCCCAACGGCACGTCCCAGGCCTTTACCCCGGTGAATAGATCCACGGCGGTCACGGTGCCCCAGGGTGGCGGATTGCACGGTAGGCCGCTCGGGGCCAGCAAGGGCGTGCGAAACATCGCGAAGGGCGCTCCGGTCTGGCGGGCAAACTCGCCGTGGAGGCGGTCGGACTCAGTGGCATTCTTGCGCGCGTCCTGGAGTTCGTCACGCGGGATGAGCTTGACGAAAATTGCCAGGCGGTTCGTGTCCACAAAAAGCAGATGGCTTTGTGGATCGTAGGCGGCGCTACCCCAGTTCACTCCTCCGACATTGCTCGGGAAGACGAGCGTTCCCTGTAGGCTTGGGGGAGTGAAAATCTGACCAGTTCGCGCGGCCTTCATTTTGTCCTCGCACCACTGACGTTCTTGCGCGTCTTTGCCCCAGGCGTCCGCGGGCGAAAGCGTTTCAGGCACAAGCGAAATGGAGGAAGCGGGTTGCGTTGGCGAGGAGTCCTCTCCAGGAATGTCGCTCTTCGGTACGGGCTGTTCGTGAACCGGCAAAAGCGGCGTGCCCGTTAGCCGGTTCAGTACAAAGACGCGGCCCATCTTCGTGGTAATCGCGATTGCCGGGGTTCCATCCTTCCAGGCAATGAGCGCAGGCTGCGAGGCCACGTCGTAATCCCAAAGGTCGTGATGAACCACCTGGAAGCCCCAAACGAATTCGCCGGTAGAGGCTTTCAGTGCCACAACCGAGTTGGCCCATTTGTTGTCGCCCTTGCGAATCCCGCCGTAGTAGTCCGGACTGGCGCTTCCTGTGGGAATGAAGACGAGTTCGTGCTCGGGATCGACAGAGATGGTCGACCATGCGTTGCCGGCACCCGTGCGCGGATTCGTTTGGTAAGCCCAGGGGGCGATGGGATCCCAAGTCCAGCGCAACTTTCCGGTGTGCGCGTCGAAAGCGCGAACAATGCCGCGCTCCAGGGTTACGGCGCGATTGTCGCCGATGGATGAGCCGGTGATCACCAAATCCTTATAGATCGCAGGAGCGGAGGTGACCTGATAATCGCCCGGATCGCGCAGTTTGACGCTGTTCGTAAGGTCGACCTCGCCATCCGTACCGAAATCCGCGCAGGGTTTACCTGTGGCACCGTCCAGGGCAATGAGGCGGGCATCCAGAGTGCCCAGGAAGATGCGCAGCGCACAGGGCTGATTGGGTTTTGCCTCTCTGTCGCGCCAGGCGGAAACTCCGCGCGAGGTGACTTCGGAAGCGCCATAGGGGAGTTCGAGCTTGGGATCGAACTCCCAAAGTCTTGTTCCCGTGCGCGCGTCCAGCGCAATCACATGGTTGTAGGGCGTGCTCAGGAAGAGCTTGCCTTCGATGAGAATCGGCGTGGCTTCGAAGGCGGATTTGTGATCGAGCTCCTGGTCATGAGGAAACGCTCCTGTTCGAAAGGTCCAGGCTACCTGAAGCTGAGTGACATTGCTGCGGTTGATCTGCGTAGCAGGAGAGTACCGCGTACCGCTGGGCTCGTTGGCATAGGTTGGCCAGCCCGCGTCTTGAGAGGAAGGTGTTTTGGATTGTCCCGCCAAGAGCGCAGGAACCAGCAAGAAGCAGGAAAGTACAGAAAGGAGGGGAAGCGGTATGGTGTGTTTCACGGCGGCACCTGCATGGTTATCTTCAAGCGCTCGAATTATGCCCTAGTCTCCCTGAGAAGCGGAAGGGAACTCACGGGCGGGCGCAGAGTGCGGATTGCTAGGGCGGAATGAGAATTGATTTCCGCGTTCGGGGCAATCGTTTCTGCTACGCTGGGCCGAGCAAGCGTCCCAAGGTAGAGGAGAAACAACGTGACTGTCGTAGCTGGAGTGGACCTCGGCGGGACTGCCGTCAATTACACCTTATTAGACCAACAAGAGCACTTTCTGATCGAAGGCCTTTCGGAGCACCCGGCCCTTTCAAAGCAAGGCCCAGCGGTCTGCCTGCAACAGATCGCCGACGGTCTAAAGATCGCCTCGGATCGAGCCGGTGTTGACCTAGTCGACGTAGTAACGGTCGGCCTGGATACCCCTGGTCCCGCCAGTGCCGCCGGTCTTCTCAGCGCGCGAGGTTCTACGAACTTTGTGCACGCCGAGTGGGCGGGATTCGACATTCGCGAAGGGTTGGCGCGCAAACTCGGGAAGCCGGTGTGCTATTTGAATGATGCGAACGCCGCGGCACTCTGGGGGCACTACGCCATTTTTGGTGCGAACAGCCGCGAGACTTCCATTTCGATCATCATCGGCACGGGGAATGGGGGCGGCGTCATTCTCGACGGCAACGTTGTGAAGGGCAAGAACGGCTTTGGGGGAGAGCTGGGCCATGTGCTGATCCCTTATCAGAGCATCGCGGGAACCGGCGGAATCCAGGCGGAATGCAATTGCGGACGCACCGGAGATCTCGAGTCACTTTGCTCTCTTACCGCGATTGAAAGGAACATTCTTCCGTATTTGCTGCCGCGCTATCCGGGCCACGAACTTGCGAAAGTGGACTTGCATCAGGCCGCAAAACTCGTGCGCGGGCTGGCGGACAAGGGCGACCCGCTCAGCAGGGAAGTCTTCCGAGTGCAAGCACACGCGTTGGGACTTTTCTTCGACGAAATGGTAAATACTTTTGACCCCGACGCGCTCATCGTCGGTGGCGGGGCCATCGAAGCGAGCCCAGAGTTCCAGCGCTGGTTCATTCAGGAGATCCGCCAAGGCATGCCTACGCAGCGTGTGGAGCAAGCTGGCATCCCCATCCACGTAATCCCGAACGGAGACACCGCCGGAGCGCGAGGCGCGGCCATTGAAGCGTCAAAACTGGCCAGGGAATACGGTCTTTTCTAGGTGCCGCCTACTGGTCATGTGCTGGCTTTTTCGCCCGCCCACATGAAGTTCGACGGTACGTCCTATAGCGTAAAGGATACTTTCGGCGATGCACCGCGTGGCTTTGCGCTGCAAGCGCGCAAGGGCTACTTCACCCCGCCCATTTCCTGCCACAGGGGGGAGAATTGGCCGTCGCTTGTGCGATGGGAGGGAAGCTACGGTAAACTGTGTCAACCATGAGCGTCATCGACGAAGTTATTGCTGCCAACGAGATTTATGCGCGCACCCATGAGTTTCGCAAACTCACGCCTCGGCCCGAGCGCAAACTGGCTGTACTGACCTGTATGGATACGAGGCTATCGATTCGTACCCTAGGCCTGAATACGGGAGACGCGCACATCATCCGCAATGCCGGGGGTATCGTCACAGACGACACCCTTCGTTCGTTGGTTATTTCGCACTACCTGCTGGGGACCGAGGAAATCATGGTCATCAATCATACCGATTGTGGATTGATGCACACGAGCGAGCAAGACTTACGCACGCGAATCCAGAATCGGACGGGAACCGCAGCGGTTGCTCCGGCCTTCTTTTACGCCTTCCAGAACATCGAAGAAAACGTCCGCCACCAATTGCAGAAGCTGCGCAGCCATCCTTGGATTCCTGAACAGGTTGCCGTCCGCGGCTTTGTCTACGACGTCAGCAGCGGGCTTCTCCGAGAAATCAAGTAACCCTGGCCAATCGAGCTGTGATCCGCGGAATAAGGCTGGCGTGCGCCACGCATATGCTTTTGACTAGGATTTGCCGCACGCTTGGGTTAACCTTTTTGGCATCGACTGAAGCTTTCGATGAATAGAAGGAGGTTTTTCAAGATGAGGGATTTGCTTCGCTTTTTTGTCGTGGCTGCATTGCTGGTATTCGCGGTACGGGCGGCGGACGATGTCGCTTCCGCCGTGCATGGCACCATCACCAAGCTGGATGCTGGAACAAAAACCATGGTTGTGAAGACCAAGGACGGCACCGAACATACCGTGCATTTTGTGGATAAGACCGCCGTCTATGGCGCGGATAAAACCGCCGCGGGCGCAAAGGATTCCTTCAAAGGGCTTTCGGAAGGTTCCGAAGTCGTTGTGCACTACACCGTGAAGGGAACGGAGAAGAGCGCGAGCGAAGTCGATAAAGTTGGTAAGGACGGCTTGAAATATGTCGACGGCACAGTGACCAAAGTTGGCAAGGACGGCAAGACCGTCGTGGTGAAGTCCGCCGACGGCACCGAGCACTCATTTGATGTCGCCGGCCATGATACGGCCGACGCGGCGAAGGGTATTGGCAAGGCCGGAGACAAGACTGGCAAGGTCACCGTGTACTACACGGAAGAAGGCGGCAAGAAGGTCGCCCACTTCTTCGAAAAGCTCTAAGTTTCAACAGTGAGCCAGGGCTGGCGGGGTGTGCGTCGGCCCTTTCCGGTTGGAGTTTCATTTCTCCACCTCTTACGCTCCGCACGTTTGTCCGCCCACTGCCTGTGCCGTTTCCTTACGATGGGGACTCACTCATTCTGGCCCCTTCTCGTACAATATCCGGTCATAAGGAGCTTCCCTTGAAGAACAGCGCGATTCTTCTCGTGCAATGTCCGGACCGCAAGGGCCTGGACGCCGCCATCGCCGAATTTATTTACCGATACGACGGTAATATTCTCCATTTCGAGCAGCATCAGGCAGGGGAGGAGCGCTACTACCTGGCACGCGTCGAATGGGAGTTGCAAGGCTTCCGGTTGGACTTGAAAGATTTCGACGGAGCGTTTGGGCCGATCGCGCACAAATTTGGAATGAATTGGTGCATTCGCCTGGGCCAGTACCGGCCGCGCGTGGCGATTTTTGTTTCCAAGTACGATCACTGTCTGGCGGACCTGCTCTATCGGCAGCGCAATGGCGAGCTCGCGTGCGATTTTCCGCTGATCATCAGCAATCATCCGGATACCAAGCGCCATGCCGATTTTTACGGCGTGCCTTTCCACCTCATTCCCGTGAACAAGGAAAACAAGCCGCAGGCTGAAGCGCAGCAGCTGGAACTCTTGCACGATAATCAGATCGATCTGGTGGTGCTGGCTCGCTACATGCAGGTGCTTTCGACAGACTTCATCGTGCAGTATCCGCAGCCTATCATTAATATTCATCATTCGTTCTTGCCGGCGTTTGTTGGCGCGAAGCCGCACCAGCAGGCCCACGATCGCGGGGTGAAGTTGACCGGTGCAACTGCGCATTACGTCACGGAAGTGCTGGACGACGGACCGATCATCGAGCAGGGAGTGGTGCGGATATCCCATCGAGATGCCTTGGACGACATGGTGGAGAAGGGAAGAGACGTAGAAAAAGTGGTGCTATCGCGCGCCGTGCGCTGGCACATCGAAAACCGCATCCTGCTTTACGGGAACAAAACCGTCATTTTTGAATAAGCGTGGATCGTGAAGAGGCGAAAGCCGAATTAGTCCAAGATCGCACGGCTACTTTCACGCTTTTGTATTCTGCCTAACCTGTTAATCGGCAGCAAGTGGATGGCTGAGCGCGCCGGTCATATCTTTATGCAGCAAACGATGGAACAGGTGCTCACCTGCTTCGCGGCGGACGCTGAGCCTCCCCGCGACATAAGCGCGTGAGCCCAAACCGCGCTGGACGGAATCACAGATGGCCATGTCTTCGTCCTGCACCTTTTCGCTGACGGCGATGCTTTCACCGTGATGTTGCGCCGCTGCGGAGCTGATGTCCGCGAAGTAGTAATCGAAGATCACCGCACATTTGTCCACACCAAGAGGAAGCACGAGGTTGGTGTCCATCACCCCGGAATAGGCGTTGATCATGAAATTGGGATAAACCCACAAATAGAAAGCGTGGCCCTGTCGAGTGGAACCGATGGCGGATTCCAGAGCCCCGGAACTATCGAGCGGGCTGGACTGCAGGCAAGAACGCTCAAAATTCTCAATGGTGTATTTCGTGTACTCCACCACGCTGCTCAATCCTTTGTGCGCGTGAGGCACGTGGTATCCGCCGTCGAGGTAATTGTCCACGTAGACTTTCCAATTGCATTTCAACGTGTAGATGCGCCGATCGAAGTAGTGCAGTTTTTCAGCAAGTTTCAGCGGCGCGACCAGGGCAGGAACCTTGCCCAGGAATTCACTCAGCGGCGCGGCTTTACCATGCAGATTCACGAATACAAAATTCTCCCAGGTGTCCACGCGGATAGGCACCAGTCCGTAATCCTTGCGATCGAAATTGCATACGCCTTCGAACTCCACCATGCCCTTCAGCGCACCGTCGCTTCCATAGGTCCAGCCGTGATAAGGGCAGCGAAACTGTTTGGCGCAACCCGCAGCCTGCGGTTCGACCGCGGCCGCGTGGTGCCTGCAAACGTTGTAGAACGCGCGCAGCTTGCCATCCTCCCCGCGCGCGAGGAGCAGAGGTTCTTCGTTCACGTCGATAGTGAAAAACTGCCCTGGCTCCTTGACCTGATCGAGCCTGCCCACAACCTGCCAGTTTGCGGCAAACACGCTATCGCGCTCGAGGTGCGCAATCCGTTCGTCGAAATACCACGGAGCGGGAATGGTCCAAGCTTTATCCAGGGTATCGCTCGGATTGTATAAATCTAGAACTTCGCGAACACTGCGCTCGCTCATGGGAATAACTCCGTTATGAACCACAAGGACTGCGTGCGCACATTCTCCTGCAGTTTCGCACTGCGTGGCAAGTGCACCGGACATGACTTGAATAGTGACTTGCAGGTCAGCGGGCGGTCTTGTAACTGGCGCACGTGGGCCAAGTTCGTGCGCCGAGTCGGAATTGCAAAAATTGTTTCACTCAGCTCGGGCACATATAATCACAACTCCGCACCGGCATTGCTCCCGAGCGGATTCGATTATCGTTGGTGGTCCCGATTTGCAGCCCAAGTTTCGGCGACCGGTGCACAGAGAGACCGTTGGTTCCTTTGTATTGCCACGGAATCTCCCGTCTAAGTCGCACCCATTCGCTTCAATTCAGGACTCCGTGAGGTCTTTTGCGGCTTGAACGGAAACATTACGCGACACAAGCCCGAAGCGGAGGAGATCAAGTTATGGGATTCAGTTTGAAATCTGTGAAGCAGTTGGCTGTGGTCGCTCACATTTGGCAGCAGCGGGAGCGCCAGGCCTTCCCCCACGCTCTTTTCGAGCCCAGGCCCCGCCAAGGAGACGCATGGGCTCTTCGGGACACTGGCAGCTGTGGCCTGTGAAAACGATGGTTCCGTAGAGTGGTGCGGAGGCTGCGTTTGTAAACTCATCAGGACCGATGTAAACACCGATCCGGAAATGGAGACGACGGCCGGGGAACCCCCGCCGTCCACGTTTCTGTCTGACCTTCGTCTCACCGCTTTCAGAGAGGGAAGGAGCGGGCAGGAGAGGCGGTTACAGCGGGCCGGGGTTTGCCTAGAGAAGCAAGGAGTCGATAAAGGAGGAGCACCGCTAGAATGGCGCCATAGAGGAGGGGGAGGCGATGGTCGGATTTGACCAGCCAGTAATAGTGAATGACGCCGCAGAGAGCGGTGACATAGATGAGGCGATGGAGGGCCTGCCAGCGCTGGCCTCCAAGGCGGCGAATCCAGCCCTTCGTCGATGTCAGCGCAAGAGGGATCAGCAGCACAAAGCCGAGAAAACCGACGGTGATGAACGGACGTTTGGCGACATCTTTCCACATGCCGCCCAAGTCGAAGGACTGATCTGGCCCGATGTAGGTGAGGAAATGCAGGCACACGTAGAAGAACGCGAACAGTCCGAGCATGCGGCGAAAGCGGATGAGGTCGGGAAGATGCAGGACTTTGCGCAGCGGGGTGATGGAAAGCGTGATCAGCAGGAAGCGCAGCGTCCAATCGCCCGTGAAGTGTTGGATAAATTCAACGGGATTGGCGGTGAGTTCGCCGTGAGATGCACGCCAAGCGAAATAGGCGAGTGGCGAAAGAGAAATCAAAAAGACGGCGACTTTCGACCACTTGCTGGTGAGGAGCTGGTGTGGGAATTCGCGCACGTCAGTAATTTTTCTTTAGGTCCATGCCGTTGTAAAGGCTGGCCACCTGGTCGGCATAACCATTGAACATGAGAGTTTTGCGCTTGAGGATTTCGCCAAGACGCCGCTCGGTAGCCTGGCTCCAGCGAGGGTGATCCACGTTCGGATTTACATTGGAAAAGAAGCCGTACTCGCTGGCTGCGTAGCGATTCCACGTGGTGGGCGGTATATCTTTGACGAATCGAATCTTGACAATGGACTTGATGCTCTTGAATCCGTACTTCCAAGGAATCACCAACCGAACTGGAGCGCCATCCTGATTCGGCAGCGATTCGCCGTACATGCCGACACAAAGCAGCGTCAGCGGGTTCATCGCTTCATCCAGGCGCAGGCCTTCGACGTAGGGAAGTTGGATGCCAGAATGTTCGGCCCAGGGCATCTGGCCACGGTCGTAGTAGGACTCGAAGGCAACGTACTTTGCTTTTTCCGTAGGCTCGGCAAGCTGCAGTATCGTGCTCAGCGAATACCCGATCCAGGGCACGACGATGGACCAACCTTCCACGCAGCGGTGCCGGTAAATTCGTTCCTCGAGAGGTGCCAGCTTCAGGATGTCGTCCATGCTGTATTTGGCGTGCTTTTTCACTTCCCCCTCGACGGCTACAGTCCAGGGTGAGGTACGGAATTTCCCCGCATTTCGGGAGGGATCGCTCTTGTCCGTGCCGAATTCATAGTAATTGTTGTAATGGGTGACATCTTCGAAGGAGTTCATCTTCTCCGTAGTGCTGAAAGGGCTTTTTACGGTGACATTCAGCTTGGTGCCGGCATTCACGATGGCCGGCGGAAAGGCGAAATGGGAGACCACCTTGCTGCCGACCATGGCAGCCCCGGCAATGCCCATGGCGCGAAGAATCTGCCTGCGGTTGAGGTAGACGGATTTTGGCGTGATATCCGCCTCCGTCAGATCGCCGAAATTTCGCATCACCTCGCGCCTCCCAGGGTCTCGGGGGATCATGCCCCGCTTGCTCATCTGATTCCGGCCTGCCCTCGAGGTTACAACGAAAGACGGCCTCAAGGGGCGAGGTTGGGATGAGCGGCGGGCTAGGAGTGACCGGCGCCCTAGAATAAGTGTCCAGTTACAGCGATTTCAGGCATCTCTGGATTCAGCTTGACAATCTGCGAGGAGACGTACATCTTTATTGGCTTTGCTCCTTATGTCAGGTCACTCTGAGGGAGGGTCAGGCATACTCGGTTTATGACCAAGGTTCGACTGTGTTTCCATGATCGCTGTTTTGACGGAGCCGCTTCGGCCGCGTTGTTCTACCGATTTTACCGGGAGACCTACGACGCCAAGGCAGAATTCCGTTTGAGCGGGATGACCCATAAGGCCAAACACCCCTGGGAAGATGACCTATTTGACGGGGACGAAAATGTCATCGTCGATTTCAAGTATTCCAATTCACCGAAGATCACCTGGTGGTTCGACCATCACCAAAGTGCATTTTTGACGCCCGCGGACTCCGAGTATTTCAAGAGATTTCCCGGGAAGAACATGTACTACGAGCCAGACTACAAATCCTGCACCAAGCTGATTGCTACGGTCACCAAAGATAAGTTTGGGTTCGACACCAAACCTATGGCCGACTTGATCCATTGGGGCGACATCATCGACGGAGCACAGTTCCCGACGCCAGAATTTGCGACGGCTCTGACGGAACCGGCAACGCAATTGGCTCTGGTGATTGAAGCAGCGCCTGAAAATGGCATCCCGGCACAAATCATTCCGGAGTTGGCGTACCGGCCGCTGGCGGAAATGGTGAAGCTGCCAATCGTGGAGAAATACCTAGGACCTTTGCTGGAGCGCCACCGCAAATCGATTGAAATTTTGCGGGACAGGTGCGAATCAAGAGACGGCGTGATTTTCTTTGATGTAAGCGACCTGGATCTGGAGGGGTACAACAAATTTATTCCCTACCTTCTGCATCCAGAGGGCGTGTACTCGGTCAGCGTCAGTGCTTCCCCGGTGCGGGCCAAGGTCTCGCTGGGCACCAATCCCTGGAATCAGGCTACCGCCGACAAGAATCTGGCCACCTTGGCTGAACAATATGGCGGCGGCGGGCACCCGCGCGTATCGGCGATCTCCTTTGATCCCCAAGACTTGGAACGAGCACGCAAGGTGGCACGCGATCTGGCGGGAGTGCTGCGCGCGAAGTAGTCTAAGCAAGGACCATAAACGAAATTCCGGCGGCGCGGGGCCGGTCGACAGAAAAATCAGAAGCATGTAAAATAAACAATTACCCGTGGACCGGTAGCTCAATGGTAGAGCAGTTGACTCTTAATCAACGGGTTGGAGGTTCGAGTCCTCCCCGGTTCACCACTTATTTCAACGAGTTAGCCTCATCTGACTTTCCACTCACAAAATGTGCCACACCAGGGGCAAAATCCGTGCCGCTGAGGTCATCCACGGCACGGCGCTTGGCTTCCATTCGGATGTGCGAGTAGTGTTCCATCATGGCGCGGGAGACGTGACCTGCCAGGGCCATCACGGTCGAGTCCGATGCCTGAGACTCGGCCAGCCGCGAAATGAACGTGTGCCGTAGATCGTGAAAGCGGCACGAGATCTTTGCGGTTTTGCGTGCGCTTTCCCAAGCCACTTTCCAGCGATGCATCGGCTCAGTAGGGATGGTCTCATAGGCGCACAGTTTGCGGTCGTTTCCTGCAAGCCCGTACTTCTCGTGCGGGAAAACGTAGTGTTCTGCTTCGGAACCTGGGAAAAGGCCGTGCCACGCATCAAAACCTACTCAAAAGGGTATGTACCATAAGACGAGGCACGCCTTTGACCTGCTTGAAAGGATAGATCCCGCGAAAGTGCGCACGGCTTCCGCTCACGCCGACCGTTTTTTCACAATTTTGGCAAATTTGACCAACGCAGAGAATTAGCTACTCACTCTGGGCCATATATGGGTCGCTTATGTCAGGTCAAAACGCGGGAAAATGAATATTCAATTTATAGCAAACGAAGAGAATCAGAATCGCGCCGAGTGTAGATAAAATGAGGCCAGCGGGATGATATCGTTCATTTGTCGGGCGCGAAAACATGTGGGCAACGCCGCCGCCGATGATCGATCCGATGATGCCGAGAACCACCGTCCAGAAAAGCGTTATATGCACGTGCATCACCGATTTCGCGATGACGCCCGAGAGTAGCCCAATGAGAATATACCAGATCAAGTGAAACATACTTTTTCTCCATCCTTTGGATTCAGAACGTCGCTCTCTTCTCGCAGGTTACGCCTCAAGAAAAAGAAAGGCTGTCCACTTTTGGACACAGTCCTGCGACTGAAAAAGAGTGAGCGTTCTGATCCGCAGATTCGGGCCGTTAAGCATGCCACAGTTAATCGTGATCTGGATGACTGTGGCGCCAGTTCCAGTAATTGTGCTGATACTTATGTTTCTGATGCTCGTAGGCAAGATAGGTCTCGTGGCGTTCGTTCTGGTAGGCCCGGTAAGCGCGGTCCTCGCGGTCGTCCCAGTTGTGATAGTCGTGGTGCCACGAGTCGTAGACGCGGACCTGGACATGCTCATCGTTGGGCGTTGCAGCGGCGACCATGGAGCCGCTTGCCGCAAAGGCTGCCGTCAGGAAAAGCGCTGGTACGCATAAATGTGCTCGGTGCATATATTGTTCTCCAGACCGCAATTCCTGGAATCTCAACTTTGAAATCACGGTAGACATTATTGTGCGCATTGCGCAGATGCAAAACTGCCCTGTATAGCACACTTTCAGGCGAGTGTTCACCTGGCCGTTTTGGTGTGTTAGCTTCTGTCAAGAATATAGGGCAATGTTCGCCCAGGAACGAGGACCCGGAAAAACGGTACCTTTTGAAAATCCGCTGAGTGCATGTGGTCCACGGCCCGGAACTGTACAATTGTGGACAGACACGATTTCTGCGGCCCGATTCAATCCGCAGTTGTTCATACACCCTTGTGCCTGCGACACGCTTTGACCTGACCGTTAATAATGTCGTAGGCCAGATAGGACGCGAATCTGATTCAAGAGGGCAACGTATTCGCTGCTATCCGGCACTGTTAGTTCCAGCACTTTCCACAGTGATTGGATGCGCTGCAATATGTCATAAATTCTTTCCATTTCCGCCCTGTTCTCTCAGAACGCCACGCTGGCTCAGCGTATCGGACGTAGCGATGTGATTATGACCACGTGGCATGCAAACGAAACACTAGAGGAAGCTCTCGACTTCTTTGCAATTTCTGCTGTACCAACAGAAGGATTCGTAGCGGAAAGCGACTTTCGCATTGTCATTTGTGTAGGAAATTCTGATTGGGCCGCAACTGCAAACATGTTTCTCCAATCTGCTGAGTTCTTTGTGTAAGGTTGCGCGGCACTGCAAGTTCCTTCCATGTCCCGGTACGAAGGTATCGACCCAGCCAGACTGCCCATTGACGCGTGCACCACACGGGGCTACTCTTCGCTCGTGAAAGCCGAAGTTCCTAAACTCATCTTGTTGAAGCGTATTCTCAGTAGGGTCA
>Ga0181523_10000328_pt1 | contig 52443 bp, 47 predicted proteins | sample PEATcosm2014_Bin_43_FD_119752 | JGI IMG/M metagenome (GOLD analysis project Ga0181523, IMG submission 119752) | Peatland microbial communities from MTU Mesocosm Facility, Houghton, MI, USA - PEATcosm2014_Bin05_30_metaG | ecosystem: Environmental > Terrestrial > Soil > Wetlands > Peat | place... | reverse complement strand
TACTCACCCGTTCGCCGCTCGAGTACCCCGAAGGGCCTTTCCGCTCGACTTGCATGTGTTAAGCACGCCGCCAGCGTTCGTCCTGAGCCAGGATCAAACTCTCCATTGAATGTCTATATGCAAACCGCTGCACGTCCCAGAGGACGTGCCATGCGGATGCTGACAAGAGAATGCTTCGTCGGACCGGCAAGCCGACCTCGGAAGCGATCATGGCAATCCGTCAGGGATCCTGCGTCACGAATGGCACAGGTCCCGTTAACGGGGGTTGTGCATGTGCACTGGCTTTTAGCACGCTGTTGAGTTCTCAAGGAGCGGACGCACACCATCCGAGGTGTTTCGACCTCTTCCGGGGCAACCCTGCTAACTTACCGGACCGGCCGGAGCCTGTCAAGTCCGTTAGCGGATCTCGACTTACTTCAGTACTTACTGTGCTTCCCAGCATACTCTCACCGGCGGTGGCCCGTGGACGAGTCACCTGAGCCTGGAAGGGTGGTGGCTGGTGCCCTGGAGCCGTCCGCCGTCTGGCTTCCCGCGCTCTCGGGGCAAGACGAAACACTAGGCAGAAGCCCGCATGAAGTCAAATCGGCTCAAGCCGGCGCCGCGACCAGCCCGGATCCGCGCAGACAGCGCCCAGAGGCGCCAGCCGGCCGCGAAGAACGGGCTGCTGGCCGATGATCTGCGTCGCGTGCGCGCATCTCGTGCATGAGCGTCCAGGAGGCCAGGATCTGACCCGCCAGCCGGGACACGGCCGGGTCGGCGGCCGGGTCGGCGGCCAGCGCGGCCACCGCGCGGCCGAATGGTCAGCCCTTCCTGACCTCCACGCCGGCGACTGTCCGCTTGCCCCGCCGGAGCACCAGGAACCGGCCATGCAGCAAGTCGCCTGCGGCCGGAACGGCGTCCTGAGCAGTCACCTTCGCGTTGTTCAGGTACGCACCGCCCTCGGCGATGGCGCGCCGCGCGGCCGACTTGCTGGGCACGATCCCGACCTCGGCCATCAGGTCGGCCACCGTTGGCAGGGCCTCATCCCCCGCCTCGATCGTGATAGCCGGCACTTCAGCCAGCGCCGAGGCCAGCGTCCGCTCGTCCAGGTCGCGCAGCTCGCCCTGACCGAACAGGGCCTGGCTCGCGGCCTGGACCCTGGCCAGCTCCCCCGGGCCGTGCACCAGGGCGGTCACGTCCTCGGCCAGCACCCGCTGCGCGCGCCGGGCCTGCGGGCGCTCGGCGATGTCCAGCTCCAGATCGGCGATCTCGGCCTGAGTCCGGAACGTGAAGACGCGCAGCAACCCGGGCACCTCGGCGTCCGTTCTGGTAATCCAGAACTGGTAGAAGGCGTACGGGCTCATCAGCTCCGGGCTGAGCCAGATGGCGCCGCCCTCGCTCTTGCCGTACTTGGTGCCGTCCGGCTTGGTAATCAGCGGGATGGCCAGCGCGTGCGCCGACTCCCCGGTCACCCGGCGGATCAGGTCGACGCCGGAGACCAGGTTCCCCCACTGGTCGCTGCCGCCCAGCTGCAGCGTGCAGCCGTAGCGCCGGTGCAGCTCCAGGTAGTCGTTGGCCTGCAGGATCTGGTAGCTGAACTCGGTGTAGGTGATGCCGCCGGCCTCGAGCCTGGCCCGGACCACCTCACGGGACAGCATCTGATTGACCGGGAAGTGCTTGCCGATGTCGCGCAGGAAGTCGAGCGCGGTCAGCTCCCCCGTCCAGTCCAGGTTGCTGACCGCGATGGCGGCCACCGGGCCGGGCGTGAAGTCCAGGTAATGACTGACCTCATCGCGGATCCGCTCGACCCAGCCCGCCACCACGTCCCGCTCGCTGAGCACGCGCTCGGCCGACTTGCCGCTGGGGTCGCCGATCAGCCCGGTCGCCCCGCCGACCAGCCCGATCGGCCGGTGCCCGGCCAGCTGAAATCGCCGCATCGTCAGCAGCAGGACCAGGTTGCCGATGTGCAGGCTGGGCGCGGTCGGGTCGAATCCGGCGTAGAAGGTGACTGTCCCGCTGTCCAGCGCCTTGCGCAGTTCGTCCAGGTCAGTCGACACGGCGATCAGGCCGCGCCAGGTTAGCTCGTCGATGATGTCGGTCACCGGTGCATCGTCCCACCACCGGCACCGGCGCTGGAACCCGGTTTCGCCCTGCTGCGCCGCTGGGCCGGACGATATTCCGAAACGGACCGCTCCCCCGCCAGCCAGAACCGCCACGGCACGTCCGCCGCCCGGCTGACCCCGACCCGCGGCCCGGCGGCGATCTGCGCCCGGTCGGGCCGGACGCCGCCGGGCGGCCCGGACACCGTCAGCACCGAGCCCGGCGCGCACACGTCGGTGCCGTCCAGCGAGCGGTCGATGCCGAGCGCCTGGCACAGCCGGGCGGGCCCGCGGGCCAGATTCCGCTCGGCCAGGACCCCGGCGCCGTCCGGCCGGGCGACCGCGGCCGTCCCGCGGCGCACCGCTCGCTGGCCCGCCGCGCCCCGCCGGGCAGCCGCCAGCTCCGCGCCCTCGATCACCTGGCCGGCTCGTACCAGCACCGCCGACGCGTCGCCCGCGGGCTGGCAGACGAGGTTCACGCAGAAGTGCATCCCGTAGGTGAAGTAGACGTAGGCGTGGCCCGGCGGCCCGAACATCACCGCGTTGCGGGCGGTGGGGCCGCGGAACGCGTGCGAGGCCGGATCGGCCAGCCCGGCATAGGCCTCGACCTCGACGAGGACGACGGCGACCTCGCCATCGGCGCTGCGGCTGCGCAGCACGCAGCCGAGCAGCTCGGGCGCCACCTCGACGGCCGGCCGACCGTAAAACTCACGCACCAGCACGCCGCCAGCAGCCACCTTCCATGATCGCGGAATCCCGTCAGTCATTATGACTGACGGGATTCCGCGATCACGGAAGCGGGCGGGCGGGCGGGGAAGGCCGGGGCGGGGCTGCCGGGGCGGGGCCGGCGGGGCGGGGCCGCGAGGGGCCGTCAGCCGGCCGCCCAGGCGGCCTGCTCGTCCACGGCCAGCCGGAGCCGGGCCAGCTGCTCGGCGACCCGGACCGGCGCGGTGCCGCCGCGGCCGGCCCGGGCAGCCAGCGCGCCCGGCACCGTCAGCACCTCGCGCACGTCGGGGGTGAGCAGCGGCGAGACCTTGGCCAGGTCCTCGTCGCTCACGTCGGACAGCTCGCAGTCGTGCACCTGGCACCACACGACCAGGTGCCCGACGACCTCGTGGGCGTCCCGGAACGGCGTGCCCCGCCGCACCAGCAGCTCGGCCAGATCGGTAGCCAGGGAGAAGCCGGCCGCGGCACTGGCGGCCAGCCGCTCGGTGTGGAACCGGAGCGTGGCGATCAGGCCGGCCATGGCCGGCAGCACGGTCAGCAGGGTGTCGACCGCGTCGAAGACCGGCTCCTTGTCCTCCTGCAGGTCCCGGTCGTAGGCCAGCGGCAGGCCCTTCAGGGTGGTCAGCAGCCCGGTCAGGCCGCCGATCAGGCGGCCGGCCTTGCCCCTGGCCAGCTCGGCCACGTCCGGGTTCTTCTTCTGCGGCATGATCGAGGACCCGGTGGCGTAGGCGTCGTCGATCTCGGCCCAGCCGAACTCGTGCGAGGACCACAGCACCACTTCCTCGCCCAGCCGGGACAGGTGCACGCCCAGCAGCGCCGCCGCGAAGCAGAACTCGGCGGCGAAGTCCCGGTCGCTGACCGCATCCATCGAGTTGTCGGCGGCGGCGTCGAAGCCCAGCTCGGCCGCGACGGCCTCCGGGTCGATCGGCAGCGAGGACCCGGCCAGCGCGCCCGAGCCCAGCGGGCAGACCGCCGCCCGCTTGTCCCAGTCCCGCAGCCGGTCCGCGTCACGGGCGAACGCCTGCACGTGCGCCAGCAGCTGGTGCGCCAGCAGCACCGGCTGGGCGTGCTGCAGGTGGGTCATGCCCGGCGCCGGCGTGGCCATGTGCCGCTCGGCCTGCGCGATCAGCGCCGTCTCCAGCTCGGTCAGCCGGGAGGTGACGAGCCGCGCCTGATCGCGCAGGTACAGCCGCAGGTCGGTGGCGATCTGGTCGTTGCGGCTGCGCCCGGCCCGCAGCTTGCCGCCGAGCGAGCCGACCCGCTCGAGCAGCCCGCGCTCCAGCGCGGTGTGCACGTCCTCGTCGGCCGCGGCCGGGCGGAAGCTGCCGCTGCGGCAGGCCTGCCCCAGGTCGGTCAGCGCCGCGAGCATCCGGGCCAGCTCGGCATCGTCCAGCAGCCTGGCCTTGTGCAGCACCCGCGCGTGCGCGGCCGACGCGAGCAGGTCATACGGCGCCAGCCGCCAGTCGAACTGCACGCTGACCGACAGCCGGGCCAGCGCGTCGGCCGGGCCGGACTCGAACCGGCCGCCCCAGAGCCGGACCGGCTGATTGCGCTCGTCGCTTCCCACGACACCCCCCCTACGCCGGACCTGCATCCGGCATCGACTCGGGCGATTGTGCAGGGTATCAGCCGGCCTGGCGGCCAGCCCGGCCAGCGGCGATCTTGCTCGGCAGTCTCCGGAGCCCGATGCGGCCTGTCACGGCCGGCTCCCGGCATGCGCGCGGCGCTGCGCGAGCCGCAGCAGCGCGCGGGCCAGATCGTCGCCGCCGGCCGGATCGCGGGCGATGACCAGCACGGTGTCGTCACCGCCCACCGTGCCGAGCACGGCCGACCAGGACGCGTGGTCGATGGCCGAGGCGAGCAGCTGAGCCGCCCCGGCCGGGGTGCGCAGCACCACCAGGTTCGCGCTGGCCTCGGCGCTGACGAGCAGTTCCCCGACGATCCTGGCCAGCCGGGCGGACGGCTCGGCCGCCAGCCCGGCCAGGCCCGGCTCGCCGGGCAGCGCGTAGACGAGCCCGCCGTCCGGGCCGCGCAGCCGCACCGCGCCGAGCTCGTCCAGGTCGCGGGACACCGTGGCCTGGGTGGCCCGGATGCCGCGGCGCGCCAGCCGGTCGGCCAGGTCCTCCTGCGAGCGGACCGGCGCCCCTGGCCCGGTCAGGATCTCGACGATCTGGCCGTGCCGGGCTGCCTTGGTCACCGGGCCCTCCGGGCGGGCTGTCACTGCGACCTCGCCAGCAGCCAGGCCAGCAGCGCCTTCTGCGCATGCAGCCGGTTCTCCGCTTGCTCCCAGGCCAGGCTGGCCGGGCCGTCGAGCACCTCGGCGCTGATCTCGCTGCCGCGGTGCGCCGGCAGGCAGTGCAGCACCCGGCAGGCCGGGCTGGCCAGCGAGAGCTTGGGCCGATCGAGGCGGTAGGGAGCCATCGCGGCCTCCCGCTCGCCTTCCTCGCCCTCCTGGCCCATCGAGGTCCACACATCGGTGGCCAGCACCTCCGCGTCCTTGCAGGCGTCCGCCGGGTGAGCGCTGACCGTTACCGAGCCGCCGGTGCGCCCGGCGATCTCCGCCGCAGCCAGGACGACGCCCGGCGACGGCTGGTACTGATCCGGCGAGCAGATCCGCACGTGCAGGCCCGCCGTGGCGCCGGCCAGCAGGTACGACTGCGCCATGTTACTGGACCCGTCACCGAGGAACGTCAGCGTCAGCCCGCCGAGCTGGCCGTAGGCGCCCTGGATGGTCAGCAGGTCGGCGAGCAGCTGGCACGGATGGAACTGGTCGGTCAGCGCGTTGATCACCGGCACCGCGGCGAAGGAGGCCAGCGTCTGGACCCGGTCCTGGCCGAAGGTGCGCCAGGCGATCGCGACGACCTGCCGGCTGAGCACCCGCGCGAGGTCCTCGATCGGCTCGCCGCGGCCCTGGTGCGTGCCCTGCATGTCGATCACCAGCGGGTAGCCGCCCAGCTCGGTGATGCCGATGGCGAAGGAGACGCGGGTCCGCAGCGACGGCTTGTCGAAGAGCACGGCCACGCTGAGCGGGCCGGCCAGCGGGCGATGCGCCAGCCGGTCGGCCTTCAGCCGGACCCCCAGGGCCAGCACCTCGGCCTGCTCCGCCGGGGACAGGTCATCGTCCCGCAGGAAATGCCTGACCTTCCTGCTCCCGCCCGCACCGCCCGGCCCGCCCGCACCGCCCGGCCCGCCCGCCCCGCCCGGCCCGCCCGCCCCGCCCGGCCCGCCCGCACCGCCCATCCCGCTCGGCCCGCCCATTACCCCTCCTGCCTGGCCAGCACGCTGGCCGCGTCCAGGATCGGCGGCAGCGCCTTGGTAAAGGAGAGTGCCTCGTCGGCGCTGAGCACCAGCGGCGGGGCCAGCCTGACCGCGTCCGGCTGCACGGCGTTGACCAGGAACCCGGCCCGGCGGGCCGCGGCCTCGACCGCGGCGGACACCGGGGCGGCCAGCACGATGGCCCGCCACAGGCCGCTGCCCCGCACCCCGGTCACCAGCGGATGGCCGATCGCCTCGATCCCGGCAGCCAGCTGAGCGCCGACCTCGGTGACGTTGCTGAGCAGCCGGTCCCGCTCGATCGTGTCCAGCACCGCGAGCGCCGCCGCGCACGCGATCGGGTTGCCGGCGAACGTGCTGCCGTGATCGCCCTTGCCGAGCGTGCTCGCGCAGCTGCCCAGGCCAATGCACGCGCCGATCGGCAGGCCGCCGCCGAGTCCCTTCGCGAGTGTCAGGACATCGGGCACGATGCTCTCGTTCTGGAAAGCAAACCATGCGCCGGTCCGGCCGAGGCCGCTCTGGATCTCATCCAGCACCAGCAGCGCCCCGGCCTCGTCGCAGGCCGCGCGCGCCGCGCGCAGGTACCCGGGCGGGGCGGGCACGACGCCGCCCTCGCCCAGGCAGGGCTCGAGGAACACCGCGGCGCAGTCCGGGCCGACCGCCGCCGTCAGCGCGGCCGGGTCGCCGTAAGGGACAAACCGCACCTCAACCCCGAAGGGCCGGAACGGATCCCTGATCGAGCTCTTGCCCGTCAGCGCGAGAGCGCCCATGGTGCGGCCGTGAAAGCTGCCCTCGGCCGCGACCATGACCGGCCGCTGCTCGCCCTGGCGGCGGCGGACCAGCTTGAGCGCCGCCTCGTTGGCCTCGGCCCCTGAGTTGCAGAAGAAGACCCGGCCGTCGACGCCGATGAGGCTGAGCAGCCGTTCTGCGAGTGCGACCTGGCCCTCGTGCAGGAACAGGTTCGAGGTGTGCGCCAGCCGCCCGGCCTGCTCTGCCACGGCCGCGACGAATGCCGGATGCGCGTGCCCGAGCGCGCTGACCGCGATGCCGGCGATCAGGTCGAGATAGGAGTTGCCGTCCACGTCCCAGACGGTGCAGCCGCTGCCGCGCGCCAGCGCGACCGGGGGCACGCCGTAGGTCAGCATGATGGATTCCGCGTAGCGGTCCTGCAGCTGCTCGGTGTCGGTCATCGGGCGCTCCAGGGGGTTGGGACGGGGGTGCTCGGGGCGGCGGTCGAGGCGGAGCTGGCCGGGACCGGACTGGCCGGGACGGGACTGGCCGGGACGGGACTGGCCGGGACCGGACTGGCCGGGACCGGACTGGCCGGGACGGGACTGGCCGGGACGGGACTGGCCGGGACGGCGGCGGGCGCGACCGGGCTATCGGGAACGACCATCGTGCCGATGCCCGAGTCCGTGAAGATCTCCAGCAGGACGGCATGCGGCAGCCGCCCGTCCAGCACATGCGCCTGCGGCACGCCGCCGTGCACAGCGGTCAGGCAGGCCCGCATCTTGGGGATCATGCCGTCACTCAGCCCCGGCAGCATGGCCGCGAGCTCGGTCGCGCTGAGCTGGCTGATGACCTCGGACGGCAGGACGGCCGGCGCTGCGTCATCGCCCTGCCCGGCCGCATCTGTCGCTGCCTGGCCTGTCGCTGCCTGACCCGTCGCTGCCGGGCCCGTCGCTGCCTGGCCCGTCGCTGCCGGGCCTGTGGCTGCCGGGCGTGTCGCGGCCTGCCCTGTCGCGGCCTGCCCTGTCGCGGCCTGGGCGCCCGGCCAGTCGGCGTACAGGCCGGCCACGTCGGTCAGCACCACGAGCTTGGCCGCGCCCAGCGCGACGGCCAGCGCGGCGGCGGCGGTGTCCGCGTTCACGTTCAGGATCTCGCCGCTCTCGCTGCGGGCGACGCTGCTGATCACCGGGATGCGGCCGTCGGCGATCAGCGCGCTGATCGCGCCGGGGTTGACCGCCTCGATCTCGCCGACCTGGCCGATGTCGACCAGCTCGCCGTCGACGTTGGCCTGTGCCCGGCGGGCGGTCAGCAAGTGCGCGTCCTCGCCGGACATGCCCACGGCGAACGGCCCGTGCTGGTTGATCAGCCCGACGACCTCCCGGTTCACCTGGCCGGTCAGAACCATCCGGACCACGTCCATCGTCTCCGGCGTCGTCACGCGCAGGCCCGCCCGAAACGTCGTCGGCATGCCCAGCCTGGTCAGCTGCGCGTTGATCTGCGGGCCCCCGCCATGCACCACGACCGGGCGCAGGCCCGCATACCGCAGGAACACCACATCCTGCGCGAACGCGGCCCTCAGGGCGTCGTCGACCATGGCGTTGCCGCCGAACTTGATCACCACGATCTGGCCGTGGAAGCGCTCCAGCCAGGGCAGTGCCTCGATCAGGGTGGCTGCCTTGGCGAGAGCCCCGCACTGGGCGGCAGCGGCCGGCGTCGCCGCGGACTGAGTGGTCATGTCGAGTACGCCGAGTTCTCGTGCACGTAGGCGACAGTGAGATCGGTGGTCAGGACGGTGGCAGCGTGCGGGCCCGCGGACAGGTCCACCGTGATCGTCACCTCCCGCGGCCGCAGGTCCACGCCCGCCCTGTCCGCGGCCGCGGCCCCGTTCCGGCAGACCCAGACGCCGTTGATGGCAACATGCAGCTGGTCAGGCTCGAACTCGGCGCTGGTCGTGCCGACCGCGGCCAGCACGCGGCCCCAGTTCGGGTCCTCGCCGGCGATGGCGCATTTCAGCAGGTTGCATCGGGCGATCGCGCGGCCGACCTGCACGGCATCGTCCTCGCTGGCGGCCCCGGCCACGTCGATCGCGATGGTCTTGCTGGCGCCCTCGGCGTCCTGCTGCAGCTGACCGGCCAGGTCAGCGCAGGCCGCGGTGGCCAGCGCGGCGAACTCGGCCTGGTCCGGCTCGGTGCCCGATGCGCCGCTGGCCAGCAGCAGCACGGTGTCGTTGGTGGACATGCAGCCGTCGGTGTCGAGCCGGTCGAAGGTGCTGGATACCGCCGTGCGCAGGACGGCGTGGAGCTGGCCGGCCGGCACCGCGGCATCGGTGGTCAGAACGGCGAGCATGGTGGCCAGGGCCGGCGCGAGCATCGCGGCGCCTTTGGCCATGCCGCCGATCAGGTAACCGCTGCCTTCCACGGTGCAGGTCTTGGCTACCGTGTCGGTGGTCCTGATGGCGTCCGCCGCCGCCCGGCCGCCGTCAGCGGATGCGGCCGCGACGGCGGCCTCGACGCCGGCCAGCAGCCGGTCCAGCGGCAGCCGCTCCCCGATTAGCCCGGTGGAGCAGACCGCGATCTCGCCGGCCGACAGCGAGAGGATCCCGGCCAGGTACTCTGCCGTCTTGTGCGTGTCGGCGAAGCCGGCCGGCCCGGTGCAGGCATTGGCCCCGCCGGAGTTGAGCACGACGGCACGGATCTTGCCGCCCCTGGCCACCTCCCGGCTCCACAGCACCGGCGCGGCCTGCACCCGGTTCGAGGTGAAGACGCCTGCCGCCGCCGCGGACGGCCCGTCATTGAGCACGACCGCGACGTCGGCGCCGCCTGACTCCTTGATCCCGGCTGCGACCCCAGCCGCTCGAAATCCTCGTGGACTGGTAACGCTCATGCTGCGACTCCGCTCATGGTGCGATCCCGCTTGCCGTGAGACCGGCAGTCTCCGGCAGTCCGAGCATGAGGTTGGCATCCTGGATCGCCTGCCCGGCCGCGCCCTTGCCCAGGTTGTCGATGGCCGACACGATGACGGCCCGGCCGGCCCGCGAGTCCGCCGCGACCTGCAGCTGCGCCCCGTTGGATCCGGCTACCGAGGCGGTGGCCGGCCAGCGGCCCTCCGGCAGCACGCAGGCGAACGGCTCGGCCGCGTAGGCCGCGGTCAGCGCGGCGCGCAGCTCGGAGGTCCCGCTGCCCGGACTGCTCAGCCGGGCGGTGCAGGTGGCCAGGATGCCGCGCGGCATCGGCGCCAGCAGCGGCGTGAAGGACACGCAGACTGACGGCCCGGGGGCCTCTGACCCTGGCTCTGGCCCTCGGTCTGGCCCTGGCTCGCGGGATACGGCCCGGTCAGGGCTGGCCTGGGTCGCGCTGGCCTGGGTCGCGCTGCCCTGGGTCGCGCTGCCCTGGGTCGCGCTGCCCTGGGTCGCGCTGGCCGGGCCGGGTCTGGCGTCGCTCGGGCCAGTTTCGCTCGCGCTGGCCGCCTCGCGCACGGCCTGCTCGATCTCCGGCGTGTGCCGGTGGGCGCCGCCGGCCGCGTAAGCGGAGACCGACCCCATCACCTCGCTGCCGAGCAGGTCCGCCCGCAGTGAGCGGCCGGCGCCGGAGGTACCCGACGCGGCGACGATGACAATGTCGTCCGGCCGGACCAGCCCGGCTGCCACCAGCGGCACGAGCGCCAGGATGGCGGCCGTGGCGTAGCAGCCGGGCGCGGCGACCCGGCCGGCCGTCCGGATCTGCTCGCGCGCTCCCGGCAGCTCGGGCAGTCCAGTGACCCAGCGGCCGGCGTGAACGCTGCCGTAGTGCCTGGTCCAGGCATCAGGATCGCTGAGCCGGAAATCCGGCCCGAGGTCAACAGCCTTGACGCTGTCCGGCAGCGTCGCGGCGAGCGCGGCTGACTGGCCGGCGGGCAGCGCCAGGAATACGAGGTCACAGGCGGCCAGGCTGGCCTCGCCGTGCGGCTGCAGGACCCGGTCGGCGAGGGCATTGATACCCGCCAGGTGCGGATGCACCTCGCCGATGGCCTTGCCGGCGCTGCTGTCCGCGGTCACGGCTCCCAGCTCGAGGTCCGGATGCGCGGCGAGCAGCCGGAGCAGCTCGCCACCTGCATATCCACTCGCGCCGGCCACCGCTACCCGCGCCCCCATCAGCCCTCCCAGCGTGCTATAGGCACCGCGGCGACCCATGTCCGCGACAGCTCCGGCCAACCTATTCTTGAATGATTATGCATTGTTTAGATTGATTATGCAATGATAGCGGTCGCAGGCCAGGGGGTAACGGAACGCTGGCCGCCTCCCGCACCGCCTGTCCGGTAGCGCCCGGCTGGCGGAACGCTGGCCGCCTCCCGCACCGCCTGTCCGGTGCCGAAGGCTAGTGGTGCTGGCCGGCGCTCACCGCCTCCGGCGCATAATGGCGTGCCCGGCTCCGCCGTGCCGGACCGGATCCCCCAACTGACTTGGGTCAAAGCTTGCGGGACGGCATGATTGGGGCGCGGAAGGGAGAGGGTCCATGCAGGAGTGCCAGGCGACCAGGCCTGAGCGAGGCACCCATCAGCTGGTACGTGCCCGGCTGAAGCTGGCGCCCGCGCTCACGCTGGCCATCCTGGGCGTCGCGGGCTGCAGCCACCCGGCCGCCGCCGCTGGCCCCGCGTCGTGCGGGACCGCTCGCTCGGCCGCGAACGTACCGGTGCACATCGAGGTGGCACGGGGGCATGTCGGCTGCGCGACGGCGATGCGGATCGAGCGCGGCTACGCGAGCGCGATCGAGGAAGGCAAGGCTCCGGGCAACGGGGGCGGCGGCCCGGTCAAAGTCAGCGGCTGGACCTGTCAGGGATTCTCGACGCCCACGGTGCTGCAGACCGGGCAGGCCTCCAAGTGCGTGCAGGACGGGACCGAGATCCTCGCCATCCTGCCCACGCCGGCCTGACCCGCGCCCGCCAGCCGCCGGCCGTCTATCCCGCAGCAACGTGGATGCGCGTCTGCTGCGCAAACAGCCACCGCAGGCACGCACCCACGTCGCGGCCAGCCCAGCCGGGCGGGCCTGAGACGGCCAGGCGGGCCGGGTGGGCTGGGACCGGCCGGCACGAACACGTCAGGAGGCGCCGCGCAGCACGGCGCCCGTACGGCGGGCCGCCTCGGCCACGGCCGCGTCCCTGGCGGCGCTGGCTTCCTCAGCCGTCAGCGTCCGGTCCGGGGCGCGGAACCTGAGCGTGTAGGCAAGCGACTTGCGCCCCTCGCCGATCTGATCGCCCGTGTAGACGTCGAACAGGCGCAGGTCCTCCAGCAGCACGTCGTCGGCGGCGGCCGCGCCGGCCGCGAGGGCGCTCGCCACGTCGGCGGCCGGTACTGGCTGGGCGACGATCAGGGCGACGTCCTGGGTGGCCGCAGGATAGGGGGAGATGACCGGGGCCTGAACCGGGCCGAGCGGGGCGGCCGCGGTCTCGATGACCGACAGGTCGAGCTCCATCGCCGCCGTCCGCGGCGGCAGGCCGAATGCCTGCACTACCCGCGGATGCAGCTCGCCCGCATGCCCGGCCAGCCACTCGCCGCCCGTCTCCGCCTGCACGAACAAGGCTGCGCAGCGACCGGGATGCCACGGCTCGTGCTGATCGGCCCGGACCTCGAACGCGACCCGGCTGAGCCCGAGCACGACCCGCGCCGTCTCGATGGCGTCCTGCCAGCCGGCCAGACGGCCATCGCCCCACCAGCCGGACTGCTCGCGATCGCCCGCGAGGACCACGCCGAGCCGCAGCGGCTGGTGCGGCAGCGCCGCCTCGATCTGGGCCACTTCCGCGACCGCGGGCCCGCGGTCGACGGGCAGGATCGGTGCCGTCAGCGCGGCATCGGGGCCGGGGCGGAAGACCAGGCCTGCCTCGTACAAGGCCACGTCAGCGAAGCCGCGGCCGACGTTGCGCGCCAGCACCCGCAGCAGCCCGGGCAGCAGCGTGGTGCGCAGCAGCGGCTCGTCGTCACTGAGCGGATTGGCGATCGTGACCGCCCGGCGGCGCGGGTCGCCCTCCGGGAGCAGCAGCCTTTCGAAGTCGGCAGCAGAGCTGAACGGCTGGCTGAGCACCTCGACGAAACCGGTGGAGGCCAGCACCCGGCCGATGGTCCGGCGCAGCCGCTGCTGGTCAGTCAGACCCCGGCCCGCGGCGGCCCGGGGAGACCGAACCGGGACGGTCTCGTAGCCCTCAAGCCGGATGACCTCTTCCGCGAGGTCGCTCGGATCGGTGAGGTCGGGCCGCCAGGAGGGCGGGACCACGAGCAGCAGTTCCGCTGACCGGTCGTGCCGGCCGCCCTGGCGCATATGCCGGGCCAGCAGGCTGCCCCGCTCGTCACGACTGCCGCCGCGATCGTCGCCGCCGTCTGCGGCAGCCTGATCGTCCTCCGCGGTCGCGACATCGCCGGCTGCCGGGTCGGCTGAGGATTCAGCCACCGTGCAGCCGACCTGCTGCAGCCGGGTGGTCACCGTGCCCCGGCCGTAGACGAGGCCGGCCACCTGATCCGGGTAGTCGGCGGCCATCACGATCTTCGTCTCGGGTAGGTCAGCCCAGGCATAGGTGCAGCCCGGCACGAGCGTGCCACCGCCGAGGGCAGCCAGCAAGGTGCCGGCCCTGGCCGCGGCCCGCCGCTGCAGCTCGTAGTCCACCCCGCGCTCGAATCTGGCCGAGGCCTCGGACCCGAGCCGGTGCCGCCTGCTCATCCGCGCGGTGCCGCGGGCGGAGAAGTGCGCAGCCTCGATGACCAGGTTGCGTGACTTCTCCGACACCTCCGTGGCCACGCCGCCCATCGTGCCGGCCAGCGAGATCGGCCCGGAAGAATCGGTGATCAGGATGTCCTCTGGGTCCAGGGCACGGACCACGTGATCGAGTGTCTCCAGCTGCTCGCCCGGCCTGGCCCGGCGCACCACGATGGGGCCGTCCAGCCGGTCCCGGTCGAACGCGTGCAGTGGCTGCCCGGTCTCCAGCATCAGGTAGTTGGTGACATCGACGGCCAGCGACACCGAGCGCTGGCCTGCCCTGGCCAGCCGGACGCGCATGGCCAGCGGGGTCGGCCGGGACGGGTCCATGCCGCGGACCTCGCGCAGCACGAACCGGTCACAGGCGGTCGGGTCCTCGATGCTGGCCGGGTAGACCTTGTCGGACACCGTATCGACATCGGCGGGGAGGCCGACGTCGGCCGGGTCGGTGAACGCGCAGCCGTAGGCGATCGCCAGCTCGCGCGCCACCCCGCGAACCGACAGCGCGTACCCCTTATCCGGGGTGACGTTGACGTCGAGCACGTCGTCACGCAGCCCGGCATAGCTGACGAAGTCCGCGCCCAGCGGCGCGTCCGGCGAGAGCACGAGGATTCCTGAGTGGTCGCTGCCGATGGCCAGCTCGGCAGCAGAGCAGATCATCCCCTCGGAGATCTTGCCGTAGGTCTTCCGCGCGCCGATCTCGAATCCGCCGGGCAGCGTCGCTCCCGGCTGCGCCAGCGGCACCCGGTCGCCGGCCGAGAAGTTCACCGCGCCGCAGATGACGTGCCGTTCCTGCCCGTCGCCCGTGGAGACCTGGCAGTACCTGACCGGCTTCCTGAACTCGGTCAGCTCCTCAACGCTGACGACCTCGGCCACCACGATGCCGCTGATGTCGTACCCGACGCGCTCGACCGACTCGACCTCCAGGCCGGCCGCCGTGAGCTTCCTGGCCACATCAGCGGGATCGACGCCGTCCGGGGCCGCCGATTCGATGGCCGCGTACTCCAGCAGCCAGGACAGCGGGAGCCGCATCACGCCTCCATTCCGAATGCCCGGCTGAACCGCACATCGCCCTCGAGAGTGTCCCGGATATCGGCCAGGCCGTGCCTGATCATCAGCGTCCGCTCGATCCCGAGCCCGAACGCGAAGCCGCTGTAGCGGTCGGGGTCAATGCCGCAGGCGACGAGCACCCGCGGGTTGACCATGCCGCAGCCGGCGATCTCGATCCAGCCCTGCGAGCGGCACACCCGGCAGGGCGGGCCGCCCGGCCTGGTCGATGCCCCGCGGCAGACATGGCATTCCATCGAGACGTCGGCGGATGGCTCGGTGAACGGGAAGAAGTCAGGCCGCAGCCTGGTCCGCAGTCCCTCGCCGAACATGGCGTCCACGAATGCCGTGATGGCCCCGCGCAGGTCGGCCATGGTCAGGCCCTCGTCCACGGCCAGGCACTCGATCTGGTGGAAGACCGGGCTGTGCGTCGCGTCGAGGGCGTCGCTGCGGAAGCACTTGCCCGGGCTGACCACATACAACGGCAGCGGCCGGGTCAGCATGGCGCGGATCTGGACCGGCGAGGTGTGCGTGCGCAGCACCATGCCGGACCTGTCCGCGCCCTTGGGGCCAGCCACGAAGAACGTGTCCTGCATCTCGCGGGCCGGATGGTCGGGCGGGAAGTTCAGCGCGTCGAAGTTGTACCACTCGGCCTCGACCTCAGGTCCCTCGGCCACCTCATAGCCCATGCCGACGAACACGTCGACGAGCCGCTCGGCCACCGTCGTGACCGGATGCCGGGCTCCGGCGGGCTGCCGGTCCCAGGGCAGCGTGATATCCACGGCATCCTCGACCAGCACGCGGCGGTCCCGGTCGGCCTCCAGCTCGGCCTGCCGGTCGGCGAGGGCCTGCCGGATGGCCGCGCGCGCCGCGCCGACGCGCTTGCCCGTCTCAGCCCTGGCGGCCGGGGGCAGCGCCCCGATCTCGGCGTTAGCCAGCGTGATGGGCGCCCGGTCGCCGGCATGCGCGAGCCGCGCGGCCTTCAGCTGATCCAGGTCAGATGCCGCCGCGATGGCGGCCAGCGCACGCGTCTGCATGTGCTGCACTTCGTCGGGCGATAGCACGGCCACCTGCACAGGGTCGTAGGTCTTATTCGGTGCGGACATGCCTTGTCGCTCTCCTGCGGGTCACCAGGTTCATGGTCGGCAAGCGCTGGGGTCATCATCCCGGACGCGAGCCGCCGCGGCGGGGCCCGTGGTCAGGAATATGCCCAGCCATTCTGCGTCGCTGGCAGCGCCGCGGCGAGCCAGGCCGGTCAGGGATCTCCCTGCGCGCCCGCCGGTCAGCCGAACTCAGGCGTGGCGGCGGGCATGGTAAATCGGAACTCTGCCCCGCCGCCGGGTGCCTGCTGCACCGTGATCTCGCCGCCGTGCGCCTCAACCAGGCCCTTCACGATGAACAGCCCCAGTCCCGCGCCGCCCCGGCGCTTCGCGCGCCAGAACTGACGGAACACACGCGGAGCAAGCTCAGGCGCGATGCCCGGTCCCTGGTCACGGACCGATACCAGCACGCCTGGAGCACCAGCGACCACCGTCGGCTCCACCATGATTGTTACGGTACCAGCACCGTGCCGGATGGCATTCTCAATAAGGTTGCCGAGGACCTGATCGACCTTGTCCACGTCCAGCCAGGTCTCCGGCAGCTCGCCGCGCGCTTCGACCCCGAACCGGCCCTCGGCATCGCCCGCTGCCACCCGGCCGCTGATGATCTTCCTGGCCCTGGCCGGGATATCCACCGGCTCGCGGTGCACCTCAATCCGGCCTGACTCGATCCTGGAGACGTCCAGCAACTCGGTGATCAGCCGGGTAACCCGGTCAGCGTCTGCGTTGACCGTCTCCAGCATGACCCGCTTCTGGTCGTCAGTGAACCGCGGCCATTTGGCCAGCAGCGTGGCCGTGAATCCCTTGACGCTCGTCAGCGGCGATCGCAGCTCGTGCGCGACCGTGGACACCAGGTCGGCCCGGCTGCGCTCCAGCCGCAGCCGCGGCTCGGCGCTGCGGAGCGTGATGGCGATCCGGCGGACTGCGCCCGGCGTGCGGTGCCAGCCCTCGCGCGGGCCCTGGCCGCGCGGATGACGGACGTAGCCAATGGTCACCAGCAGCTCGGTGCCGTCCGGCAGGAACAAGGACCGCTCCGGATGCCGGGTCCGCGTCGACAGGCCCTGGTACGGCTGCGTCAGCGCCCACCAGCAGCGATCGTCGCCGTCCCGCAGCGGCAGCACCACGCGAAGGTCGTTGCCGATCGCGTAGCCGGGAGCGATCCCGGTGAGCCGGGCCGCTGCCTTGTTGAAGACCCGGACCCGGCCCGCGTGGTCGGCGACAACCAGGCCATCAGGAATGTCATCAGCGAGGACGAGCCCGCTGGCGAAGTCCTCGGCCGTGGCAGGCGCGCTGGCGGCCACCGCCATCGCCTGGCCCGACATGATGCCGTCCACGTGATCCGCCTCCGGGAGGCTGATTGACCCTGTCCCCCGGCACGACCCAGCTGCCAGCGTCGCAGGGTCGGGGGTTCCCGCGGACTGGCATCGCTGCGTCACCGGCCACCAACCGGTGACCCGATCGGGTCACTCATGACGCAACGTGATCAGACTCTAGCGCGTCCGCAATACCGGCCGGCACCCCCCGAGTGCCACCAGACCCGCAGCGGTTGCAGGAAACCACCCGCCGGGGGAAGAACTATCCCCCGGCGCGTCCGGCCGCGGCGCGCTGCAGCCGGGCGGACGCGTACAGGCACACGGCGGCGGCCGCGGCCAGGTTGAGGCTCTCGGCGCGGCCGTAGATGGGCACGGCTACCGCTTCGTCGGCGAGCGCGAGCAGGTCGGCAGGCAGCCCCCACGCCTCGTTCCCGAACAGCCACGCTGTCGGCCGGCCAAGGTCGGGCCCGGAGCCGCCTGCGTCCGGCAGCTGCGCACCCGAGCTGCCGTCGGCGGCCAGCACCTGCAGCCCGGCCGCACGCAGCGCCGCGACCGTCTCAGCGAGCGGCGCGCCCGCTACCACCGGCAGGTGAAACAGGCTGCCGGCGGACGAGCGCACGCACTTGCTGTTATAGGGGTCGACCGAGGCCGCGGAGAAGATCACGCCGTCCGCTCCCGCCGCGTCGGCGGTCCGCAGCACGGTCCCCGCGTTGCCGGGATCGCGGATATTGGCCAGGATCACTACGAGCCGCGGCTTCGCGCCGACCAGGGCCGCGAGCGGCACGTCGGTCATGCGGCAGACGGCCAGCAGGCCCTGCGGGGTCACCGTCTGGGCGATCTCCGCCATGACCTCGCCGCTGACGGTGTGCACGGGGATGCCCTCGCGGGCGGCCTGCCCGGCCAGCTCGGGATGCCGCTCGCTCGCCGGGCCGGTGATGAACACCTCGGTGACGACGGCGGGCTGTCCTAGTGCCTCCCGGACCGCCTGCGGGCCCTCGGCCAGGAACTGCCCGGTGCGTTCCCGGAACGCCCGCTTGGCCAGCTGCCGGGCGAGCTTGACCCGCGGCGACCGGGAGCTGGTGATCTCGCCGCCGGCCGGCGGTGCCGTGTGCTGCCTGGTCACCCGGTGCTTCCTGCTAGGCCGTGCGGCGGCCGGTCACGGCCCGCTAGGCCGCGGCGGAGCCGAGGTCGGCGGGCAGCGCGTCGCGCGCCACCTCGACCAGGGCGGAGAAGGCCTGCGGGTCGGCGACGACCAGATCGGCGAGGATCCGGCGGTCAACCTCGACGCCGGCCAGCCGGAGACCCTGGATGAACCTGTTGTACGTCATTCCCTCGGCCCTGGCCGCAGCGTTGATCCGCTGGATCCACAGCCGCCGGAACGCGCCCTTGCGATCCTTGCGGTCGCGGTAGGCGTACGTCATCGAGTGGAGCATCTGCTCCTTGGCCTTGCGGTACAGCCGGGACCGCTGGCCGCGGTAGCCGCTCGCGCGCTCGAGAACGACCCTCCGCTTCTTGTGGGCATTGACCGCCCGCTTCACGCGTGCCATGTGTTCGACTCCCTTGCGGCGGGCCGGGTCACTTCCCCAGCAATCTCTTTATCTTCTTGGCGTCCGCTGGCGCTACGACCACGTCCGCGGCCAGGCGGCGGGTCCGCGTGCTCGGCTTGTGCTCCAGGTAGTGCGCGCGGTTGGCCCGGCGGCGCATGACCTTGCCCGTCCCGGTCAGCCGGAACCTCTTGTTGGAGCCGCTGTGCGTCTTCATCTTCGGCATGTCGCCGTCTCTCCGTTCCCGATGTGCCGTGCGGCACGGTCCTGCATGGCGTGCCTACGGCACGGTTTTGCGTCCGTGCCCGCAGGCACGGGTCCTTCTCGCGGCCCCGCGACCGGGCGGCTCTGGCGAACTCCCGTTCCCGTTCCGGCAGGCCAGTACCAGCCGGCGTCAGCCGGCTGGTACTGGCCCGGCCGCTATCTCGCGGCCGGGGACTGCCGGGCGGCTATTCGGCCGGCCCGGCCTCGGCTGGCCCGGCCTCGGCTGGCCCGGGCCGCGCGGCCCAGGCGGCGCTGTCCGCCGTCTCGGGCCGCGGCGGCGGTACCGGCCGCGGAGCGCTCGCGGTGGGCCGGGGAGAGGATCCCCCGGCGCCCGCCGCGGCGGCACGGGCGCTAGCCCGTGTCGGCGCGCGCTCAGGCCTGGTGTCCGCCTTGCGCTTGTGCGGCCCGATTACCATGATCATGTTCCGGCCGTCCTGCTTCGGCTGAGCCTCGACGAAGCCCAGCTCCTGCACGTCGCCGGCCAGTCGCTGGAGGAGCTTGAAGCCGAGCTCAGGCCTGGACTGCTCACGGCCCCTGAACATGATCGTCACCTTGACCTTGTCACCCTGCTTGAGGAACCGCTCGACATGGCCCTTCTTGGTGCCGTAGTCATGCGGATCGATCTTCGGGCGAAGCTTGATCTCCTTGATGACGGTCTGCGTCTGGTTCTTGCGCGACTCTCTGGCCTTCAGCGCGGATTCGTACTTGAACTTACCGAAATCCATCAGCTTGCAGACCGGCGGGCGCGCCGTGGGCGCTACCTCGACGAGATCGAGATCTGCCTCCTGGGCCAGCCGGAGCGCATCGTTGATCGCGACAATCCCGATCTGCTCCCCTTGTGCGCCGACTAGCCGCACTTCGGGGACGCGGATGCGCTCGTTGATACGAGGTTCGGTGCTGATGTGACCTCCTGCGTCACCGTGTTCCCTGCGCCGGGGCCATCCCGTCGCAGAACGTTCCCGGTGCTTCCCGCCCAAACGGCAGAAAGCCCCGCACGCCATGCCTGCGGGGCCACCATGCGCGGATGCCAGTTCCGGCCGGCAGCCGCCGGCCAGCGCACCCACAACGCCGGCCGTCGGGTGCTTCTTGCGCCCGCGATCGCGCGTCCGGCCTGATCAGCCAGCCCGCAGGCCGGCCGACTGCCAGGCAGCCCGTGAGGTTTGCCTGGTGAGAGACCCGCCAGCGATAAAGCCGGCCAGGTGGGAGGCGGCCGAGGTGGTCCTCCGCTTGCGGCCCGGCACTAGCTGCCGAGACCTGTCGTCTGGTAAGAGTAACGCATTCCGGTAACCCCTGGTATTCCCGCGGCCAGACTCGTGCTGGCCAGTGCGGCGGCCGTGGCCGCGTTGCGGACGGCCACGGTGACCTCCGCAGCGCCGATTCCCGCAGCGCGGCCAGCGCGGCGCAGGCGGTCGCTCCCGCGCCGAGCACCAGCGCGCGGCCGGCCCGGCTGATGCCCGCCTCGGCCAGCGCCGTGATCATGCCGGGCACGTCGGTGTTATAGCCGATCCTGCCGTCCTCGGCGAAGATCACGGTGTTCGCGCCGCCCACCTCGGCGGCCAGCGGATCAGCCCGGTCCAGCAACGGCAGGATGGCTCGCTTCAGCGGCATGGTCAGCGACAGCCCGGCTCATTCTGATCCCAGCGACGCGAGCAGATCCGGCAGTCCCGCCTCGTCGCGCTCGATGGCCTGATAGCTCCAGCCGGTCAGCCCGAGCGCCCGGTAGGCAGCCAGATGCAGCACGGGCGACAGCGAATGGCCGTCCGGCGAGCCGAGCACGGCCGCCCGCCGGACGGCCACGGCTCACGCCCCGTTCTTGGATGCCTCTTGCGACCACACCTGGAACTGCGCATAGCTGTTCGTGAAGTCGGTCTGGCCGGTCTTCGGGTTCACGGTGACGAAGTAGGTCCAGTCACCGGGCGCCGGGTGCAGGACCGCGCTGATCGCGGCCGCGTCCGGCGAGTCGATCGGGCCCGGCGGCAGGCCCTTGTGCTTGAACGTGTTGTAGGGCGAGTTAACCGCCAGGTCGGAGCTCGACAAGTCGTAGATGTACTTGTTCACCGCATAGGCGACGGTGCTATCCAGCCCGAGCATCATCCCGTCGTTCAGCCGGTTGTCGATGACCTTGGCCACCATCGGGTAGTAGGAAACGCGGTTGACCTCCGCCTCCAGCAGGCTGGCCTCGGTGATCACCTGCGCCTCGGTCAGCTGCGCATGCCGGGCGGCCGCGGCCAGGTCGAGCGATGACGCCTCGCTGTTAAACTGCGCCACCATCATCCGCAGCACGCTCAGCGCGGTCGCGTTCGGCGGGAGGTCGTAGGTGGCCGGGTAGAGGTAGCCCTCGACGTTGCCGTTCGCGTAGGCGGGCAGGCCGAGCGCGCCCGTTTCCTTCAGCGCCTGCTGGTAACTGGCCAGCGGTATCCCGGTCTTCTTGGCCAGCATGGCGATGATGCTGCTGGCGCGCAGTCCGTCCGGGATCGTCACGACCGTCTGCACCCGTGACTTCGGGCTCAGCAGCAGGGCCCAGGCCAGGGCGGCGTTCATGTGCTTGTGCAGCCGGAAGTAGCCCGGCTCCAGTCCAGTCGGGTCGTTCTGCTTGGCCGCGTCGATGAACGGCTGGGTTGTCTTGATCACCCCGAGCCTGACCAGCGTCGGGGCCAGCTGGGCCGGGTACTCGCCCGGCTGGACCCGGACAACCACCTGCCCGGTCCCCGGCCCGGCGTAATTGCCGTGCCTGCCCTGCCACCATTTCCACGCCGCATAGGCAGCACCGCTGCCAGCCGCCACGATCACCACGAGGGCCAGCACCGCGGCTATCCAGCCCCGGCCCCGCTTCGGCTTGGCCGCCTTGCCGTCGCCGCCGAACTCGCTGAAGAAGCCGCCCGCGGCGCCGCCCTCGCCGGCCATGGCCGGCCCGGCCTCGCGCCCGCGGCTGCCGCGCCGCGCCAGGTGGCCGCGCCTGCCGTGCCCGGCGTACTCGTCATCCTGCTGCGGGTAGCCATCGGCATGCGGGTAGTCATCAGCATGCTGCGGGTACCCGGCGGCCCGCTCAGCGGGGTAGCGGTCCGGCTGGCCGCCGCGGAAACCGCCGGCCGGCTGGGCGGCCCGGCCGCCGGGCAGCTGCTCCCAGTAGCCTGTCTCGTCATCGTCATGACGGCCCGGCTGCCCCCCGTCCAGGGATCCGTCCTGCGGATAGTCCTGGTCACGGGCCGTACGCCGGCCGCCGCGCGACCGTCCGTGGCGACCGCCCTCACGATCATCCCCCATGTCCCCAGCATGCACTGCGGAACCGGGTTCCCATGGCCGCCGGCTTGTATTGTCCTGATCTGGCTCGGCCAGATCCGGGCCAGGCTGCCCCGGCAGCGGCTGCCACCGGAAGGGGCCGTCGGCGGCAGGCGGGAGTGCCACGTCCGGCGAGCCGTATCCGCTGGCAGGCCATTGCGCCCGGCCCGGGTAGGAATCGGGGCCCGGTACCTCGCGGCGGCCATCCGCTGGCGGCCCGGACGGCTCGGCCTGGGGTGACCAGGGCGGCCCGGCCGCGCGGTCGTCGTAAGGGTCAGTCCGCTCCTGCGGGCTGTCGCTCAGGGGATCGGGTGACCAGGCCCGTTCCGGAATGGCGTAGGCCTGCGTCTGGGCTGCCGGGTCAGGCTCGCGATAGCCTCCCGGGCTGCTGTAGGGGCCGGCAGCGCGATGCTGATCCGGGAGGTCGTAGCGGCCGTGATCCCGGTAGCCGGCCGCCGATCCGGAGCCGTTCGATCCCTGCGGGCCATCCAGCGGTGACCGCGGCCGGCCCAGGGCGGTATAGCCGTCGGCCGGCCCGTAGTGGTCCGGCTGCCCGTACTGGCCTGCCGGGGGGTACTGGCCGGGCTGCCCTTGCTGGCCGGGGCGCCCGTCCTGATCAGCGGGCCGGTACTGGCCGGAAGCACCATTCTGGTCACGTCCTCGGGCGTGCGAGCCGGGCCGGTACCCCGGACCGGGGCCGTTCGAGCCAGGGGAGGAATCCGTGCCGACATAGGGCCGGGGCGCCGGGTAGGAGTCCGCCGGCTCACCGGGCCGCCGGTGCCGGTAAGAAACGGGCGTGCGCCGCCCCGCTGACCGGCCGTAGGGATCCGCGCCCCCGGAGAGGTCTGCGGGCCCGGCCGACTCAGGTGGCCCGTAGGAATCCGCGGGCCCGGCCGACTCGGGTGGCCCGTAGGAATCCGCGGGCCCGTAGGAATCCGGGAGCCCGTACCGATCCGCGGGCCCGTAGGAATCGGGCGGGCCGTAAGGGTCCGGAGGACCGTAGGCCCCGGCCGGCTCATAACGGCCGCCCCCGCCGGAGTGCTGCGGTCCCGCGCTGAAGCCGGTGTCGGTGCCGTACTGCCCTGGCCCGTTCCGGTACGGGTCGGGCTGGCTCCCCCATAGGTCCGCTGCGCTCTGGCCAGCCGCACCGTAGCGGTCCGGCTGCCCGGCGGCAGGCCATCCGTACTCGTCCCAGGGCGGGGCTGGCTCGGCGACCCAGTCGGACTCGCGCCCGTCCTGGCTCATGGCGTGCGGCCCCTGGCCGTGCTGCGCCCGGCGGTGTTGCCCCTGGCGGTGTTGCTCCCGGCGGCGCGGCTCCCGGCGGCGCTGACGGGCTCCCCGGCCGGGCGGCCCGTCTCACGCTCGAAGTCCAGCGCATGCTGCAGCAAGAGCGCGGCCGCCGCCTGGTCCACGACCGAGCGTCGCTGCCGGGAATCGCGGCCGCCCCGGCGCAGCGCATCGTGCGCCAGGACCGTAGTGAACCGCTCATCGACCAGCCTGACCGGCGTGGGCGAGACCCGGCCCGCCAGCGCGACAGCGAATTCGCGCGCGGCAGCGGCCGCCTTGCCATGCTGACCGGACAGCCCTGTCGGCAGCCCGACGATGATCTCGACCGCGCCATGCTCGGCGGCGAGCAGAGCCAGCCGGGCCAGGTCTCCCGCGCCGCGCGCGACGGTGCCAAGGGGGCTGGCCAGCACCGCAGCCGGATCACACCGGGCGACTCCGATCCGGGCTGACCCGACGTCGATCGCGATCCTGACCCCCGGCCTCAAGGGCACACTCGGCGGAGGCCAGGTCTCAGCCAGGACACGATGCGGCGGCGACACGGCATCACCTTATTCCCCTGGCCTGGTTATGTCCCTAATAACATCTTGAACTGCCTTAAATGACTCGGCCATGACCGCGGCGGCCTCGTCACCCAGCGGCGCGCCGCCGCCCTGCGCGACGTCGTCCCGGCCGCCGCCCCGGCCGCCGAGCACGCTCGTCGCCGTCAGCACGAGCCCGCCGGCCTTCAGGCCGCGCTCCCTCGCCGCCTCGTTCACGGCGACCACCACCGTCGGCCGGTCGGCCGGCACGCCAGCGACCGCCACCACACCGGGCCGGTCAGCGGGCAGCCGGCCCCGGACATCGAGCGCGACCTTGCGGATGCCCTCGGCAGTCGTGCCATCGGGCACCTGGTAAGCGACATACGACACGCCGCGCACGTCGATCGCGCTGCTCGCCAGCTCCGCCGCGTTGCCGAGCAGCTGCGCCGCCTGGAGCCGCTGCAGCTCACGCTCGGCATCGCGGAGCCTGCTGACCATCAGGCCGATGCGCTCCGGCAGCTCCTCCCGCCGGGCCTTCAGCTGCTCACTGAGCTGGCTGACCAGGACGCTTTCCCTGGCCAGGTAGCGGAACGCGTCGATTCCCACCAGCGCCTCGACCCGCCGGACGCCCGATCCGATCGACGACTCGCCCAGGATCTTGACCAGCCCGAGATTGCCGGACCTGGCCACGTGCGTGCCGCCGCACAGCTCGAGGGAGTAGTCGCCGACCTCAACGACGCGCACCTGGTCGCCATACTTCTCGCCAAACAGGGCCAGCGCGCCCATCGCCCTGGCCTCGCTGATCGACGCCTGGAAGGCACGCACCTCCAGGTCCCTGATCAGGACCTGGTTGACCTCATCCTCGGCCTCGTGCAGGATCGCCGGCGACACGGCTCCGATCGCGGTGAAGTCGAACCGGAACCGGCCAGGCGCATTCTCCGACCCGGCCTGCGCGGCCGAATCGCCGAGCGCGCCGCGGAACGCCCGGTGCACCAGGTGCGTCGCGGTGTGCGACCGGGAGATGGCACGCCTGCGCTCGACGTCGATCTCCGCGTGCACGGTGGCGCCGACCGCGAGCTCGCCAGCGGTCACCCGCGCGCGATGAACGATCAGGCCGGGTACGGGCGCCTGCACGTCCAGCACCTCGGCGCGCGCCCCGTCGCCGGCTCCGCTGCCGACCGACGTCAGCACGCCGGTGTCGGCCAGCTGGCCGCCGCCCTCGGCGTAGAACGGGGTGCGGTCCAGCACCACGTCCACCTCGGTGCCCGCGCCAGCGGCCGGCACAGATGACCCGCCGGCCAGCAGGCCCACCACCCGGCTCTCGCTCGCGACCTCGTCGTAGCCGGTGAAGGTGATGAAGCCGGACTGCTCCAGGATCCGCGCCAGCACGGAGATGTCCGCATTGCCGGTCTTCTTGCCCGCCGCATCGGCCTTCGCCCGCTGCCGCTGCTCCTGCATGAGCCGGCGGAACTCCGCCTCGTCCACGGCCAGGCCCTGCTCCTCGGCCATCTCCAGGGTCAGGTCGATCGGGAAGCCGTAGGTGTCATGCAGCTGGAACGCCTGGTCGCCGCGGATGGTCTCGGTACCGCGGCGCCTGGTCTCCTCCACCGCGGCCTCGAAGATCGCCGTACCGGTTCGCAGCGTGCCGAGGAAGACCGCCTCCTCCGCGTCGATCACCGTGTGAATGTTCGGCGCGTCCCTGACCAGCTCGGGATACTGCTCGCCGAGCGCGCCGATCGCGACCGAGGACAGGTCGTGCATGGAGCGCTCATCATCGCCGCCGCGGCCGGAGCCACCGCGCTGCGCGCCGGACAGCAGCCGCAGGTTGCGGATGCTGCGCCGCAGGATGCGGCGCAGCACGTAGCCGCGGCCCTCATTGGACGGGATGACCCCGTCGGCGACCAGCATCACCGCCGTCCGCACGTGATCGGCCACGACCCGCAGCCCGACGTCGGTGCGGTGGTCCCGGCCGTACCGCTGCTCGGTCAGCTCGGCCGCGCGGTCCAGCACCTTCCACATGGTGTCGATCTCGTAAATATTGTCGACGCCCTGCAGCAGCGCCGCCATCCGCTCCAGGCCCATCCCGGTGTCGATGTTGCGGGACGGCAGCTCGCCCTGGACGTCGAAGTCGTCCTTGGCCCGCACCGCGCTCAGCTGCTCCTGCATGAAGACGAGGTTCCAGACCTCCAGGTAGCGATCCTCATCGACGACCGGGCCGCCTTCGCGCCCGTACTCGGGACCACGGTCGTAGTAGATCTCCGAGCAGGGACCACCAGGGCCCGGCACGCCCATGTTCCAGTAGTTGTCCAGGAGCCCGCGACGCTGAATGCGGTTCTCGGGAATGCCGACGTGGTCGTGCCAGAGCTTGGCCGCCTCGTCGTCGTCAGTGAGCACCGTGACCCACAGCCGGTCCTCGGGGAAGCCGAAGCCGCCGTCGGCCTCCGAGCTGGTCAGCAGCTCCCAGGCGAACGGGATCGCCTGCTCCTTGAAGTAGTCGCCGAACGAGAAGTTGCCCAGCATCTGGAAGAAGGTCCCGTGCCTGGTGGTCTTGCCGACTTCCTCGATGTCCGGCGTCCGCACGCATTTCTGGCAGGTCGTCGCGCGCTTGAAGGGCGGCTGCCGCTGGCCGAGGAAATACGGCTTGAACGGCACCATCCCGGCGTTCACCAGCAGCAGGGTGGGATCGTCAGCGATCAGGCTGGCGGAGGGCAGCACGGTGTGCCCCCGCTGCTCGAAGTAGCTAAGGAAACGGCGGACGATCTCTGCCGACTCCATCACCGGCCACCCTTCGCTCTCTGGCTGCCCTGACCAGAACCGGGTCCTCCCGCTCTGCCGGGCAGCTGCCTGCGTTCTCGCTGACTTCCGAGGGTAGGGCCTGAGCGGGGCGGATGCCGATCCAAATAGTCGGTCATGCCCTCGTGCACGTCCCGCAGGAAGGCCAGCGTGCCGCCGCCGCCGCTGATCTGGGCCCGCTGGCCGCGATCATCGCCGGCCCGGCCCAGCACCGCGGCGCGGTCGCCGAGCAGCGCCCCGCGCTGCTCGGGAGTCCCGGTGATCGATCGGGCCAGGCGGGCGGCGCGCCGGTAGCCGCTGACGCCGAGTGCCGCGCCGGCGACCAGCCAGAAGCCGCGGCGGATCACTGGCGCGATCCCTCTCGCTCAGCGGCCCCGTCCCGCTGGCCGGGCAGCGCCATCCAGGCCGGCTGGGCGGCGGCCAGCCTTGCTGACCGGCGGACGCCCACCGCCCGGCCGACGCCGTAGGCGAGCGCGGGCAGCCGGGCGAGCGGCGCTCCGAAGCCGGCGGACAGAGCCCTGGCCAGACCCGCGAATGACGAAACGTGGCCGGAGAGCTCAGCGAGGCTCGTCGTCACCTGATCCATGCTGGCGGTGATCGAGTCGGTCCGCGCCAGCTGCTCGCTGGTCCGGTCGACGGCCGCCTGGGCTTGCAGGACGAGCTGGTCGGTGCGGTCCCGGTAGTCGCTCAGCAGCGCAGTGGCGGCAGAGACCAGCCGGGCCACCCTGGCCAGCACGTAGACGGCCGTGCATGCGACGACCGCGAAAAAGCCAGCGGCGATCAGCGCTGCCAGCTGCCCAGCATTCACCGGCGCTTGCTCCCTTCCCCCTCGTCCCCGCTCGTGCGCCGACCCTATCGCGGGTGCGAGCGGTCACGGTCCGGGGCCGCGGAGATCCGCCCGGGCCGCGAGCTTCCGGTGCTGACTATCCCGGTGCTGACTGTTCCGGGCTGCGGCGCTCGGGCTCATGATCGCGGCCGCCTCAAGGCCGCGGTTCTGGCGCCTGCTGGCCGGCGTCCGGCGGCTGCGGGCCGGGGTCCGGCGGCTGGCCGGGCTCTGGCTCGCCCGGCTGCTCGGCCGCGTCCCGGCCGAGGATCGCGCCGATTCGCGCCGACCGCTCGGCGTACCTGGCCTCCAGGCCGTGCGCTGACGGCTCGTAGTACCGGCGGCCGGAGATCGCGTCGGGCGCGTACTGCTGGCGGACGACGCCTTCGGGCGCATCGTGCGGGTAGACATAACCGCGCCCGTGCCCCAGCCGTGCCGCGCCCGCGTAGCTGGCATCGCGCAGGTGCCGGGGCACCGGGCCAGCCAGCCCGGCCTGCACGTCGGCCGAGGCGGCCGTGATGGCCCTGATGACCGCGTTGGACTTCGGCGCCAGGGACAGGTGAATGACGGCCTGGGCCAGGTTCAGCCGGGCCTCGGGCAGGCCGACGAACTCGACGGCCTGGGCCGCGGCGACCGCCGCCTGCAGCGCGGTCGGGTCGGCCAGCCCGATGTCCTCGCTGGCGTGCACGATGAGCCGGCGGCCGATGAACCGCGGGTCCTCGCCGGCCTCGATCATCCGGGCGAGGTAGTGCAGTGCCGCGTCGGCGTCGCTGCCCCGGATGCTCTTGATGAACGCGCTGATCACGTCGTAGTGCTGGTCCCCGGCCCGGTCGTAGCGGACCATGGCCCGGTCTACCGCGCGCTCCAGGCCGTCGATGTCGATGACGCCGCCCGCGGGCAGGCCGAGCGCGGCCGCCTCCAGGTAGGTCAGCACCCGCCGCGCGTCACCGCCGGCCAGCCGGACGAGCTGGTCGGCCACCCCGTCGCCGAGGCTGATCGCACCCGCCAGCCCGCGCTCGTCGGCCAGCCCGCGGTCTATGACCACCCGGATGTCGTCGTCCGAGAGCGGCCGCAGGGTCAGCAGCAGGGACCGCGACAGCAGCGGGCCGACCACCGAGAACGACGGGTTCTCGGTGGTCGCGCCGATGAAGGACACCCACCGGTTCTCCACGGCCGGCAGCAGCGCGTCCTGCTGGGTCTTGCTGAACCGGTGCACCTCGTCGATGAACAGCAGGGTCTGCCGGCCGGTGAGCCCGAGCTCGCTGCGGGCGGCGTCGATGGCGGCCCGGACATCACGCACCCCGGCGGAGACGGCGGACAGCTCGACGAACCGGCGGTGGGTGACCTGGCTGACGACGTAGGCCAGGGTGGTCTTGCCGGTCCCCGGCGGCCCCCAGAGCAGGACGGACATCGGGGCGTCGTTGTCAGCCAGCTTGCGCAGCGGCGAGCCGTCCCTGATCAGGTGCCGCTGCCCGATCACCTCGTCCAGGGTGCGCGGCCGCATCCGCACGGCGAGCGGCGCCGCAGCCCGCGCCGCCTCGTCCGCGGCGGCGTCAAATAGGCTGTCACGCTGGCCTCGATCGGCTGGAGCCACGGCACTGACAGTACCCGGCGCCGGCGCCGGGTACTGGCCGCCGGTCGTCGGCTCCCTACGGGCGCAGCACGACCTTCCCCAGGTTGGCCCTGGCCTCGATGATCGCGTGCGCCCGCGCGGCGTCCGCGAGCGGAATCTCGGCGTGCACGACGGGGCGCAGCCGCCCGGTCCGGGCGAGATGCCACAGCTCGTCACCCTGCCGGCGGTAAAGCTCGGGCTGAGTGCGCGCGAACCACGCCATGCTGAGGCCGGTGATGGTCTTCGCCCCGGCCAGCAGCTCGAAAGCCGGAACGGTGCCGCCGCCCGAGCCGAAGAAGACCATCCGTCCGCCAGGCACGAGCGCCGACAAGCCGCGCGGGAGCAGCTGATCAGCCTTCTCAGGCGCATCGCCAGCCCAGAGGAGCAATGCGGCACGGATAACGGGGCGCTCGACAGCCGGGTGCCTGGCCCGACATGACCGGCTTCCCGGTGCCGCCCGTCCGTCCCGCACGTCCTCAGCGCCAGCGGCCGCGGCGCCGGCCCTCGTTGCGAGGCGGCTAGCTCGCTACCTGGTCGTCCCGGTGCCGGCCTAGGGCCCGCGCATACCGCCGGGAGACCTCCGGCATGATCGTCTCGCCCGTGCCCGCGCGGGGCAGGCCGAAGACGTAGCCGGGAAAATCAAGCTCTCGCTGAACAGCCCAGATCTCCTCGTGCTCGCCTGGCGGGAACAGCCGCGCAGGATCTCCCACCGCCACCCAGCCGATCGGCACGCACGAGTCGGCAGGAAGGGCCGTGCGCAGGTGCACGACGCCGTTAATCCGCACCTCGGCTCGCGCGCCCAGGGTGGCGCCGTTGAAGACGCGGGTTCCGGTGGCCAGGAACACGTCATCGCCAACCGCGCAGCCAGTGAGGTAGGACTGCGGGCCGACCAGGACGTGCCGCCCCAGCCGCAGCGGGTCGCGCGGCGTGCCGCGCAGGACGGCGTTCTCCATCACGATGCACCCGCCGCCGAGCTCGACCGGGCCGCCTTCGGCGGTCAGCACCGCGCCGAACAGCACCCGGCAGCCGGCTCCGACCCGCACGTCCCCGCACAACGTAGCGGTCGGCGCGACGTACGCGCTCTCGTGGACGACCGGGCTGCGACCTTCGTGGTCGATGATCATCCTGGTCCGGCCCCGGCGGTGCCGATCACGCAGTGCCCGAGGGAGGGATGATCACGTCGATGCCCGCCTCCTTGCGCTGCTGCGGCGTGATCGCGGTGGGGGCGCCGGTCAGCGGGTCGTGGCCGGAGGCGGCCTTGGGGAAGGCGATCACGTCCCGGATCGTCTCCCGGCCCGTCAGCAGCATCATCAGCCGGTCCCAGCCGAACGCGATCCCGCCGTGCGGGGGCGGACCGAACCTGAGTGCGTCCAGCAGGAAGCCGAACTGGGACCTGGCCTCGTCACGGGACAGCCCGATGACGTCGAACACCCGCTGCTGCACGTCGGGCCGGTGGATCCGGATGGACCCGCCGCCGATCTCGGTGCCGTTGCAGACGATGTCGTAGGCGTTCGCGATGGCCCCGCCCGGCTCGGAGTCGAACTTGTCGACCCATTCCGGCAGCGGCGCGGTGAACGGGTGATGCACGGCGGTCCAGCCGCCCTCGCCGTCTTCCTCGAACATCGGCGCATCGACCACCCAGGTGAACGCCCACGCGTCCGGGTCGATCAGGCCGCACCGGTGGCCGTTTTCCAGCCTGGCCGCGCCCAGCAGCGACCGTGCGGCGCCGGCCGGGCCGGCCGCGAAGAAGACGCAGTCCCCCGGCCCGGCGCCAGTCGCGGCGGGCAGGCCGACCCGCTCGGTCCCGGACAGGTGCCGGGCGACCGGCCCGGCGTCGGAGACCGCGCAGCCCGCGTCGATCAGCACGTAGGCCAGGCCGCGCGCGCCACGCGAGCGTGCCCACTCCTGCCAGCCGTCGAGTTCCCGGCGGGACTGCCCGGCGCCGCCCGGCATCACCACGGCGCCCACGTACGGGGCCTGGAATACCCGGAACTCCGACTGGGCGAAATAGCTGGTCAGGTCGGTCAGCTCCAGCCCGAAACGCAGGTCCGGCTTGTCCGATCCGTACCGGGCCATCGCGTCCGCGTAGGTCATCTGCGGGATCGGCCGCGGCACCTGGTAGCCGGCGATCTCCGCCCAGAGCCGCTGCACCAGGTCCTCGGCGACCTCGACCACGTCCTCGCGGGTGACGAAGGACATCTCCAGGTCGATCTGGGTGAACTCCGGCTGCCGGTCAGCCCGGAAGTCCTCGTCCCGGAAGCACCGCACCAGCTGGAAGTACCGTTCCATCCCGGCCACCATCAGCAGCTGCTTGAACAGCTGCGGCGACTGCGGCAGCGCATACCAGTGCCCCGGCCGGAGGCGGACCGGGACCAGGAAATCGCGTGCGCCCTCCGGCGTCGACCTGGTCAGGAACGGGGTCTCCACGTTGACGAAGCGGTGCTCCGCCATCACCCGGTTCACCAGGTAGGCGGCCGTCGAGCGGGCCCGCAGCGCCGCAGCCATCTCAGTCCGCCTGATATCGAGATAGCGGTACTTCAGCCGCACTTCCTCGCTGAGCTCACCGGTCCCCTCGATCGGGAAGGGCAGCGGGTCCGCCTCCGAGAGCACCTCGAGCGCGGACGCGGCCACCTCGATGTCCCCGGTCGGCAGCTCGGGATTCTCGTTGCCGGCCGGCCGGCGCCTGACCTCGCCCGTGACCAGGACGCAGTACTCGGCGCGCAGGTCGTGCGCCACGTCCTCCTGCCGGAGCACGACCTGGACGATGCCGCTCGCATCACGCAGGTCGATGAAGACCACGCCGCCGTGGTCGCGCCGGCGCGCTACCCAGCCGGCCAGGGTCACCTGCTGGCCCTCGTCAGCCGGGCGCAGCGCGCCCGCCTCATGGGTGCGGATCATCGCTCCCCTTGCCTCTCTTCCTGAAGATCACCGGGACCCGGCACGTCACAGGCCCCGGGTCGGGCCGGCCGATGGCGCGAGGCCGGCCAGGAACGGATTGGTGGCCCGCTCGACGCCGATCGTGGTCTGCGGGCCGTGCCCGGACAGGACCACGGTCTCGTCCGGCAGCGGCAGGCAGACGCGGGCCAGGCTTTCCAGGATCGTCGCATAGTCGCCGCCGGGCAGGTCCGTCCGGCCTATGGATCCGGCGAACAGCAGGTCACCGCTGAACAGCGTGCCGGGCCCAGCGGCCGCCGGCAGCCCGAACGTCACCGAGCCCGGCGTGTGACCGGGAGCGTAATCCACCACGACGCTGACTCCGGCGAGCTCCAGCGTCATGCCGTCGGCGAGTTCCCGGACGTCATCGGGCTCAGTGAAGCTGATGCCGCCGAACAGCTGCTGCCCGGGCGGCATAGCGAAGCCGCGGGCCGGGTCGGTGAGCAGCCCGCGGTCGCTCGGGTGAATATAAGCGGGGATATTCCTGGCTCCGCAGACTGGCGCCACTGACCAGATGTGATCAATATGGCCATGCGTGAGCAGCACCGCCGCCGGCCGGAGCCGGTACCGGCGGGTGATCTCCTCAATACCCTGCTCTGCGTCCTGGCCAGGGTCGATAATCAGGCATTCCTCTCCTGGCCCCGGCGCCACCAGATAACAGTTGGCGGCGAACGAGCCAGCGGGGAACCCGGCTATGAGCATCAGACCCTCCTCGCCAGGGCGGTCAGCGGCCGCAGTGTGCGTCCAGGCTACCGAGGATGGCGCCAGCCGGTCGCAGCCCGTCCCGTGAGGACACAGCTAGGGTGCGGTTGCTACGTCGAACAGGTAACGGCGGCACCATCGGTGCTGCTGTGCAGGTACGATTCGCGAAGTTTCGCTGCGCGGATGCACGCCGGCAGCAGCGGCCTCGGCTGTCGCGGCGTGTGCAGCAGACCAGAAATTGCCCGGCCGAGCAGGAGGAACGCAGAGGTGGCGAGTAAGCGGGAACGCCAGCGCAAGCTGGCCAGGGAGCGCTACGAGCGCCGCCTTAACCGGCGGGCCGAGCGGGACAGGCGCGCGCGGCAGTGGACGATCAGCGTACTGGCCGCGGTGGTGGTGCTGGCCATCGCGGTCGGCGGCTACTTCATCTTCCGGCCCAGCGGGGGCAGCGCGGCCGCGCCGAAGAGCGCCACTCCCAGTGCCACCGCGTCAGCGAGCGCCAGCGCGTCGGCGAGCTCGTCCGCTGCGGCGACCACCGCCGAGCCTGCGCACCACTGCGCCTACGCTCCCAGCGGCACCGCCGCGCGCAAGGTCAGCGTGCCGCCGGCCACACCCGATTACACGGCCACCTATCAGGCGACTATTCACACCAACCTCGGCAATATCGTCATCAACCTGCTGAACAGCAAGGCCACCTGCACGGTGAACTCGTTCGTGTCGCTGGCGGCGCAGAGCTACTTCAGCGGCACCCACTGCCACCGGCTGACGACCAGCGGGATTTTCGTGCTGCAATGCGGTGACCCGACCGGGACAGGTCAAGGCGGACCTGGCTACAAGTTCGACGACGAGAACCTGGCCGGCGCCTCGTATACGGCGGGCACGGTGGCGATGGCCAACTCCGGCCCTAATTCCAACGGGAGCCAGTTCTTCCTGGTCTACAAGAACTCCACCAGCCTGCCGGCCAGTTACACGCCGTTCGGCACTATCGTCAGCGGCCTCAATATCCTCCAGAATGTGGCTAAGGCGGGCAGCGACAACTCCAACGGACCGGGTGACGGCCACCCGAAGGAGAAAGTCGAGATCAACAGCGTGACCATCAAGAAGACCTGACCGGTTATGCCCGGGCAGGTGCTGAGCAGGAGGTACGCGGTGAGTACCGCAAGCGATCCGTGGGGCCGGGTAGCCGAGGACGGCACGGTCTACGTGCGTACCGCCGAGGGAGAGCGCGTCGTCGGCTCCTGGCAGGCTGGCAGCCCGGATGAGGCGATGGCGTTCTTCAAGCGCAAGTTCGACGCGCTGGAGACGGAGGTCAGCCTGCTGGAGCAGCGGATGGCCACCACCGACCTGTCTCCCGCACAGGCCCGGGCGACCATCACCCGGCTGCTGGCCACGGTGCCAGACGCGAACGCGGTAGGTGACCTGGATGGCCTGCGGACCCGGCTGGAAGCACTGACCGGGGTGGTCGAGCATCGCCGGGAGGAGCATAAGGCCGCCCGCGAGCAGGCCCGCAGCGAGGCGCTGGCGGTCAAGGAGCGCATCGTGGCCGAGGCCGAGCAGATCGCCAGCGATGCCACGCACTGGAAGGCCAGCGGCGAGCGGCTGCGCGAGCTGCTGGATGAGTGGAAGGCGGCGCCGCGCGGCGACCGGGCCGCGGAGACCGCGCTCTGGAAGCGGCTCTCCGCGGCCCGTAACACCTTCACCAAGCGGCGGCGGGCTTACTTCGCCGGCCTGGAAGAAGAGCGAGAGGCCGCCAGGACCGCTAAGGAGCAGCTGGTCAGCCGGGCCGAGGAGCTGTCGTCCTCGACCGAATGGGGCCCGACCGCAGCCGCCTACCGCGAGCTGATGCAGTCGTGGAAGCAAGCAGGCCGGGCCGACCGGACCGCCGAGGATGAGCTGTGGTCGCGGTTCAAGGCCGCGCAGGACACGTTCTTCCAGGCCCGCTCCGCGGCGCTCGCCGCCAAGGACGCGCACCTTCGCGACCACGCAGTCGCGAAGGAGCAGCTGCTCAGCGAGGCGGAGAAGCTGCTGCCGATCCGCGACTTCCGCGCCGCCCGCAGCACGCTGCGCGGCATCCAGGAACGGTGGGAGCGCATCGGAGCCGTGCCCAGGGACGCGCACGAGCGGCTGGAAGGCGGCCTGCGGCGGGTCGAGGAGGCGCTGCGCAAGGCGGAGGACGCGCAATGGCGCCGGTCCAACCCCGAAGCGCTGTCGCGGGCCAAGGGCACCATCGAGCAGATCAAGTCGGCGATCAGCCAGCTGGAGGCACAGCTGGAGAAGGCCGCCGCGAGCGGGGACGAGGCCGCGCAGCAGCGCGCCAGGGAGGCCATCGCCGCGCGCCAGTCCTGGCTCGCCGAGGCCGAGCGCACGCTGGCCGAGCTCACCAGCTGAGCGCTAGCTGGTGACCCGGTAGACGTCGTAGACGCCGTCGATGGCCCGGACGGCGCGCAGCACGTGACCGAGGTGCTTGGGGTCGCCCATCTCGAAGGTGAACCGGCTGAACGCGACCCGGTCCCTGGTCGTCGTCACCGTCGCCGACAGGATGTTCACGTGCTGATCGGAGAGGGTCCGCGTGACGTCGGACAGCAGCCCGGTCCGGTCCAGCGCCTCGACCTGGATGGCCACCAGGAACTGCGAGCCCTCCCGCGGTGACCACCGGACGTGCACCAGCCGCTCGGGCTCCGATTCGAGCAGGTGCACCAGGTTGGCGCAGTCAGCCCGGTGCACCGAGACCCCGTTGCCCCGGGTCACGAAGCCGGTGATCTGATCCCCCGGCACCGGCGTGCAGCACTTGGACAGCCGGGCCCAGACGTCGGCGGCGCCCTCCACCACGACGCCCGAGTCGCCGACTGGCTGCGGCCTGGGTGCGCGGGTGGGCAGCGCCGTCTCGGCCAGGTCCTCCTGGGCGCCCGCGAAACCGCCTGCCGACCTGATCAGCTTGCCGACCACGGACTGGGCGCTGACGTGGCCCTCGCCGACCGCCGCGTACAGGGCGGAAAGGTCGCCGTACCGCAGGTCCTGCGCGATCGCGTTCAGCGCGTCGGCCGTGGCCAGCCGCTGCAGCGGCAGTCCCTGCTTGCGCATGGCCCGCGCGATGGCGGTCTTGCCCGCCTCGGCCGCGGCCTCGCGGCGCTCCTTGGAGAACCAGTGCCGGATCTTGTTCCGGGCCCGGGCGCTCTTGACGAAGCTGAGCCAATCCCGGCTCGGCGCGGCGTCCGGGGCCTTAGAGGTGAAGATCTCGACCGTGTCGCCGTTGCTCAGGGCGCTTTCCAGCGGGACCAGGCGGCCGTTGACGCGGGCGCCGATGGTCCGGTGACCGACCTCGGTGTGGATCGCGTAGGCGAAGTCCACCGGCGTCGCGCCCTGCGGCAGCGCGATGACCTCACCGCGCGGGGTGAACACGTAGACCTCGGCGCTGCCCAGATCGAACCGGAGCGAGTCCAGGAACTCGCTCGGATCAGCGGTCTCCCGCTGCCAGTCGACCAGCTGCCGCAGCCAGGCCAGGTCGGCCACGCTGCCGCTGGTCATCTCCTCCTTGTACTTCCAGTGCGCCGCGACCCCGTACTCGGCCCGCCGGTGCATGCCCCAGGTCCGGATCTGCAGCTCCACCGGCTTCCCGTCCGGGCCGATCACCGTCGTGTGCAGCGACTGGTACATGTTGAACTTCGGCATCGCGATGTAGTCCTTGAACCGGCCGGGCACCGGATTCCAGCGCGCGTGCACCGTGCCGAGAGCCGCGTAGCAGTCGCGGACCGAGTCCACCAGCACGCGGATGCCCACCAGGTCATAGATGTCGTCGAAGCCGACATTCCTGGCGATCATCTTCTGGTACACCGAGTAGTAATGCTTCGGCCGCCCGGTCACCTGCGCCTTGATCTTGGCGTCGCGCAGGTCATTGGACACATCCTCGATCACGTCCTGCAGGAACATCTCGCGCCGCGGCGCGCGCTCGGAGACCAGCCGGGCGATCTCGTCGTACCGCTTCGGGTACAAAGTGGCGAACGCGAGGTCCTCGAGCTCCCACTTGACCGTGTTCATGCCGAGCCGGTGCGCCAGCGGGGCAAAGATCTCCAGCACCTCGCGTGACTTCTGCTCCTGCTTGGCCCTGGGCAGGTAGCGCAGCGTCCGCATGTTGTGCAGTCGGTCCGCCAGCTTGATCACGAGCACCCGGATGTCGCGCGACATGGCCACGACCATCTTGCGCACCGTCTCGGCCTGGGCCGCGTCGCCGTACTTGACCTTGTCCAGCTTGGTCACGCCGTCGACCAGGGCTGCGATGTCCTCGCCGAAATCGGCGCGCAGCTCGGTCAGCGTGTAGGGGGTGTCCTCGATCGTGTCATGCAGCAGGGCCGCGCACAGGGTCTCGTGGTTCATGCCGAGCTCGGCCAGGATCGTCGCGACAGCCAGCGGATGGGTGATGTACGGGTCACCGCTCTTGCGGGACTGCCCCGCGTGCTGCCTCGCCGCTACGTCGTAAGCGCGCTCGATCAGCCGGATGTCCGCCTTCGGGTGCGTGCTGCGCACGCTCTTCAGCAGCGGCTCCAGCACGGGGTTCACGCCGCCGCCGCGGGCGGCGCCGAGCCGGGCCAGCCTGCGGCGGACCCCGGCTGCGGAGGACGCGTCAGCGATGGCCTGGCGGCCCGCGTCGGCGAGAGCCTGGCGGCCGGCCGCGGCAGCCCGGGCCGGCGCGTCGCGGCGTGAGCCTCGCCCGGTACCGGACCGCCCTGATCCGCCCGCGCCGGAGCGGCGGCGGCCGGCTCCGGTACCGGACGCCGGCCTGCCACCGGGCGCCGGGGCCTCATCACCGGCTTGCTCACTCTCGCGTTCGGCTGCCTCGGTGCCGGCTGCCTCGGTGCCGGCCGCCTCAGTGCCGGCCGCCTCGGTGCCGGCCGCTTCGGTGCCGGCCGCCCCGGTGCCGGCCGCCCCGGTGTCAGTCGCCTCGGTGCCGACCGCCTCGGTACCGGCCGCCTCGGATTCGGCAGGACCGCCACGCGTGTCGGCAGTTTCGGCCGGGCCCGTCTCGGCCGGGCCCGTCTCGGCCGGACCTGCCTGCGTGCCGTCCGCGCTGGCCTGCCCCGGCTCGCCCGACCCGGCCGGTGGCGGGCCTGAGCCCGCCGATCCGGGCTCGGCTGCCAGGTCAGAGCCATCCTGCTGCCCCTGCTGCGTGCTCGGAGAGGTCGTGCGGCGCGCTCGGCGCGCGTCAGCAGCCGGGGTCACCCCGTCTGCCGCGGGCCGCTCGTGCTCAGTCAGTTCCTGTCGGCCCGCAGCCTGGGTGACCTCGGGATCGGCCACCTTGGCCATCACCGAGTCACCGGCCACATGCGCTCCTCGAATCCGTCAAGCAACCAGTCTATCGGGGACGATTCGCCAAAGTGCCCGACCGCAGACGGTCGGGCATGCCGCGGGCAGTCAGACCCGCGCCGTCATACCGAGAGCAGGGAACGGACCCGTAGGTCGGGGAGCCTGGTCCGGCCCGCCAGGAACCCGAGCTCCAGCAGCACGATGATCGCCTCGACCTCCGCCCCGCAGCGCCGGACCAGCTCCGCGGTCGCGGCCGCGGTACCGCCGGTGGCCAGCACATCGTCCACGATGAGTACCCGGTCGCCCGGCTCGAAGGCGTCCGCATGGACCTCGATGGTCGCCGTCCCGTACTCCAGCTCGTAGCTCTGCGCATGCGTCACGGCGGGCAGCTTCCCGTGCTTGCGCACCGGCACGAAGCCAGCGCCCAGCTTGCAGGCGACCGGAGCCGCCAGGATGAATCCCCTGGCCTCGATCCCGGCGACCTTGTCCACCGGCCCGTGCCCGCTGGCCAGGGCCGCCACCACCGCGGTGAAGGACGGGCCGTCGGCCAGCAGCGGAGTGATGTCCTTGAACACGATGCCCGGCTGCGGGAAGTCGGGTATGTCGCGGATCATCGCCTCGATCATCAAGACGATGCCCGGATCAGTCCCGGCCCCTGCCCGGTCCCCAGCCGCATCCGGCTGCTCCGGGGTTACGCCTGCGCCACCCGTGAACCCCGACACTGGCCAGCTACCGCCGCTTCTTCTTGCCTCCGGGGCGCCGCTTGGCCGCGCTGGTGCGGCGCGGCTGCTGCCGCGGCCCCGGCCGGGCGCTCGCACCGCGCGGCACCGATCCGCCGGCCGCGGCCCGTGCCGCTGGCACCGGCTCGTCGCCCGTCAGGGTCGGATCCGGGGTGCCCTCGTCCTCATCGACCGCGGCGGGCCCGGCGGCCGCCGATGCCCCGTTGCCAGCCGCGGTGCCCGCAGCCGCGGTGCCCGGCACTGCGGCCCTGGTCTTGCGCTGCGCCGCACGCCCACCGGACGCGCGCACCGCTACCTGCCTGGCCAGCTGCTTGTACTGCGGCTGGCGCTCCTTGAGGTCGGCGAGCACCGGCGTCGCGATGCAGATGGAGGAGTAGGTGCCGGACAGCATGCCGATGAACAGCACCAGGGCCAGGTCCTTCAGCTCGCCGTTGCCGAGCAGGGTGACGCTGACCACGAGGATCGCGGTCACCGGCAGCAGGGCGATCAGCGAGGTGTTGATCGACCGCACCAGGGTCTGGTTCAGCGCCAGGTTAGCTGCCTGGCTGTAGGTGGTCCGGCGGGTGCCGAGAATGCCGGCCGTATTCTCCCTGACCTTGTCGAAGACCACCACCGTGTCGTACAGCGAGTAGCCGAGGATGGTCAGCAGGCCGATGACGGTCGCCGGGCTGACCTGGAAGCCGGTCAGCGCGTAGACGCCGATGGTGATGACGATGTCATGCACCAGCGCGACCAGCGCCGCGCTCGCCATCCGCCACTCGAAGGCGATCGACAGGTAGATCACGATGACGATCAGGAACGCGATCAGGCCCTTGAGCGCCTTCTGCGATATCTGGCTGCCCCAGCTCGGGCCGATGAAGGTGACGCTGATGGCGTTCGGGCTGAGATGGTACTTCGCGGCCAGGGCGTCGGCCACGTGCTGCGCCGTCGTCTGCGGGATACGGTTGGTCTGCACTTCCCACAGCGGCGCCTTGCCGGGCGGCTTGACGGACTGGATGCTCGCGTCGGCGCCGCCGCCGGCGGCTACCACGGTGGACAGGATCTGGCTGGTCGATGCGCCCGGCGCGGAGAACTCGAATTCCGAGCCGCCCTTGAAGTCCACGCTGTAGTCGAGCCCGCGCACCAGCAGCGCCACGACGCTCACCAGCAGGATCACGCCGGAGATCATGTACCAGAGCTTCTGGCGGCCGACGAAGTCGAAGGAGACCTCACCGCGGTACAGGCGACCGGCGATGTTGCCGAGCCAGTGCATCAGGCCTCCTTCGGGGTGCCCGGCGTCGTGCTCGCCGGGCGCCGGGCGCCGCGCCACGGCGAGCGGGCGCCGAGCCGGGCCGCGTCAAGGCCGGAGAGCCGGTGGCCCTGGCCGTAGAACTTGGTCCGCGCCAGCAGCGTAACCATCGGCTTGGTGAACAGGAAGACCACGACGATGTCGATGACGGTCGTCAGGCCGAGCGTGAACGCGAAGCCCTGCACCTGTCCGATGGCGAAGTAGTACAGCAGGGCCGCGGCCAGGAACGACACCGTGTCGGAGACCAGGATCGTGCGCCTGGCCCGCACCCAGCCGCGCTCGACCGCGGCGCGCAGCGACCTGCCCTCCCTGACCTCGTCTCGCAGCCGCTCGAAGAACACCACGAACGAGTCGGCCGTGATCCCGATGGCGACGATGAGGCCAGCCACGCCGGCCAGCGTCAGGGTGAAGTTCTCGTACTTGGACAGCAGCACGACCGCCAGGTAGGTCAGCGCCGCCGCGATGGCCAGGCTGAGCACCGACACGACGGCGAGGCCGCGGTAGTAGAGGAACGAGTAGATGACGACCAGCAGCAAGCCGAGTGCACCCGCGATAATGCCGGCACTCAGCTGGGCGGAGCCCAGGGCCGGCGAGACCGAGGAGGACTGCTGGATCTTGAAGCTCAGCGGCAGCGCGCCGTACTTCAGCACGTTGGCCAGGTAGTTGGCGCTGGCCTCGGTGAAGTTGCCGCTGATCTGGCTTTGGCCGCCGGTGATCGGCTGCTGGACGTACGGTGCCTCGATGACCTTGCCGTCCAGCACGATCGCGAAGTCATCCAGCACCGATGTCGGGGTGCCCGAGTTGGAGTACGTGTCGTACATGCTGGACGTGAGGGTGGCGAAGGCTGCCGAGCCCTGACCGTTGAGGTTGAAGGTCACGACCCACTCGTTGTTGCTGGAGTCCAGCACGGCGGCAGGAGACTTCAGCTCTCCGCCGGTCACCTTGGCCTTGTCCAGGACGTACTTGATGCCCGAGAACGAGCCGGTCCCGCAGGAGACGATCTGGGAGTTGACGTCGTCCCAGGCGGCGGAGTTATCGCCGTATATCTGGCTCTGCCAGTTCTTATCCGCGCAGTTGAGCTTGTTGAACAGCTTGAGGACCGACGGCTCGACCTTGCTGGCGTCACCGGCGGTCGTGCTGGTCACCGGCGAGCTGGCCGATGGCGCCGGGCTCGCCGGCGCGCTCGCCGCGGCCGAGCTGCTCGCCGCGGGCTTGGCCGAGGCGCCGACGGCGGGAAGCCGTCGGGCCGCGGCGGCCTGGCCGCTTCCGCTGGAGCCGGAACTGGTCTTGGCGCTCGGCGAGGCCTTGGCGGACGCCGACGGGCTGGCAGACGCCTTGGCGGTGCTGCTGGCCGAGGGAGAGGCACTGGGCGACGCCGTCGAGGACGGCGTCAGGTCCTGCTGCGGCACGCACTGGGTACCTTCGCCGGAGCAGAGCAGCACCTGCCGGAGGCGGAGCAGCGCCGTGGTCCCGACCAGGTTGTCAACCTGCTGCGAGCCCTTGCCGGGCACGGACACGTTGATGATGTCCTTGCCCTGCTGGACCACCGAGGAGCCGGAGAAGCCGGCCCCGTCCACCCGCTGGTTCATGATCGAGATGGCCTCGTTCATGTCGGCCTGGGACGGCGTTGCCCCCTTCTTCGGGGGGACGGCCTGCAGCGTCACCGTGGTGCCGCTGGACAGGTCCAGGCCGAGCCCGACCTTGAAGCTCTTGTGCCAGTCCCCCGGCGAGGTCAGGTTCGTGCCGATGGCCACCGCCACCAGCACGATGAGCAGGGCCGCCAGGACAGCCAGGTACCGCCCCGGGCGGGAGGTTTGGGTGGGTGGAGCCACGTTCGCCCGTCCTTAGCTCTCAGCGAGCGTCGCCGTCAGATGGTCAGGTCACCGCGGTTATCGGCCGAGGTCTCCTCGTGGTGATCCGGCTCCGGCATCGTGGTGGTGCCGGTGGGCTCGCCGTCGGGGATCACTTCCATGACCCCGCGGCGCAGCATGCGGATGTTCACGCCCGGAGCGACCTCGAGGACGATGTCCCGGTCGTCGCCGGAGACGACGGTGCCGTAGATGCCGGCCGTCGTGCGGACCTGTTGACCAGGCACGACCGCACTCTGAGTCTGCTGCGCCCGGCGCGCCCTGGTGCGCTGCGGCCGGATAATGGCGACGTAGAAGACGCCGAACAGGACGATGATGATGAGCAGCGGCAAGTAGCTGGAGCTCTTGGTGGTCGTCGTCGTGGCGGCGAGAATCATGCTCCCCATCACGGGGCTTCCTTCCGGTTGATTGCCGCGGCGGCCGTAGGCACCGGCCGAGCGCCTCACCGGGCGAACCCGGCATCAGCGGCCCGCAGCTGTCATTGGACCAACTGCCGAAGTGTAGCGGCGCATGAGCGACGCACCAACAGGCTACGGCTTCTGGCGAGCGATCGTGACCAGCCTGCGACCAGCCGTGACATTCCGGGCCCGCAACCTGCCTGCTGCTCGCCCTGGGCCAGTGATCCCTCAGCCAAACAGGGTAGCCGCGCCGTCCGCGCCGCCGGCCGGGGTTCGCGGGAGCGGCACGCCCAGATGCGCCCAGGCCGCCGGGGTGGCAACCCGGCCGCGCGGGGTGCGCGCGATCAGGCCGGCCCGGACCAGGAACGGCTCGGCCACCACCTCCACGGTCTCCGGCTCCTCGCCGATGGCCACCGCGAGCGTGGACAGCCCTGCCGGGCCGCCGCCGAACCGGTGCACCAGCGCCGACAGCACGGCCCGGTCGAGCCGGTCCAGGCCGCTCTCGTCCACCTCGTAAAGCTCCAGCGCCGCCCTGGCAACCGGGCGGGTCACCACGCCGTCACCGCGGACCTCCGCGTAGTCGCGGAGGCGGCGCAGCAGCCGGTTGGCGATCCGCGGCGTGCCGCGGGAGCGGCTCGCGATCTCGTCAGCGCCATCGCCGGGCAACCTGACCCCGAGCAGGCTCGCTGACCTGCGCACGATGACACCCAGCTCGTCTGGCTCGTAGAAGTCCAGATGCGCGGTGAAGCCGAATCTGTCCCGCAGCGGCGCTGGCAGCAGCCCGGCCCTGGTGGTGGCGCCGACCAGCGTAAACGGCGCGATATCCAGCGGGATGGCGGTCGCGCCCGGGCCCTTGCCGATGATCACGTCAACCCGGAAGTCCTCCATGGCCAGGTACAGCATCTCCTCGGCCGGCCGGGCGACCCGGTGGATCTCGTCAATGAAGATCACCTCGCCCTCGCTGAGCGTGGAGAGGATCGCGGCCAGGTCGCCCGCTCGCTCGATCGCCGGGCCGCTGGTGACCCGCAGCGGAGCGCCGAGCTCCGCGGCGATGATCATGGCAATGGTGGTCTTGCCCAGGCCGGGCGGACCGGACAGCAGCACGTGATCGGGGGTACCGCCGCGGCGGACCGCGCTCTCCAGCACCACGGACAGCTGCTCGCGGACACGGCCCTGGCCGATGAACTCGCTCAGCCGTTTCGGCCGCAGCGCGCTCTCCACCGCCTGGTCATCGGCGTCGGCCAGGGCCGACACCAGCCGGTCAGGGACACCCGCCTGGTCAGTGCCGCCGCGCACGGGCAGCGGCCCGGGCCGGTCCGGCTGACCGGGCCGGTCAGGGCCGCCGGGGCTGCGGCTCATGTCCGGCCCAGCACCCGCAGCGCCGCCCGCAGCGCCACAGACACGTCCACCGGGGGCTCCCCGTCCGAGCCGTTCAGCAGCTCAGGCTCGACCGCCGCAATCGCCTGGTCAGCGTCCCTGGCCTGCCAGCCCAGGCTGACCAGCCCGGTGCGTACCTGCTCGCGCCAGGGCGGCGGCCCTGGCTGCTGCCCGGGGGTGCCGGTCGTCAGGCCATCGCCCGGCGAGCCCAGCCGGCCCGCGAGCTCCAGCACGATCCGCTGAGCGCCCTTCCTGCCGATGCCCGGCACGGTCATCAGCGCGGACAGGTCCTCGGCCGCGATGGCCCGGCGGAGCGCATCCGGGGTGAACACGGCCAGCATGGCCAGCGCCAGCCGCGGGCCGACCCCGCTCGCGGTCTGCAGCAGCTCGAAAGTCGTGCGCTCGTCCTCGGTGCCGAACCCGTACAGGGTCAGTGCGTCCTCCCGGACGACCAGGCAGGTGGCGACCCGGGCGCGCTCCCCTGGCCGCAGCCTGGCCAGGGTGCCCGGCGTGCACTGGACCAGCAGCCCGACGCCGCCGACCTCGATCACCGCACCGTCCGGCGCCACCGAGCCGACTACGCCGTCCAGGTGCGCGATCATGCCGTCCGCCAGGAGGTGCGCCGGGTGGCGGGGGCCGCCGCCAGGCGATCCTGCATCCCGCCGCGCCACAGGTGGCAGATCGCGAGCGCCAGCGCGTCGGCGGCGTCGGCCGGGCGCGGCGGATCCGTCAGCGCGAGCAGCCGGCTGACCATGTGCGTCACCTGTTCCTTTCCGGCGCGGCCATTGCCGGTGACCGCCGCCTTGACCTCGCTCGGAGTATGCATCGCCACCGGCAGCCCGCGGCGGGCGGCGCACACGATGGCCACCGCGCCGGCCTGCGCCGTGCCCATCACGGTGCGCACGTTGTGCTGGCTGAACACCCGCTCCACGGCGACGGCATCGGGCTGGTGGGCGATCAGCCAGCGCTCGATCTCCTGTTCCAGGGTCAGCAGCCGGAGGGCGATGTCGGTGCCGGCCTCGGTACCGATCACGCCGGCCGCGATCAGGCTCAGCCTGCGGCCGGGGGTTCCCTCGATGACGCCAAGCCCGCACCGGGTGAGGCCAGGGTCGACGCCGAGCACCCGCATGAGCCACCATCCCGGTTCCGCGTCGCTGGCGAACATGTGTTCGGCTGAGACATTACCGGCTCGCGGGCCTGGCGGCCGGCCACCCGGGCGGCGTGTCGCGGCTGGGCCCCGACCGGGTGACCCGGCCGGGAACCGCGTCGATGCGCAGGCGCTGCTGCTGTAGCAGCGGCAGCCACGCTTCCACGCGGCAGCCGGACTGCCGACCGGGCGCGGCGCGCGGCGGGCGGCGGACGGCCGGACGGCAGGCCGGACGCGACGGGCCGCCCGGCAGAGCGCGGCAGGGCGGCGGACGGCAGGGCGGCGGACGGCAGGGCGGCGGACGGCAAGAAGACGGGCGCCGGACGGCAGGCCGGACGCGGCAGGCCGGACGCGGCAGGCCGCCCGGCAGAGCGCGGCAGGGCGGCGGACGGCAGGGCGACCGGCGGGAAGAAGACCGGCGGGAAGAAGACGGGCGGCAGGGCGGCGAGATCAGCAGACGAGATCAGAAGTAGTCGTACATGAACGCGGTGCCGGTGAACGCCTCGTCCACCGCCGCGTCGGCGGCCAGGTCACCGTCGGCCGCCAGCCCGGCGCCGCGCAATGTGGCCAGCGGTGTCCCCGCGTAGAGCGCGGCGAGGCCGCGCGAGCCCAGCCGCAGCGGCGGCGCGGCACTGGCCGGCAGGCTGCTGCGGCTCAGCTCCCCCTTGCCGCCGCTGACCTGCAGCAGCCACTGGCCGGAGTTGGACGGGCGCTCGCCGTCGTGCAGGGCCAGCGGGACGGCCAGCTCGGTGCCATCGGGGAAGCCGCGGCCCGCGATCGCGACCGGGGCGTCCACCAGCCGGAGCATCCACATCTCCCGCCGGGCCAGCCGGACGTCCGGCTCGCGGACCAGCCAGCTGACCGGATCGGCCGGTGCCGCGATCGCCCGCACGCTGCGCGCGATGGTCCCGTGCGAGGCGACGATGGCCCACAGCATGCGCGTCGTGGCCGCCGAGCCGGCCTGCAGGCCGTACACCAGGACCTCCTCATCCGACCGGTTCCACTGATAGGCGAGCAGGCCGTCCGCCGCCAGGTAGCAGTAGATGTCCTCGTCGTCCAGGCTGTGCGCGAACGACTCGGTGTCGAAGGTGACCGGCCCGCAGTCGCGGCCGCGGGCATGCAGCTCGCCGATCAGGGTGATCATCCTGGCCGCGTCGGCCGGGCCGCCGCGGCGGATGACCGGTGCGGCCCGGCTGGCGGCCCCGCTGGCGGCCCCGCTGCCGTCGCCAGCCCCGGCGCGGACGCCAGGACCATCCGGCAGGGCCTGCCGGTCCGGCGGCTGAAGCGAGCGCAGCGACCGGGCCGGCACCTCGACCTGGTACTGCCCGCCGGCCAGCTCCCAGCCCACCGACCGGTACAGGCCGGTCGTCGCCGGATACAGCGCGGACAGCGGGTAGCCGCGCTCCGCGATCTGGGCGAGCAGCTCGGTCATCAGCCCGCGGCCCACGCCGCGGCCGCGCTCCTCCGGGGCGACCTTCACCCCGGCGACGCCGGCCATCGGCAGCGACCGGCCGTGCCACCACTGCCGCATGTCGAAGTACCGGGCCGAGCCAACCTGCCGGCTGCCGTCGAAGGCGCCCAGGTACCGGCCCGAGACCACGCTGGCCCGGGCGCTCGCCAGCCGCCGCTCCCGTTCCGCCTCGCCGAACGGGCCGAAGGCCCGCCGGGCGAGGTCGAGGTCGGGCTCGAGATCGTCGTCCGCTGTCAGCAGGCGGAATTCGACGCTCACCCAAGCTTCTCCATGACCTCGTCGGAGACGGCGTAGTTCGCGTAGACATCCTGCACGTCGTCGGAGTCCTCGATGGCCTCGATGAGCCGGAACACCCTCCTGGCGTGCTCCTCATCGAGCGGCACCTCGACCGAGGGCAGGAAGGCGGCCTCCGCCGACTCGTACTCGATCCCCGCGTCCTGCAGCGCCGAGCGCACAGTCACCAGATCGGTGGCCTCGCTGACCACCTCGAAGGACTCGCCGAGGTCGTCGACCTCCTCGGCCCCGGCTTCCAGGACCGCCGCCAGCACGTCGTCCTCGGTCACCCCGGACGCCTTGGGGACGATCACGACGCCCTTCCGGTTGAACAGGTAGGACACCGAGCCGGGATCAGCCATCGAGCCCCCGTTGCGGGTAAGCGCCGTGCGCACCTCGGCGGCGGCCCTGTTCCGGTTGTCGGTCAGGCACTCGACCAGCACGGCCACCCCGCCGGGGGCATAGCCCTCGTAGGTAACCGCCTCGTAAGCCGCGCCGCCAGCCTCCAGGCCCGCGCCGCGGCGCACGGCCCGGTCGATGTTGTCGTTCGGAACCGAGCTGCGCTTGGCCTTCTGCACGGCGTCATACAGCGTCGGGTTGCCCGCGGGATCCGGGCCGCCGCTGCGGGCGGCCACCTCGACGTTCTTGATCAGCTTGGCGAACAGCTTGCCCCGCCTGGCATCGACCACGGCCTTCTTGTGCTTCGTGGTTGCCCACTTGGAGTGGCCGCTCATGAATCTTTCCTCACCATGTCAACGAAGAGCTCGTGGATCCGCCGGTCGCGCGTGAGCTCGGGATGAAAGGACGTCGCGAGCGCCGGACCCTGGCGAACCGCGACGATCCTACCGGTGCCGGGCTCGCTCGCGAGCACCTCGACCGCGCTGCCGGCCTGCTCGACCCAGGGCGCGCGGATGAACACCGCGCGGTACGGCGGGCCGGCCAGCCCGCTGACCGCCAGGTCGCTTTCGAATGAGTCGACCTGGCGGCCGAACGCGTTGCGCCGCACGGTCATGTCGATGGCGCCCAGGGTCTGCTGCCCCGAGGCCGGGTCCACCAGCCGGGTAGCCAGCAGGATCAGCCCGGCGCAGGACCCGAACGCGGGCATGCCGCCGCCGATCCGCTTGCGCAGCGGCTCGGCCAGCCCGAAGATCTCGGCGAGCTTCCAGATCGTGGTGGATTCCCCGCCGGGGATGATCAGGCCGTCGACCGCGTCGAGTTCCTCTGGCCGGCGAACCGGGACCGGCGTCGCACCGACGTCCCGCAGCGCGCGGAGATGCTCGGCCACGTCACCCTGGAGTGCCAGCACCCCCACGGCCGGGGAGTGGCCGGCCATCACCAGCCGCGGCCGGCGTAACGCTGGTCCGGCGGCAGCGTGTCCAGGTTGATGCCCGCCATCGGCTCGCCCAGCCCGCGGGAGACCTTGGCGATCACGTCCGGGTCGTCGTGGAAGGTGGTGGCCTTGACGATGGCCGCCGCCCGCGCCGCCGGGTTAGCCGACTTGAAGATGCCCGAGCCCACGAACACGCCGTCGGCGCCCAGCTGCATCATCATCGCCGCGTCCGCGGGAGTCGCGATGCCGCCTGCGGTGAACAGCACGACGGGCAGCTTCCCCGCCGCCGCCACCTCCGCCACCAGCTCGTAGGGAGCCTGCAGGTCCTTCGCCGCGGCGTAGAGCTCGTCGGCCGGCAGCGACGCCAGCCGCGCGATCTCGGACCTGATCCCGCGCATGTGCCGGGTCGCCTCGACCACGTTCCCGGTGCCGGCCTCGCCCTTGGACCTGATCATCGCCGCGCCCTCCGCCAGCCGCCGCAGCGCCTCGCCCAGGTTCGTGGCGCCGCACACGAACGGGACGGTGAATTCCCACTTGTTCACGTGGTGCGCCTCATCGGCGGGCGTGAGCACCTCGGACTCGTCGATGTAGTCAACGCCGATGGCCTGCAGCACCTGGGCCTCGGCGAAATGACCGATCCGGCACTTGGCCATCACCGGGATGGAGACGGCGGAGATGATGCCATCGATCATGTCCGGGTCACTCATCCGGGCCACGCCGCCCTGCGCCCTGATGTCAGCGGGCACGCGCTCCAGGGCCATGACGGCGACGGCGCCGGCGTCCTCGGCGATCTTCGCCTGCTCGGCCGTGACCACGTCCATGATCACTCCGCCCTTGAGCATGTCAGCCATGCCCTTCTTGACCCGGACGGTGCCTTTCTCGCTCGCGAGGCTGGCCGGGGCATCCGTGCCGGTGAAGCCGATCGTGCTCTCGGACGGTTCGTGGACTGACACGGGAATTCCTTACTGATCGCTGCGAATGACTGCTTCCATGGTAGTAACCCGGGTCAGCTGGTCAGGTGCGGCATGTCCGCGCCCCGGCCGTCCTCGCCGGCCGGGGCGAGCGAGTCGTCAATCTCGAAGAACTCGGGCATCGCGGCCCCGCCGGCCAGCCGCAGCGCCCTGGCCAGCCACTTGCGGCGGGCGATCCGGGTGGCAGCCACGGCGTCGTTGTAGAACTTCCTGGCCAGGAAGACCTGGTGGGCGGCGCCCTCCAGCTCGGCGAGCAGTTCCTCGGCCCCCTCGGCGCCCGACAGCGAGGCGCGGAAGTCGGACTGACTGAATACCGCGCGCAGCGCCCTGGTCAGGTCGCTTTCCGGCATCTCCTGGCCCGACCGCGCCGACCTGGCGTCATGCGCGGCCCCGGCGAGCACGAGGCTCGCGGCCGGGTCGAGCAGCCCGCTGGAGGCCAGCTCCAGCGCCACTGAGCTGCGCCGGATCAACGCCGCGTCCAGGGCGAACCTGGCCGCCTCCAGCCGCGCGTGCAGCCGGTCCAGCCGTCCCGCCCGCCAGGACACGTACACGCCGATCATCGCCAGGACGACGATCACGATGACGCTGGTGATGGCGGTCACAGCGCGACAGCCATGCGGCCGGCGGCCGGGGCCACCGCCTCGTAGACCCGCAGCACGTCACGGGCCACGACCTTCCAGTCGTAGTCCCGGACGGCCACCGATGCGGCCGCCGCGAGCGTCGCCCGCCGGGCCGGGTCATCCAGCAGCCGGCCGGCCGCGGCCGCCAGGCTCGCCGCGCTGCCGGTCTCGAACAGCTCCCCGGCCCGGCCGCCGCGCAGCACCCGCCGGAACGCGTCCAGGTCACTGGCCGCGATCGGCGCGCCGGCCGCCATCGCCTCAGCCAGCACGATCCCGAAGCTCTCGCCGCCGGTGTTCGGCGCGCAGAACACGTCGACGGAGTGCAGCATCCGTACCTTGTCCTCGTCGCTGACCTGGCCGAGCAGCACGACTCGGCCGCGCAGGCCGGCGGGCACCTGCTCCAGCGCCTCGTCGGCATCGCCGGGCCCGGCCACGAGCAGGCGCAGGCCCGGACGCTGCGGCGCCATCAGCGCGAAGGCCTGCAGCAGGATGGCCAGTCCCTTGCGCGGCTCGTCGATCCGGCCCAGGAAGCCCAGCGTCCCGCCGGCCCCGGGCCAGCCGGGCAGCGGATCAGCCTTCTCGAAACGGCGCACCGAGACCCCGTTTGGAATGAGGACAGCGTCGCCGCCCAGATGCTCGACCAGCGTCGTCCGCGCTGCCTCCGACACCGCGATCCGGCCGCTGATCTTCTCCAGCGCCGACTGCAGGATCGGCTGGGCCACGTGCAGCATGCGGGACCGGGGGATGGCGGTGTGCACGGTCGCGACGATCGGGTCGTCGGCGACCCAGCAGGCCAGCAGGCCCAGGCTGGGCGCGGTGGGCTCGTGCACGTGCAGGACGTCGAAGTTGCCGTCCTTCACCCAGCGGCGCACCCGGCTGACCGCGCCGAAGCCGAACGCCAGCCGGGCCACCGAGCCGTTATAGGGCACCGGGACGGCGCGGCCGGCCGACACCACGTAATAGGGCAGCAGTGACTCGTCCTCGGCCGGCGCTATGACCGAGACCTCGTGGCCGAGCTCGATCAGCGCCTCGGCAAGTCCCCGGACGTGCTCCTGCACGCCGCCGGGGACATCCCAGGTATAGGGGCAGACCAGGCCGATTCTCATGGGTCGCCCGCTCCGCGGCTCGCTGCCCCCTGGCCTGCCGCGCCCTGGGCGGCCGCTGCGCGTGCCTGCGCGGCGGCCAGCCGGGCCGGGTCGAGGTCAGCGGTGAACACCCGCTGCAGCATGTGCCAGTCCTGCGGGTGGGCCCGGATCCCGTCCTCGAAGAACCGCGCGACCTGCTGCGTCATCGCGGTCACCTGCTGCCTCCTGTCTCCGTCCGGCGGCACCGGGATCTCCTCGCCGATCCGCACGCCCCAGCCGGAGCCGTCGAACCACAGCGCGACCGGCATCAGGGCGGCGCCCGTCTGCAGGGCCAGGGCGGCCGCTCCCGGCGTCATCCTGGCCCGCTCGCCGAAGAACTCCACCTCGATGCCGCCGCCCGTGACGTCCCGGTCGGAGACCAGCACGACCACCCGGCCGGCCCGCAGGCGCTGCGCCAGGATGCCGAACGGCCTGGCCCCCCCGCTGGCCGGCAGCACCTCCATGCCGAGGCTCTGACGAAAAGCGACGAACCGGTCATACACCGACTCCGGCTCGATGTGCTCCATCACGGCTGTAATGGAGCCTGCCCCCTGGGCAATAATCCATGCCCCCGCCTGATCCCAGTTCCCCATGTGCGGCAACGCGAAAACAATGCCGCGCCCGGCCGCCAGGTCGGCGAAGGCTTTGTCAAACGGGCCGTAGGCGTGCATTCCCTCCACCAGCCGCTCAACTGGCATAACGGGCAGCCTGAATACTTCTAGCCAGTAGCGCGCATACGACCGCATAGATTCCCGCGAGGTGGCCCGCAGTTGCTGCTGTGTCGCATCCGGGCCGAGCACCCGCCGCAGGTTGGCCTCCAGGACCTGCACCCGCGGGCCCTGCCGGCGCCAGGCGATGTCAGCGACATAACGGAACCCGGCCTGCGCCCATGCCTCGGGAACCCGGCAGAGCAGCGACCAGCCCAGGCCGTATCCGAGCGCGGCCAGCCGGTCCTTCAGTCCTGGCATCCGTTACCTCCAGCTGCGGAACCCTTACTTCCAGCCGCGGAGCCCTCGCTTCCGGCTGCGGAGCCCTCGCTTCCGGCCGCGGAACCCGGCCCGCGCTGCTCGCCCGGCCCGGCCGCCCCCACGCCGCCCGGCCCCGGCCCTGGCGCTGCCGACGCGGCGAGTGCCGCGGCGGAACGGCGTGCCGCCAGCACTCGCTGCCCGAAGGTGATCGTGCTCACTGCCGCGAGCAACCAGAGACCTGCTGGAAGGACATACGGTACGCCAAGGCCGGACAGGCCCGCCGCAACAAGCCCGATAAGCAGCCGTTCGGTCCGTTCTGCGAAGCCGGCATCGGCCTTCAGCCCGAGACTCTCGGCTCGCGCCTTGGCGTAAGACACCAGCGCCCCGGAAACCAGGCAGTACACGGCGACCCCGGCCAGCAGGTGACTGCGGCCGCCCAGCACGAACCAGGCGGCCAGGCCGGCGAAGATCGCCGCGTCCGCCACCCGGTCCAGGGTGGAGTCGAGGAACGCCCCGAAGCTGCCGGTCGTCCCCTTGACCCTGGCCAGGGTGCCGTCGAGCATGTCGGCGAGCACGAAAACGGTGCAGACCACCACCCCGGCGAACAGGTGGCCCGTCGGGAACAGCGCGAGCGCGCCGGCCGACACGCCGACCGTCCCGATCATGGTCAGCGCGTTGGGGGTTACCGGGGTGCGCGCAAGCGCCCGGCCGGCCGGGGTGAGCAGGCGGGCGAGTGCCGGTCGCAGCTTGGTCAGCATGGCGGCTTGATCCTACTGGCGCGCGGCGCCGACGCCAGGCGGTTGCGCGGCCGGACACACCGCCGGACACACCG
>Ga0181523_10000326_pt1 | contig 52692 bp, 56 predicted proteins | sample PEATcosm2014_Bin_43_FD_119752 | JGI IMG/M metagenome (GOLD analysis project Ga0181523, IMG submission 119752) | Peatland microbial communities from MTU Mesocosm Facility, Houghton, MI, USA - PEATcosm2014_Bin05_30_metaG | ecosystem: Environmental > Terrestrial > Soil > Wetlands > Peat | place... | reverse complement strand
TGACGCAAAAGGAGCGATGGAAGTTGATTCTCAGCGCCGCGTTCCGTTACTTCCTTGGTGGCAAGGTCATTGGAAGCACTGGTCGGCTCGCCGATGCCACCGGCTAACTGCCGTTTTTAGGATGACAGATAAACGTGCGCGCGACGCCGTCTACGTCGTGACCCTTGCCGAAGAACGACGCAACATCGAAGAAAAGATTGCCGCAATGGAGAAAGCCCTGCAGCCGGTTTTGCAGCAAGAAGATGCTCTGGCCGGGGAAAAAGCCTGCCACGCGCCCCAAGATTGACCAGACGCCAATTGGATCTGGGCGAAATCCAGCGATTTGGACCGACGTCTCCGCCGAATCGCGCAATCTGCCAAAGAGTCAGTAGAATCATCTCAAAAGAGGTGCCCCTTAGGGAGGCCCTCCTTGCGTGCTGCCTACTACGGGTTTTAATGCCTCGCCACCGGATGCTCCGTCGTCACGGTCATCCGACATGGAATAGCACCACCACTCCGCAGGTACGATTGCCGTGCGTAGCTGGCTACTCTTCGTCGGTGGCCATTCTTCTTGCCAGGCGCGCTGCCAAGTGATCCCGACCACTTTTCACAAAACCTAAGAATCGGCGGGCCAACTCGCCAATTCGATCCACTTGGCGAAGCCGTATCGCTTCCGTGGGAATCAGTTCACGTCCTACGCCGAGTGCCAAAGCCCCAGCGAGGATAAACTTGGACGCGTTCTGTTGATTTACGCCGCCGGAGGCGATCAGTGGAATGTTGGGAAACATCCTATGGAGAGACCCAATGTAGGTTTCACCGCCGATCTGGGCGCACGGAACGACCTTGACGAAATCTACACCCTCTTCCCACGCGGTGATAACCTCCGTGGGAGTCAGTGCCCCCGGAAATACGACGACGTCCTCTTTCACTGCGAACTCGATCAGCTTCGGATGCAGTCCATCGCTGGTGAAAAACTGTGCTCCCGCGTCAAGACACTGACGTGCGGCAGCCGCGTTCGTCACACCGCCCGCCCCCACGACTATATGGGAAGTGTTTTTCACAAGATGGGAAATGACCTGGGTGGCCTGGGGTACGGTCAAGGTGATTTCTACGACGGGAATTCCATGACCAGCGACCGTCTCGGCGGCAAAAAGGGCGTCCTCCGCCGAGTAGACGCGCACGGCGGCGATGACGCCGGTTTCCTCGATCCAGCCCCGCACCTCGTATTTCTTCACCTAGTCGTCTCCTTCGCGTGCAACTGTCGGACAAATGCCTAGGTCATGCGCTCTTAGCGGTACCCATTCCGCAGCGTCCTCTCCTACGTAACCTGTCTTACCCTCCGGTGTTCGGGCACATCCCGCAGGGGCATTGTGCTGAGCCGCCGCGACATTACGCCCATACCGACGCTACCCTTAAGCACGCAATCCCGGCGTTACCGCTGGTACCTCGAACCAACCGACTCGTTACGCAAAAGGAACCAGGGCTATTGAAGGTCCCTGGTGCCCACTGCCTCGCGCAGTTGCTCTTCGGCGAGAAGGCCGGAGGCAATCGCCTGGCGATAGGCGAGTTGTGTGGCGCGATAGCTGCGTTCTGCATCCAGAAAATCGAGCAGGCTGACAGCACCCCGCTGGTATGCGTATTCGCTGATATCGCGGTCCTTCTTCGCGCGTTCGAGATATCCCGAACGGTAGAGTTGCAAGATCCGGTCGCTCGTCTGGAGCCCTTCGTAGGCATCTCGTACGTCGGTCAAGACTTGATTGTTCGCTGCTTCCTCCTGTTGCTGAGACTGCATAATGGCGAAATGGGTACGGGCGATCTCGCCCTGGTTACGATTATGGATGGCGAGTGGAACACTCACATAAAAAGATGCGGCATTGATGGCGTTTACGTGCGAGTAGTTGGCCTGAACGGTGACGTCTTGCTTTCCATTCGCCTTGGCCAGCAGGTACTGACTGTTTGCACCCGTGACGCCCTGCTGCACCGCGCGATAATCGGGGCGTGTTTGCAGGGCTTTCGCCTGAAAGTCCTCGAGTTTGCCTTGCACTGGGCTGTAGTCGAATACCCCGGCGACATCGTAGGCGGCGGGGACAGATTCGTACCCGAGCAGATTCCGCAGGTCGGAAAGACCCTGAGCCGTCGCCAGCTCCGCCTGGGCCTCGTCATTCTGGAACTGAAGTAGCTGCAGGTCGATCTTCAGGTAGTCATCTTCGCTTATGGCGCCCTTTTTGTAGCGCAATTCGCCTAGCTCGACGGTGCTCTGATAACTTTTCAGATCTTCCCGGGCCAGGTCCAGCGTCGATTCGGCGAGCTGCACATTGATGAACAGAATAGCGACCTGAAAGGTCAGTGTGCGCTCGTTGTCGGCTACCAGCGAGCGCGTCACGGCTGTCACGTCCTTCGCTGCCTGAAAACGGCGCCCCCGCTTCTTGCCGCGCTCAAACAGGTAGCTGAGGCCCGCGTCCGCTTCCGTCGAATCGTGGATGTAAGTAGTACTCCACGCACTAGGCGTGAAGAGCGGCAGGTATTCCCAGTCGGTGAAGAACACAGGGTTTGGTTTCAGGTTCGCCGTAATCTCCAGGGCCTCGCTCTGCTGGATGGTCGTCCGTGCGGCGAGCAGGTTGTGGTTGTGCTCAAGCGCGAGTCGAATGGCGTCGTCCAAGGCAATCTTGACAGCGCCTTGGCCCAACGCTGGCACCGAAAGCATGGCGAAGGTCACACAACCCAATACGATGGAACATGCCTTCCGTGCGCGGAAACTCATAGGTTTATGTTTCAAGCGATTTCTCCGGCTCCGGGAACGTATCCGAGTCTTTCGCGACCCAAACATAGAACGTTGGCAAAATGAAAATGCTCAGAGCCAAGTCGGCAATCAGGCCGCCCACGATGACGATCGCAAATGGGCGCTGGGAGTCAGATCCGATGGAGTGCGACAGCGCTGCCGGCAGCAATCCGAGCGTGGCGACCAGCATCGTCATCATGATGGGGCGGAGTCTCAGGACGGCTCCCTCAACGGCAGCGTCCACGATGGTATGGCCACGAGCACGAAGTTGATTGATGTATTCGAGCATGATGACGCCCGTCTGCACCGATACGCCAAAGAGCGCCAACATGCCGACGCCCGAGGACACGCTGAAGTAAGTTCCGGTAACCAGCAACGCCAGAAAACCTCCGACCCGGGCCAGGAGGACGTTGACTAGAATAAGCAAGGACCATTTGAAAGAGCGAAACATGGTGTAAAGAATAATGAAGATGACGAGGACGGTCAGCGGGACGATAACCGCCAGGCGCGCCTCAGCCCGCTTTTCGCTCTCGTATTCGCCCGACCAACCGACACTATAGCCCGGCGGTATCTTCACTTTTTCTTTGATCTTTCTGATGGCTTCCTCAACGGTCGTACCCAGGTCCCGGCCTCTGACGTTGAAGGTTACAGCTGCGTAGCGGGTGCTGCCTTCACGATAAATGTCGTACGCGCCGTCCTTGACGTCTACATGAGTTAACTGCGCCAGAGAAACCCGCTCTCCGCTGGGGGAAAGCAGGCGAGTTCTGGCGATCGCCTCCGCCGTGTTCCGATACGGCGATTGGTAGCGCACCACCACGTCGTATCGCGCCTCACCCTGGAGTACTTGACTCACAGCATTGCCGCCGATCGCAGTCTGAACTGCGTCTTGTATATCTGCCACGTTGATCCCAAAACGAGCCGCCTGGCCGCGATCAACGGTTAAGTCGAGATTCGGCTGGCCGAAATCGCGCAAGAGCTTCACGTCATGCATACCCGGAATGCTCGACATGACGGCAGCGACCTCTTCGCCCTTCTGCTCGAGAGTCTTCAAGTCGTCCCCAAAAATCTTAAGTGCAAGCGAACCCTTGGTGCCGGTGAGCGTTTCTCCTACGTTGTCCTCAATAGGCTGGGAGAAGTTCCAGATCGCCCCTGGGTATTTTTGCAGAGCCCGGTTCATGGCGGCGATCAGTTCCTCTTTGTTTTGATGGAATACCGGGCGCCATTGCTCCTTCGGCTTCAAGTCAACGAAATACTCGGTGTTGCCGAATCCCCCGGTGTCCGTTCCGTCGTCAGGCCGTCCGACCTGAGACACCACTTTGCTCACCTCTGGGAAGGACGCGAAAACATAGCGGGAGTTGTTGGTGAATTTCTCGCCTTCCGAAAGACTCGTGCTATTGGCCAGAGTGCCACGTGCCCAGATCGCGCCTTCATCCAGATGTGGCAAGAACTCCGCTCCAATGACGCCGCTAAAGCCCAGGTAGATTGTTCCAGCCAGGGCGGCCACGGCAACACCAGCGACAGCCCAACGGTGCTGAATGGCCGAGCGCAGCTGCCTGCGGTAGAGCTCCGTCAGATAATCCATCACCGGGTTGCGTCGTTCCCGTACTCCCTGGCGGAAAAACGTGCTTGCCAGGACAGGTACGACGACAATCGAGAACATCAAAGCGCCGAGAAGAGCAAAGGCAACCGTCCACGCCATGGGCCTGAATAATCTGCCCTCTACTCGCTGCAGCGTGAAAATCGGCAAATAGGCGGTGATGATGATAGCGATGGCGTAGAACACGGGGCGTTGCACCTCGTGGGCAGCCTCCCGGATGGTTTCGCCGATTGTTTTAGATCCGTTACCGTTTTTGCGCCGGCTCATGTGGCGAACGATGTTTTCAACCATGACCACCGCGCCGTCCACCACCATTCCGAAATCCAGGGCGCCCAGCGAAAGAAGATTTGCAGGAATTTTGCTCAAATCGAGGCAGATGGATGCAAAGAGCAGAGAGAACGGAATCGTGAGCGCGACAATGAGAGCGGCGCGAACATTGAGAAGAAAAAGGAAGAGAATGACGCTGACCAGGATCATTCCTTCAGTCAGGTTGTGCATCACCGTGTGCAGAGTTAAATGAAGGAGATCGCTGCGGTCGAGCATGGGAACGATCTTTACGCCCCGGGGCAGGATGCCGTCGTTGAGTTCGTCCACCTTTTTGTGAATGGCCTCGAGCGTGGGTTCCTCTTCCGCACCTTTCCGCAATAGCACTGCGCCCTGGATCACATCAGGTTCGTCGATGATCCGCCCGTCCTCCATGTGGTTGGCTCTCGCCATGTGGCCCAGTCGGATTTTCGGGCCCTGGGTCACTTCCGCGATGTCCTTGACCCGAAGGGCCGTTCCAGTTTGTGTCTTTAAGACGGTCTGTTCGATGTCAGACACACTGCGGTAGAGTCCGAGAGCGCGGACGTTCAACTGCTGCATCCCGAGTTCTACAAAGCTGCCGCCGGCATTGATATTGTTATTGGCGAGTTGCTGCTCCACCTGCCCGATGCTTAATCCGTAGGAGACGAGTTTGTTCGGATCGACGCGTACCTGATACTCGCGCACCGTGCCCCCGAAATCGGAAACGTCCACGACATTCGGAACGGATTTGAACTGCTTGACTAGAACCCAGTCTTCGATCGACCTCAGTTCCATCAAGTCATACCGGGGATTTGTGCTTCTCAGCGTGTACCAGTAGATCTGGCCCGTGGTACTCCAGTCCGTGCCGATTTGAGGCTGCAAGTTTTGTCCAGGAGGGAGATTGACCTGTGTGAGCCTTTCCAGCACCTTCTGGCGGTTCCAGTCGTTGACGGAGCTGTCGTCGAAGATCATGATCACGAACGACAGACCGAAGATGGACTCGGATCGCAGGTAGGTCATGTGCGGCATCCCGCCCATCTGCATCTCGATTGGAATCGTAACCTGCTGCTCCACCTCTTCCGCGGAACGCCCCGGCCATTGGGTAATGACCGTTACGTAGTTGTCGGCGATGTCGGGATACGCTTCCACCGGCAAGTTGTGAAATGCGATGGCCCCCCAACCGATCAATAAGGCAGTCACGGCCAATACCACAAACTTGTTGTTAAGCGCAAAGTCGACGAGCGTGCGAATCATGCCCTGGTTTCTCTTTTGCCGGTGCCTCTCTTAAGTCGCGACGGTCGGTTTGCAGTCACTGAGCGAGCACGTGGTCCAAGACCAGCGCGTTCGTGACAACTTGTTGCCCTGGTTGGAGTCCCGACTTGATCTCTTGCAGGTTCATGTTGTCCTGCAAGAGGTTTCCACTGACGACTTCCAAGCGGCGAAATTTGTTATCTGGCGCGGCAACGAAGACAAAATCGCGATCGTGCATGTGCAGGATGGCGGATGCCGGGACAATGGTGTGCATCTCGGTAGTTTGACCGCGGAAGGTGGCCCTCACGAACATGCCCAGCCGCAGGATCCTGGGATTCTGAACTTCAATTCGAACCTTGGCTGTGCGAATATTCGGATCGAGGACGGCGCCAATGTTGCTGACCGTTCCCTTGAATATGTGATCGGGATACGCATTTGGGCTAATCTCCGCGGTATCTCCCAGCCGGACATGGGCTAAGTCGTTCTCGTACACGTCGCAGACAACCCAGACGTAAGAAAGGTCAGAAATTGTGAAAGGATTTGAACCGAGAGCTTGCACGCCTCCGGCATTGGTAACCTGCTGGTCCGTAATCGTTCCCGAGATCGGCGCGTGGATATCCACGAAGGTGTTGACCCGGCTGGGATCATTGCCGAGCAAACGGAGATGCTCTGCGGTCGTTTCGAGGTCGACTTTGGCCTTGTCTTCGGTGTCCTCGGCGACCTCAAGATCGGCCTTCGCCATGGCGCCGTGCTCATACAGATCTTTCGCGCGTTCGAGTTGGCCGTGCGCAAGAGCTTCGTCGGCAACAGCCTTCCGGTAATCGGAAAAGCCCCCCGAGACATCATCACTTCGAACGCGTAGCAACAACTGCCCTTTTTGCACAGTGTCGCCCAGCCGCGCATAAATCCCCACCACCCGGCCAGAAGCCAGCGAAATGACAGGCACGTTGCGTGCGATATCAGGATTCACCACTCCAGTGACCACCAACTCCGGAGCTGTTGCGCGGGCGATCGCCGCGGCCACCGGAAATTGCTCAGGATTTTCCACGGTGAAAAGATTCACGTCAGCGCTGGAAACCACGTTGGCAGGAGGCGGCGCCTCCGCCGCCGGATCACCATGGGCTCGACTACAGCCGGTGAGAGTCAGCACCGAAGGAATAGAGATGATAAGGAGAAGGCCAATTTCCAAACCGTTGTTTTTCATAGGACAAGTCCAATCGCCCCCCAGTCCTATTTCCCCACAGTTGTGAAGTGGCTTACACGCAGTTTCGATTGTGCTAGATCCTTGACGTCCAGATCCCCGCTCTTGTCCTTATCCAGCCTGTCGAACTCTGCTTCCATAAACTTCATCCACTCTTGTTTGGAGATCTTGCCGTTCTTGTCGGTATCCATGAGGAGCAGCAATTGCTTGACCTCGGCCTCTCCAAGTGCCAGCTTATCCTCCGGCTTCGGAGTTGCTGCCTTTTGTGCGACCACAGTCCCTGGCATGGCCCCGGTTGCGACCAGCAATGCCATGACCCTGATGACCAATAAGATGTTCGCGTGCCTCAACATAATTGACACCTACAATGTTTTATACGGACTCTTGCTCGCAGTCCTTGCCATCCCTTCCCCAACTCGTCAATACAGTACCTAAGGATAAAGATCAATTCTTAGGCTTCGGTGTTTCATTTAAGAAAGTGTTCTGCGGCAACAGACATTTGAAGCGTCCCAGTAATCAAACCGGACGTGGCTTTGCAGCCGCAAGGCACGCCCGATTCACGCCGGAACTAGAACATGACCATGATTGCCATTCTGAAGCTGGCTTCATCCTTCCGCAGGTCCGGGCACCAGCCTGTCGCTCCTGCCACACAGGTATAGCCGGGCGTAGCGGACAGAAACGGGCCTGGCACAAATGTCGTTCCCGGCACCAGTGCGCCGCCGCCGCTATTCTCGCCCCCGAATACGCCTGTTCCGCCGGTGTTTCCGCCTGGAGGTGTGATCCCGCCGTGGCCGGTCCAATACGGTACATTCGCGTGGCGATAGCCGTACTCCCAACGGAACGTAATGTACTGTTTGGGCATATAGTCAAACGTGGCGGAAGCGTCCCATGCTTTGAATGGATCTCCGGGGTTGCCAGTAAAGTAGGGTGTACCGGTGTAGGCAACCGCACCATTTATTGGCGGCAGCAGCGTCAGATAGCGCCCTGGATTGTCCATCACGCCGCCACCGAGCGTGATCGCGTAGTGGTCATGATCGAACCACCACCGGTTGTACAACATCCATCCGGCGAAGGTCTGCTTGTGGCTTGTAGCAGTGTTATGGTGGCAGTTTACGTTTAGACCTTGAGCTACAGGGCCACCATACTCACATCCCAGATCACCCGTAAGAGAGAAAGCCATCCTGTCAAGGAAGTTCCCTGGGCGGTCGTAGTATTTGACCTCAACGCTGTCGTCGGTATGGATGCGAGAGCGGCCAAACTGACCATTGCCGGTACCCAGCGTATCTTCACCCATGCCGTAATTGTTGAAGACCATCGATATCCACGATTTCGGCCGCCACAGAATCTGGCCACCCAGACCGGGTTTGCTGCCGTACCTGCCATAAGACTGCCATCCATTGATGATCCAGGGCTCAATCTTCAGCTTTTCAGTAGGGAACCACTGTATTCGTATGCCATTGAAGAACCATGGAGTGTTGGATGACACATACGACGGCTGGTAGGCCCAGTTGTCGAAGTTGTAGTAGCTAAACAGACCAATGTAGGAAACAAAAATTCCCGCGTCGATATTCAGCCCATAGTTAACGTCGAAATGGTACCCTCCCCATCCTTCTGCTAAATAGCGGTACGCTCCGGCAAGAAACCATTGGCCGCGTGCAGTGCTGGCGTCATTCCGAGGGGTGGTGGTAGCGAACATCCCGTTCAGGGTCAAAATCCGGCCGCGAACGTTTTCCCAGTGAAAGTCTCCGCCGAAGCTGAGTTGCTCAAGTTGGACTTCATTCGATCGAAAGATTTCCGTCGATCCGCCCATGGTGTCATCCTGCGGGTGGTTAAAATCGATAACGTAGTTAGTGTCGAACCTGATTTCTGGCGTAAAGAATTTTGAGTCAAAGGGCAGATCTTTTACGCGGGGTGTGCCGTTGAGCCAGGTCCAGTCGGCGTACGAAAATGGGTCGGGTTTGCCCTTCGTTGGGGGTGCAGAGGCCTGCAATGCGTTCACGGCTGTCGGCGCCTGCACGCCCGAAGCTTGCTCAACAACGGAATGGGCAGGGACCCAATTGTTCGCTACGTCCGCGATCGGCTGTCCTTGGGCGTTCCGACTATTCACCTCCGCCTCCAGTTGCTCAATGCGCTTCTGGAGGGCATCGTTGCTCTTTTGCATCGCATCGAGCTGCTTTTGGACGGCAGGCGATATCTGCTGGTCGGTGTCGCTCGACGGCGTAACCAGTGGTTGCGCTCTCGGCCCTTGGGCGGCAATTGGAATTGAAAGCAAAAGCATCGCACTCAGCAACATCGTAACCGCGCGATGACATGCAGAGAGGAGCGTTGCCGTCTGCTGCTCGAGGTGCACAAGAAAGCGGCGTCCCACAGCCGAATCTGCGATTTCAATGAAGATCGTGAGAACAACTAGGGGCCCCGCAGCCCAATAAAGCATAGACATCTCGCAACCTCCAACGAAGTCACTTCTGTTTTACAGAGATAATCGAACTTCGTGGATGGAGGATAGAGCACACGGCATAAAAAATCTATAAATGTTCTTATGAATATTTTGATTAGCCGCAATAAGATTTTTCAATTTAAGACCCGACGGAGGCCTAAGGTGAATCTAGTTAATCACATCCACATAGATGGACCCACCTCCGCGCCGGCTACTCCTTTATGAATTCTTTACGAATTCTTAATAACCTCTTTATGACCCGATCAACTCCCTTGCCAACTGCCCATCCACGCAGTTGTCATTGCGAAGCTCATAGCTTTCTCCCGAGTCGTTTGTGTCAGCGATTTTCTTGCAGTGCAAAGAAAAGAGCACGGACTCGATCTGCAGAGGGTAAATCAGATCCGTGCCCCAGGGGAGTCTTAAGTGCACATTTGCGCTTGGCTATTTTTCGGGGTAGATCCGCGACTCCGCCGTAATGCGAGGGGCCTGCGTGAGAAGAACCTCCTCATTCGCTTACCTCCTCCGCCTCTTCCAGCAGCACGTCCTTCGGTCCGGCCATCCAGGCGTAGAAGGCAGGCAGCAGCACCAGGCTCAGGGCCAGCTCTGTCAGCAAGCCGCCCACGATTACAATAGCGAAGGGACGCTGCGAATCGGAGCCGATGCCGTGCGACAGTGCCGCTGGAATCAGCCCCAACGATGCCACCAGCATGGTCATCATGATAGGACGCAAACGGCGCGTGGCACCGAGCAATACGGCCTCCTGCAAGCTGTAACCGCGCCCGCGCAGTTGGTTGAGGTATTCGATCATGATGACGCCCGTCTGGACCGAAACTCCGAACAGCGCGAGCAAGCCTACACCGGTAGAAACACTGAAGTGGGTACCCGTAATCAGCAGCGCCAGAAGGCCGCCGATGGGCGCGAGGCCCAGGTTCAACAACACCAGGAAGCCCCACTTGAACGAACGAAACATGGAATGCAGGACCAGCACGATTACAAGGATGGTAATCGGTATCACGACCGCAAGCCGGTGATTGGCGCGCTTTTGACTTTCGTATTCTCCCGCCCAGTCCAGCGTGTATCCCCGTGGCAGCTTCACCTCGCGATTCACCTTCGTCATGGCTTCCTCAACGGTGCTACCCAGGTCGCGGCCTCGTACGCAGTACTTGATAGCGATGTAGCGCCGGTTGCCTTCGCGATAGATCATCGACGCACCGTTGTCCACTGTGATATCGCACAGTTCGCCCAAGCTTGCCTAGGCTAATCTTCGGCCCCTGGGTCACGATCGCGACATCACGCACGCGCACCGGAGTACCGTATTGCACTTTGAGCACCGTAGCGCCGATGTCATCTGTGTTTTGCATCAGACCAATGGCGCGAACGTTGTACGCCTGCGACCTTTCTCGATGAAACTGCCGCCACCGTTAAGATTGTTCGCCGCCAGTGCCTGCTCCACCTGCGCAATCGAAAGGCCGTAAGCGACCAGTTTGTCGGGGTCAACCTGCACCTGGTACTCACGGGTCTCTCCGCCGAAGATGGAAACCGACGCCACGTTGGGAACCGACATCAGGTGCTGGAAGACGACCCAGTCTTGTAGCGCCTTCAAGTCCATGATGTCGTACTGCGGGTTAGTACTCTGCAGGGTGTAGAAGTAGATTTGGCCTGCGGGGCTGAAGTCCGGACCAATCTGCGGATTCAAACCCGGGGGCAGATTCACCAGCGTGAGCTTTTCCAGAACCTGCTGCCGGTTCTGCAGGTTGTCGGACTCATCGTCGAACAAGACCGTGATGAACGAAAGTCCCGCCAGAGAAACCGATCGCAGATGAGTGAGGTGTCCCACGCCGTTCAACTGCGTCTGGATTGGAATCGTGACCTGCTGCTCCACTTCTTCCGCCGCGCGGCCCGGCCACTGCGTGATGACCCAGACGTACTTGTCGGCAACGTCGGGATAGGCTTCGATGGGCAGGTTGTGGAAGGAGATGATTCCCCAAATGAGCAGCAGAACGCCCATCGCCAGCATGAGCATGCGGTTGCGCAGTGCAAAATCAACCAGGAACCGGATCATGCTGCTTTCACCGACTACTCACTCAGAATTTTCCGATCCATCGTGCTTTACCTGCCGCGGCGACTTGCCGGTACCTCTTTCGTTGTGCTTGAGGCCCGGGTTCATAGGGCGGCTTGGAAGATGCGGTGTCAATTTCCGAACGACAAATTCTTGAAAGACCCCGGCGATGCCGCTTTCCGCAATACTGAGCAGCGAGTTTTGCACCAGCAATCCCGCACCGCGATCGCCTGCCGGATAGTAAAGATAGGAGATGCCGCCGCCCGCAAAGCTCCCGAGAATCGCCGAATAATTTGGCTGCCAGCGCTTATTGTCGCCCTTACAAATCACAGCGGTGGCAAGCGCGTACAGGGTCCGCGATCGAATACTACCAGTCCCCTTGTAAAAGTAACGTGGATCTTGTTTCAGCAGAGATGGCAGTATGGCGCCCCCGATGAACGTACCTATAAAAGCGTCAGCGTAGCCTGCGCCATAGCGTTTCGCATAACCTTGTGCCCCTTGCCCGTATCCCTGGAAGTCATCTGACGCCTGCTCAAATCCCGCAAGGGCGCCAACGCCCACAAAGGTGATCGGATCTATCATTGACCTCCAGGCAAGCTCGAACTTTTGCTTCGGCGCGAGAGGAGCTGCATCCGGCACGTAGCTGACATAGAAATTTGGAATGAAGCCGAGCACACGTTGCTTCTCTTGTTCTTTGATCTGCATCTCCGCCACTTCGGCCTGCGGGAGTGCAACCTGCACGTCCGTGACAGCTGTGGCCACAGTGAGCATGATCGGCGGGACGATGTAAGCCTCTCCCGGGCGCAGGATTCCGGATACCGAATGGGTCGCGAAGCCTGCCAAATTAATGGTTAGCTGAAAAGGACCAGGAGGAAGATTGGCAAAAGAGAATTGCCCATTGTCGCCTGACACCGCCTCCTGTTTCGGGGACTCGTCTTCGCGCGTAAGCCGGACGTGGGCTCCCCTGCTGACGGCTCCCATTTGATCCATAATTGTTCCGCTGATGCTCGCCGGCAGTTGCGGGTCGCCCGGCGCGCCGCCTGAAGCGCCCTTCCCACGTCCCTCCGGTGCACTGCCAGTTCCCTGGACGGCAGAAGGCTGCTGCGACTGAGCCAGGGCCGGCGATGGGAAGCTGCAGGGCAGCTTGCATAGGATTACGCCTAGTAGACCTCCAGAGCCAGGCACCCGGCCCAGGAAGCTTGGGCGCAACGATTCCTTGCCGGAGTGCCGTTTCGCAAAATGCATTGTTGTTACGATATCACCGCCACCCGAATGAGTGTGGTCGTGGGGTTGCTTGAGGCCGAACTTTTCGTAGAAGCTCCTCGAAGCCTCGATATCCTTGACAGCCAAGCTGATCGAAAACGTGCCAAGTTCCATGCCTTGCTCCTTTCTGTTTGATGGCGGTTGCCGCCGAACGACGCATTGGTGAACAGCGCCAAATACCTTTGCCAGACGGCGCCGATCGCGTCGCGGGCACCCGTTCCGACGTCGTTGTCGGCCAGTAATACCAGCCCCATGCTAGGCGGGATTGCAGGGACCGGCGTCCGTCGGATCGTCGATTGGTGCCGCGGCTCAACCAGGAATCGCCGGACTAAACATGGACAGGGACTAGTCACCCACCAGGTCGACCTCACAGCCGTCGGCGGGTAAATGAACTTGCCTCTCATTCCTGGTGGCCGTTGAAGATTCTCTCCCACCTCGCGCTCGGCGCCCCGAATCCAGCCGGCGTCTCCGTCACCCATTTCTCGATCCGGCGACAAAAGGTCATTCCCAGCATCGGCACCGGTATCCACTGGGCATAAAACGGGCCTGGAGAGGCAGTATGCCGTGTCATCGCATATGCGGCGTCGAAGCTCTAGGTCGTAGAATTCGCGCCGGATTATTGAAGAGACTGATGGGCACGATAAGAAATATCAATTGGACTCAGTTGATGCCTGCCTTTATCGTCGGTGAATCGCTGTCACCCGACTTCCAAGTCACCAAACTGGGTTGCGAGCGGCTTCGCTGCCCATGTTCGGGGCGCAGGCTGCGCCAGAGTTCAGGAGTGGCAGTGTCAGTGCGCACTCTCGATCCAGGCAAGCGGTTATTGGCATTTCGACACGTTTTTGGTGGCGTGCGCATGAGTTTGTTGGGGCTATCAACTGGCTGCAGCGCCGGAAGTCCAAGTTGGAGGTCCAAAGACGAAATGGCCGCGCCTTGGAAGCTGAGGTTCTACCTTGTCGCATCGCTGAGTGCCTTCGTGGCTTTGCTTTTCGGCCTGTTTACGTTGCCGTCTGACCCGATCGTGGGCGTTTTGTTCATGGTCGGTGGAATGGCCTTGCTGCTGTACGCCGTCGCCGGTTTGTGCGGAGCGCCGCTAATCAAGAACTAGTCTCGAGCAGAAAATGTGGCGTCGTTCGAGCACACGCGCGACCGGCTGGGAATTTTCCATCCTTTACAAATGGAGCAACCAAACATGACAAAACGAGTCGCCAGGCGCTTTTGCCCCTTCTCGTTCCTTTCGGCCCGTACCGCCATCTTTCTAGTCGCCGGATTGTTCGCAGCGCTGTCATTGCCCCTTCTTGCTGACGATGGGCCAAAGCCGGATCCGGCTGGCACAGCAACCGGAGACAAAACTACCGTCGTGGACGCCGCCGGCAATCCATTCGTGGTTCCCGAGCCAACCGACAAGACGGCTCCGGACTACACCAAGAACAAGAAGGATTTCGATGACTACCAGGCCCAAGCGGCCAGGGAACCTCTGGTTGTAAAGCTGGCCGACGATGTGGGTCATATCCGGGTAGCAACTAACTTTGCCTGGACATTGAATACCGGTTACCTGGTCCTGTTCATGCAGGCCGGTTTCGCACTCCTCACCTGCGGGCTGGTGCGAAAGAAAAATGCCGCCCACCTGATGATGCTGAATTTCGCGGCCTACGTATTCGCCTTCCTCGCGTACTACGCAGTGGGATATGCATTCCAGTTTGGAGCGGTCGCGATCAATGCTGCACCCACCAATCTGGGCGGTATTCCCACCCTCAACAAGTTTCTGATTGGCAGCGGCCAATGGGGGTTTGTGGGTGGAAAGGGTTTTTTTCTTCTCGGTCCTGCATATGACAGCGCCAGCAACTGCCTAACGCTGTTCGAAGTCGTATTTATGGAGACCGCCGGCTACATCATCGTTGGCGCGGTGTGCGAGCGTATAACCTTCTGGGCATTCCTGGTTTGTGAACTCTTCATCGGCGCCATACTTTACCCTATCGCCGGCTGCTGGACGTGGGGCGGCGGGTGGCTGTCGCAACTCGGTTCCACGCTAAATCTGGGCCACGGCTATGTGGACTTTGCGGGATCGACTGTGGTCCACGCAGTGGGTGGCTTCTGCGCCATGGCTCTCGCGATTATTTTGGGCCCGCGTCTGGGCAAGTATGGTCCCGGGGGAAAGATACGCGTCTTTCCCGCCCATAACATCGTTTACGTCGTGACCGGCACATTCATCCTGCTTTTTGGATGGATGGGATTCAACCCTGGTTCCACTCTCGGAGCCACCGACCTTCGCATCTCCGTAGTCGCGGTGAACACCAACCTGGCCGCCGTCGGGGGCTCCGCTGCGGCGATGCTTCTGTGGTATTTCCTGTTCGGCAAGCCCGACATAACCATGGCCTGTAACGGAATGCTGGCGGGATTGGTCGCCATCACCGCACCGTGCGCCTTTGTGTCTCCCACTTCGGCGGTAGTCATCGGCGTACTGGCGGGATGCCTGGTCTGTGCCGGCGTTCTCTTCAATGATCGGGTCCTCAAGGTCGATGATCCCTGCGGCGCGATTTCGGTGCACGGCTATTGCGGGTGGTTGGGCGCCGTCAGTGTGGGCATCTTTGCCGATGGCACCTATGGCAGCGGATGGAACGGCGTGGGCGCAACCTCCTACCTAGGACGAACCGGCCAAGGGGTGACAGGCCTAATCCACGGTGATTCGCGGCAGTTCCTGTGCCAGATCATGGGAGCGACTTTGTATGCCGCCTGGGCGTTCGGTGCAACCTACGCTGTCTTCTGGTGCGTCAACAAAGCAAAGAGCATGCGAGTGGCGCCGGAAGTGGAAAAAGAAGGCCTCGACGTTCCCGAGTTTGGGATGCCAGGTTACCCGGAAGACGCGGTCGTTGCTACGTATTAGCATCGGTGCGGGGGCTCCAAACCCTATGCTGATGGTTGTAATGCTCCTTTGGGAGCGGCCGCGTTCACGCTGTTTCTGCGCCACGGGGACTTCTACTTCTTGGGCATTGTGCACTCATACTCGGCATCTGCCTGGCGGTCACCGTTCCTAACGCAGTACACCGCAAGGATTGGACTTGGCGTTTTCGCTACCACGAGCAGAGCGAGCCAGTTCATCGCAGCCAGAGCAACCATATCGTGTCTACTGACGCATGGGTAATGGCGGACGCTACCAGGCGATGTCCCTCCCTCCAGGCCCTGCCGTAGAAGATTCCCGCGAGCATAGCCAGCAGCACATAGCGCCAGTTGAAATGGGTCGCGCCTTTATTAAAGTGTGACAGGCCGAATAACGCGGCTGTCGTCAGCAGCGACCAGCGCCGACCCATCCGGCGTTCCAGCAAGTTCTGCACCCATCCGCGAAAGTACGTCTCTTCCAGCACCGCGATGAAGGCGAAGATAGAAATCCATGACAACGCGAACTTCCATAGCGAGGGAAGGTAAGAGTGAAAGTGCAAAAACCCCAGCCCAAGTCCCAAGGGAATAGCGATAGGAGCGTACAAGACCAGTTCACGCAGACCGGTCTTCACGTCTTGCAGCCGCGGCACGAAATCGAACCCTGCGTTCGTGAGCCGACGGATGGCGAGGAAGCCATAGAGTCCCGTGTCGAGCAGGATCAGCCGGTTGAATGACCCCAGATGCTGGGGCCACGCCTGCTCGAACACGTGGAACTCGACAACAACTCCGAGGACCGCGAGCACAACAAAATCACGCCAATTGCCTCGCTGATCTGGATAGAGTTTCGCCGCGTACCAGAGTAGGCCGGCCAGGATCACCGGCAAGACGGCATAGAGTCCCGCGAAGAACCAGCGGAAATCGCCAGCCGAGTGCGTTACCAAGCAATACGGGGTCACCGCCAAAGCGGGAAGCGCGACGCGAACTGCCGCGGGCAACCGACCGACAGACCGCGCAAAACGGTCTCCGGCGAATGCAAGCGCCAGCAGAGGGAAAAGCAGGATGAGTTCAGCCGCAATGATCGGCGCAGACCAGGGCATTCCGACATCTTAGACCGGGGCGCGAGATCCGGTTTCGCTCCAATGCAGGAACACCCGGCTTTTCTAGGTCGACGGCATGGGCGCATCATCATCCGTCGCTAGAGCCTGGCAGGGTCTTATCGTGGTGAAGGTCGTCGAATCGAGAGGTCCAGTTCTTAAGGAAGGAACTGAAACTGAAGCGGCGGGTGCTGACTCTCTATCCCTCCGACCAGCCGGTTGCCTCCCTAGCCAAGCACGTACTGGTGGCAGGTGGGATCCGTGGCGCTCTCGCACTGGCGCTGGCGCTAAGCCTGTCGCGGACATTTTCGCATCGCAACCAAATCCTGGCGATGACCTTCGGGGTGGTGGCATTCACGATCATAGTCCAAGGTCGGAAGAGTGCGATTGAACAGGCTGTCCGTGATGGCCTCGTCTCTCAACAGACCGGGAACAAAAGTGATCGAGTCTGCCGATCAGGAACTGGATACCCTTGTCGGATATGGCAAGGCCCCTAAAGATTCCGCTTCCAAAACGGCGTAACCGCAACGCTCGCGGATTTTGAGGTCCGGCAACCAGAGCACCGCGCCAACAAGCCACAGAAGGCAGAACGGCACGCAATGCGGCCGTTTTCGAGTCGAGAACGGAAACCCGTTCTGACGCACCTCGACAGCCAAGCGCGAAGCCCAGTATAGTTGCTTCCTGTTCAACCAGGCTCATGCATGGCCAACTCCGTAGAACTGCGCGGAATTCATAAGACCTTCGATCACTTTATTGCCGTCGATCGTCTTTCCCTTAACATCCGCGAAGGCAGCGTCTATGGGTTGCTGGGGCCGAACGGGGCCGGCAAGACTTCCTCCATCCGCATGATGATCGGGATCACCATGCCCGACGAGGGGGAAGTCTGGCTTTTTGGCGAGAATTTTCACCGCGAGCAGCTGCAGCGCGTCGGTTATCTGCCGGAGGAGCGGGGACTCTATAAGAGAATGAAGGTGCTTGACCACCTGATATTCCTCGGCCGCCTGCATGGGCTTCCCGAGCATGAGGCCCGCGAGCGTTCACTGGCCTGGTGCGAGCGGCTTCAGCTCAGCGAGTGGACACACAGGAAGGTGGAAGAGCTGTCCAAGGGCATGCAGCAGAAAGTGCAATTTATCGCTGCCCTGTTGCACGATCCCGATCTCGTCATCATGGACGAGCCCTTCGCCGGCCTTGATCCAGCCAATGCCGTCATGTTGAAGAACGTTTTGCTGGAGTTGAAGAAGGACGGGAAGACTATCCTGTTCTCCACCCATCGTATGGACCAAGTCGAGCGACTATGCGATGCCATCTGCCTGATTGACCATGGCCGGTCCATCCTGGAAGGCGATCTGAAAAAAATCAAGGCGAGCTATGGCAAGAACCACGTGCAGATGCAATATGAAGGTGACCCGCGGCTGGACGGCAGCGATCTGGTGCAGTCGTTCAACAATTATGGCAACTATGTGGAAGTCCGCCTGAAACCGGGCGCGGATGCTCAGCAATTGCTGCGCCGGGCGGCCGACCACGCGCGCATCACCCGTTTTGAGCTGCTCGAACCTTCGCTGGAAGAGATTTTCATCGACGTGGTGGGGAAAAATGCATAACGTCTGGCTCATCATCCGTCGCGAATACTTGGAGCGCATCCGCTCCAAGACGTTTCTCCTCTTTACGCTGCTGATGCCTGCCTTAATGGCCGGCAGCATCCTCATCCCTGCGAAGCTGGCGGAGATGAAATCGGGCGCCCGGCATATTGTCGTCGTGGCTCCCAATGCAGATCTGGCAGCGGCGGTGAAGCAGGAATTGCTCGCGCCTCCACCAGCGGGACCCGCCGCTGACCTGCCTGAGGAAGCAGCATCGAAAGACGAATTCATAGTGCAGGTCAGCACCACGCCGACAGCGGGGTTGCGTGACTCGCTGCGCCGGCAAGTGAGTGCCGGAACACTCGATGGCTTTCTGTGGCTGGACGACGCGGACCTGGCCAATCACAAGGCGACCTACAGCGCCAGGGATGTTGCCGACTTTCAGACCAACGCGGTGGTGCGCTCGGCCGTGCGGACCGCGCTGGTGAAGCAGTCTCTGGCGCAGAAGGGCATGACCGGGCCTGAGGTGGAGACGCTCCTCACGCCGGTCGAACTTACTACCGTGCATATCACCAAGGGCCGCGAAGGCGCCAGCGGTATGGCGGTGTTTCTTGCTGGATTCTTCATGGTCATGCTGCTCTACGTCAATGTGCTCATCTACGGGATTTCCGTGATGCGTTCGATCATCGAGGAAAAGAGTTCGCGCATTCTGGAGGTGCTGCTCTCCTCGGTCACAGCCAAAGAGTTGCTCGCCGGAAAGATTCTTGGTGTGGGGGCGGTTGGTTTAACGCAGATCTTGATCTGGCTGGCGATTGGCGCGCTCATCTCGACTCCGGGAATGGTGGCCGGGAAAGCCTACCTGTCGAACGTGCACATCCCCGTCTCCGCCATCGCATGGTTCGGGGTCTTTTTCCTGCTCGGGTACTTTCTCTACAGCACGATGTATGCCGCGCTCGGAGCCATGGTGAACAGCGAACAGGAAGCGCAGCAGATGCAGTGGCCGGCCATGCTGCCGGTCCTGCTGTCCATCTTTCTGGCAAGTCCGGTGATGCAACACCCCGATTCACAGATGGCAGTCTGGCTTTCCCTAGTGCCCTTCTTCGCACCCATCCTGATGTTTATCCGCGTCATGGCGGAGCAAGCGCCCGCCTGGCAACTGGCGCTTTGTCTGGCGCTGATGCTGGTCACCATCTATGGGTTGCTGGCGCTCTCGTCACGCATCTATCGAGTCGGCATCCTGATGTACGGCAAACGGCCGACCTTGCCCGAGCTGCGGCGCTGGTTGAAGTACGCGGGTTGAAATTGTCGCGTGTACGACCAATCCGCTGAGCCGCGAGCTTGAACAGTCCCAACCCTGACTGCACACTTCGTAGAGGGTAATCCACGGCTGCAGGCTATAATGCTGCAAGGTTGGATGCAATGGTTTGGATTTGCGCATGAGCGGCGAATTGTTCGAGTCACTATCCTGGCTTCCTCGACCTCCTTTAGATTTCTCGCTCCGCTGCCGATCGGCGCTGGATTCCCCCCTAACCTCGGCAAACGTTTACAGTCCCTTGCCGGTCATGCTCTTGATGAAAATCAGCTCAACCGCCTGGCAAAGGTGATTGCAAGTGTGCGTGAAAAGGGATATTCGCTGGCGCCGCTGGTTCCGTTCCAGCTCGGTATTCTCAGCAATTCGACAACAGATTTCATCGTCCCCCGCGCTGATTGCAACAGCGGCAAGGCACGGAATCGCCCTGGAGTGTATCGCCGCAGATTATGGCCAGGTAGTGCAAGAGGCGTTGTCGCCTGACTCGGCGGTGAACAGCCAGAAGCCTGACGCGGTGCTGATCGCAATGGATTACCGTGGCTATCCGCTGAACTCCGCGATTGGCGACGCAGAAGCCGGAAAGGTGGCCCTAGACGCTGCCCTGGGACAACTTCAGACGATCCGGTCCGGTATTAGGACGAACAGCGATGCCGTATGCATCGTGCAAAATCTGGCACCTCCGGTCGAGGTCTTATTCGGCAGTCTGGATAATGGAGATCCGCCGTGTCGGGTTCGACGTCACGGAGCCGGCGCTCACATAGCGTTACACTAACATTCCACTTGGTACAGAAGATCGGTCAGGTCAAGCCGGGGCGCATAGTTGTTAGTTCTCGCTCTTCTGACACGACGTGCTCGCAGATTAAGCTCAGAACTCTCGCTCTTCGCTGCACTTACATTCGTACACGAACTCGGTCGTAGGGTCGTCTTTAGGCATCTGGGTTCCGAAGGCAGTCCCCCACTCGAGACGTTGACCCCACTGTAGGTCACTGCGAAGAGCGCAAGCAATTGTTGAATTCGGCGGGATCTTCCGCAACTTCTGGGACCAGACATTGATAACAAAGGACTTGTTGGCTTCGTTTGGCAGAAACGCTTGTTTCGAGGGGGACAGAGCTGCCTGGGAGGCGCTGCTGCTTAATGGCGAGAGCAGGATTCGCCTCTCCGTCAATCTGACAAGGTTGGCTAACACAAGCCGCCGCACCATTACTGAAAGGCACCTTGCACCCACGGGATTGTGCTGGCCGCCCTGCAACGGTCACTAGCGCAACGCGACCCAGCTGACCGAGGTCTTGCTGCGAAGGCCAGGTCATGGGTTTGACGGTGGTCACCAGCGACGACATTCGGGCACGCTAACCGAGAAGCCAGTAGCAGTTCCAATCTTGCCTCGGGCGGGTCGTTGACTGTGGGTTTAATTGTGGACTATCCTCCACAGTATGGAGACTATTCAGGTAGTGTTGGACTCGGAGTTGCTTCGGGCCACGAATGGAGCGGCCAAGCGGGCACGGGTAAACCGTTCTTGTCTGATTCGGGAGGCCCTTCGCGAACACCTAAAGCGGCTTCGTGCGTGCGAGATCGAGGCTCGCGATCGGCGGGGTTACCGAAGGCGTCCGGAGGCCGCGGGCGACGCTGCGGCATGGGAAGGGATGGCATCATGGCCGCAGGGATAGGGCGCGGAGAGGTCCGCTTGTACCGGTTCCCTCCTCCCGACAAGCAAAGGCCCGTCGTCGTGCTCACCAGGGACAGCGCCATCGGCTATTTATCCGCCGTCACGGTGGCGCCCATCAGTTCCACAATCCGCGGTGTACCCTCGGAAGTTCTCCTGACTGCGAGGGACGGAATGAAGGCTACCTGCGCCATCAATCTCCATAACGTCGTCACGGTCTCCAAGGCCCATCTAGGGCGCCGGGTAGCGATGCTGAGCTCTGAGCGGTTAAAGGAGATTTGCGCGGCACTGGGCTTCGCCCTCGGCTGTGCGTGAGCAGATAAGCCCGGATTCGGAAGCTCCGCAGGTGGGAGCGGTTACTTCGTCTTCAGCCTCTGTTTGGCGACGATGTAAGTTTATATTTCTCATAGGATCACCGCCGCAAGAAGTAGACCCGATCCGTCCAGTCCCATCTCCGCGTTTCTTTGAACAAGTTGAGCAGCGCCCACACCAAGCCTCCAATGTCGGCTGGAGAGATGATCTTCTCGTCGACGAAGATTACACCGCCATGCTTTCGCCCTTCCTCTGCCCACGTCTTGAGCAGTGGGGGGATGGTCCTGCGGTCGTAAGTAACCAGCGTCAACCGTTCTGCAGCAGCTTCCAGCAAGCAGGCGGAATCTTCCTGGCCAAGGAAGTTACCATCCTCCCATTCCGCCATCCAATGCACTACCAGCCAACACCAAAGCCCACGCGATTTGCCCAAACGCTACTGATCGTCTACGTCGTCATCACTGACCGATGCAACCGCTTGCCGCTCGCTTCGTGCCCGCTGCAAGCGCTCGAGTTGGCTCAGCGTGGAGGACAATTGACGCTGGATCATGCCGTCATAGCGCAGGATGCAATCCAGATAACCCGAGCTTATAGGAAGCGCCCTATGATCACGCATCTCTTTTTCCGAGTATTTCGCCAAAGCCTTAACCAAGCCTCCCTCGCAGCGTAAAACGCGTTTCCCCCTCCAAACGCAAATTGCGATCTTCTCCACCAACAATTCTTCCACTGCTCCCTGGGGCGCCAAGTCTTCGCGCAGTGCACCCAGCAGCTCCTGGTACTCGCTCGGGGTCTCTCCGTAAACGAACATATTCTCCGCGAAGATGCCATGCTTGAGCGCATTCCGCCGCGACTGGGCTTTGCCTGCTTCGGTCTTCGGTCCCGTCGAGTGCTGAGCGTTCTGACGGTTGGCAGCCAGCTTCGCCAGAGAAATCGGATGTGCACCGCGTCCTCCGCCGTTGCCGTCGGAGGGCTCAAGTTCCTGCTGCTTATCACTGCGCTGTTCACTGTCTGCGCTTACGACTTGGACATTTGCTTCTTTTGGTTCTTCTGGTTCTTGCATGACATGTTCTCCTGAGTTTTGATCTGGTCCAGGCAACCGCGGCTTGTGGACCGCAGCGCTGGGCCTATAGAGGAGGTGCGTATTATCTTTTTCTTGTTAGTTGTCAAACTTTCTTGTTAGTTGTCAAAACTCTTGGTATAAGTCAATTGTTATCAGATGATTAGAGGAATCCATCGGAGCGGAAAACTCTGTACCGTGGGACTCCCCGGCTAAAGGCTTATAAACGCCTATGTGCGCCTTCATCCCGAAGTACCAATCTTTCCCTTTCCTCGTCTGGTGCGTCTCCGGATCCCGATGCTGGTCCCGGTTCTTGGTCGAGCTGGGCGCGTGCAGGACGGTGGCGTCCACAATAGGGCGCGGGACTACTGGAAGGTGGTGGCTGGCCACAGCGTTTAACCTCCCGGGGCTATTGGTCATTGGTTACGCTTGACGTAACACGTAACAGTTTGCTATTTCTTAAGCGTGATCGTCAGCTACCGGGACAAGCGGACAAGAAACTTCGCATCCGGTAAGCGGGTCAAAGCGTTCTCGGGGTTTGAACGCTCGGCCCGCCTCAAGCTCGATCGTTTGGAGGCAGCTGTCGAGCTCAGAGATCTTGGTGCGTTACCGGGCAACCGATTCGAAGCTTTGAAAGGTGACCGGAAGGGTCAGTATAGTATCCGCGTCAACGACCAATGGAGAATCTGCTTTGAGTGGCCGGCGGGAGCGTCTGGTCCATTAAATGTGGAGATTGTTGATTATCATTAGGAGTAACCACCGTGGCAATCAGTGCGATTCACCCTGGAGAACATCTGGCCGAAGAGCTTAAGGAACTCGGCATAAGCGCTGCTGAACTTGCTCGTCAGCTCGATGTGCCCACCAATCGTGTCACTGAAATCTTGAACGGCAGGCGGGCGATCACAGGTGACACCGCTCTTCGACTCGCTCATTTCTTCGGGACGACTGCCGAGTTTTGGCTCAACCTGCAAAGCCTCTACGAGCTGCGCATGGCGCAGAAGAAGGTGGGAAAATCGATCAGCCGACTGCCCACGCTGAAGCACGTCGAGGAAGCTCCTGTGTAGGCATTCAGTTGCTGGAGCGCTTCGTCCAGAACGGGCGCGTCCAGATTCGCCAGCCACGCAGCCACCACCAGATCCGATTCATCCGGACGCTGAGTTCCGGCAACAGCTTTGTCGCCTTCGTCGATGCCATCGGCGAAATGGACAGCACTCCCTGTGTGCTGGAGTGGAAGACCGCCTTCGCCCGCTATCCCGAGGTGCCTGACGGCATGGCGGCCCTGGATCCGCAGCTCATTTGTTATTCCTGGTTCCTGGTCAAGTTTCAAATCTATCTCTCGTCTCCGCGCAGTATCCAGTCGACGGTTTGGCCAAGCGAAATGAGAATCTCCACGCTGGGTGCGATCATTCTGCGCTCATCTTCGAAGGTCTTGCCGAGGCGATTCCAGACCCCATATCAACGATGCTCAATGCCTGTTTGTCTTAGCCCACCGAGCTTCCGCGGCCTTTCGGGCAATCTCCCGGCGCCGTTCTGGACCTAGCTTCTGTCTCCGGGCTTTACCGCCCAACTGTCCGAGGTAAACCGCGTGCGGATCCTTGTCTTTTCCCTTCTTTTTTCTCATCAGGATACGTGAACGTTAGCCCGCCACTGGTCAAAAAGCAAGGCTTACTTGACAATGCTTAGCGCTATGCATATACTTAGCGCTAAGCATAGGAAATGATGTTAGACGGCCGAATAGGAGTAGTTATGCATTTTAGGAAGCCCGACCACAGCAACTCCCTGCTGATACGCCACAACGCCTCCCTAGTCAAGAAGCTTTACCCGAATATCACCCGAGCGCGGGTCCAAGCCCTAAAAGAGCTGACCGAACAGTTCAGCTTTTCTTTTGCCAGTGGAGATCTGATCCAGCTTGAGAACGGCTGGTTTGTAACACACACCGGACTTGTTCGGCTGGCACGTCGCAAACGATGCCGCGGTATCCATGTTGAAGCTGTCGAGTCGCTGTGCGATCCCGCAGCGAATCGCTTCGTCCTTAAGGCAACGGTGTTTCCGTCCAAAGAGTCGGCTGGTTTCGTTGGGTACGGCGATGCTGACCCTTCCAATGTATCTCTGCTGGTCCGCGGCGCCGAGATGCGGATCGCGGAAACCCGAGCCGTCAATCGGGCCCTGCGCAAGGCGTATGGCATCGGGATCTGTTCGGTCGAGGAGATCGGATCGAATACTGGTCCGATGGCTGCGTCCGATTCACATAAGTCTCCACCCAACGGGACCAACGGAAACGGTAACGGTTCCGGTCACAAGGTCCGCGACCGGCTCTGCCAGATCATTCGCCAGCATAAGCTCGATCCCGAGCTGGTCAAAGCCTACGCCATCGATTTCTGCGGTACCAGAGTCCTGAAAGACGCCACTCGTGAGCAGGTCGAAAGCTTCGTGCAGCAGCTTGCTGATGCGGCCAGGAAAGACCGCAATGCCCTGCTCTGCCAGCTCAATAGCTACGCACCCCCAAACCAGGAGGTGGCGGGATGAAACGCCATGTTCCCGGACTCTCCGAAACCGCACGTGATTCGCGCTCCGAGGTTCCCGACGGCCTCTTTCTTGTTCGCGTCGATGGTGTCCAGCATTGCTGGCGCGCCCAGAAGCGCTTTTATGTGCTGCGGCTCTCCGTTCTCGAACCCAAGCTGTTTGCCGGGCGCTGGTTCGTCAGCCGCCTCTACTGCACTCCAAAGGCGATGTGGAAGCTGGGCTGGTTCCTGCGGGATTTCCTCTATGACCCGGAACTGTTGAGCCAGGACGAGGTCGACGAGCGCGCCCTGCGCGGCCTCATCGGAGTCGTGAAGATCAGCCACACCGTGGTCAATGGCGTATCGCTGGTGAATCTCGACGGCTTCGCCCCGGCCAGCCAGTGGGAAGAATTGTCCACAGCCATCCCCATCCCGCCGGCAAGTAACGGCAAGGGCTCGCGAAAACAGAGGGCATCATGATGACCTACAGCTACACCCAGATCTCCCAATACCTGACCTGCCCGCGTCGTTATCGCCATCGCTATCTCGACGGCTGGCAGGAAAAAGATGTCCGGGCCGCCATGCTCTTCGGGCGCTGCTTCGAACAGGCAGTGGCGGCTTTGTTCCGTCACGAAGATCCAGCAGCAGCCCTGTTCGAGCAGTGGGTGCCCTGTAAGAACCTGCAGCTGGTCTACTCGGGAAACGACACCTGGGACCAGATGTTCCGCCAAGGCATCCAGTTGCTCGAGCGCTTCGTCCAGGACGGGCGCGTCCAGATCCACCAGCCGCAAAGCCATCAACAGATCCGCTTCACCCGGACGCTGAGTTCCGGCGACAGCTTTATCGCCTACGTCGATGCCGTGGGCGAACTGGACAACACGCCCTGTGTGCTGGAGTGGAAGACCAGTTCCGCCCGCTATCCCGAGGAGCCGGACGGCATTGCGGCCCTGGATCCCCAGCTGGTTTGTTATTCCTGGATGACCGGAATCAATGACGTCGCCCAGGTCGTCTTCGTCCGCAAGCGCACGGTGGAGGTCCAGTACCTGCGAGCCACGATTACGGACCAACAGCGCAACGAGTTCGAAACCCTGGTCGAAGACACCGTCCGAAGGATCGAATCTGGACTGTTCTTGCCGCACAGCGGCATCCGCTTCCCCCAGAACCCGTGTACCACCTGCCCTTTCCTTGGGCTCTGCCTCGACCAACGCGATCTGGTGGAGTCGGGCCTGATCCGCAAGCCGGGAGTTGATCTTGGTCTGTTTGACGAACTTGCTTACTAAGAGTCCGCCCATGCCGCCCAGGTTGAATCGCCGTCGGGCCCAGGAGGTCCTGAACCGGATCGACCAGATCCTGGCCTGGGAGGCACGGCATGAGAACGAGCGCGACACCAGGTTCGTGGAACTGGGCAAGTACCTGTGCGAAGTGCGGGCCGGCCAGTACTGGCGGCTGGAGAGCCTGAAGTCGTTCGATGAGTTTCTGGAACGCCGGTTTCCAGAGTCACGAAGGAAGGCGTACTACCTGATGTCGATTCACGAACATCTGCCACCCCAGGTGCGAAAGGAACTGAAACAGGTGGGATGGACCAAGGGGCTGGAGTTGGCCAAACTGGCACGCCGGCAGGGTCAGCGCTTTGAAAGTGCAACCTGGCTGCACAAAGCCAGGCACATGCCCAAGGCGGAGTTCCAGCGGGAAGTGGAGAAGGAGCTGACGGGCAGGGACAGTGAGCCTTCGGAGCTGATCTATTTCAAGGTCTACAAGAGTCAGATCCCGGTCATCGAACAGGCGATCGAGACCGCGGCTTTGATGCTGGGGTCCGACAAGTCTCGCGGCTACTGCCTGGAGATGATCTGTGCAGATTTTCTCGCCGGCGCCTGTTTGGACGGCAATAGTCCGGAGATTCTGTTACGGTCCATCTCTCGCTACTACAAGTTCCTGCCCAGCCCACAACAGGAGACTTTTCTCTCCGAGGTCAGCCGAAAGGCTTCATGAAGAAGGTCCGCTGCAAAAGCCCGCGACTCAGACTCGATGCGACCAGCTACCGCGAACTGCAACGCCAGGTGCTGGAGCGAGACGGCTGGCGATGCCAGACATGCGGGAGCATGCAGCACCTGCAAGTGCACCACCTCAAACGTCGAAGCCAAGCGGGTGGCGACGAGGAACAGAACCTCATCACGCTGTGCGCCGAATGCCACGAACACGCGCATCGAAAAGCCAAGCAAGGTCGTTAGCGGCTGCCGGAAGGATGAAGCATGTCCGGCCAACTCCGCCGCCCGCGACGGGCTCAGTAGGCCGCGCTGGCGACCTGTATCTGACAAAATAGCTAAAATAGCTATTATTAGGGGGGAGGGTTCGTTCTGAAGTATACCGAGCTTCCCAAGCGTCGATTCGTCCGCCAAGAAAACACCGCGTCATCCGTTTCCCTGGATCGACATCACCGCGAATATAGGGAGCTTGCTTCATTTACGGCGACCGAGGTCAAGAATGAATTTGGCCGCATCCTGGAAAAAGCAATTCATGGAGAACCGGTTGTAATAACGAAGCACGCCAGCCCTAAAGCAGTTCTGATGTCGGTAGACCAGTTCAACGCCCTCAAGCACGCTCCTGAATTCAAGCTTGACATGCTCAGCGGTGAATTCGACGCGTTCCTCACTCGAATGCAGACCTCCAAGGCGCGCACTGCGATGAAGGCTGCCTTTAGTTCTTCACCGCGGCAGTTGGGGAAAGCAGCAGTCCTGGCGGCCCGCAAGCATGGCTAGTACAGGTCAGCCACCCTGCATCTATGTTCTAGCCGGGGCAAATGGCGCCGGCAAAAGCAGCATTGGCGGCGCTGCCTTGTTGCAGCGTGGAGTTGAATATCTCAATCCAGACGAGGCTGCCAGGCGCATTCTTGCTGCGAATCACACCATTATCCAGGACGACGCCAACAGTGCCGCATGGCATGGAGGCAAGCGATTGCTGAAACGTGCAATCACCGAACGACTGAACTTCGCATTCGAGCCGACCCTCGGGGGCAACACAATCCCAGCTCTGCTGGAGAGAGCGTTGGAGTCTGGAATTGAGGTTCGTGTTTGGTACATTGGCCTCAATACACCTGATCTCCACATTACACGCGTGCGCTCCAGAGTTGAGAGGAGTGGACACGACATTCCCGAGGTCAAGATTCGTGAACGGTATCACCGGAGTCGTCTCAATCTGGTCCGACTGATTCGGAAATTGACGGAGGTTCGCGTTTACGACAACAGCGAAGAAGCAGACCCTGACACCGGCGCCCGTCCGGAACCAATATTGATTCTTCATCTGGACAAGGGCAAGGTCGTCAATTCATGCGATCTCACCACAGCTCCCGAATGGACAAAACCCATCCTGTTGGCAGCGCTGAAATCTTCCACCTTGAGAAGGCAGCAGTTGTAGGTAGGCAGGTGTGAGCTCAAGGAACGCGGCTTTGGGTTGTCCACTTGTTTCCCGAATATTGCAATAGATGCCTCAGCGCCGCAAAAGTGAAAGATTCCAGCCAACGACCATCGCGTAGAATGCACAAACGGCCCATATCCGAGACGGCTTGCGGGTGCGCCAGGCTACGACAGCGACCATCGCAAAGCAGAGCAGCTTCGCCCCCCAGAGTCCCATGGAATTTACAAATAGGTTGGCCTCAACTGCGCCATGAGCCAAAGCGAGTCGCGTTGATAACAGATCGCCGAGTTGCAGGATGCAAAGAACGATAACTGGAATCAGTTTGCCACGCATCGAGGACACCGCTGCAATGTTAGACGATATCCGAAGCCCGCCGCTAGCCCTGGCAACGTATGAGCACTGCGGCGCGGAGTAACAGAGTTCCAACAGCAATCACGCCTTCATACCGATGCTAATTGAGATTTCCAACTTGCACGCAACGCGTCGAGAAGCGTTCTGACCATTTTCCGCAGCGATGAAAAAGTTTCGCGCATATCGAGTGGAACAACCCATTGACGTCCTATCGCTGTTGCGTGGGGTGAGTGCATAGGTCTCTGGCACCATTCAGCACCTGCAGATACATCACCTACCTACATTGTCGTTTGGCCATGATTAGCGCATGACAACCGTGAATCTCAGCGATAAAGACGCATCTTTGAACCCGGGCCTGCTTGAGAAATTTTCGAGCGAGCCCTGCGTGGCGGCACGTCATCGCGTTGAGGACCAAAAAAGGTACCGACGCTCTTTCAGCTAGACTCGTATTGCTAGATTCGCATAAACTTCAACTTGGCATATCAGATCCATCAGGAGTCATGCGCCCCGGATCGCGTCGCACTCCATGTAGGCGGCGCATCTTAGTGCTACAGCGAACTGCCCGGTTTCGTGGCTCGCGCCGCCCTGTTGCCTTTTTGCTCCGGCGCACACCACTATTATCGTTGAGCATGGAGCGTCTCAATGAGCGCAATGGTGAACACCAGAACGAACTATAATCTGGCCCTCCCTTTTTATGAAAACTCAGTGACAAATTCACACAACTTGGCGTTGTTTGTTGGTGGAACACGGTTTTCTTATGGAGAGTTGGGAGATCTTGCCCGGTGTATTTCGGGCTGGCTCGGCCTGAAAGACGGCGAGGTCTCGGGCAGGGTGGGAATTCTAGCGTCTCGCACCGTAGAGGCGTACGCAGGAGTGTTGGGGACGCTCTGGTCCGGCGAAGCGTTCGTCCCCATCAACCCTCACACCCCCGAGGACCGCTTGATTCGCATTCTGCAGATGGCGAATCCTGATGCGCTTATCGTCGACCAGGCCGGTCTGGATTTGCTCACGGATCGTGTGCTCGAATGCGCACGTGGACGGATACTCGTCGGGGCCGGCGCAAAACCGCCGCGTAACGCCCAATCGGAGGAACCACGAGTTCCATGAACTACAACCTGGCACGTCCACTATTCGAGCATACCCCGCGGCATGGCTCGCGGCTGGCAGTCTCCGTGGGCGACGAGAGTCTGACCTATGGAGAACTCGCCGCTCTCGCACAACGAATCGCGCGCTGGCTCAGGGCCGGCCCACCGAGGCCGCCCGGCTTCGTCGGGATACTTGCTTCCCGCAGCATCATTGCATATGCGGGCGTGCTAGGGACAGGATGGGCGGGCGATGCGTACGTCCCCATCCATCCGGACCTGCCTGAAGAAAGGCTCGTGCGGTTGCTGCAGATCACCAATCCCATTGCATTAGTGGCGGACAGAGCCGGTCAGCAGGCCCTGACTGCGCGGGTGCGTCAAGTCATTCCGGCGCGAATTCTCACGCGGTTCGACGATCTACCGGCACATGACCCAGGCGATCGGCCGCGAGAGATGGACCAGGAAGACACAGCGTACATGATCTTCACCTCCGGAAGTACCGGTGTTCCGAAGGGCGTGTTGGTGCCCGTGCGGGCAGTAGCCCACTTGGTGAGCACCCTGCAATCGATTTACGGGTTCAAGCCGGAGGACCGCTTTTCGAAGGCGTACAATCTCAACTTCGACGGCTCGGTCCACGACATGTTCACGACTTGGAACGCAGGCGCCTCTCTCCATCCGGTGCCGGCTTCACAACTCATGGCTCCGGCGAAGTTCATCCAGGAAAGGGAGATTACGGTGTGGGCGTCGGTACCGTCAACGGCGGTGTTTCTTGAAAAGATGAAGATGCTCCAGCCGGGAGTCTTCCCGTCGTTGCGCCACACAATCATGAGTGGCGAGCCTCTACCGGTCCGCTCCGCACAGGCCTGGCAAAGCGCGGCGCCAAACAGTACGGTAGACAACATCTGCGGACACACGGAGTGTTGTGTATTCAGTACGCTGCAACGGCTTACGGACCCCCCCTACGTCACCCCGAACCGCGGCTTGGTGGCGATTGGCACACCGTTGCCTGGACTCGAGGCTGCCGTGTTCGACGAAAGCTGTCAGCAATTGGCAGACGGCCTCGAGGGCGAACTAGCATTGGCGGGTCCGCAGGTAGCCAAAGGCTACTTCCAAGATCCGGAGCGCACCGCGGCGCGTTTCCCGGTGATCAATGGAAAAGTCTGGTATCGAAGTGGAGACTTGGTGTACCGCGACGACCGTGGCATCTACCATCATTTGGGCCGGGTCGATTCCCAGGTTAAGATCCTTGGCCACCGTGTTGAACTCGGAGAGGTGGAAGCGATTCTGGCGGAAGCTTGTGGTACCGATTCGGTGGCTGTCGTCGCTTGGCCAATCGAGTACGGCTCCGCGAGGGGTCTGGTGGCGTTTCATTGCGCGGTTGGCCTGGAGAGCCGGAAGATCCGAGATGAGATGGCAAGCCGGTTGCCGGCACACGCGGTACCACGCCAGATCCGGCTAATTGAGACTCTTCCGATCACTTCCAATGGCAAAATCGATCGCAAGGCGTTGGTAGAGCAACTGGAAGGAGAATCGCGATCCACATGATGCGAAAACTCCGTCTGCCCGATGGTCTAGAAGTCTTTTGCTTGAATGCCGACGAAACACGTTTCGTCCATCGCGAAGTCTTCGCCGAAAGGTGCTACCTGCAACATGGCATAGAGTTGCACGACGGAGATTGCGTGTTCGACGTGGGCGCCAATATTGGGTTAGCGGCAGTTTTTTTTCATCGTGAACGCAGAGGCGTCCGCATCTTTGCCTTCGAGCCCAGTCCAGTGGCATGCGAGTGTCTCAAGGCCAATGTCGAGCTCCATGGAGTCGATGCCCGCGTCTTTGAGTGCGGATTGTCTCGGGAGTCCGGTACTGCGGAATTCACATTTTACCCCGGCAACACTGTTCTGTCTGGATTCCACGCCGATTTGGAAGCTGACCGTGGCACTACTAAGACTTACATGGTCAACAGTGGCTTCTCTCCGAGAGCTGCGGATCTGTTTCTCGGCTCCATGTTCAAGAAAGTGACTTTTCCTTGCCGCTTGCGGACGCTTTCGGAAATCATCGATGCGGAGCGCGTCACGCGAATCGATCTGCTGAAAATAGACGCCGAGAGAAGTGAAAGGGACGTCTTGGCGGGGATTCGGGCCGAGCATTGGGACCTGATCCGCCAAGTCGCTATGGAGGTCGACGATAAGACAGGCGGTCTTGATGAGGTCCGGGGTCTCTTGGCGAAGCACGGCTTCCAGGTGGCCACCGAGCAGGATCCTCTACTGAAAGGCTGTGCGGTATTCAACGTGTTCGCCACACGGCAACAATGCGTGTCACTGGCCCTGAATTTTGACTCCCGCTCCGAGTAGATAATTCCGTGGGCGGACCCTGCAAATAAACGACCATGGCAATGCGTCCGTTAATGGCGCCACGTCAGGACTAGCATGGCGCGCTTCTGGCCGCTAGAAGTGTGCAGAGGGATCAACATCCCCGCCAGGGGTGCGCACGACCGTGTCCACCAGCGCGATATAGCGAGGAATCATTTCCTCCGGCAGGTTTTGGCTGCAATGCGTCACAAGTTGATCGATCAACTTGCTGCGGACCTGGCCTTGTCCAGGTGCGTTTGCAAGGCGCACGAACTCGGACGCTTTCGGCTCTGGCCAGCCGATTGCCGGTAAAGCTTTCCCCTGCAGCGATCGTGTCGGAATAAGAAACGCATCATAACTTCCGTCAGGCCGGCAAGCCGCCCAACTGAGGAAAACCTGAAAACCAAAGTCATGCGTTGCCAAGTCGACGAGATCCTGAGGGTGAATTCCTCCTACAAAGTTTTGCTCGCCTTCGGACCGCAGTTCCCCAGCGGTCTGCGCCATATCTGCGGTTCTAATTTTTCTCAGCGTCGTGAGATCCTTCTCAATTCGTGCGTTTCGTATGCATTTGAAGCCGATGCGCTCGTTTGGACGCTGCAGCAATTTTGAACGAATGTCGTCCAACGTCAATTCGCGCTCAGGCCAGTCCTGAAATGCGACTTCGGACGCGGCTTCCGTTCCGTGCCCCACATGAAGAATCGCGTTGTACCGGTAGCGCGTCATTTCGTTGTCGGCGCGGCCACGACGGAGTTGTATCTCTACTCGCGACAGTTTCGGCAGTCTGTGTCGCAAGGACAGAAAATATGCTGGAGAAAGAACGAGTTCCCGATCAAGTTGAATCCGCCGCTCGATCCGATCACGCAACTCTCCAGCGCTAACCCCATCCGTGGCCTGAAACAACTCCACCGAAGAAGCAAATGCCGGCAACAAGGGTAGGCTTCGTATATCACCAACAAAGACATACCCTCCCGGCTTTACAATGTTGACCGTGTTTTCCAGCACTTTCGTCAGGTAGGCAAGATTGGGAAAAAACTGCACGACTGAGTTGAGCACAACGGTATCAAACGAATTTTCATCGAGACCATCAAAATTGTCTGCCCTCCGCTCCAGCACCTCGACTCGTTCCGCGACGGGAGGAACAGTCCGCAATTGTTCTCGGACCCTGTCCAGCACTACCGAAGAGAAATCCACAGCAACATACCGGTCGCAGCACGGGGCAATCCGCATTAACAGCATGCCCGTTCCACAGCCGATTTCATATACGGCCTTCGGCGCAAGCTGAAGAATATCTGCGACTGTAGTTTCAACCCACTCTCGCATCTCCTCGAGGGAAATTGGTTGCCGCGTGTAACTGCTATTCCAGCCCATGGTGTTGAATCCAACAGGAGCGGACGCGGCGTTCTTCGTGAACTGAGTCAGATCGAAGGTTTTTCGCCATTTGCCGAGAACCGACGACCCCGCCGTCCCGCGGCCTAAGACATCGTCCAAGTATGGGTCGCCCGGTACGACAAACGCTGCAATGCCATCGCGGCCATCATGAACGACACCCGCCTCTTGCACGCCAGGGTGCATGCGCAGCGCGTTCTCGATCACGACTTGCCAATTGGCGGCTTTCGCCTTCTCATTTGGCACAGCGCTTCTCCCGTTGCTAATCCGTGTGTCGAGCCACGGTCCCTGTCTGCCCTAATTGGTTTTTGTGGCAGTCTGCGTGAGTGCGTAAATCGCGTCGATGCTGTCAATTTGTTCCCTGTCAAAACCAATCTGCGCGAAGTCGATCCCGAAATTCTCTTCAAGGAACACGACGATGTCCACTGCGTCTATCGACTGTAGACGTCCACTGAGCAGGAGGGAATCGTTATCCGCCAACTCCCCATCATCGCCGTTGCTGGTCAGTAGGCTCTGCACGTACTCGTGTATTTCCGTTTTTCCCTTCATCAATGCGCCTAAAAGTGGACAAAGAACAAACTTGCCAGATACTTGAAGTGTACTACCAGTGGGTATAACCGATCTTCGTCTATGAATACGCTCAACAGGCAATAAAACAACATCACGCCAAACACGGGGAAGAGGTGCCCGCGAACAAGTCCTTTCGGCCTGGGTCCGCGTTTTCGCAGTTGTGAAATGCTCAGCGCGGTCGCCAGTATGACACTGTAAAAGAATAAGACCTGGTAATACACGAGCGCTTTCCAGGGCCCATCGTTCTGAATAAAATGCCAATCCCGCGTGAAATGATAGAACGAGTTCCCAAAGGCTGCGGCCGCAAAAGTTGCAAAGACCATCCGCAGCCGTTTATGTCCTTTCCAGTAGCGGAGAAAAGTCGGATAGAAGAAGAAATCGACAAGCAATTCTTTGAAATAGTAGTAGAAGCGGTTGAAGAATTCCGCAATTGTTTTCGAGGACAGCGGCCGATAACTATTGCGCAGGGCGTTGAATCCGGCCATGCGGCAACAGGAAATGAATCTGTGCCCCATAATCGTGACGTTCAGAGTGATCCCAAAGAAAAAGAGGATCTGGCTTTCCCATCGCAAATGCCAGGCCACTGGAGTGCCGTGTACGCTCATGGCCAACGCTTGAGCAGAGGTCGGAATCCCCAAGTAACCGTAAAAGAAGTCAGTTCCCAAGGCCTTAAACACCGCCAGCAGAATTGCCCACGCAAGCAACTTCAGTCCTTTCAATTGCACAATCGCAAGTTGTTCTGGATTCTGTGCTTCAATGCGGCGAAGATATGCGGCGCCTTTGGGAAATGGCGTGTTAGTGGACCCCCACAGTGGGCGAAAGGTCGCCAGCTCCAAAGTCAAATCGCGGGAGGGGTCCGAACTCCGGTCAATCAGTGCATAACCGATGAACCAGACATAGCTTGCCATTAAGCCGACAAGACTCCATAGAATCGAATACGGCAATGAACGCGGCGTGGCGGCGCACGCAAAGAGGATCAGCAAGGTGAACGCGGTAAGAAGAAACGCAACCGGCCTTTGCCCAAACCACGATTTGGGCCAACGGATGGCGCACCAGTACAGAAAAGTCCCCAATGCTATGACCCCTAGATTCAAGCTCAGGAGCACCGGGTCCTGGAAGGTTTGCATCACGACAAGAGCAATCGGGCTAACCGCCAAGATGAAGCGGCGGCGCTCGGGCATAAAAGTCATGAGCGTGAGGGCGAGTAGAGATGTCAAGAACATCGCAGAGGACCGATTGGGGAGAAAAAGGCGCAATCCCAAACCGAACGCGGCCAGCAGGGTGACTTTCCCCGGCCAGGTCTGTGCGAAGGAAATGAATTGGGGAAAGGTTTCGATGCGCGGAATGAGCCGGAACTCAGCCAGCCTTTTTGCTGCCGGCCGGGGGGCCGCCTTTTGGGTAACAAGAAAGGTTGCGTTCATCGACGAAGTAATTTCAACCTGGAAACACTGTTGGCCGCGCCCATATGGACCGCGGCAACCGGAGGTCCTGTTGTACTCCATCCGTCGCCTAAGCCCCTTGAACCATCGCCCTAGCTGGCTCTACTGTGCCTGCACGTGACACCAAAACCGAAGGGATGGGCTCGTCGTCGCCGCCGGTGTCTCCAACTGCGATTCAGACAATCAGACGTAGCGTGCACGAGAATCCTTCAAACCTCGATTGCAAAAAAACACCGCTGTGAAATCAGTACACCGCCGCTTCCAACCGAGAAGGCCTCGTCCTATTCTCGCCAAAGGATACAGGTTCACCATCGTATTACCCGCAGCAGATTGCTGTAATCATCTGTCCATAGCGGGAAATTTGGGTCTGGCATGATGCGGGTCATGTGTTCGACACCCGGAACCGGACCGTTTCGATCTGGTGCCCCAACGATCGCCCAGACACTCAAATTGGGCGGATCCGATTGTGCTAGCCATGCTGACATTTGCGCTTCTGCGGCTAGTGTGGCAATGACGAGACGCAGGTCCAGCGCGTCATTGCTTATGTGAAAGGCTAGGATGCCATTTGGTTTGTTTAGGTGCCGCAGATACAAACGAAACGCTTCCTTGGTCAGCAAGTGGATGGGGATCGCGTCTCCGTTAAATGCATCGATCACCAGCACATCGAAATTCTGCACTTCGTTGCGCTTGAGTTCCTGTTCCAACGAAATACGGGCGTCGCCGGGAATCACTTTTACTTCTGCGCGACTGTCAGAAAGAAAAGTAAACATTTGCTGCGGACCGGAGCTGGCGACTTGGATCACTTCGGGGTTGATCTCATAGAACCGCATCGAATCGCCAGGAACTCCGTAAGCTGCGATGGTGCCCACGCCCAAGCCGATTACTCCGATGCGGAGGGTCCTCTCAGACGCTCTTCCCGGGTAGTTGCCAAGAACCAACCCGATGCCACTCTGAGGTACGTAATAGCTCGTTGGTAGTCGTTTCTTCGTTTCCTCAGAGAACTGAAATCCGTGGATGATTCTGCCGTGACGCAGCACCCGCCGAGGGGAGTCGCCGGAGCTATCTGAAATGACGGTTAACACACCGTAAAAATTGCGCTCCGTTGCGATGGCGCCATGTTCAAGCGCGAGTGGAGGATAGGCCAGAATCGCCGCCAACAGCAGTGCCACAAACCAGACGCTGAACAACACTGCCCGCCTTCGCTCGCGGAATGAGGCCGAGCCCGAATTCCCGGAGCACATGAACACGACCAGTGCGGCAACCGCCAGGGAATAAAGTAGCAATGGAACTGGCTTGCTGCCTATGTATGCCAATGCTGGCCCTGCAAACACTACAAGAACCGAAAATACCAGCAGCAGGGGTTTCGGAACATAGATCCAGGATCCAGTATCACGCAACAGAATGAAACAGAACAGGACGCAGCAGAGCCACACGCTCAGATGAAATTCCCAAAAGCCTTTGAAGATGAGAGGCGCAATAATGCTGACGAAAAAGCCTCCCAGCGCCCCACCTGCAGCGACGAAAAGATAGAACGAAGTAAGCTGCTCTGTGGGCGGTTTCAGCTGCACCAGTTCGCCGTGACACACCATGCAGGATGCCAATAGTGCAAAGGAGTAAATGAGGATCTGCCAAAGAATGCCGGTGTTGGGGTGATAGAGCGCAAAGCAAACCAGGAGCGTGGCGAATCCGAGAGCGGTCGACCAGAGCGTCCGCGAATACCACTCGTCTGAGGAAAAGCACGCCACAAAGGACAATAGGTACAAGGACAGCGGCAACACCCAGAGCAATGGAACGACGGCGACGTCCTGGCAGATTCGATTGCTCGTTGCCAGCAGACTAAAGGAGGCAGTCGCGGCAAGGAGCAGCCATGTCAGCTTGCGTCGCCAGCTGATGCTGGACAATACGCGCGGCATGCTCGGCGCCGAAGATTTAGGCAGCGCAGCGCGCTGTTCTCGACTGGTTTTCCATGCAATGGAGATACAGCCAATTCCAAACAGGAAGAAGCCCGCTGCCCACACTTGTGCCTGAGTCCGCAAGGACAGCAACGGCTCGACCACGACAGGGTAGGACAGGAGAGCGATCAACGAGCCCGTATTTGAAAGGGCATAAAGCCGATATGGCGTGTCACTGCAGATACGACCGTACCACGCCTGCAGCAACGGACCGGTTGTAGAAACCAGAAAATACGGCAGTGCAACACTTGCGGATAATAGGGCGACGATACGAAGCAAGGGATGCTCGCTGTCGACTGGTTTCCAACTGGCATCCGGCAGCAGTGGCGAGCCCCAGGCGGATAGGCGAAATACCAGCACTGCAATGGCGAGAATGATTAGTGCGGAGTGAACGACAGCCTGCGAGCGGGGACTTAGCCGAACATCAATGAGGTAGGCGTAAGAATAGCCAAGCAACAAGAATACCTGAAAAAATAAGATGCAGGTCGTAAAGGTAGCTGGGGTGCCACCGAACCATGGAAGAATATATTTCGCTATTACCAACTGCACCTGAAACAACAGAAACGCACTGCAAAACACTGTGAAGCCAAAGAGCGTCAGCATTGCGGTCTGGGAACGAGCTAACGACCTATTGACTGCCTCGGTCCAGTAGGCACTGGCAGCTAGATCTGGGTTCACTCCGCCGCTCCTATGCTATTAATGACATCGCTCGCCGACTCGATGCGATGCCAGCGAAAAGTCAACTGCAAGGGACTTTGTCTACAAGAACATTCTCAGTCGGTCAGCCAAATTACCTTCATCATCACATACACCCAGGCATATCCCTGCCCTGTATTTCGCAACATATGACCTGTGCATTCACTTCTACTCTTTCTGGGAACGAGAGTCAGTGACAACGAGCCGGTCTTAGTTACGAAAGTAACCACCATGTCCGGCCAGCGGCCGACATCCTGGATTGGGAGTCGGCCTTGCACAGGAAAATGCTCAGACCGACGCGGTAAGGCCCCCTGCCTAGCCAAGTTCTAGCCAGTATGGGGATACGCCCATGCCGGCGGCCTAGAAGAACAGGCTGCTCCAGCGGCTGGCGATCTTCTATTTCCAAACGCCTTGCAAGCCCGGCGATATACACGACATCGGCGCGATCATTCTGAGTCCGAAGCCACTCGTATGTTCGCCAGTGCATTCCCTTGGGTTTGGCTGGGAAAGGGTCGGCCATGCTCCCAGAGCCCAGCTTCATCCGAATCGCTTGAGCGCGTCGTAAGCAGCACACCGCGCAAAGACCTGGTTTTCTCCCTATTCAGGGTAAGATAAGACGCGGTCGTCGCATGCATCAAGAATCCTTACTCCACCAGAAGGGCCGACGATCGGGAAAGTTCGCCCCAAAATATAACAGGGGGTTTGAAATTATCATCAACTGGCGTAGGCTTAGCTCAGGTTGAACGCTCCCACGTGGATCGGTTGCCGCTTCAGAATGTTCTCGTGTCCGCGAGGTGCGCCTCATGCCGCTGGTGTAGTGGCAGGGCGCGACTTTGCGTCTCACCAGCCTCGCCAGCTGCTGCGCACCTACCGCCGATTCTGGTAGACCGCCTGTTGTTCCTCAGCGTTGCTCTGCCAGTTGCAGTGTCCTGTTTGTTCCTTCCCCGGGCGGTCCGCGATCCGCCAACAGTCCTCTCACTCGTGAGAAACCGCTTCGTAACCACTGACCTTAGTTACTACCGTGTGACGTTTCGATTTCCGTCGAGATCAACACTGCGCGCACTAGTTCCGGCCGACTGCGGCCTGCTGGCATGCAGAATCATCCGCGTTAGGGTCACAAGCAGACAAGGCCCACGTTGCCATCTTATGAGAGATGAGAACGACAGCCACGCCGCCGAAAACGTCTGTCAAGTAGTGCCAGCCGGTTGTAACGGTCGAAACGCAGACGGCAGCGGCCAGCGTGGCCGCCACATAGCGGATTCGGCGCATGGGCCACAGGGCGATGGCTGGGAGAATCGCCAGAACAACATGGAAAGAGGGGAAGGCCACTACGCCCGCAAGACGAGAATCGAGGCGCATGGGGCCGCTCGATTTCAATAGTGCGAGATACTGTGCTTCATTAGCCTGTTCCGCGGTTGGCGCGAAGCCTGAGACAATCCATGGTCCAGCAGCCGGGAGGATTGCAAACAGGGCAGCTGTGAAGATGCCGGCGATGGTCACGGACAGGATGAGACGTTGCGAGTCCCTCTCGCGTCCGAGATACGGTGGTATCACGATGGCTGCCAGCAGCAGCAGAAGCGGCGAGCTGTACACAATTTCAAGGGTCTCCCGGAGCACGGGATGACGTGCGAGCAAGCGCACCACGGAAGCAGTGGAAAAGCCAATCGCTGAATCGAATCTAGCAAGATTAGCGTCAACCACCGGGGCCGGTGAGCGTCCGGCCAGCTGAATCAGAATCGACAGCCCGCTGGTGACGATAAACATCCACATAGCGAGCAGGGCGAGCTGCTGAATCTTGGGGGCGGGGTAGAAGTAGTAGATGACTGCGAAAACCGCAGCGGTAAGGCAGCGGTACGCGATACCATTCAGCACTCCGCTCACGCCCAGGGAGACGGAAAGACCAGCGTCGGTAACCACCACGCCGACCATGAGAAAGATCATGATCAGGTTGAAGGAGGCCCTCGCCGCCGTCTTGTTGCCGGACGTTTCCTGTTTTGCCAAAGTAAGATTTTGCATCGAACAAGCTCTATACGTACTTTTTGCTAAAGATCATGGCGTGCGTGCGAACAGTACCGCAACTTTATCGGTGTAAATGGGATGCCATGCCGCAGAGTGCCGTAGAAGATACGCCAGAGCATCTCCTGGATTTAACAGGACATAATCGAATTTGTGCTTATCGAGCATTTCAAATGGGGCCTGCAGAGAGGAAGTCTTCACCTTGTCGGCGAATGCGCCGTTGTAAATGAACATATCCAGGCGCGTGTCGATGAAAGGCTTCAACTGGGGAGTATTCCATTCCATGTAACCGCCCCACGAGAGCTCGTTGAACACTCTCCCGTTGATATTCTTCCGCTGCATAAAACTCAAGGCAGCCGTGGGAAAGGTCTCATCCACTTTCTGTTGGAGGGTGTTTTCCGACGGGAAGAAGTGAATCATCGACACCAGGATTGCCGCGATGATGGCAACGTTCATCCAGGGTTTGTCATTATCCCGATCGTACGGCGGGAACAGGTGTAGTCGGGGCGCGAGAACCGGCGCAATGATCAGGCCGAGAAAAAACAGGAAGCGCACGTGCGACAGCCCGGCCCAGAGTGCAAACACCGCGAGCATCGCCTCATCGAGCTTCCATTTTCGGCGTGAAAACAGAACGGCCGCCAGCAAGCCAAAGATCACGACCAGTGCCAGCTTGCCGTTGACGGTGGTGAGGTCCACGGATTGCCACTCTTCGATATATTGCATTACACCGGTTTGTCGGAAGAGCAAGTCGAAGGGATAGAGCACCAGTTTGTAACCGAAGGGATTAACGAAGAGCGCGGCCAGCGAGATGGCAAGTGTGATGAAGAGTTTTTTCAACTCCGCAGGAGTCCAGCGGTGGGCCACCACCAGGCCCCACTCACCTTCCGCCAACCCGGACGCGATAACGATTCCCAGTACCACGAAACCGAAGACCCAGGATCCGTGAAAGTTGATCCACAACGCAAACAGAGGAGGCAGGATCCAAAGGCCTCGCCCTGTTCGGTGAAAATGGTCGAGCTCGAGCAAAAGCCCCATCATGCAAAGCCAGCCGAACAGCAGCGTACGAGGACCGAGGGAGACTACTCCAAGGAAGATAGACAGCAACGTTACCAAGGTAGCGTTCTTGCAGTCGGCTCCAGCCCGGCAGGCACGGTAATATACGCCGACGAAAATGAGCGCCAACACCACAAAATAAACTCCAACGAGCCCCTGCAATCCTTTGGCGTTGAAAGCCAGCAAATAGGGAACTTCCGACAGCCATTCGAAGTTCATCCAGGGTGAACCAGCCGCACCGACCGAGTAAGTATCAAAATTGGGAAACGAGTGGCGTTGCAGCAGGTACTGGGCGTTGCGCATGTGCCACCAGATATCAGGCTCTGCAGCGCCCCGTACAAGGTTCTTGAAGATTACACCTACCAGCAGGAACGCGCACATTATCGGGAAGGAGAAGACGACAGCCGCGAAAGCGGACCATGACCTGCGGCTGCTCGAGCTGACTGTCTCTGGCACGGACTCGGAGGCGATGGGCACCGGGACCTCGACGATTGTCAATTCACTGCGCTTACAGGTTGCGCGTTCGCTCGCTCAAACAGTACCGCAACGTTGTCGGAATACTTCGGGTGCCAAGCCGGCGAGTGCTTCAGAAGGTATTCCAAGGGATGGTCCGGTTCGATGAGGACATAGTCGAACTTGTATTTGTCCAATACCTCGAGGGGCGATTGAACCAGCATAGTCTTGACGTAGTTATCGAAAGTTTCGTTGTAGACGAATATGTCGGTGCGACTGTCAGTGAATGGCTTCAAGTCGGGTGCCGCCCATTCCATGTAGCCGCCCCAGGCGTCGGTGTTAAAGATTCTTCCATTGATGTGCTGGCGCTGCATGAACACCAGTGCAGCTGTGGGATACTGCGCGTCCACCTGTTGTTGCAGTTTGGCGTTGGAAGGGAAGGAAAAGATCAGCCATCCTACGACACCTGCCATGATGATGGCGTTCAGCCACGGCTTGTCTTCTTCCCGCTGGTAGGGCGGCAGTAGTTGCAGCCTTGGAGCGATGATGGGCGCCGCGATAAGGCCGGTGAAGAACAGCAACCGGACATGCATCAGCCCGGCCCAAAGCGCGAAGGCCAGCAGCATCACGTCATCTAGCTTCCATCTGCGTCGGGAAGCCAGGCCGGCGATCAGCCAGCCGAAGATCAAGAGCAAGACCAGCTTGCCGGCACCATTACTGAAGTCCAGCGCGTGCCATTCCTGGACGTACCTCATGTTGGCGGGCTGGCGGAAAAGCAGATCGAACGGGTATAGGACCAGTTTGTAGCCGAAGGGGCTCGCGAACAGGGCGGCGATGGAGACTGCCAGCGCTGCCAGAAGTTGCTTCAACTCTCCGGGCGTCCAGCGGCGCGCTACAACCACGCCCCACTCTCCCTCCACGAAGCCCGAGGCGATGACGACCACGAGGACTATCATGCCGAAGACCCAGGAACCGTGCAGGTTAATCCAAAGCGCAAAAAGCGGCGGCAACATCCAAAGGCCCTTGCCGCTTCGCTGAAAACGGTCTGTTATGAGCAACAGCCCGACCATGCAGAGCCAGCCAAAGAGCAACGGACGCGGACCGATCGACACGATCGCGAGAAAGATCGCGAGCAACGTGACGAGGGCGGCGTCTTTGCACTCGGCGCCGGCTCGGCATGCCCGGTAATAGACGCCGCAGAAAATCAGCGACACGACCGCGAAATACACCGCCAGCATGCCGCGCAAACCCATGGCGTTGTAGCCCAGGTAAAGCGGGATCTCTGATAGCCATTCATGATCGAGCCAAGGCGACGCCGCGGCTCCGAACGAATACGTGTCCACCACGGGAAACAAGTGGTGTTCGAAGACGTAGGCGGCGTTGCGCAGATGCCACCAGATGTCCGGTTCGGCAATGGCACGCACACAGAAAAAGTAGATCGACCCTATCAGCAGAAACATGCACATCACAGGAAAAGAAAAAACACTGGCCAGTAGGCCGAACCGGGATGTATTGCCAGAGGGTTGAGCTACTTCTGACGGTGATTGCGACGTTATCGGCAACAAGGGCGTCATCTAGTCTCGTGCTGGGACTGGAAGTTCCCCAGGCAAAGATACTGGCAGAGGTTTCCGCGGTTTCAGCGATGCCCCTAACTTGAGCATCGGCTTCTCGACCACTATGTATGAGGCAACCGCGCAACCGGAGAGCATGAACACGGCCTGCAGAGTGGACAACTTATGATTCTCCGTGAACGGCTGTTGCCACAAATAGAGCGAATAGCTCAGGGCTCCAATGGTGTAGGCCACGGGATTGTTCAGAATGCGGCCCCGGCGCTCCACCAGCACAAAAATCCACAGCGCGATCAGCAGCGGCACAGTGCCCCAGAAGATGCTGAGGCTCAATCTTGCAGCGCTTGAGCTGTCGGCCCAGAAGGCGCCCGCCAGAATCCATGCGGTGACGGGGACAGCCAAGACAATCGCCGCGGACTCGGCCATCCAACGGCAGCGCTCCCGTAGCTGCGGTTCATAGACCGCCAGCAGGCACCCGGCGGCAATGCTGTCCATGGTGCCGGGGAAGGAGTAGTGCACGTAGACGAAAGCTTCGTCCGATCCGCTCAACGCAACCACCAACCGGAACACCGCAGCCGCAACCATGGCGACCCATGCGATGAGGGCACGGCGTCGAAACCCCAGCAGCAAAGCCAAGGGCCAAAGCAGGTAGAACTGCTCTTCCACCGAGAGCGACCACAGGTGCCAGAAGATGAGAGGCGTGCTCGACACACGATAGGAGACGGTGTAGGTGACAGCGTACAGCAACGCAGCCCGCGACTCCGGGACCAGCAGCGCGATCACCAGCATGTAGGTAAACGCCGCGGGAAAAATTCGAAAGCACCGCCGCCGGTAGAAGGCGACGAGATCGATGCGTCCGTGGCGCTCGTGCTCCTGTTGCAGCAGACGGGTGATCAGGTAGCCCGAAAGGACAAAGAACACGTGGACGGCGAAGGCGGCGGTGAATCCCGGGCCCCCGAGCCCGCCCCACAAATGCCCGCCGATGACGAGCATGACCGCGATCGCTCGGAGGCCATCGAGGGAGGGGATGCGGGATGAGGGAGCGAAGTTCATTGTCGAAGCTTAACCACAGTCCGCCCTGCGCGCGGGAAGGGCGGCCGGGCGTTAGGCGTCCAACGTAACAGGTTCAGCGGCCCTTTGGATCTCCACGCGCTTGCGTTTCTTCGCACGAACCACGGCCCGTTAGTGGCCGTCGAGTCCGTCAGTGCTGGCTGACGGGACCCAAAACCGGCACAGGAGACGTTCATAACCTATACTCCGCAAAATCTCTTGTACCAGGCAGAGTGACCTCTCATGGAACCAAAGTCACCTCTGCGATGGTTACCTTGCGAGCGCGAACGGACTAGCAACGCTCCCTAATGCGGCTGATGGCGTGCGTCCGAACAGCACTGCGACCTGGTCTGTATAAATGGGAGTTCTGAGTGCTCGAGGAGGTAGGTCACAGGCTGGTCCGGCTTCATCAGCACATCTTGTCGCTGAATGTTCCGTTGTACATGAACATATCGAGACGCGTATCGATGAAAGGGCGCAATTGGGGCGCATTCCACTCCATGTAGCCGCCCCACATAGGCTCGTTGAAGATGCGACCGTTCAGGTGTTGCCGCTGCATGTAGTCGGCGTGGCGGTGGGGAAGGTTTCGTCCACCCGTTGCTGGAGCTGGGCGGCAGAGGGAAAGGAGAAAATCATGGACGCGACTATGGCGGCCATGATGGCGGCGTTGAGCCAGGGCTTGTCCAACTCGCGACGGTAGGGCGGAAACATTTCGACGCGCGTGGCCAAGATGGGCGCTATGATGAGGCCGATATTTCATCGCTATTTTTCCAAGACAGTATCACAATGGGGCTTGTGTAATATAAGCAGTTATTCACCTGAGAGTGCCTAAGAGCACTACCGCTTTTATGGAGGGTACGCGGCAAACCGTGGGGCCGGACATTCAAAGCATGCCATCATCGGCAAGTCGTGCGGGGCAACCTGTCACCGCTAAGCCATATCGCCCGGATGTCGTTCTGCTGGCCGCAGTCTTGATCGGCTTCAACTTACTAGCCTTTCTGCTGGTGCAAGCCGCTAACTCTAACTTCCAGCAGGGCGACTTCAAGATGTTCTACACGGCGGCAACCGCGCTGAGGTTCGGCCATGCCGGCGACCTTTACAGCCGCGACCTTTACGTCACTATGCAGCGGCAACTTCTGCCATGGCTTCCCATGCAGGATGTGAAGGTGTACACCCACCCACCGTACGAACTACTGGTCTTTGGGCCGCTGTCGTATCTGCCGTACAGGGCGGCCTGCTATTGCTGGCTTGTCGTCACTGTGCTGCTGGCAGTGCTATGCGGTCGACTGCTGTCGGGATATGCGGCCGTGCTCGGACTGTTTCCGTTGTTGGCCACGCTCCTGGAACAGCAGGACTCCGTTCTGGCTTTACTAATCGTGATCGGCTGCTGGCTGGTTCTCCGGGAAGGCCGCGACGTATGGGCTGGATTTCTTCTCGGGTTTGCTCTTTTCAGGTTTCAGATTGTGGTTCCGTTTGCCTTGGTGCTCCTGTTTTGGAGACCCAAGCTACTCAAGGGCATGGCGCTGTCAGGAACGCTCGTAATCCTACTCTCGCTGGCCATGGTCGGTCCGGCCGGGCTTGGCTCTTACGCAGATTATGTATCCGCCATGGCCCACGATTCGACGACGGCTGTAAGTCAACGCTACAAGGTGGATCCCCGCACCGACCCGACTATGCGCGGATTGGCTTATGAGTTAGCCAGTCGCGGCAGTGAGTCTGTTTCCCCCGCGGCTGCTCGATTGCTTCCCGTCACCATTGGACTCGTGGATCTCCTCTGCCTAGCGGTCGCCTGGAAATTCATGCGCACCGATGCGCCCACGAACGTGAAGTTTGCGTTCGCCATCCTTGCCGGTTTGCTGCTCAGCTTTCATCTTCTTATGCACGATCTGGTCCTGTTAGCGCTGCCCTTCGTCTTGCTGCGGGGATTGCCGGCGCGATGGGCGTTGATCCCGTTTTACCTGACGCCATTGGTTTACTGTTTTTATCCCCACTCGCAGGCGTGGCTGGCTCTGTTACTGGTTTCCAGTTGTTTGTTGATCGCGTTTGATAGATCGGTGACCGGATCCGCGCTTGACATTGCGGCAGACAGCATTCCTTTCAACGGCGTCGAGCGAGTGAAAGCGGATACAATGTCGCGCAAACATCAAAGTCCGCTCAACTAGTCGGGCCCATACTATGAGTCGCGTCGCCAAGCTGCTACTGCTCCCCATACTCCTCGCGCAGGTGCTGTTCTTTAGCTTCGTGGCTCGTCATCGCTTTGTCGATGGAGACGAAGGATTTTATCTGCTGGCATCGCGGCTGGTGCTAATGCACAAGAAGCCATATGCAGACTTTTCTTATGTCCAGGCGCCGCTTTTGCCCTACGTTTACGCACTCTGGATGAAACTCACCGCGGTATCGTGGGCCAGGGCAAGACTATTTTCCGCCTTCTTGACTACGCTGCTGGGAACGCTTTTGTATGACGAGGTTTGCCGCCAAACCGGACGGTGGCTTGCCGGACTGGCGGCGGTTGTGTTGTTTGCCTCGACCACCCTTATCTTCGCTTGTTTTCCTGCCGCGCACCCTTTCTCGCTGGCGGCACTGTTTCTTTTCTCCGCATACATGGCTGTCAGCAGGTGCTCCGCTGAACCTCCGCCATGGTTGATGGTGGCTGGTGGGATATTGCTTGGCTTGAGCGTCGATACCCGCTCCTATTTGCTTCTCATCCTTCTGGTATTCTTGTGGTGGATCTTGCACGCCTCCGATACACGCACCAGGCGGGTCTCCATACTCTGGTTCCTTGGCGGATTTCTTGCCGGGATTACACCCTGTCTCTACTTATTCCTCTCCTCGCCACAGTCGTTTTTGTTCAATAACTTTGGATACCACTTAATGCGAAGCAGTGCGAGCCTGATCGGGGCGTGGCCAGAGAAGCTCATTGTGCTCCTCATGTTTTTCCTGGGAGGGCCGCAGGGCAATGGCATTCAAAACAGCCTGTTGTTCTTCATCAGCCTGGCATTCATCTTCTCGATACGCGAGCAAAGATCCGCTCCGCGACTGGCCTTTCAGATTGCCGTTGCTCTCGTTATGGTCTCTCTGCTTCCTACGCCTGTCTATCCGGGATATTTTTCTTTCTGTATCCCCTTCCTGCTGGTAAGTACCGTATGCGTGGTCAACGATTTGCTCGTATCTCTAGGACCGGGGCGGCAGCGACTGATAGCGGCCGCCGCTTGTGTCGTGGTACTGGCAATGTATCTTGGCGCGTCAGTTCCCGATTTTCGCAAATATCTCACCACGGGCGAGGGAATCGCGAGTGTAGGCAGGGCTCGGGACAAGGGCGACTGGAGATTGCAGCGCGTCGTCGAGGTGTCGGAAGCGATCGATCAGATGGCGAGTCCAGGCGAAGTCGTGGCCAGCTTCTGGCCCGGTTACATTTTTCAAACCAAGGCAATTCCGTTGTCCGGTCTTGAAAACGATTTTTTGTTACCTGTCTCCGGGAAGCTCACGGCAAGACAGCGGGAGCAGTATCATGTCCTTTCGCTGTCCGAAATCGAGAGCAGCTTTGCCGCTCATACACCACGAATCGTTGTGCTGGGGAACCAAAACCGGTTGGTGGAGGAGGTGATGGGGCAGGCCGCCGAAAGCTCTCTTCGCGCCCAGGGATACACTCTCGCCCGATCTATCGGCGATGCATCCATTTACGTCTGCTGTTCCAAGCCGTGAGGCAAGGCGATGGGAGTGGCAGTACAAATATCTTGCTTTGTTGTCTGTTTATAAAGGTATTCATCGAGGCTGACGGCGAGGACAGCCACGACCACTCCGCCTATGATGTCAACAAAGTAGTGCCATTCCAAAATGAGGATGGCTGGTACAAGCACGACTGTGTAAGCCACAAGGATCGCGGCGACCCACCTCCAGCGACGCAGGAACCAGGCGACGATCAGCGGGATGGTTACATGCATCGCGGGGAACGAGATGTAATACATGGTTGGACTTGTATTGTGGGTTTGATGGTTGTGGAGCGCTGCTGCCTCGGCCAGGATAGCCTGCTGTATCGGGAGGGTCATACTTCGCTGCGGGAAGTGTGTTACGTGGTCGGGACACAGGAAGAATGGTCCGGCACTCGGCCACAGGGCAAAGCATAAAGTTGATATTACGTAGGCAACGATGAGACTGTTACACATCCTGATTGCCATGGAAGGCGTGTCTCCCAGGCACAGGAAGATTATCCCGACGCCTATCGCATAAAACATGGAGTAATAGACAGTTTCCGCCAGCGGTATGAATGATGCTCCGAGGTGACTGATGCCGGATACGCTAGCTCCGAACAGCAGCCAGGAGTCGATCTTTTGCATCGCGGAATCGTAAAGGTTGTAACCTCGCGCCCAGACAATGACCGCCTGAGACTCAATGACAAACCGCAGGCCGGCAACCAGATACATCAACACCGCCACAACGTAACCAACCGACTTCCAGTTACCCCGGCGATAGGAGAACTCCATGATCGCCAAGGCGATGATGAAGAAAGGTACAAACATCAGGGAGCGGAAGATAAGCACCAGGACCAGAAGCAGCGGCAAGGCGCACAAAAATCTTTTCCAGCCGGTCGCAATCGTCGACCATGCGTCCGGCACCGTTACTTGATAAAGCATCACCGCACACAACACCGACTTGAGGAGAAAAGTGCTGAAAATCCAGAGATAAGCATGCGACTCCGGAGCGGACGGGTGCAAATGAGTCAACCAGCAGGAGAGTACCACCAGCGCCGCTAGGACCGGCACCAGGGCGTACCCTACAAATATGCTTGGTTTGGCCGATATCTTACCAAGTAGATTCTTCAACTGATTGGGTAGAACGCCCGATCCGCGGCCAGCCACAAGTATCCTTTCCAATCTACAGCAGGTCAATTCGCCTTCAATAGTTGTGTAGGTGCCGAAGCCGCAGGAATTCTTTCGTATAGCTTCACTACCTTGTCCTGATAAATGTTCCGCCAGCCAGTGCTGTGATCAAGCACGTAACATAGGTGCTTATCCACCGGAAAGAGGACATAGTCGATCGTGTACTTGTCGAGCAGCTCAAATGGTGCGTCGATTTGGTTGATTTTCAGATAGTCGTCGAAAATACCGTTGTAGATAAAAATATCGGCTCGGCCATCGGCAAAGGTCTTTACATCAGGCGCATTAAACTCGATATACCCACCGAAATCATAGTAGTGAAACAGTCGTCCAGCGATGTGTTTCCGCTGCACAAAGCGCAGGGCATCGCGGGGGAACTGACTATCGATGTTGTTCCGCAGTTGTGCGGAGCTGGGGTATATCCACACGATCATCCCCGCGATCGTAGCGGTCAGCACCAGGTTCAGCCAGGGCTTGTCCTTTTGCGCGTCATAAGGTGCAAAGAGTCGCAGGCGTGGAGCGAGAATCGGCACCAGAATGATGGCGGCAAAGAGCAGAAAACGAAGGTGGCTCAGCGATGTGGCTAGCGCAAACAGTACCAGCAAAACATCGCGAAGCTTCCAAGGCTCGGGAGATAACCACGCAGCTGCCAGCAACGCGAAGATCATCAACATCGCCAGTTTGCCCCACGTCGCGTGAAAGTCCACCGATCGCCACTCGATGATGTTGTCGCGGACCGCCTGTTGACGGTGCAACAACTCAAACGGATACCACAGCAGTTTGTAGCCGTAAGGATTGGCCAGCAGCGCGACCGCCGAGGCGGCGAAGACCACTAGAAGCTTCCTGAGTTGGGCGGGTGTCCAGCGCTCGGCCGCCACACTACCCCACTGGCCTTCAGCTAAGCCGGAAACGACATAGATGCCCATCACGACGAACCCGAATACCCAGGAACCATGCAAGTTGATCCACACCCCAAACAGTGGCGGCAGCACCCAAAGGCCCTTGCCGGTACCCTGAAAACGTTCCAGCAAGAGGAGCAGAACCATCAGGCATACCCAACCAAAGTGGAGCATTCGTGGCCCAAAAGAATAGCAACCGAGTCCAACTCCGGCCATGGTGACCAGGGCCGCCTCTCCGCAGTTGGCTCCCCGGCGCAAAGCCAAGTAGTACACCGCCACAAAGATCATCAGGAGCAGCGACAGATAAACCGCCAGCAGTCCCTGCAGCCCCCAGCGTTCAAAAGCGAAATAGTAGGGCAGTTCGGAAAGCCATTCGAAGTTCATCAGAGGAGCGCCCGCACTGGTGAAGGTGTACGAGTCGGCACGTAAGAAGAAATGGTTGGTCAGGAACTGCTCCGCATTGCGCAGATGAAACCAGATATCGGCGTCCGCAATGCGCAGATCGGCCAGCAGCGAGACTTCCAGCGCGACGATTGCAAACCACAGGATGGGGAGGGGGAAGAAGTTGCGGCGTTGCCTGCCAGCCGCCTTCTCTACGGGTGGGGCTGCGTCTTCAACACAGAGGTCTCGCATTAGATTCTGTCCTGGTGACCCGTTACTAGCGCGCAGAGTGCAAGCTGATTGCCGCTATTATGCTATCAGCCGTCCGCCTTTAGTTGAGCACCCTTGGTATGCTGGCCGGGCATTATATCGAACTTTAGTAATCTCAGGATAGATTACCTTCGTGACCCTAGACCAATTCTTGGCATTCCTTTCTGGTTGACGCTTGCGTCATCACTGCTACAGTGTAGGCACTGTTTAAACTGTCACTTCCCTCTAGTGGCCAGAACCTTTCGGTTGGAGCCAAGGTGGGCGGCTTGAGTTTCGGCAGTAAGTGAGTGAAAAACCGAGAAGGGAGTATTTAGTTCCAATGATCAACATGTTGAGGAACCTGCACCAGGAAGAATCTGGCCAGGACATGGTCGAATACGCACTGCTCGCGCTTTTGGTCGCGTTGGCCGCCGTTGCCATCCTCCCAACCGTTGGTAGTGATGTCAGCGCTGAGTTCAGCAAGGTAGCTGCCCAGCTGACTTAACCACTGATTTTCTTCTTAGAAGCAGGCTATGTAGGCAGGAGGGGCCGGAATGGCCGGTGTCGTCTGCACGCAAAGCCAGGAGAACAGCGCTTGGCCGGCGTGACTGCTACGAGTCGATCGGGACCTCGTGGCTTGCTTCCTTCTTAACTCTCGATGATGCGCCATGGATCGGGAACGAACTCTTCTTATTATCGCGCTGGCACTGGCCATCACCGCCGCCGTTCTAGATTTGCAGCAGCGTTGCATACCCAACCGGCTCACCTACCCGGGGATCGTGCTAGTGCACTGAGCCTAAATGACCACCGGCTTAAAGCCGGTGGGTTTTTGGGCGACTGAAAGTCGCAGGTGCGGCTGAAGCCGCCTTAAGGGCTCCCGGCTGCAAGCCGGCTTAAGGCTCGCTGGGCACGGTAATCTTGAAGCCTTGGTCATCTTCGTCCCATTTCTGATTTTCGATGTACTCCATGATCATCTTCTCATCCACCGCGCCCACCGTCGCGCAAAAGTACCCCCGCGCCCACAGATGTTGCCCCCAGTATGGCTTCCTCAGGTGCGGAAACTCCTCTTGCAACCTCCGCGACGACCGTCCTTTGATGTACTGCACCAGTTTGGCCGGCGACAGCTGCGGCGGCGCGGCCACCAGCATGTGGACGTGATCCGGCGAGATCGCTCCTGGAATGATGCTCACTTCTCGCGCCTGGCAGATCTGCCGGATCAGATCGCGGGCATGCTCCGCCGCTTCCCCACGCAGCACTTTGTAGCGATACTTCGTGATCCATATCAGGTGATACTTTATGTCCCAAACCGCGTGCCCGCTTGTGCGATACTCGGTCATCTCCCCGCCATTGTAGCGGCAGGCTCAAAGCTGACCGCCTGAAAGGCGGTGGGATTAAACCCGGTACGTCGAACTAAAGTAAGTTTAATAACTTGCGGTTTCTTCTGCATCGATAGACACAGAAGAGCTGAAGTCCCTAGGCCGCCCGCCAGCCTTAGTAATCTTAGAATAGATTACCTTCGCAACCCTAGACCAATTCTTGGCATTCCTTTCTGATTGACACTTGCGTCATCACTGCTACAGTGTAGGCACTGTTCAAACTGCCACTTCCCCCTGGTGGCCAGACCCTCTCGGTCGTAAGCCAAGGTGGGTCGCTGAGTTTGGGCAGTAAGTGAGTGAAAATTC
>Ga0181523_10000322_pt1 | contig 52945 bp, 34 predicted proteins | sample PEATcosm2014_Bin_43_FD_119752 | JGI IMG/M metagenome (GOLD analysis project Ga0181523, IMG submission 119752) | Peatland microbial communities from MTU Mesocosm Facility, Houghton, MI, USA - PEATcosm2014_Bin05_30_metaG | ecosystem: Environmental > Terrestrial > Soil > Wetlands > Peat | place... | reverse complement strand
TTGTTGTCAGAAATTCCGGTTGGGCTTGAGGTTTGCCACGCATGGTTCTCTGACCTTTCCGCCTCGCCATCATTCAAACTTTCTGGGAGTTTTTCAGCAAACTGCTAATGGCGATCCGGTTGTCACAGTATTTGGCGCTCCCGGGGGGCAATTTGTTCTACAGGGTGGTGGCTCCGGCTATCATAACTATGAGGTGAGCTATTATGCCACAAGTGGCACCGCAGATTTGTGGGTGGACGGCATAGAGCGGCTCACGGGCCTGCGTGCGACTCGCGGGCTTGTCGGACGGGATTGCTTGTTTGGTGAAAACCAAGGCGGGGGGCAGGCCAATTGGAACCTGGTTTCAGTAAGCATTGTTCCCGAGCCATCGCCAGTCTCCTTGATTTTGCCCGGCAGCGGGGTTTTGATTTATGTTAGCCGCACCCGGAAACATTGCCGCAGTTAATCCTCCACATGCCAACGCGAGGCCTTTGGTCGGTGAAGGTCTGCAGCGGGACACTGTCCGAGTGTCGGAGGAGTTAGCCAGAAGGACAATATCCGAGTCGCGTCCGTTTAAGCCAGACTCGCCCGTAACCTCTCGCTCGGACTGTCAGTTCAGTCCCGGGGAGGTGATTGTAAAGTATGCACGTTCGCAAAATGAATCACCGTTCCGAGTCGGGCGTGGGCATTGGAGGCTGGCCTCCTGATGTGGAGTGGGTGTGTGTTGGCAGCAGTAAAATCAAATTGGCCAACGGGTGCCTGCCCTGCGAAAGGCGTTGAACGTCGCCTTGTCAAACCTCCGCATTCCTGCGCTGCCATGAATCCCTTCAACCACGTCGCCATCGCCAATCCGACCGAGTTGCGTTTTGGCGTTTCCCCGAAACCCCTCGCCACCCTCCACGGCTTGAACATAGGCGGCGGAACGGTTTATCCGGAACTCAACTTCACCCTGCCGCCGATGCTCGTGGAGAAGACCACGATGCCGGAAGTGCGGACGCAGTACCAGCAGATCATTACCGGCGCATTACAGCGCGCCGTCGAACTGGAGGCGCACGGGTTGGTCGTCGAATTCGAGACACTGCCGCCCATGACCGAGAATCCGGCGTGGGGCGTCGAGTTGACGCGCATCCTGCTGGACGCGATGGCCGAGGCGCAAGCGAAACATGGACTGAAGAGCGTCCTGCGCATCACGCCCAACGACATGCGCGAGATGGAGCGCCCCCCCGGATGCGCAGCGGTAAACTCTATGAGGCGATGCTCGCCACCTTCGACGGTTGCGCCCAAGCGGGCGCGGAGTGGTTGAGCATCGAATCCGTCGGCGGCAAGGAAGTCCACGATGAAGCATTGATGATGGGCGACATCCAGGGTGTGCTTTTTGGGCTTGGCGTGCTCGGCGTGCGCGACATGCGCTTCCTCTGGACGGAGTTGAACAAGATCGCGCGCAAACACGGCGTGCATTGCGCGGGCGACACAGCCTGCGGCTTCGCCAACACGGCGATGGTGTTGGCCGAGCAACGGATGATTCCGCGCGTGTTTGCCGCCGTCGTGCGCGCCGTTTCCGCAGTTCGCACACTGGTTTGCTACGAATGTGGCGCGGTCGGGCCGGGCAAGGATTGCGGCTACGAAAACCCCATCTTGAAGGCAATCACCGGTTTCCCGATGGCGATGGAAGGCAAGACCGCCGCGTGCGCGCACCTCAGTCCGCTGGGCAACATCGCCGCCGCCACCTGCGACACCTGGAGTAACGAATCTGTACAGAACATTCGACTGCTAGGCGGCATGGCGCCGACCTGTTGCCTTGAGCAACTAATCTACGATTGCCGCGTCATGAACGAGGCGCTGGCCGAGGGCCGCGACGGCGCGCTGCTTTACCGCAAATGGCTGATTGCCTCGGACGCTCATCGCGACCCACAGGCCTACATCCTGACGCCCGAAAACGCCATCGCCATCGCGCAAGCCATCGTCAGCGCCCCCACCGCGTACGACGCCGCCAAGGCCGCCGCGCTGGCCGCGTTGCGCCTGATGCGCGAAGGCCACAAGGACGGCGCGCTCAAGCTCAACCCGCGCGAAGTCCCCTACCTCGACCGACTCCAGAAATCCGTGGAAGCGACACCCGCGAAGGAAGCCGAATTCATTGACACGATGATGGGCCAGGTGGACACGACGAAATTCGTGCCGGCGGATTACGAGATCGGGTGACGGAGGACTGTTCAGGAGATGCTGGCCGACTCGCGCTTCCACGGGTCGCCTTCCATGATGGACTGGTCTTTGCCGGGAGACAACGCCTCACTCTGGAAACAACATTCCCTCAGCAAAAGCGTCGTAAAAGGATGGTTCTTCGTTGAGGGCCACGTGCTCGACGTGGCTGCCGATTGCGTCCCATCCGGCGGCGTCCTCAAAGAGGGCCAGCTTCGCGCCGAGCAGCGCGGTGTTGCCGGCGGGCGTGACACGGTCCAGCGGCAGCCGCAGCAAACCTACTCTTTGCGCGCTGGCCCGGTTGATATAATTGCCGAATGCGCCGGCCAGATGAAGCTGCCGCAAGTCTTCTGGCGAGGCGCCGAACCGGGCCGCGAGGATGCGCAACCCGGCGGCAATGGCGCCCTTGGCAAGTTGAAGTTCGCGCACGTCCAATTGCAACAGCGATACGGAATCCGCCAGCCGCATCGCCGGCGCCACCGTCATCCGCCCGTTCGGCTGAATCCAACCCAGTTCCAACCCCGCCGCGACGGCGTCCACCAAGCCGCTCCCGCAAAGTCCGCGCGGTGCGCCTCCGCCGATGACGCGGCAGGAAAGACAGCCACCCTCCGCCCACACTTCGCTGATCGCGCCCGTTGCGGCCCTCATGCCCATTGAAATCCGCGCGCCTTCAAATGCCGGGCCGGCGGCGGTGGACGTGCAGAGCATCCGCTCGCGATTGCCGACGACGACCTCGCCGTTCGTGCCGAGGTCCATTAGCGCGACCAACTCGCGGCTTTCGTACAGGCCGGTGGCCACGATGCCCGCGAGAATATCCGAGCCAACGAAGCCGCCGAGGCACGGCAGAAATTCCACGACCGTTTCGGGCGGGAGATGCCAGCCAAGCTCGCGCGGTGAGAATTGAATTCGTCCCGGCTGTTTGGGTTCAAACGGATGCCCGGCCAGTGGCTCAATGCTGACGCCGCAAAACAGGTGGTGCATGACTGTGTTGCCGACGATGGTCACGTGGCGGAGTCGCTCCACGGCAGGGCCGGCGGTCGTGCGCCCGCCGCCTTCTGCCCGTGAAACGCCCGTGTCCAGCATTTGCGCCACCATTTCACCGAGTTGGCCGCGCACCAGCCGTTCCAACTCCGCCTGGCCGCCGTGCAACGCAAATTCGATGCGGCTCATCACGTCCGCGCCACGCCGGGCTTGCGCGTTGAGCGCCGCGCGCGCCGCCAGCACGCTGCCGGTTTCAAGGTCGAGCAACTGTGCGGCAATGGTTGTCGTGCCCAGGTCGAACGCGATGCCGAGACCTTCTCGCGGGGTGAATATGAAGGTGGAATGGTCGCTCAGAACCGGCATCTCCCATTGTGCCAGTTCCAATTGCAAATCGTTTGTGACGGAGTGCCGGCACGAGAGACGCCAGCCTGCCGCCAACTCATCGCGCGTCAGCAGATTTTTTTCCTCGTCGCTGACGGGCAACGCGCCGTTGAGCACTTTGACGCGGCAACCCTTGCAGCGTCCCCGGCCGCCGCAGGGAAACTCGACACCTTGCACGAAGAGCGTGTCCTGCAATCGCGACCCCGGCGGGACCTCCAGTTGCAGGTTGGCAGGCGTGAGTTTGAGGTGATACATGGGCAGGTCAGGCGGGTTCGGCGCCGATCAGTTGCCCATTGTGCCGCGCCGCAGCCCGCTCACCGGGTTTCAAAATCAGGAACTCCCGCTCGTTCCATTCCGCGGAGATGAGCCGGCGCAGCCAGCCGAGGTCGCCTGGAAGTTTTTCAAAAGCCCAGGCGTGTGCCTGCGCGGTTTTGCGCGCCGCCTTTTCCCAGCGGGCCGCGTCGTGAACCGGCGTGGAGATGAATGCCAGTCTCTGGGAATGCCGCGTGAACGCCGCGAATTGTTCGAGCAGGAAGTCGGCGTTCTCCTCGCCGTACTTCTTGGCCAGTCGCTCGCGGGTGACGCTTGAGCCGGGCCCGAACGAAAGGTTCGGCGGACAGACATCTCCGTTGGCCGGGGCGTTCTCCAGCCAGCCCGCGCTCTGGAAGCAGGTGCCGGCCTGCGCCTCCATTTGCGCCAGGTAACGCTTCGTGTCGCCGAGCAACATCCCGATGCAGTCGTGCGCCCGCGGGAGCACGACCGGCAGAGAGCGCGCCTGCAAACCCACGATGCCGCGGTTGCAAAGTCCGTAGGCCACCACGATAGCGTCGCATTGATCGGCCGTCACCCGGTCAATCGCATCCTGGAGCGCCGTACGAAGCTGATCGGCGGAACGCTCGTGAAGTCCCATTTCCAGGTGCTGCATGGTGATCGCTGCAGCCGCGCTGGCTGAAAGCATTTCCAGCTCCCTTTGGAAGACGGGACAGGCAATGACGTGCAGTCGCAAGCGGTTCATCGCAGTGGATGGGATTGGGCCGGAACAATCTTTGCGGATGACCCGATTCGATGATCGTTCACGTTTTTGCATAGTCAGACAGTGCCTGAAAAGACCGAGCGATTCAAGGCGAGACTGGGCTGTCCACACGAGGTGAAACAGCCTTCGTCACCGGCAGGTGAATCGAACCAGGATAATATCAGGGCGACCACACTACCCGGTTCGATACTTCTGGTAGGCGTCTCGTCGAATTCGCTCATCTCATCGGTTGGTTGGTTTTTGTCACAAACCCATTTCAACCCATGATGACAGGCATTTTGAGCCTTGTTGTTTTCGGGAGAATGTTAAATCTCGCTTTTTGTGGGGTTAGCCGAAAGGATAATATCAAAATCGTGTTCACGCATGCTAAACTATCCTAAGAAGTGCTCATTAGGATCGGCAATTCAGCCTTAGAGGGCGACATGTAACTTTCTTATGCGTATATCGTCTTCCACCTTCATCGCGTTGGCTCTCGTTTGCGGGATGGCTCGGGCGCAAAACCTCACTCCGGTAAGGGTCTCGATGACCGATCCTACGGCTGTCAGTATTCTGGTGTCGAACCTGACTGATGTGGCGTTGGGCATAAACGCCAACAACCCCCCAGGCTCTTGGTCAACAGACCCGTTGTACGACTCGTTGGGCGGCCCCGGAACTGCCACTGCCACCGCCGACGATTCCATTGGCGGAACTGAGTTCGGGCCGATGCAAGCCATTGACGGACTTTACCGCGCTGACAGTCCTACGAATGGCGGTTGGAACGGCGGCACTGGCAACGAGAGCCAGGCGTTCCCATGGCTCCCAACGGACGGGCCAACGGCGTTCACCCCCGTTACCGACTGGCTCTGCGTGGATTTGGGCGCGACCCGGACCGTGGCGATGATCGTCATCGAAGGACGTTATGCCGATCGCGACTCGGGCGCTTATACGTTTCAATACACGACCAGTCCATCGCCTGTCAGCCATTCCGGTTCGACTTGGACCACCATCGGCTCCTTTATCTGGACCAATCCAACTTCCATCGGAGTTGATATTTTGCCAAGACTGGCCTTTCCATTCCCGGCCATCTCGAATGTGACGGGCATTCAATTGGTGTACAATCGGACAAATGGCGCTGGCGTTTGGATTGGGAATCCCAACGGACTTTGGGGATGCGCTGTCCAGCAGTTTGAGGCTTATGGGCCTTTCACGACGGCGCCCACGATTTCAGTTCAGCCGCAAAGCACCAATATTTACGTGACGCAGACGGCGACCTTCAGTGTCGCTGCTCCCGGCGGAACAACGTTTCAATGGCTCAAGAATGGGACGAACATCGCCGGAGCCACTAGTTCGGTGTATCAGATTGCCAACGCTCAACCATCCGACGCCGGCAACTATTCGGTGGTCATTTCGAACACGCTCGGCTCCATTACGAGCAGCGTGGCCGTCCTGAACGTCACCGTGCCTCCCAATCCGGTGCTGACCATTCAGGAGGCGACGCTGGTTTCCTGGACGAACACACCCGGTTACGTGTTGCAGGGAAGCCCCACCCTCGCGCCGCCCCAATGGACCACCATCTCGAATTGGACGGTCAACGTCAGCAACCTCACCGAGACGGCGATTACGAACAATTCCAATCAAGTGTTCCGCATGTTTTACCCTTAACGATCAGTCCTGACTATGACATCAGCTAGAGCCATTATTTCCCAAAACCATGCCGGCGTGCGCCAGCTTTCCGGCATCGGGACTGGCGCTTTTGCCCGGAAGGGCAAAATCATCATGGATCGCAAAGCGAAAATGAAACAGTTCGGATTGGTGTTATTCATGGCCTTCTGTGTCGGCTTGAATGGCATGGCCCAAGGCCTGACTTGGGGACCGGCGGTGAACATCGGGACCAATCCCGGCGAAACCGATGTCTCCACCTCGGGCAATCTACTGTATGCCTACGCCTGGGGCAACGTCAGCACGACCCTCAATGGCGTGCCCTTCACCGGAACAGCCGCGACCTCGGGCAACATTCCGAGTACCAATCCCAACATCACTCTGACGACTCCTTGGACTTACTATCATAACAATTCCGGCCCTACCTCGGGTTTGACGGCAGCCTACCGCACCATGCTGGCCGGGGACATTGACCAGTATGCCATCAACTCAGGACCTCAAACGATAACGCTCAACCAACTCACTGTTGGTCATACCTACCTGATCCAAGTGTGGATTTCATCGGCCTCGGACGGCTGGAATAACACGGCCAAGCAACTGACCGTCATCAATGCCAATGGAACCACCAACATCTGCTATGGGTATGGGAATCCGGCCAATGGTTTGGGGCAGTACACGATAGGCACTTTCACCGCCGGTGCCACAACCCAGGCATTCGCGATCATCGGGGTCAATTATGGTTTTCCGCAGATCAATGCAATCCAAGTGCGGGACACGACCATCAGCGGTCCGCCGTCGGCACCGACCGGCTTGAGCGCGACAGTCGGGAACACACAGGTTTCGTTGATTTGGAATGTCTCCTCGGGGACGACCAGCTACAACGTGAAACGGGCCACGGTGAGCGGCGGACCTTACACCACCATTGCCAGCCCTGCCACAACGAACTACACCGATACCGGGTTGAGCAATTGGACGAATTATTATTATGTCGTCTCCGCGGTAAATTCATTTGGCGAGAGCACCAATTCCGTCGAGGTCAGCGCCACGCCTTCGCCTCTGCCGCCAGCGCCAACTGGATTGAGCGCGACGCCCGGAAACGCCCAAGTCTCGTTGAGTTGGAACGCATCTTCAGGCGCAACGAACTACAACGTGAAGCGGGCCACGGTAAGCGGCGGACCTTACACCGTCGTCGCCAGCGGAGTCACGACGACAAACAACACCGACACGGGTCTGACCAACGGAACAATCTATTATTATGTCGTCTCCGCGGTAAATTCATTCGGTGAGGGCGCGAATTCCAGCGAAGTCAGCGCGACGCCCGCGGCCGGACCGCCGCCGCCGGCGCCGACGGGTTTGAACGCCGCGGCTGGAAACGCGCAGGTCTCGTTGGGTTGGAATGCTTCTTCGGGAGCGACCAGCTACAACGTCAAGCGGGCCGCTGTGAGCGGCGGGCCTTACACCACCGTCGCCAGCCCCACCGGAACGGGTTACATTGACACCGGGTTGAATAATGGCACGACTTATTACTACGTGGTCTCTGCCGTGAATGCAGGTGCCGAGAGCGCCAATTCCAGCCAGGTCAGCGCGACGCCTTCAGCGGCAGCCGGTTTGGTGCCGCCGGGCGCGGCCGCGCTCGGCTATACCCGGGCAGTCATCAATGAACACCCGACGGCCGCCGACATCGCGCCGGGAAACAACGGCAACTACAAATGGTTCGACGGCCAATGGTGGGAATCGCCTCCGCCGATGAGCGATTACTCGACTTCGAATGGCGTTCTGGTGATGAGTCTTGGAGGTGACCTGGCCAGCATGCCCCGCGATTTCTCGGCCGGCGCGTTGCCCCTGTTGGCGGGCTCGAATGGTCTCTATGTCGAATTCGACGTGCAGTTGTCGGACAACAATTCAGACCACTGGCCCGCCGTGTGGCTGATGCCGTGGGAGCATCCTAACACAGATGTCTATCCTGGAGACCCTGCCGGGTACGAGCGCTTTATGGAATTGGACGTGGATGAAGGTGGCTTTGGCCCGGGGCTGACGGGAACGGTACATAGCTGGGCGGGTTACTATCCCCAGTATCTGGATTCTGCGCAGAATCCGAACAACGTCTCATCTGTGCCCTTGGACCGCACTCAAAAGCACAGCTTGGGCGCGGGCTACGATCCCATCCACCAGACGGTGGCGTGGTGGGTGGATGGGGTATTTCAGATGATCGCAGGCGCGCCTTACACGCCGGCGATAGCGGCCCAGCAGCATTTTTACCTGATTCTAACCGTGCAGAGCCATGGGAAGAACCTGCCTTATCTTATGTATGTCAGCGGCGTGAGGGCGTATCAGCCTCCTCAAACGTCACCCGGAAGCACCTTGGGCATCACTATCCAGCCGCAGGACATCACTGGGGGCTTGGGTTGGACCGCCGGTTTCAGTGTCGGCACCACCGGCGCGACGGTTTTTCAATGGTACAAGAACGGGACGAGCATTCCTGGAGCCACCAATTCCGTATATTGGCTGACTGATATTCAATCGTCGGACGCGGGCACTTTTTCGGTCGTTGTTTCAAATGGAACGAATTATGTTACGAGCGCTAACGCCGTCTTGACCGTGACCGGCCCTCCGCCTCCGGCGGTCAACGTCCAAAAAGCGGTTCTCTTCGCATGGCCGGGGCTTTATTCAGACCTGGGATACGAGCTGCAAGGCAGCCCCAGCCTGTCGCCGCCCCAATGGACCACGGTCTCGAACTGGAACGTCAGCGTGGGCGGCCAGACCAAGACGGCCATTCCGATATCCTCCTGCAATCAATTTTTCCGCCTGTTCAAACCCTGACGATGAACCCGTTCATGATTTCCAACCTCAATGCGAATTCGTTCACCGCCGATGGACTGACGCGCGACGGCATTGGAAGCCTGCGCGGTCGAACTCGCGCTGTGAACAACCGCTTTTTGCGCTTGTAAACTTGTCCGCTTTCAGAGGTTTGCCTGAGACAGGGGAAATGGCGTTGTTTAGATTTATGAAAACCGAAAGTGTAATCTTATCCGTACTCGCCTTGGGCTGCATGTTATCCTGGACCTCCGTTGGCGAGGCCGACGATAGCACACCGGTGGTCAAAGCGACGATTAACGCCGTCCCGGAGAAGACCTATCCAAACAGCTACGGGGACATCTGGGTTTCGACCTGGGCGGATGATGACAATACCTACACCGTCTGCGGAGACGGCTGGGGCTTTGGCTATTATCAGCAGTGGGATTGGCGTTATACCCAGGTGGTGCTGTCAAGTTTGGCGGGCAGCGATCCCGACAATCTGAATGGCACCGTGGTCCATGGACTTGACGGGTATTCCATCTTCCTGACCGATCCATTCGATGGCTCCGTCAAAACAATGGGCATCACCTGCATTGACGGCGTGCTGTACGTCGCGCTCAATGGCATGGGAGCGGTCGGCAAGCAGAATCAGAGTATTCCGATACCTTCCGTGTACGCCTGGTCGGCGCACAATTGCACCATTGTTGAATCAACAGACCACGGCGCGACCTGGACACCCGGCCCGGCGGATATTGGGACCAATTATACTTTTCCCGGCATCATTTTTCCCACCGCCAGCTTCATCAATTACGGCAAAGATGGAACCAACAGGCCAACGTCTGACCAATCCGACAAGTACGTTTATCTGACATCGAACGATACCGGCTGGAGCGACGGCGACTACTATATGCTGGCCAGGATTCTCAGATCCAGACTTCCCTACTTAGATCCCGCTGATTATGAATTCTACATGGGCGGCGACGGTATGCTGGATCAGAACTGGACTAACGACCCCACCCAGATTGGACATATTATTGACAACCCCGGAAAATGTGGGATGTCCTGTGTTCAATACAATACCGTGCTCAAAAGATACATCATGATCGGGTGGTTTTTCACGGAAGATTATCCGAACAATGAAGGCTATACTACTCTGTCGGTCTATGAGTCGCCCACGCCGTGGGGACCCTGGAACGTGGTCGGGCTTTGCCCCACTTATCCCTATGGATGGTATGATCCGGGCATCTGGGAAAAGTTCACCAGCGCGGACGGGAAAACCATGAAACTCGCCGTCGGTTCGGCGGCTTACCTTCCGCTCCAGTTTGTCAGTTGCAATGTCTTGACCATGAATCTGTACACAGCGGCCGACACTCTTCCGCCAAGCCCGAAGAACAGCAACTTGAATTTGCTCAAACCGGTGACCGCGTCGAGCGCGTATCTGGGTACTCCCGCGTATGCTGCCGAGAGAGTCAATGATGGAAACAAACTGACGCGCACCTATTACTGGCAGCCGAACACGAGCAGTAATGAATGGGTCGTTGTTGATTTTGGAAGGACGGAATCGGTCAACAGGACCGAGATATTCGAATTCTCCAATGTCGTTCAAAACTACAAGATTCAATACTGGGATCAGACTTCTTCCTCGTGGCTGGATGCGGTTACAAATGGCGGGTTGATCGGTGCGGACAAAGTTGACAATTTCCCCGAAATTCAGACCAGCAAGCTCAGATTATACATCGTCGGAACCACAAATAACCAGCCGATTCAAATACTGGAATTCGAGGCTTTCGACATGGATTTGGTTTTGCACGCGACAGCCGGAAACGCCCAAGCATCGTTAAGTTGGAACCCATCCTCCGGCGCGATAAGCTACAACGTGAAGCGCGCCACGGTGAGCGGCGGACCTTACACCGTCATTGCCAACGGAGTCACGGCGACGAACTATATCGATACGGGGCTGAACAACGGAACGACCTAATACTATGTGATCTCCGCCATGAACACTGCGGGTGAAGGCGCAAATTCTTCAGAGGTCAACGCGACACCTTCGCCCAGTTCGCCGCCACCGGCGCCGACGGGCTTGACGGCAACGGCTGGAAACGCCCAGGTGTCGTTGAGTTGGAGCGCAGCTTCGGGCGCAACAAGCTACAACGTCAAGCGGGCCGCCGTGAGCGGCGGGCCTTACACCACCATCGCCAGCCTTGCCGTAACAAGCTACACCGACACGGGGCTGAACAACGGGACGAATTACCATTATGTGGTTTCAGCGGTAAATTCATTCGGCGAGAGCGCCAATTCTTCGCAGATTAGCGCGACGCCTTCGGCCGGTTCGTCGCCGCTGGCGCCGACTGGTTTGACCGCAACGGGTGGAAGCATCCAGGTCTGGTTAAGTTGGAACGCATCCTCCGGGGCGACGGGCTATAACGTCAAGCGGGCCACCGTGAGCGGCGGACCTTATACGACCATCGCCAGTCCCACTGGAACGAGCTACACCGACACGGGTTTGAATAATGGGACGACTTTTTACTACGTTGTCTCCGCGGTGAATGGGGCTGGCGAAAGCGCCAATTCTTCACAGGTTAGCGCGACGCCTTCAGCGGGCGGTGTCGTGACCTGGGGGCAGGCAACGAACATCTCTACCGACACGGATGTGTCCACGACAGGGACTCTCCAGTATGCGTATGACTGGAACAACGTCAACACAACCGTCAACGGCGTGGCCTTCACGGGGACCAGCATCCTGTCGGGCAGTACTGCGGATGGAAACCTCACTCTGACCAGCCCCCTTACGGCCATAAATGCAGACGGGGCCGGCAATCTGCCGGCCGCGGCCTATAAGAATATTCTTGCGAGTTCTATTCGAGATAGCGGCGGCAATGTTGATCGCACGGTGACACTCAATAATCTGACCAGCGGCCGCACGTACAAAATCCAGGTATGGGCCAGCAGCTCGGACAATGTCCATGGGTCGGTCGATTCCATCAAAGGTGGAGGTGGTCCCACGGTTGTGGTCAACTACCTCACCACCGGCGGGGGCAACGGCCAGTACGCCATTGGCACTTTCACGGCCAGCGGCACGACAGAAACGCTTATTTTCAATGCAAACGGCACTTACAGTTGGGTTCGTTTCAATGCGATACAGGTGCGAGACACGACAGGAGGAGGGGCGCCGCCGGCCGCGCCGACCGGGTTGAGCGCGACGGCCGGATACGCCCAGGTATCGTCGAGCTGGACGGCCTCCGCCGGGGCGACGAGCTACAATGTCAGGCGGGCCAAGGTAAGCGGCGGGCCGTACACGACCATTGCCACCGGGGTCACGACGACGGGTTACACCGATACGGGTCTGACCAACGGGACGACCTACTACTATGTTGTCTCCGCGGTAAATGGAGCGGGCGAAAGCGCGAATTCTTCAGAGGTCAGCGCGACGCCAACCGCCGCGGTGCCTTCCGCACCGACGGGCTTGAGCGCGACGGCTGGGAACGCCCAGGTATCGTTGAGTTGGACGGCCTCCGCCGGGGCGACGAGCTACAACGTCAAGCAAGCCACGGTGAGCGGCGGGCCGTACGCGACCATTGGCACCGGGGTCACGACGACGGGTTACACCAATACGGGCCTCAGCAACGGGACGACCTACTATTATGTTGTCTCCGCTGTGAATGGAGCGGGCGAAGGCGCGAATTCCAGCCAGATCAGCGCGACGCCTTCGGCGGGCCTCAATCCTATAACGGGCACCGCTCTCGATAACTTGGTGGCGGGAAAGGCCGACGTGGCGTTGGCCAGCGGGGGGGCCACCGACTCCGCCGATAGTTTCATTAGTGGTTACGGGCCTGGCCTAGCCATCGACGGAATTCGCGACACCAGCGCCAACCCATGGATTCCAACGGACGTCAACATTTCGGGAATCAGCCCCGACTGGCTGGTGGTAGATCTTCATAAGACGGTGTCTCTGGGAACGATCGTGATTTCGGGACGCTATCCCCAACGGGGGGCGGGTACTTATACTTTTCAATACACCACCAATGCCTCACCGGTCACCCACACTTCGAGCTGGACGACGATCGGCACCTATGTCTGGTCGAGTGCCGACCCGCTTCCAAGAAGCGGCTTTCAATTCGCTGCGGTGCCGAACGTGACCGGAGTCCAATTGGTATCGGCTCCAAATTACACGTACAACAACGGGTACGGTGGGGGCGGCTGGGGAAACAGCATTCAAGAGCTCGAAGCCTACCCGCCGGCGGATGTTCTCCCACCGGTTCCAACTGGCTTGAGTGCGACTCCCGGAAACGCCCAGGTCTCGTTGAGCTGGAACGCATCTTCGGGCGCAACGAGCTACCATGTCAAGCGGGCCACCGTGAGCGGCGGGCCTTACGCGACGGTTGCCACCGGAGTCACGACGACCAACTGCACCGATACGGGTCTGAACAACGGGACTACCTACTACTATGTAGTCTCCGCGTTGAATATCTCGGGCGAAAGCGCGAATTCCATCCAGATTAGCGCGACGCCTTCGGCTGGCTCGCCGCCGCCCAATCAATTGACCGGATATAGCCTGACCAACGGCGTGTTCAGTTTCATTCTGAACGGGGCAGTGGGGAGCAACTACATTATTGAGGTATCGTCCGATCTGGTGCAGTGGACGCCTTTCTCAACCAACACAATCCCGCCCGCCGGATGGCTGTTGATTGTTGACCCGACGGCGGGAAGTCAGCAGGAAAGATTGTATCGCACAGTCATCCCGTAGGAAATATGCTTAAAACCATTGATTTTATTGGTGATTTTGAATTTCATAGCTCAAAAAAGCGGCTCGTCCCATGCCATAGCACGAAGAAATGCCAAAAACGCACAATTTTCCGGGGTTTTCGTGGAATTCCTGTCTATGGTTGACATACCATTCTTAAAAAGCGTGCCAAGTTCATGCCAAGGGCCATGAAAAAGCGAAAAATCGGTCCCGGAGCAGCATCTTGGAGTTCACGGCCTTGCCCAATTGCAGGTGCGTCCTCACCTGTATTCATCCGAAAGTTTCAACACGAGGGCCACCCACATCCAGTGCTGTCCCGGCCAACCACAAGGCAGCTTCGACGAGAATCGCTCCAAGCAACTCTGTGAGACACAGGCTCAACCCATGCCGAAGCGCGATAGAAGCAGGTTGAGAAACGCGACTGCATCCGGCTCTGTGCAACTGTTGATACCGGCTTGGGTGTTTACAGGCAATTCCATTTCCGAAGCTGGCCAGTGTCAGCGGACGGCGAGAGACGGTCAAAAGCAAGTCACGAAAAGCTAGCCGAAAGGACAATGCCCAAAGCACGTCCGCGTCTGGCATAGTTCATGTTCAACTATGAATTCCTTCAGATTTGTGAGCGTAACGCTCGTGGTAGCCTCATTGCTCGCAATAGTCCAAGAGGGGTCGGCGCGCGTGGACACCAGCTTCGCGAAAAAGATGAAGATTACGTTCGCCGCCTACACAAAGTCCGCATTATGAAAATCACCGAAGTCAAAGTTTGGTTGATCTTTCCACGAAACTCGGACGTTCGCCTAGCCAGCGTTGTCGCGTGCGTCTCGGTCATCCCGACATCGCCGCCGAGGAATCCGCGCTTTCGATTGACAAAAACCGCGCGCAAAACTGTTCGACAACCTGAATCGGTGCTAGATAACATCAACCTATGAACACCACAAAATCACTTCTATGTCTTGCGCTCGCAACCGTGATGCTGCTGGCCTGGCCCAGCAGCCGCCCTTGCGCGACCGCATCCGAAAGCGCCAATCCCAATCCGGTAACCGGCGAAACACCCGCCCAGCGCGACGCCCGCATGAAATGGTGGCGTGAGGCGCGGCTCGGCATGTTTGTTCACTGGGGACTCTACAGCGCGGCCGCGGGTTCCTGGGGCGGAACCAACTATAGCTTTATCAACGGCAAGACCAACATCGCGGAATGGATTCAAAACACCGCTTGTGTGCCGGCCGATGAATACGCTGCCCGCCTGCGGCCGCTGTTCAAGCCGCGGCCCGGATTTGCCAAGGCCTGGGCCCGCCTCGCCAAGGACATGGGCGCCAAATATGTCATATTTACATCCAAACACCATGAGGGTTTTGCCTTGTGGGACAGCAAGGTGACCGACTTCGACGCCAGGGACTTTACCGGGCGTGATTTGTTCAAGGAGATCGTCACCGCGCTGCGCGAGGAGGGGTTGCACGTGGGAATCTACTTTTCGGTGATTGACTGGCACAGCCCGGATTTTCCGGTGGACACCAGCAAGAGCGGCCTGCCCCATCCGCTTTCCAAACGTCTGAGCGCGCAGCAACTCGCCGCCCTGGATGCCGGGCGCGACATGAATCGCTACGTGGATTTCATGCACAAGCAGGTCAAGGAGGTCGTCTCGAATTACGGCCCGATTGACGTGGTTTGGTGGGATTGGAGCAGCAAGGAGACGCAAGGCGAATCCTGGCGCGCCGCCGAATTGATGGCCACGGTGCGCCGGTATCAACCCAAGGTCATCATGAACAACCGGCTCTACTATTCGCCCAATGTCTCGGGCGACAACCTGATCATCTTCGACGTGACCAAGGGTGACTTCACGACGCCGGAACAGCATCTTCCCGCGACCGGTATGCCGGGTGTGGATTGGGAAAGTTGCATGACCCTGAACGACACCTGGGGATATAGCAAATATGACTTCAATTGGAAATCCACGGAGACACTGGTTCACAACACAGTGGATGCCGCCTCTAAAGGAGGCAATTACCTGATTAACGCCGGCCCCATGGCAGATGGCACCATTCCTGAAGCCATTCAAATCCGCTTTCGTGAGCTGGGCGCCTGGATGAAGAAATACGGCGAGTCCGTCTATGCGACGACCGCCAATCCGGTTGGCGACGTGACTTGGGGCCGGATCACTGCCAAGCCGGGCAAGCTCTACCTGCACGTCTTCGATTGGCCGAAAGACAATCGCATCCCAGTTCCGGTCAAATCCGCGGGCGACGTCAAGGCTTGGATGCTCGCCGACGAACGCCATGAACCTCTCGCAATTGAAACAGCGGCTGACCGCCTGACGATTGTGCTTAACCCTGGCTTTCAGAATCCTTATGATTCGGTGGTCGTATTGGAAACGAACGTCGCCTCTGTAAAATAGTAACCTCAGGCCAAAAAGAAAAAGCGCGCGACAGTTCACTCACCATTAACAGGATGCTGAAAAAGCCTGTGCGCATTGAAAATAGCAAAGTCGGGCCTTGATCAATTGGCTTACACGCGCAAGAAATCGTAAAGTCGGGTTTCAGCCGCCAGTTAGCAGAAAGGACAATAGACAGGTCGCGTTCAGTTGAGTTCATACTCGCGCCATTCATCACTTATGAATTCAACCCAACTGACACGCCGTGAGATGATCAAGCTGTGCGCGGCGGGCGTTGCGGCGGCAGCCGTATTGCCCGGCGCGTACGCCGATTCCGACACCGAACCGCTCGACGACGGGTGGAAAAAGTTAACGTTGCGCGAAAAAATCGGCGAGACGGTGGTCGTGCAGGCGAGCGATCTGGTGGCAGACAGGATCGATGCGGAAATCGCCGCCTACCTGAAAAAGTATCCGGTCGGCGGAATCTACGACGGCGAACAGGTGATTCATTTTGGCGCCATGCCGGCGTCCCAAGTTGAGAATCGCATCAAGCGCCTGCGCAAAATTTCGCGGATTCCACTGGTCGTTTGCGGCGACATGGAGGCCGGCGCGGGCGCCAATGTGCTTGGCTTGACTTGGATGACCAAGCTGCCCGGAGTCGCCGCCAGCGGCTCCCAGTCGCTGGCCTATGACTTTGGCCGCGCCATCGCCCTGGAGGCGCGCTCGGTGGGCTTTAACTGGGTGCTCGCGCCAGTCGCCGACCTAGTCCAGAACCCGTTCAATTACCTGATTGCCGACCGGAGCAGTTCCGACAATCCGCGCGTGGCGACGCCGCTGTTGACCAGCGTCGTGCGCGGGTATCAGGACAACGACATTGCAGCCACCGCCAAGCATTTCCCCGGTGATGGCGTGGATTACCGTAATCAGCATCTTACCACCTCCTGTAACGGGTTGACGCGGACCGCCTGGAAAAAGAACCACGGCGCGGTGTTCCAGGCCCTCATTGACAACGGTCTGATGAGCATCATGGCGGCCCATATTTCGTTGCCGTGCTATCAGAGCGACGCGGAGTTTGTGGGTGGCCGCTACCTGCCGGCCTCGCTGTCGCACGACCTCATGACCAAACTCCTGAAACAAAAGATGGGATTCAAGGGCGTGATCGTGTCGGACGCCGTGATCATGGGCGGCTTCATCAAGTTTTATGGCGAAGAGGAAGGCTGCGTGCGCAGCTTCGAGGCGGGCATGGACATGTTGCTCTGGCCGCCGATGCAGTATATGGATGCCGTGGAAAAGGCGATCCAAAGCGGGCGTATTCCGATGTCGCGGCTGGACGACGCGGTGCAACGCGTTTGGCGGATGAAACAACGGCTTGGCTTGCTCGATCCGAACAAGCCGGGCACGCGTCCAATGAGCGCCGAAGAGCGGGACTTTGTCAAAAAAACCGTGCGTGAAATTGCCGAGAAAGGCATCGTCCTCGTCCGCGACCGCAACCATCTTCTGCCTTTGAAAACTTCGGCGATTCACCGGGTCGCCATTATTCCCATCACCAACAGCCCGGATTGGATGAAAGCGGCCACGGACCGGCTGCAGGCGGCGTTGACCGCCCGAGGCGTCACCAGCACTGTTCATCAAGGGCTTTGGCTCGACGCCTTGCCACGGGTTGCCGCGGAAAACGACCTGCTCATTTACCTCGTGGGAAACGTCCCATTACAGGTGTGGAGCGGTTCCGCGCAACGCGACACCTGGACGTGCGGCATGGCGGGCCGGGACAAGAGCGTGGTCGTCTCGCTCGACAACCCGTTCCACAGCGATGAATATATCGCCATGCCGGTGTATCTCAACGCTTATGAAATCTCCGACATGGTGATTGACGCGCTGGTGCGCGGGCTTTTTGGTGAATTCACGTTCACAGGCACGAGCACAGTGAATTTAATCATGTATCGGACGTTTGACCTCGATCCGCGGGCGAGCCGGACGCAGTGACTTTAACGCCGAACGCGAATCCTATTTCGTTCTGAAAAACACCAAGCGCCGTTTGAAGATCCCGACGCGGGCAATGTCCTCGTCCTTTGCGGCCTTTCGAGGATGGGGCGGGGACGATGCGTGATGCGCCAATGAACCTGCAGAGACCGGAATTGATCTACGATTGCCGCCATGAGCTGGCTGAAGGACCAGTCTGGCATCAGGGGTATTTGTGGTGGGTGAACATCATGGCCGGCGAATTACACCGGCTGGAGTCGTCCGGCGGCGCGCACGAGTCGCGGCGGTTGGGCGGCCATCTCGGTTGCGCGGTGCCGGCCGCAGACGGGCGCTGGGTGCTAGCTCACAAACGCGGCCTCGCTTTTTTTGATTGGAACACGGGCCAGCTCGAACAAATCGCCGAACCCGAGGCGTCGCTGCGGGGCAATCGTTTCAACGACGGCAAGTGCGACCCGGCGGGACGTCTCTGGGCGGGCACGATGAGTTGCGCCCTGAAGGCGAACGCAGGATCGCTCTACCGCTTGGATGCGTCGCTCAACATTCAGCGCATGCTGGACGGCGTCACGGTTTCCAACGGACTGGCCTGGTCGGCGGACGGGCGAACGATGTATTATACAGAGACGCTGACGCACCGGGTTGACGCGCTTAATTTCGACCCGCGGATCGGAGCGATTTCCGGTCGCCGTACGCTCGCCGACATCCCTGCCGAGGCAGGCGCGCCCGACGGGATGGCCATTGACGTGAACGACAATCTTTGGGTCGCGCTGTGGGGTGGGAGCTCGCTGGTTTGCTTCAATGGCCGCACCGGCGTGGCGCTGGCGCGGGTCGAACTGCCCGTATCGCAACCGTCGTCTGCGCCTTTGGCGGACCGAACCTCGACGAGCTTTTCATCACCAGCGCATGGGAGGGCATGACGGCGGAGCGGCGCGCCAAGGAGCCGCACGCCGGCGGCATTTTCCGCGTCCGCGCCGGTGTTCAGGGCCGGCCCGTGTCGGAATTTCAAATTGTCCACTCCGGCACCGCAACCGCACGACCACACCGAACCACGAAAACATGATCGTGAAGTTTAACCGAAATGTATTGTGAGTCTTCCTGGATTTTCTTAGTCTTTATTCCCATGCAACCACAAAAATCATTTCTTTTCTCACTAACCAAACAAGTCAGCCGCAAGTCATGCCTCGCAACTCTTTTGTCGCTGATCTTCGTGGCAAGCGCCTTGGCGCAGTCCGGTCAGCAGACGGCGGCAGTCCCGGGAACGTCAACGCCGGTTCGGTTGTTGAGACCGCCGCCTCCGGCGCTCGAAGTCGGCTATAAGACCCTGGCTTTCAATGATGATTTTGATTCCATCAAAACCATAGACGTAAATGACACTGGAAAACGGGGCTACAACTGGTACCTCGGCCTTCCGTTTGGCGGTCCCACCACGTCGCCTAATGCTTTCAGCGTTTCAGGCTCGGTGCTTAATCTGACAAACTGTCCGAGGAACTATAATTGGACGATTTCGTCCTACTGCATCAAAGGCAACTACGGTTACACATTCCGCTATGGATATTTCGAAGCCAGAATCCACTTTGATCCGACATTGGGAAAAGTGTCGCGTGGTTATCCGTCCTGGTGGTCTCTTTCAACACACTACAGCAAGGTGAAGGAGATGTTTAACTCGGATCACTGGGCGGAGCTGGATTTTCTGGAGGTATATACTCCCGGCTTTGCTGATTATAACGGGGACTTTGTCGGAACCGTGCATGACTGGGCGAACAAGTCCAAAACGCATTACCAGAACAAAAACAACGTCCAACCGCTTCCTAAAGACACGGATTTTAATCAATGGCATACCTACGGTTGTCTGTGGCAGCCGGGCCGAGTGACCTGGTATTTCGACAACAAGGCCCTGATGACGCAGAAGTATTCAGCCACGGCGCCGCCGGATCCGCTGGCCAACGGCACGACCGTTCCAACTCCTGCCGGCGTTTTCTATTTTCTCGATACGGATCCAGAGGGGATGTTGCTTGTTCTGGGGAGCGATCCGAACTGGCCGATGTATGTTGATTGGGTGCGTGTGTGGCAGGCAGAGGCCAAAAAACACGCCGGCTTCCCATGAATCTCTTGAAACTGACCTCAAGACCAGGGCATTTCGGTTGCCGCCCAGAAAGTAATGTTTCATGCTCTGCGATGCCCGCTTGGAAACCCAGAAACCGACAAAAATGGTGGCAATCAGGTATAGAGCAATGATGCTCAGGTCAATCCAGTGGAGTTGCATAGAATGGGTGAATTATGGCATTATTGATAACGGCCGCCAACAATGTTCTTAGTTGACGCTCAGCCATTTCTTTCACGGTTGCCCATCGAAAATGTGACACGTCGAAGTTCAGCGGATTTCGCGCCCATCGGAACGAGCGTGACGGACATTGGCGAACCGTCTTTGCGCGGCATGGTCCCCTCCAGCACGACGGGCGGATTGTCGAGCGGGAAATCCGGATTGGTTCCCGCGACCGGCTTGGGCAGGAATCCAAAAGCGCGGCCACGCTGATCGGCGGACAGCGAGAGGTCTGTCACGGCGTCCGAATCCATGGACACGTGGTAATCCTTGAAACCGGATTTGGCGTAGGTTTTGACGGTCTTCGTCTGGCCTTTCACCGGCAGAACGTAGAGAAGCGGTCCATATTGGAGCGCCATTTCACCATTGACGGCGGGGATTTCCCGGATGGTTTGGTCGAAGTGAATGGCCACGGTGTCGCCGGCCTTCCATTCCTTGCGCACCTGCAAGAAACCGCCGTCACGCCGGATGTCGGCGTTCGCGCAGACGATTTTTGTATTCTCCGACCAGGCGGGATTTCGCAACCACAGGCAAAAGGCAGCAGGTTTGGCCGGGGTGAGCGTGATTTTGACTTCGCCGGAATACGGATAACTTGTCGCTTCCTCAATTCGGACGGGAGTTCCGGCAATCTCGGTTTTCATTTCGCACGGGGCGTAGAGCGCGGCGGCGAGGGCCGGTTCGGCGCCGCCGGGTTTCATCCAAGCGTTGGCAATGAAGTAGGAGGCGATCCGGGCGGCGTTGGGGTTGCAGCAAACCGCAATCTGCGCGTGTGTGGGCGAGAATCGCTGGCGCTTGCCCATTTCATCATGGATGGACAGGCGGTTCTCGTGCGAGCAATACAGAACCGCGGAACCATCAGGCTCGCGCGAACCTTGCGCGGCGTTCAGCCACAAATGTTCGGCAGCGTCGAAGTGCAGCGCGTCTCCAACAGTCGCACCGGCCTTGATGAGCGTGAACTCGCGCTCAAACATCGCGCAGTATTCATAGCCGACATTCCACGGGTTCGGCGAGGCGGACACGCATTCCTCGCTGACCAAAGCTCCGCTGGGCATAATCCAACGGCTCATCGCCGAAACCGCTCTCAGCCCGATTCTCAAATATTCCTGGTCGCCGGTTGCCGACCCAAACCAAAATAGCATTCGGATGACCTCGGTCACCGTCGCGCCATGGCCGTCGTTATAGCACCGCTGGAACTTGTTGCCGATTTCCGGTTGGCGGAGGAACTTTTCGAGGTCGGGACATTCGTGGTAAAGGCGCAGCCCGAAATCGAGATACTTCCTGTCGCCGGTCCTGACGAACAGGGATTCCAGCACATCGGCGTACATGACGTCGTGCAGGGTGAAATTGATTTTTCTGCACGCCGCATAACCGTCCATGGTGCAGTCCACCGCGCGTTTGACCGCAATGAACACACGTTGGTCTCCGGTGGCGTCGGCGTGAGCCAGCATACCATTGAAGAGGCAGTCCTGCGTCCAGAGTTCGCCCTTGCCCGGTAGCGGAGTTCCGGCGAGAAGATGCCGATGTAGCCGTCAGCATCCTGTCCGGCAAGTATGTGCTCGATGTAGGCTTTTGCTTTCGCCACGGCCGCAGGCTCCTCCGTCAGGCACGCCAGCATCATGTACCCGCAGCGCCAGTTGCCTTCGGTTTCGCCGTTCCACCAGGCGTCCCCGGCAACGTTGCCAGCGTTCGGTTTCCCAGGACGGTTGCGCCCGGAAACGAAGATGTCGCTGGAGGCCTCGCGGCAAAGCTCATCAAGACAGCCGGCAAAACCCGTCTGAAGGTCGCGCTTCATCTGCGCCAGAATCCAGCCACGCGGCTTGATATCGCCAAACTTGAGCGGCGTGAATTTGCTGTGCGCCCAATTTAATTGTAAGACCAAATTTTAGGAAGAGTGGTTGACACATTTTGGTTTTGGCGGATGACGATCAAGCCCTGGCAGCGGAGCCAGAATTCCACCGTGACCCGCCACAGGGTGGCGGGACGAAGGGGAGTCCATTCGCCGATTTTCCGATCATGGCTCCGAACCGTTGGAGCAGCAACCGAAAAATGGTTTGGCGCTCGCGTTGGATCCAGCGCCGCCATTGGGCGTCGTCGGCGCGCCTGACACAGGCCGCCAGCACCTCCAACGCCGCGGACAATGTGCGTCTTTCGTAACGAACGGGGTCAATTGCGCCCTTCTGGGCTCAACCGCAGCAGCGCAGCGCTATGGGATGAAACCTGTAGGGTCACACGCTCTTCAGCGACCCCGCAGTCTTTCCGCTGCCACAAATTGCGCACGCGCTGGGGACCGGCAAGCCCCAATTCTTGCCAGGTGACCTCGACCTCTGCCGCACCAGCAGTGCAGTTGAACAGTGCCACGGCCTTGGAGCCGCCGTACAGGTCTTTTGCCCAGACCTCAAAACCGTCCTTGCTGCGGATTCGCCTGGCGGGATTTCCCGCCACATCCTGATTCACCGCGAGCACCTCGTCATTGCTCAATAACGCCAGCAGCCACGGGTCCGCGTCAACCATGCTTCCGCTCAGGATCAGCGGCGAAGGCGCAATGTTCCACAACGTCATCAGAGTCATCTGCTCCTCGTGCGTCAGCCGACACAGATGATCGGGGTCGGCACAGCGTCCGGTCACCGAGATATGGCCTAGCGGAAGCAGGTCCAGGTCGGGCCAGTGGCCCGGTCCCGCATAACGCGTCCACGTCGCCGCAACGTCCATCGCTTCCTTGACTTTGCTCCAACTGTCCCACATGTCTCCGGTGATGCGCCACATGTTTGCATTGGCCGAAATGTCGCTCGCTTTGTCCGTTGATAACGGCCCCGCCGAGGCGGAAAAGACGATCGGGCGTCCGCACCGCTTAATCGCCAAATGAATGGCGTGAATGTATTCGGGATCATAGTCGTCGATAATGTGGTCCACCTTGACAAAATCAACGCCCCATTCGGCGAATTGCCGGAACAGCGAATCGTAGTAGGCCTGAGCGACCGGGGTATCGAAGCGCACCCCGTAGAAAAAAGGATACCAATAGAACACGTCATCTTTCCTGGCGATATCCGCCGCCTTGAACGTGGTGCCCAAAATCGGAGTATTCGCCTCCACGGCCGAGCGGGGGATGCCTCGCCAGATGTGCAGCCCGAACTTCAACCCCATGGCGTGAACTTTGTCGGCTACGGGCTTGAATCCCTTGCCTCCCGCAGACGAAGGCCAGCGCCCTACCGCCGGAATGAGTCTGCCATACTCATCCACCGGGAACATGGCGTTCGTGTACGTCAATGGGTGATTGTTTCGCGCCAGAGGATCGTACCAACCGCTGTCCACAATCACGCACTGCCAGCCGTGCGGCTTGAGGTACTTTGCCACTGCGGCTGCGTTTGCAAGGAACTCGGATTCCGTGATGGTGTCGCCATACGAGTCCCAACTGTTCCATCCCAGCGGTGGGGTGAGGGCCAGCGTCGGCCCAATGACGATCTCAATGGTCGCAGTGGCAGTTCCGATTTTGTTGCGGGCATGAACGGTGACTTTCGTCGTACCCGCGGTCGCGGGGCTGCCGCTGATGATCCCCGTGTTCGGGTCCAACCGTAATCCTGCCGGCAATCTTTCCGCCGTGAAAGTTATCGGGGCGCGCCCAGTTGCCGCGATGGCCAGTTGGAAGGGCGCGTCGGGCCAACTGCCATAAATCGAAGGCCCATGGATCAGCGGCGAATCTGGCGGCTGATTCATAGTAATCAAGTTCTTCCCTCCCTCTCCCGTTTCTAAGGGACAATTCGCTCGAGCGGCTGGCGCTGTCACGACCGCAGCCTTCTGATCCGCGAGTGAAGGTGAAGGGGCGATCAGCGCGACCATTACTGCGACAAAGGATAGAACGAGTTTCATGCTGAAATTAAGATGGCTCTGTAATGTGGTTGGTAGGTAATTCTTAATGTCAGACTTGAAATACTGAAAGCCCATTGCGGTTTGCATACTTCACTGAGATAGACACCAAGAGGTGATTCGTCAATTGTTCTTTAGGCTAGCCGCTGATCGCCGGAACGCCATAGTGGGCGTTCAGTAGCGCGTCGGTCGCCGGCAGCAAACTCAGCGGAAGTCACCATGTCAACCGACCCGGCAGGTAGACTCCCGCACACAACGCGAGAGCATAGAACGGGCTGAATTCGGGCGGCAGCACTCCCGGCCGCCGGTGCTTCAAGTCGCGCCAGACTTTCACGCTTACACCTCCGACGGCGGCTCGTGGTGGAAACTCGCAATGCCAGGGTGCTCCGACGACGAGCAATGCGACTCGTTGGATGAATTGATTGCGATTCATTTGGTCTCAGTGGTTTATGCGCCCAGCCTATTGAACCAACTCCCGTTCAATGTCTTCCAAGGTTTTGCCTTTGGTTTCGGGCAACTTTCGGCAGATGTAAATGAACCCCGCCGCACAGATAGCGGCGTAAAGCCAGAACGTCCCGGCCGGACCGAGACTCGCATTGAGCAACGGGAACGTGTAGGTAAGCACGAAGCACGCGATCCACAGCGAAGTCACCGCCACGGACATCGCTGCGCCGCGAATACGGTTCGGGAAAATCTCCGAAATCACCACCCACACGACCGGCGCGAGCGACATCGCGTAACAGCCGATGGCCGACAACACGAGCAACAGCATCGGCAGGCCTTTGACGCCGCTTTGATAGCAAAAGCCCAAGCCAGTGTAGACCACGGCCAGTCCCGCCGCGCCGATGAGCATCAGGATTCTCCGCCCGCCGCGGTCCACGATGCCCAGCGCGACGAACGTGAAAACCAGATTTACGGACCCGGTCCACGCGATGTTCTTGAGCACGTCCGAGATGTCGTAACCCGCCGCGCGGAAAATTTCCTCCGCGTAATTAAATATGACGTTAATGCCACACCATTGCTGGAACACGGCCAGCACGACACCCAGCGCCAGCACTTTCCGCATCCTTGGTTTGAGCAAATCCTGGAAATGAACGCGCTGGATCTCGCCAGCGGCCAGCGTGTTTTCCACGTCGCGCACCTCGTCGTCCGCGTACGCGTCACCACCAATCCGTACGAGTGTTTTTCGCGCGCGATCACGCTGGCCATTCTTCACTTGCCAGCGCGGGCTTTCAGGAACGAGAAACATGCCCGCAAAAAACAGCAGCGCGGGCGCAGCCGTCAGGGCGAACATCCAGCGCCAGCCTGCCTGCCCGTACCACGAGTTGACAATGTAAGCCTTCGAAGCGCCGGACGGCAGGTTGCGCACAAGAAACCAGTTGAGGTATTGCGCCAGCAGGATGACGATGACGATGGTCAGCTGGTTGATGGAAACGAGCCGTCCCCGCATCTGCGCCGGGGCGACTTCGGCGATATACATCTGCGAGAGATTGGAGGCCAGTCCAATCGCCACGCCGCCCAAAATTCTCCACGTCACGAAAACGGTGAACGTGGGCGCAAGGGCGTTGCCGATAGACGTGAACGCAAACAGAAACGCGGAGAAAATCAGCAGCCGTTTCCGCCCGAACTTGTCGCTCAATGCACCCGCAATCAGCGCTCCGGCGAGGCAGCCTATCAGCGCGCCAGGCCGTGTGAAAAGTCTGGCGGAATGAGCAGAAAAGGATTTGCCGGCGGTCCGAAAGTTCGGATCGCCGGTTTTTTCTTTCCAGAGAAGGGATCCGTTCGGACAGCCGTCGGGGAGGATTAAGGAAGCCGGCGAGAGAAAAAAAGGGCGCCGCCGCCCGTTCAGGCGCTTTGCGGGACTTTCACCCCCACTGCCGCCATCAATTTCTCGAAGCTCACCAAGTTTAACACCCGTTTGAGATTGTAGGCCAGCGTTGTCAGACTCCATTCGCACCGCACTTTCTCCAGGCCCTTGAGCAGAAAGTGCGTGTACCCAAACCACCGCTTGATGGTCCCAAAGGGATGTTCGGCCAAAGTCTTCCGCAACTTGAACTTCCAGGGCTGCGCCTTCATCCGCGCCGCCATCGCTTCCATCAACCCCTCGTTCTCCTCCCGCGTGATCGTCCGGTTGGCCTTGTTCCGCGTGCACTGCTTCTTCAACGTGCAGCCCTTGCAGCCGCTGGCCCGGTAGTATCTCAACTCGCGCCCCAGTTCATAGGTGGCGAACCGATACGTTAACTCCGCGCCCGCCGGACACACATACACATCCTTCGTTTCGTCGTAGCGAAACCGGCTCTTGCCATACAACCCCCGCGCCGTGTTCGCGCTGGTGTCCGCCTTGGGGATGTAAGGCGTGATGCCCCGCTCCACGCACCGGCTCACTTCACTGGCGTTGTAGTAGCCCGCGTCCGCCACCACTTCAGCCCGCTTCAACTCCAGATTCGCCTTGGCTTCGATGGCCACGTCGGCCAGTTGTTTGAAGTCCGTCACTGCGTTGGTCACGTCGTCAGCGGCAATCAGTTTGTGTTTGGCGTCCACCGCCACCTGCGCGTTATAGCCCACGACCGTGCCCTGCGCGGTGGGCATCTTGCGCGTGTCCGGGTCGGTCACGCTGATTTGTTTCTCCTCCTCGTCCAGTTGCCCCAGCAATTCCTTGTGCCAGTCCTGTTTCTCCTGCAACGCCGCAATCTTCGCGGCCAATTGGGTTTTGTCCAAGGCTCCGGGAGTCGGCTCGGCCGCGTCGGCCTGGTCCAACAACTTCAAGTATTCGGCCAGCCGGGCATCGGCCCGCCCGATGAGGTCCTGGAGTTTGGCCGCATTGAAGTTCTGGTCCCGCGCGTTGACCGCCCCGAACTTGCTGCCGTCGATGGCCAGCAGTTGGCCCCCGAATAACTCCAGTTTCCGGCACAGCAGCGTAAACTGCCGGTTGACGGCCTTGAGCGGCTTGAGATTGTCCTTGCGGAAATCAGCGATGGTCTTGAAGTCCGGGGTCTGCTTGCCCGTCAGCCAGATCACTTCCACATTCCGATGACACTCCGCTTCCAGCAGCCGGCTGGAACGAATCCGATGCAGATAACCGTAGAGGTAGAGCTTGAGCAGCGCCGCCGGGTCGTAGGGTGGCCGACCGGTGGTGGCCACTTGCGCCTTGGCGAAACCCAGCGCGTGCAAGTCGAGCGTGCCGACGAAGGCGTCGAGGAAGCGCACTGGGTTTTCGGCGGCGACGTAGTCTTCCAGCCGTTCGGGGAAGAGAAGTGTTTGGGAGCGATCCAGTCCGGGACGATGGTTCATGCTTGTCACTGACCAATCGCCGGAGTAATTGTTCAATCCATGACCGACTTTTCACACAGGCTCGCGCAACTGTTAGCCCAGCCGGATTGCGCGGCGTTGGTGAGGTGGAAATATCTTTCGAAGAACGGTTTAGCACCGCCGATGACGACCCAATCGTAACCAAACAGCAGGCCGCCTAGCGCGGCGACGATCGATATGGTCCAGACATACCCGGCGTTGAAGGCGGTCCTAGTCTGGGATGCCGATGCGGAAGTCGTGTTGGTAATCATGCGCCTTTGCTGATGAACGGACTCCGGGTGGCGGCCACACCGGGCTGGATGCGCGGATTTGCCACGCGCCGTTTCCGTTCAAGGTTGAGTTCACCCGCAGAGGTTTGGTCAAACATTTGCAGGTGCAATCGCGCCTGCAGATGAGAGGGATCAAGCATTTGAACACGTTTCAATTCCTCAATCGCATGTGCGCGCTGGCCCAGACCGAACAGGCCAAGGGCCATCAAATAGCGGCAATTGATTTCATTGCGCCGGTCCAGGTCTTCCTCGAACACGGTGAATTCCGGCAGCGACACCGCGAAGTAGTCGAGCGTGATGTGGTCGCGGAGGTGCTCCCTGCCGAAATTCACCAGCGTCTTGAACCTCCGCTTCGCGTCGGCAGCGCGGCACAGCTTCTGCAACGCCAGGCCCTGATAGAAAATCGTCTCCGGGTTCTGGTCGTTGTAATAAAGCGCGGGCGTCGGCACGTCCATGCCGGTCGAAGCATCTTCCCAGCACTGTCTCGCAGCGGCGGCGTCGCCGAGTTGTTCGTGCGCGACGCCGAGCCAGTAAAGAACGTGGTTCTCCTGCGCCCCGTGCAGTTTGCCTTCGCCGAGGTTTGTCGGATAGGCACGCGCGCGCTTGAGCATGTCCAGCGCCTCCGCAACCGCGGCGTTCATCGCGCCCGTCAGCTTGCGCTTGGCCAGTTCCACCAGACTCACGACGTATTGCCCCGTGACCTTGCCCTCGCCGCCTTCCCAGGGATGGAACTGCCGCGCGCTAAGCATCTGGAGCGCTTCCTCGTGTCGTCCAAAAAAGTTGAGCAGCGCGATGAACTCGATGATCAGGTCCTCGCGTTCAGCAACGATCTTTTGATGTCTCGCCAGAAAGGCCATCCGGCGTTCGGCTGAAATCGCCACGCGACGCTTCAACAAATCGAGTTCGTACAACACGCGCGCATCCGCCGGATCAAGCGAGAAGGCTTGCTCCATCGCCCGCAGCGCCTTGGTCGGCTGACGTTGTTTGTTGAAATACACCAGCGCGAGGTTGCGGTGAACGGTCGGGAATCTTGGATCGGCCTCGCGCGAAGACTCCCAGCACTTGGCCGCCTCAGCTACCTGCCGTTTGTCATACCACAGGTTACCGAGATAGAACGCGGCGCGGGCATCGCGCGGGTTAAATCTTAATGCCGTTTGCAGCGCCAGAATACTATCCAGGCTGTTCGGAAAACAGCGCTCCGGATTTTGTTTCGCGGCCAGCCGGAAGTATTTCGCCGCCGATTCTGCGTCGCCTTTGAGAGAGGCATACCAACCGGTGAAATAGAATAACATCGGCCGGAAGTTGGGGGATCCGATTTCGCCGACGTGTCCCGGCGCGGGTATTTTCTTCAACGGAACGGTGGCGCGTTTGATCAGTTCAATCGCGTCGTCGAATGTGCCCGCATGAGCATAATCGGTGGCGATTTCCAAATGCGTGTGCGGGCTGCCTCGCATCAGCTTGAGCAACTCGTCGCGCTCGCGTTTGGAGCGCCCGGCTTGCCGCGCGGAGAACGCCAACACACGCTCGTTCCGCGCTCCGAAATCAAGGGGGTCGCGTTCAATCGCAGAGGCAGCCAACGCGAGAGCATCCTTCACGTGGCCCAATTTGCGCAACAGCAACGTCTTAAGTTGAACCGCCTTTTGATTGTGCGCGTTGCGCGCGAGCGAGCGATTAATGAAGTCCAGCGCCTTGAAGAAATCACCGCCCAAGGCCGAAAGTCTGGCTAGTTGAAAGAACGCCGTGTCCTGCCATGCCGAGTTCCATGCGGCTTTGTAGAAAGCGTCGTACGCTTCCTTTCGGCGGCCCAAATAGCGCAGACAAAGGCCGAGATAGTAATGCGGCTCTCCATCGGCAGGATTCGGATTATGCCTGGTCTGGGTCCTGATGGCGGCGCGAAAGAATGGTTCGGCCTTGGCGAATTGGCCGCGCCGCAACAACAGCCGGCCGAGGGCATTGTTGCTGCGCGCGTCGCCGGCGTCGCGCCGCAGCGCCTCGCGATAGTAATCCTCCGGTTCGCGCGTGGCGTGCCGGTATTGTTCGAGATGCAGGCCAGCGAGGTAAAGGGCTTCGTTGTTGGCAACCTTGGCAGGCTCGGGGATAGCAGTTGCCGGATGGGGAATCGCCTCGGCTTGTCTCGGCTCGGGCGTGTAAGCGACGAGTAATTCGCCTTCCGCGCTCCAGACTTCCAAGTGCAATTCCTGCGGCTTGACATTTTTCGGCAGGCGCACCGCTGTGACAAAGGGCGCTTCGGGCGACAGGTCGAGGATTCGTTTCCAGATCTTTTTCCCGGCCCGGCGTAAGCGGAGCGTCGCCCGTCGTCGTGGTGCGGAGGCATAGGCGCCGATCTTGGCCATGCCGCGCGCGATTTCCAGGCTCACCGCCGCGTGGATGGTGGCATTGCGCACGTAGCCGATGCGCTTGTAAGGCAGGAAGAATTGTTTGACCTCTTTTTCCTCGAACGGTTGCAGCCAGGAAAAGTCCGGTTGATTGTCGGCGAACACGCCACACATCAGCTCGGCATACGGGCCGTCTTCATCGGTGAGATTGCGGTCCCAAGCCTGGCCAAATTCGCCGCAGCCCCAGACCCACTGTTTTTTCCCGGGCACGACCTGGTGGTCAGCCACGTGAAGCACGCCCGCCTGTTTTTGATGATCGTAGCCTCCGATGAAGTTGTAATCCGACTTTGCCGCCATATAGGAGGTCGGCACGGGAAGATTTTTGTACCAGGAAATGTCCACGCCGCGGGAGTAATCCACCTTGTAATAATGGCCGCGCGCGATCGGAAACGCAGACACGTCGCGCTTGCCGTGATCGTAAACGGCCTGCACATCCGGTGGGAAAACGGACTGATAATGGTCGTTGACGTGAACGGCAGGGTTGGTCCATAAATGGAAGCTTTGCGGCAGCGGCGTGGGGTTGAACAGCCGGATGTTGATTTCGAGAAACCCCCTGCCCGGATGGAGCGTCAAGCCGAGGGTGCCTTTCAAGTGCCACATCGGTTCGATTTCGCTGAGCCACAGCGTGCGGCTGCCGTCCGGATTGTTGGTGATAGTGTAGTCCACCGGACAGTAAGTGCTGGGCCGGTGATGCTGCGGCCAGTTGAATTCGATCCCGCCCGAAAGCCACGGCCCGGCCAGACCGACCAGCGCAGGTTTGATCACCCGGTTGTGATAGATAAACGGATAATGATTGGTCTTGTCGTAAGCCCACTGGATGCGGCCGCCGAATGCCGGCATCACCATCAACTTGAGATAACGGTTTTCCAGAAACAACACGCGGTGGCGCTGGAAAACCTTTCGATCATGTATCCGATCTATGACCGGATACGGATAAACGCGACCTGAGCTGCCTTGATAGACACGCTTCTCCAGAAACATCGGATTGCGATTCGGCTCACCGACCAGATATGTCGGGATGACCAAGCTACTGGTCCAGATACAAACAGATTCCATTTGAGTCATAGCAACACCTTATAGAGTTATTCTGCAAACGCGCCCCGGTGGCTGTGCCGAATGTCGTATGCTGACTCGTCCAAAGGATGAATCATGGCGCTACCTCGATTTGTACGCTCCACTGCTTTTCACCGTGTGGAGCAATCAGCCCACAGCGTTTACATTTCCCCGCAGCTACCGAAAGCGCATCTGGCGCGCCGTTGGTCGGCTCCAACGCCAGATGGTGATGGTCAGACCAACCACCACGGGTCAGCCAAATACCGAGCGTGTTGCATTCGGTTGTGTCCCACGAAAAGGATAACCGGTCCCCGGAAATACTGTTCAAAACGCCGGCGCGTCCATGCTGCAACGGGCCGGCGTACGCTTTAGCACACCCGGCATTGTTTTTATCAAATTTGAGCGAACGAACCCACGGCTGATTCTGTAAGAGCCGTCTGGATTCTGCTGACAAGTCAAGCTCGTCTCCCTCTTGCAGGGCGAGCAACGGATGCATTGCCCAAAGAAATTCCTGCGGTCCGCTGCTCAGATTCAGCAAGAGGTAACCAATGTGGAGTGTGTTGTGCCGAAGTTCGATAGTGCGCACAAATTGAAGCGGAGAAACCGGCAGGCGCACGGACGTCTTGATAACGCCGCGCCGCCAGTCGGCTTCGTCCAGTTCCCAAGGAACACTCCACACTTCGCCATGGTCTGGAATAGCATGGCCCTGCCACTGACACGGAGCAATCGTTGGCAAACACTCATCCCAACCCGCAACCGTGCTGGCGGAGAAATTGTCGCCCGGTTTATTGGGAAACAGTTTCAAGCGCGCGTGCCGATGATACAGCCATTCCCGGCCGGTCCGAAGGTTTCGGAGCGACAGAACCTTCGCGCCCAATTCCGGCACAACCGCCGTTTCGGCGCCCCCAGTGCGGACCACAAAGGTTTCAAATCCGTCGCGCCACGTCCGCCGCGTGACGGCTTGGGACAATTCAATGTTCTGTTCGAGCTTCATATTTTTACCAGTTGAACTTGTTTGCCACTGCGGGAAATGTGCCACTGCGTCCCGGCACGGCCTCCTCCCCCCGTTCCAAACGCAGATGGAAATCCTTCGGACAACGCGCCGCAGGGAAGGTACGTGATCACCAGGGGGGATTCGGGGGCAACACAACTCGTTCTCCGGTGTGAGCGGATTGTCGGGCGGCGTCCAGGATTTCTGTAACAATGAGGTTGTTTTCCAACGACGAAAGCCCCGCCGGTTTGAGCTTTCCGCGCGCGACGGCCACCAGATAGGATATCGAGTCGCGCTCCATTTCCGGCAGGTCCCCGACGCCTTGCGGTTCTTCCTGCGCCATGCCCGGCAGGCGCGCTTCCAACGATTCGCCGGGAGCCAGACCTTTCTCGTAAGCAGTGGCGACGACATAGCCCTTCTCCCCGTAAACCTCGAGGTCTTTGCGGTTGAACGGCCAGTTCCACGAAGCCTCGATGAAGCCCATAGCTCGCGGGTACTCGACAATGATCGTCGCGTCGTCGTCCACTTTGGGGTTGATTTGCGGTCGGAAGGTTTGCGTCACGCCGGTCACCGCCAACGGGCGCCGGTTGTCCATCAGCCACGTCATGAGGTTCGCGCCGTAACAGCCGAAATCAAACAGTGCGCCGTCGCCGTTCTTCACCGGATCAAAGAGCCAGTCGTAAAACTCCGGCCCGACATATTTCTCGGGCCCGTTGTGGCCGTCCAGCGCCACCATTTTGCGAATCTCACCGCAAGCGGCTTGCTGCTTGATCAATTGCCACAGCGCGGCGTGGTTACGGTACCACGTGGTTTCGTAATTAACAACGACCTGGATACCACTCTCTTGTGCCACCCGGTGGATACGGCGTGCGGCAGCCATGTCCACCGCCAAGGGCTTTTCCATCATAATTACATGGACATTGCGCTTGGCACATGCCTCAACCACGGCCGGATGGTCGTATGTGGTAGTGAACGCCGCGACGGCCTCGACATTTGTCCGGGCCAGGAGTTCATCAAGGTTGGTGAAAAAAAGATGACGAGGCAGGTTGAAACGCTTCGCATAACGAGCGGCCAACTCCTGATCGGTCTCTACAATGCCAACCAGTTGAACTTCGGGGCGGGCTTGCAAAAGGGGAATGAAGCCCCAGACATGACCGTGAACCAACCCAACAATGGCGATGCGAACCGGCGGATTGGCCGCTTCTGCGCGAATCAAATTACACAACAATGAAAGAAGACACAGAACGACATACTTCACCCACCAAGAAACGTTACTGGCCATCTCGTCGAATGCAACGAGGTTTAGGTTTGTCAGTAAAAGGCGAAATAATTACCATAATTCTGCCAATTAATGTCGACAGTACGGACTGTTTCGACATGCCCGTCCCCGTAGCCTCGATTTATATTTCTCGATGCACCATTTTCACCCTGCGGATGACCGGGACCTGCTAAGGCTAGGTTGGTAGTTAGACAAACCAGCGAATCGGTGATTATGGGTTGAATCGCCACTAAGCGATCAGAGATCTTAATAGGCCATCCCTCCGTCGTGCGCGTTTTGTACGACGCACCACCCAACGAAGGAGGCCACGGGAACAATTTGCCTAAGCTGGTACCTGAGGAGAGGTTGCGGGGCACCCACCAATTGTGGGGAAACTGGGCAAAATAGCTAAAACGGGCAGAGAGATATTGGTTCAGATCATCGGGGCTAGACATGTCGTGCCTGCCTCCGTGTTGAATATACCACTGATTAGCCTCATCATATTCCCACGGACGAGCCACGCAAAACCACATGGGGACAGTCAGACCGTAGGGCATGAGAGTCGGAACCATCGCAAGCGATACATCCCCAGGATTCCTACCTGTGTCTGGCTGGGGAAAGCCGGGAAAGGCGCCATCCGGGTTGTCGTTTGCATACGCGTTGGCCACGATTGTCCACTGGCGATAGTTGGAAGTGCAGTTAGCCACCCTGGCTCGGAACTTGGCGGCCGCGAGCGCTGGCAACAATATGGCCGCCAAGACGGCTATGATGGCAATTACCACCAGCAGTTCGATGAGGGTGAAGGCGCTGGGCCGCTTCCCACAGGTGCATTTTGGGCTTTCTTGTTTCATAAGTCAAGTCAGGTTGACAAACCGCTCTCGGCTTTTCCACTCATCCACTCGGTGCATTACCCACCGCCGCACGAACCCTTTTTTTAGGGGCGTTTGCATTAAATAGTCCGGATTTCGCAACCAATATATGATGTGCGGAGACGGCTTGTAAATTGTCCTTTCGGCTAACGCCAGGCGCCCAGGCTGGCGGATCCCGGTTCGCGGCACATCCGCTTAAAAATACTCAATCAGCGGCCTGTTTTGCAAGATGCAGTTCAGTCCCATCAGGGGCAAAGCAACACTGCCCAGGAATTTCTGCGCGCCACTCGGTTTGCCAGCCGGATCCAACCACTCGGCAAAGTCAATTTTTGACAAATTGGCTGTCAGATCATCAATCAGTTCCATGGCTAGCGCGGGGTCCTGGTCTGCCAGGACCGGCAGGACATAGCCAGTGCCCGTGCACCAAAATCCTCCATTCTGGTAATAGCCCGGGTTGGTGCCGCCCTGCCAGCCGCCAGGCTCGGCAATCTGCCGGGTGCAGCCGCGCAGGAAGATTTTGTCGCGGTTGTCCCGGTAAAATCGGGCGATAGACTCTTTCTGGGAGTCATCGGCCAGACCATAAGCCAGCCCGTTGCCCCAAACATCGAACTGATGGCCCAGCCATGTCCCGCCGACATAGCCCCCGATCTTCGGATCATAAAGCCGGTAAAGGTTGGCGCGAATGCCGTCAGCCAGTTGCGCCCAGCGCTCGATGTAGGAAGGTTCGATGGCGCCCGCGAACAACACCGTCGCGCGTTCGAGGCCGCGATAGAGCGCCAAGCTGCTCAACAATTGCAAGCCCGACATCTTGATGCTGTCCTGGTATCCAAAGCCGATGGGCGGATTTTGAGGGTCAGCGTAAACCAGCCCGTTCGAAAACGGCACGCAATTGTCAATGCTCCGGGCGATCAACCTGGCCCAGCGGTCTTTGTGCGGAATTTCAACGCCGAATTCCTGGTAATGACTCAACAAACGCACCCACGCTCCGGGCAGGTGCAGAGGCATCTTGTCCGTCATCGGGGGCAGGTTCCAACCGGGGTCAAAAGGATTATGAGGCATGTGCCCGGGATAAAGGATCGGCAGGCCGTCAGGCGCGACCCGATCAGGCACACGTTGGAGGTCCACGACGCTGTCGGTCACGAAGGCCAGCACGCGCGTCAATTCTTCCTTGTTGACGAGACTGGGCAGCGCGATCAGGGGATTAAGGCTGTCTTCGGGATATACGTCGGTGTAAGCACCTGTGGCGCAGGCCATTAGCAATGTCAGGTCGCCTTCGCGCCATTTCGATTCGGCAACCAGTTCCGTCAGGTAACCGGCCAGGAGCTTTGAGGCATTCTGGCATTTTCCCTTAAGGTCTGGTGAAAGGCCTGCGGCAGCGGCGACACTGACGCCAGGCAACACCACAGTCGCCGCAGCGCCTGCAGCGCACAGCATGAGCATCTGACGGCGTGTGAGCTGGGATGAATTCATAATCCATGGTAGAGGTTTGTCTCCCACCGCCCGGTTAACTCGTCGGGAACCGCCTCGGACATGTCCGGAACCCGGAAATAGCAGGCTTTGCCGTTCGGGTCCGGGAATTCCGTCAGGGTAAGCGTGATGTTCCCCTCATCGCCCAGTGCGCCCGGAACTGTTTCCGCCTTGAGGCGGCAGGCGATGCCATCGGGTCGCACCACGACGCTCGGCACCGGGTTTGGCTCGATGGATGCCAGATCAATGACAATCCGCCCGAGATTTGACGCACTTTCCCCGGCCAGCAGTTTGTTTTGCGACGTAGCCAGACAGAACACCATCGGTCCGCGCATGACCGCCGCGCGACCGGCCTGCCGTTGGCGTCCCTGTACCAACCGCCACTCCATCGGCATATTTAACACCACTTGATCGCCGGCCTGCCAAGACCGATTTATGACGGCAAATGTCCCTGGCGTGCAGATCGTTTCCGATGGCTTCCCATTGATTGAAACACTGGCGTCTTTGCACCACGACGGAATCCGCAATTTCAACGGAAAGGACCCCGGCGCCGAAGGGTCAATGCGAATCACGACCTTGCCCGAAGTCGGATAATCGGTCTGCTGTTGGACGGAGATTGAAGAGCCGTCCTCCCTCGTGATGATCGCCCGGCAGGTGGAATAGAGATTGATGGCCAGTCCATTGCCGGCACGATAGCAGATCAGCGAGACAAGTTCGGGAACCATTCTGCGAAAGTTATTGGGACAACAGGTGGCGTCGTCGTCATATACCCGTTCACCGGAGAAGGGCGTGAAGTAGCGGAGATCTTCGGCGTCCGGGGATTCGGCGCCAAAAAACGTGTTAAAAAGCGTTCGTTCCACGAGGTCTCCGTACCGCGAATCACCGGTGAGGCGAAGGAGGCTGTCATAGACGCGAAGTTGATAACAGGCGGAACAGGTTTCCTGCAGGTCTCTTCCTCCGTCCTGATCGTCGGTCCAGCATTCCGCCTGCCCCACTCCGCCCGTGATGACCATTCCGTTGCTGGCCGTCAGAAAGCGCATGGCCTGCATGGTGGGAACCAGCAGTTTTTCATCCGGCAGCAGGCGATACAAATCGAGCTGGGCAAGGCTCGCGGCAAAGTAGCCATAAGTATGCCCCTCAAGCGGCGAGCGCCGGCCAACCTCGATGCCTGGGTTCCAATTCCCCAAGTCGCGCTGCTTCAACTCAAACTCCAGATACCGGCTGTCGCCGGTAACGCGATAAAGCCGAACCATGGTCCGGTCCAGGCCGGTCACGATGATGAACGGCGCAACGTGTATCTTCGCTTCCCAATCGGCAGGTATGCTCGACCAGTGGTTAAGAATGTAATCCGCGGCCTTCCGGGCGGCGACAAGGGACTGCTCATCGCCGAACAATTCATAGTCGCTGGTCAATCCGTATATGATGTAGTTCACTTCGTGCAGATCCCACAGCTTCCACATCCTGTTTTCCGGGACCATGCACCCAATGTATCCGTCCGCGTCCTGATCATTGACAATCGTGCTGACGAGGTGGTTTTTCAGCGCAATGAGCTTCGGATCACGTGTGTAGTAGGCCAGTTTCACCACCCCATCCATGAATGTCCCCAAGCCCCAGAAACTCTCCTGGCAATTCTTCGGCCGGAAATAGCGGAGATACTTCTTATCCACATTGATGCGCAGTATGTTGTTGGTGATTGTCACGGCGATGCGCCGGCCGATTTCGCCCCCAACCTTCACATTGGCCAGGTCAATCGGAGATAACTGGTCTTGGACGACTGCTTGAACGGCATTCGTGTTCCCGGCAACATGACGCGCGCCGATTGCTGCGAGCAGCAGAAAAACGCACAGCCTAAGAGGCAAAGCGGTAGCGTTCTTCGTGTTGATAAACGGACGGTGTGTCATTTATCATCCCATGCAAAACAGCGAGGGCTAGAATCAACCAGCCCTCGCTTGCGTTCAAGCGCATTCGGTGTTATGGATGAGCAATATCGGTCAACTGGTAATAGTTATAGCCGGTCGGCTTTGGAATGGCCGTCTCGACGAGGGGCCCGACGTTGACAGTCCAGTTCGTGATCGTGGTCCAAGGCCCTCCCGGATTGGCCGATCCTTGCACTGCGTACGTATATCCAGGAATATTCGTCCAACCAAAGAGGTACGCCGATTGATCATTCAATACGCGGAGAGCAGGTATTGTAACATTGACAACCGCGTTACTACTCTTGACGGAGCCAACCAAGTTGCTGACGGACACAGAGTAAGTGCCGGAATCGCCCAATTGGGCGCTGGCGAACTCCAAGGTGTTACTGGTCGCCCCAGAGATGGGCCCGCCGTTCTTGTACCATTGGAAATGCGTCCCGCCAGCGGCGGCGACCTCAAGAAGCACGTCGTACGACACGAAGGCATTGGTGCCTTGAGGCTGGTTCACGATCGTGGGCGCATTTGTGAAGGGCGCGTAAATCCCAACCTCCTGGATGCTATTAGCCCAGAACTCGCCCGTGGCCTGGTTGGTCCCGTTGTAATTAAGATCGGGGTCCGACACTAATTGAAAGCCTGTCATGTTCGAAATGGCTGGAAACTCAAAGCCGAGTCTCGGCAGCGGCAGAGTACTGGCCCAAGTGTAAGTGCCAATGATCGTCCAGGTCGAGAATATACCGATAGGCGGGAGATCGGTGGTGTATTCCAACGTATAAGTTCCCGCCCCCCGTGCAGCATACCGTCCCGAGACCACGATTAAACCCACTGTGTTTGTCACAGTCACCGCGTTGGTACCAGTGAAATCCGCTATCCACCAGTCGCTATACTGTATGTTAGGGGGAGAGGGATGGTCCGGCGAGAGCCATGGCGCGTTGGTCGGGTTGTTGACGGGGCCAAGCTGCGGCTCGTTGGCCCAAGGATAAGCGGTCTGGTTCCAGATTCCGTCCATGGCGAAGTTCGGCTCATAACCTTGAACGGAACTGCTCGCACTGGCAATGGCCCCACCTGAATTAAACGGGTAATAGTTAGAGTTCAACGCCAATTCGGTCATGCCCAACGTCAACGTAGCCATATCCGGTTGCTGTACCGGTACGGGAATGAGGGGTTGTGCCTGAGCGGTGATGATGCCGACGGCTGTCACGATACTGAGGTAAGTCGTTATTTTCATAAGTATTTGGAGTTTGGCTGTTAATTGTTGTTGCATCGTATATTTTTGATGGTTCGCCATATTGCGATTATGGTGTGGTTTGAATCAGCCGGAAGAACTGATCGCTGGAGGTGATCGGAGTGGCCGTCAGGATTTGCCCGTTCACAGTGGTGGACCAGTTTGCGAATGTGGTAAACGGCGCCAGCAACGTAGGGCTTGCTTGCATCGTAAACACGTAATTGGGAACGGCGGTATAGGAAATGATTACCGCGTTACTTTGCGTCAATGTAGGGATGATAGGCAATGTGACACTCAGTACGGCATTACTGCTCTGGACGGAGCCAATGCTGTCGCTGACAACCACATAGTAGGTGCCAGAATCAGTCGTCTGAGCGTTGGTGGAGATATCAAATTCGTTGTTGTTGGGACCGACGGGCGCTCCATTTTTGTACCATTGAAAATTCACTCCGTTGGTGGCAACCACTGAAAGAGACACACTCAAACCCACCAAGCCATTGGTGCTCTGTGGCTGAACTCCGATTACGGGCGCCTTCGTGAAGGGCGAGTAAACCTCGAGCTCCTGGACGCTGCATCCCCAGATGCCGTTGGCGTTCGTTGGCTGGTTCCACAATAGAATTCCCGTCACATTCGGGATGGCCGGAAACGCAAAGGCGAGTCTGGGCAGAATATCGTCTGTCGAGGCAGCGTTGGTACCCCAGCCGGGAAAATAATGGGGAGGCATCCAACCAAAGCTGCCGATGGTGGTCCAAGTCGAATTGGTCGTTAGCGGTGGCGGGTCGGTGCTGTATTGAAAGGTATAAGCGCCATCGGTCCGATTGTCAAAACGCCCCTCTATCACGATCATCCCGATGGTGTTTGTGGCCTGAAAATCCACCAGCAGCCAGTCGGGGGGCTGGATCGGTTCGATGGTTTGAGTGGTTCCACTTTCCGAAAAGTCCACCGGGAGCCAAGGGTACTCGTCGGAGGGGTGCCCGCCGGCCCAATACTGCGGGGCGTCGATGCGGATAATTCCGTCAATAGCCAGAATCGGCCCGAAAAGGTCACCGCCAATTGAAGTGTCGGCGGAGGCCGTAGCGGTCCCTGGGCCGCCCAAGGTCTGGGTATATAGAGGGTCTGTGACAGTGCCGGTGGCGTTGGTGCCCAACGCCACGTCGGTCAGTCCCGCCACTAAGGGATTGACGGCCGCGGCATCGCCCATCGGCGAGATACCTACGGGAGTGAGCGTTTGCGCCCCGCAGGTCGCGATGCCGATGGCGGCGATTACAGCCACCTTACTAAGTTGAGTCATTATTTTTTTCATAGCTGCTTTGGTTTGGTTTGATAGGTTGATGGGTTCGAATGGTTATTTGTTTGTTGTTTAAGCCTCTGTTATTTATTCCTTTGTTGTTTATACATCTGTTATTATTTATCTGCTATTTCCAATTCTCCAACTCCCTCCCGGTTCAATTCGAATGCGAGAAGGACATAAATCGCTCGGCGTCTAATTGATTGCATTGTTTTACAGTACGTTGCTTACTGTTGCCATACACGCACCCAATCAACATACATCGGCCATTCCGGATCGCTCCCCAAGATGAGCAGCATGCCCTCGGCTTCCGTATCCAAAATGCTGAAGACTCCGGCGGGAGTTGGAGTGCTCGTGCCGTTGGCCAGCGGATTGGGTGGCGCCGTGGCGGAATAGGTTTGGGTCATCAAGGCGTTTCCATCGAAATACCAAGTGATTTCACCAAGTCGCCAAAGGCAAGCATAGGTATGCCACTGGTTAAAATCGGTGCTTTTCGGCAGCGGTTTCCAGTTGTTACTATTTTGATAATGTGTTTTTGAGCCGTTCGCCCAATCATGAACGGTTCCGACAAAAGCTCCGCTATAATCTGCATGGCCACCCGTATATGCCTCGATAAAATCGAGTTCCGCCCAATGGTCCATGTTATTCAACCTGCTGTGGAGCGTCGAAAGGCTCCACCAAGCCGGCCAATCTTTGGATGATTTTCCCAACTTCGGATCAAAGCGTATCCGGGCTTCAAAATAGCCGAATTTGAACGAGTGTCCTGTGTTTCCCTTCGGGGAAAAAGAAGACAGCGCCCAACTGCCGGTATGTCCGGTGCTGGAAACGGTGAGGACTGAATTGGAAACGCTGTAATCCGACGGCTCGGTTATTCCACTACCCCAAACCGGACGATCCACATACCAATTGTACCCTGGCTTACCTGTGCCCCTTACATCTATGGTGCGAAGGGAATCAAAATCGTCATAAAAAACAAGCCTGTTATACCCAGCCTTGGCCGCCGGAAGCGGGGCGGTGATTTTTTGGGGGCCATCCTCCGCCGGCACGGCATTGAGGTTCTGCGCCCAAGCCGTCAGACAAGCAACCACCGCTACAAAACTCAGGCAACCCATGATACCCATGGGTATCTTATACATAATGTCGTCTTGGTAACGCATCAATTCACACAGTTTTCGCGGCCTTGGGCTTTCCATCGGAGGGCCGGGTAACCCCTGTCCCGACCCTCCATCCACCCGATCTCAAACTCCTGTCTCACTGTGGAGCAACACCAGAAAGACTTGGCTCTCCAAAAGGAAATCCAACACCCTCTTCCCACCACTCCGAGAATCCATCGTGTATTATTCATAATTGCTTCACCGTTTAGGGCTGAACTGAGCAACCCAAGCGGTAACGTGGAGATCAGATTATGGCACGCGCGTACGCATTTGTATATTGTCCTTTCGGCTAACAGGAGCACCTGTACATGTAACCTACGTCGCCAACCGATTTTGCCATGTGAAAAAATGATATTGTTTCAATACTCAGGACTGGCCCGTTTACAAACCTTACCAACTGCTCAACCGCCCGCGCCACTTGATGAAAGAACTCCAGCGTCGTAGCAAATACCGCAAAAACTACGGCCCTATCTGAGCGCCATTCAGTTCTGACCCGTTTGCGTTTATGGGCTTTGCGACTTGGCCCACACAAGGTCGTACCGGGCCTTTTTCGCGGCTCTGTCCTTAGCCTCTGATTCTGGATGATTACTCGAAAGGAAAGTATCCAGACCAAGTCCGAGTATGCAAAATTACGCAATGCTCCACTTTATGTGCACAGAAAAATAATTCCTAACCGGGCGGAACTCGCGCTCAAAAATCTGTTCGTATTATGATTGTGACGTTGGGAGGACAGAAGGGCGCTGGCGAGAAGTCAAAGCGCGCTTTCACCCTCACCGAACTGCTGGTGGTCATCGCCACCATTGCTCTGTTGGCGGCGATTGTGCTGCCGGCCTTGGGCGCGACGCCCTCGGGCAAGGGCAAGTTCCAAAGCAGAGCGTATTCGCCCGACACAGGGCTCAGCGGCACATTCAGCGGCGGCACGCCCGGCCGGGCCTACCGGGTCCAGACCCCGCCCTCGCTCGCAAGGGGGTTGGACCGACCTGACGAACTTCACGTATACCGGCCCTATCCTCATCATTGAGCCGTCATTGGGAGCGACGAACCAATTCTGGCGCGCCATCAGCCCGTAGGCCATTAATCGCGAAAACCGAAGTTGGTAGGGCGCCTTGACGCTGTTCTTGGCAGTGACAGCGCATGCGCCGTCCCGCGCCGCGTTTTTTTATGAAACATGCAGCGTTGTGCGCGTGAAAAAGCGGAAAGAAGTTTTGGGGAGCGCTCCCGCCTCGGGCGCAGCCGACCGCGCGCTCGCGGTCGGCATTTGCCGGGCGACAACTCCACCATTTAGTGCGTGCATTGCCCGAAATGTTCGACGCGCGGCGCGCCGAACAGCAGCCGGGGCAGCTGCGCTCCCCAAATTAAACTGCATCGCGTTCGGCTTGGAATGCGCAACTTGACACCACCGCCATGCCGTTGCGGTTTCCACGGAGGGCCAGTCTCCGATCCGGCGCGCTTCCAGGTGCCATGCTTCCGCAAGCTGGGCCGGAGGCCGGCGCTCCGGCAGCGGTGCCACGTTGCGTCCTATCCTATCTGCCGGCGTCACCAGACAGGAGCTTGAGTTGGTCTTGCGCAGCGGGATAATCAGGTTGGAGGCGGAGGGCTTCGCGCAGTTGCGCGATGGCATCGTCGCGCTTTCCGGCGCCCGCGAGCGCGAGACTGAAATTAAAGTGCGTCTGGGCGTCGTCGGGATTTAGTTTCAGGACGGCTTCGTAGCACTGGACGGCCTCGGCATATCTGCCCAAGGAGGCGAGCGCATTGCCCAGATTGCCTTGGGCGGACGCCTGCCGCGGGTCCAAGCGAACCGCCACGCTGAATTCCTGGACGGCTTCCTCCATTTTCCCCCGCGCCGCCAAGGCGAGTCCCAAGCCATTGCGGACCGCCGCGTCATTCGGGTTGAGTTCGCAGGCTTTGCGGTAGTGAACGAGGGCATCCTCGAGTCGCCCGGTTTCGAAAAGCAAATCCGCCAGGTGGCGGTGCGACTCGAAGTCATTCGGGTCCGTCCGCACGATCAGTTCGTACTGCTCGATGGCCTCCGGGAGACGGTGTTGCTGGCTCAACGCCGCTGCGAGGTTCGCGCGCGCGTCCACGAAGTCGGGCCGGATTTGCAGCGTGCGGCGGAAGTGGGAAATCGCTTCCGCAGTTCTGTCCCGCCGCACCAAGGCGACGCCGAGCCTGTTGTGCGCCTCGGCCGAGTCCGGAGCGAGCCGCAGGGCCTCGGTGTAACAGGCGATCGCCTCCTCGACCTTGCCGGCTGCCAGGAGTGAATTGCCGAGGTTCACGCGCGTGGCCGAGCCGCCGCCGAATTTGAGCGCCGCCGCGTATTGCCGCGCCGCTTCTTCCGTCCGGCCCAGCCGGTCGAGCGCATTGCCAAGGTTGTTGTGCGCGTCGGCATAATCGGGTCGCGCGCGCAACGCCGCTTCGTAATGCGCCACGGCGGCATCCAGTTTTCCTTCGGCGTAAAGCCGGTTGGCGAGATTGTAGTGGGCCTGGAAATTGTTCGTGGTAACCTGGATGGCGTGGCCAAAAAGCGCTTCGGTGTCCTTCCAATACGAAAGCTGTCTCCAAGTCAACGCCATGCACGCCGCCAACACCGCCACCGCGGCAGTGACCAGAACGGTGTGTCGGCAACGCCACCCAGCGGTCGCTTCTTCAACTCCCCAAACGACGGCCACGAAAATGCCGATCAGCGGGACATATGTGTACCGGTCGGCCATCGCCTGCATTCCCACTTGGACCAGACCAATCACCGGCACCAGCGTTCCCAGATACCAAAGCCAGCCCACCAGGAAATACGGGCGCTTTTTTGCCATCGCCATTGCCGCCGCCGAAACGCCACACAGCAGCACTGCCGCCGCCGTCACCTGCCAGCCGGTCCAAGCCTCGTAGGGATACGGGGCGGCCAAGTTTTGCGGCCAGATCATTTTGCCCAGATAACGCGCATAGGAAACCGCGGCATTGGTCAGCCGCACGCTGAGTGGAAGCTGGGCTGAAGGGTAAATGGCGCCCCAGCCCTTCTGAGCAAACCAGGTGACCACGCATGACGCCGCCGCGAGCAGGAACAGGGGAATTTTCTCACAGACCAACAACCATAGTGAACGCGGCGGATTCTGCAGGCCGCCTGTCGCGGGTTGCGAATCGCGCGGCTCGAGACCTGGCACCGGGGACCCAAAACTTGAAACCCGCCTGAGCGGCCAGTAATCCAGCAGCAACAAGGCGAACGGCAGCGTGACCAGCATCGGTTTGGCCATCAGCCCCAGCGCGTATAAGCCAACGACCAGGGCGTATCGCCACGGCGACCATTTTCGGACCAAGCCCAGGTACGCGAACAAAGTCAGCAGAAGAAAGAACGAGCTCAACACGTCCTTGCGTTCGGAAATCCAGGCTACGGACTCGACGTGCAATGGATGCAACGCGAACAGCGCGGCCACAAAGGCACTGCGCCAGACCGCGCCGGTCATTCGCTCAAGTATCCCGAAAAGCAGCAGGGTGTTGGCCAGATGCAACAGGAGATTGGTCAGGTGATGCGCGCCCGATTTGACGCCGAAGAGCTGGCAGTCAAGCTGGTGCGACAGCCAGGTAACCGGATGCCAGTTGCTGGCATGTCCGGTCGTGAACGCCCACTTGACCCCTTCCCATGTCAGCCCGCGCTGAACCACGGCATTGGCGTTGACGTAATCCGTGTCGTCGAAATTGACGAACTCGAAGCGGCCGACCGGCCAATAGACGGCCACGGTCAATGTCACCAGCGCCAGACAGAGAAGCGTCAGAGTGCGCGCCGACCGGATGGAGCGTCCGGCTCGTGGTTCCTGTTCAGGCTGCTGGGTTTTCATTGTGATTGGCGCAGGTTGGCAAAACAACATCCGGCCGACAATTCCCAATCATCCTGTTTGGTTGCGGCGCGTCGTCGGCGCGTTGGAGCCTTGCCGAAAGGATTTTTTGGATTAATCCTTTTGGAAGACGGCGGCACATGCAATGATGCAGCCAATTTCCCAATATGAAAAAGTATACTTTGCTCGTCTGGTTGCTCGCGGGCCTCGGCTTCAACGTTCTGGCCAACACCAATGACTTCCTGATCCTCACGCCGAAGCCGCCGCGCGAGCCGCGTATCAACGGCCCGCAAGTTTACGGCGCCCGACCAGGCAATCCTTTCCTCTTTCGTATTCCTTGCACGGGGGAACGGCCTATAATTTTCTTCGCCGAACATCTGCCCAAGGGACTGGTTCTGAATGCGGCCAACGGAATCATTACGGGAACCACACCCGCCAAAGGGGAGTATAGTGTGATCCTGAAAGCACGAAATGCCGCCGGCCAGGTTGAGCGGCGGTTCAAGATTGTCGCAGGTCAGACACTGGTGTTGACCCCACCCATGGGCTGGAATCCCTGGTATGTCTATTTCAACCGGATTAGCGACCGACGGATCCTCGCGGCCGCCGACGAAATGGTCGCCAGCGGAATGGCCGATGTCGGTTACCAATATGTCAACATAGATGACTGTTGGATGAACGCGCCGGGACTGAGCGAATACCAGACGGACCCCAAACGCGTCGGCCCCCTGCGCGACGCGAATGGCAATATTCTGCCCAACGCCTATTTCCCTGATATGAAGGCGCTCACGGACTACATTCACGCCAAAGGCTTGAAAGCCGGCATTTATACCTCCCCGGGTCCGCTCACGTGCTCTGGCTTTGGTGGCACCTACGGCCACGAAGCCCAGGATGCGGCCCAGTTCGCCGTTTGGGGCTTTGATTTTCTCAAATACGACTGGTGTTCATATGGCAACGTGGTCAGGGATGACAAAAGCCTTACCGCCATGCAAAAGCCTTTCCGAGTGATGGGCGATTTGCTCCAACAACAAAAGCGAGACATCGTTTTCAACCTCTGCCAGTATGGTCTGGGCGATGTTTGGGAATGGGGGGCGGAGGTCGGGGGTAACTGCTGGCGGACAGCGGGGGATCTCGGTTTCAACCTCGACCAGATTTTCCCGGTCGCCTTGGAAAACGCCCAGCATGGCGCGTGGTCCAAACCTGGCGCGTGGAACGACCCTGATTACATTCAGATCGGCTGGATTGGCCGGCAGCGAAATGGCCATTTCGAGTTGCCCCGCCCTTGCCCGCTGCCACCCGACGAACAGTACTCCTTCATGTCGTTATGGTGTCTGATGGCCGCGCCGCTATTTTTCAGCGGCGACATGGAGCACCTGGACCCGTTCACGCTCAACGTGCTCTGCAATCCGGAGGTCATTGCTGTGGATCAAGACCCGCTTGGCAAATCGGCCCGCGTCGTGAAACTGGCCGGTGATGCCTTCGCTATGGTCAAGGACCTCGAGGACGGCTCGAAAGCCGTCGGCTTGTTCAATCCCGCGGAAAATCCGGCGACCGTAACGGTGAGTTGGGCGGAACTGGGTCTCACAGGCCGCTATGCAGTGCGGGATCTTTGGCGTCAGCAAGACCTCGGGAAGTTACAAAAAACCTTAAGTGCATCGCTGCACGCGCACGGTGTGCTCCTGGTGCGGGTGAGCAAATAACAGGCCTCTGTTTTAAAGGCCGCAGTGTCGTCGTAAAAAGAGCTGTTTTCTTGCCGAACGGCGGTCGTAATTTCCAATGACTTTATGATCTCAAGTGAAAACGGAAGAGAGTTCTTCGCAAACGCAATCCCGCCGAAATCCAAGCAATCATCCGGGTGAATTCAAAGACCACTGCATTCCTCATGCTCGGTACTCACCAAGCAGCCGCGTTCGTCGAAAAGGTTCAGGTAATAAACGCGGGTTCCCGCCGGTAACACGGCAGTGACGCGCCTGTTAGTCAGATCGGCTGCAATCGTCTGCCATTTGCGATCCTGCCAGTGGCCTGTGTCCTTCGTGTAATTCAACTCGGCTTTGACGACGCGGACTTTGGAGTCATACGTGGTCCAGACGCTTCTTCCGTCGCGGCCTTGGCCTGTGATGCGGGGGAGCGGTATGCCTTGCTTCAGGATACTGTCGGCAAAGACTCGAATCTCTTCGGGTATTTCTCCGGGACCGTGTCCATGCGGCATGCGAAGCCGGGTACAAAGAGTGCGCGATCCCTTGGGCAGGCGGTAGGAGAACTGAAGGGCGTTCATAGGATAAAAAGGATCATTGCTGCCGTCCACCCAAAGAAAGGGCATCTTCGCCTCGCCCAGATAAACGGAGGGATCCCACCAGGCCATCCACCGGCCAGCGCGTTCAGCGCCCAATTTTTCTAGGTCGCTCGCGAACCCACTCTTGTCGGTGAACCCGCACCCATAAACCGGAATGGCCAGTTTGAAACGCTGATCCACGCCGGCTGCAATGCAGGTCAAATAGCCGCCCCACGAAATGCCGGTGACTCCAGTCCGCTCCGGGTCCACTTCAGGCAGGGACCGGAGCAGTGAATGAGCCAGAATGACATCGGCGACGGCGTGGTAGTTCCACTGATCTTTACGGGGCCAATCAATCTGGTCCCAACCGCTCCAACAGGCAGGAGGTCCGCCTTGGGGGTCCGCAACCCAGTCGGGGCCGTTGCCCACGGGCACCTTGCCGCAAGTGTCCATGGAGATCGCGGCATACCCACGTCCTACCCACAGGCGTACCCAGTCGTCAAGAGCAGTGGCGCCGCCCCCATGGACCAGCACCATGCCCGGCACTTTTTCGCCGGGCTTCACACTGGGAATCCCGATCCAAGCAAAAACGCGGGTCGGCTTTCCCCGAAATGGCACGCTGGTGAAAAAGACGGGCTTTGCTCCGATCGAGGTCGGCAGGGCCAGCGCAGTCCACTCGGGCGAATTCGTGAGCGTGCTCAAATCCCAAATCGGCATGTTGGTTTGCGAGTAGGTGCGGCCATGGCAAAGGAACGCTACCAACATCAGGAGCGCCTGCAGCCGGGTCCAAAAACGCCAAAAGTTCCGGCGCGCGCGCGCCCGAAACTGCAACGAGGAATTGGCAGGGATTATGTCGCGATTTCTCGCGGGAAGAACAGTGTGGTGCATATAATCAATTCCTGAACGATAGGACGATCTTTCTTTGGTCATTCAAGCGTTACCAACCCCCTATTGATGGCCAGTGTGGCGGCCTCGGTCCGGTCAGCCACGTCCAATTTGGACAAGATGTTGCGCACATGCGCCTTGGCGGTGAACTCCGTGAAGTGAAGAACGTCGGCAATTTCCTTGTTGCTGAGTCCTTTTACTACAAGCCGGAGCACTTCCAATTCGCGCTGGGAGAGCTCCTTGTAAGCATCGCGTTCGGCCAGGCGTTGGGCCACGGACGCGGGGATGTAGTTTTTCCCAGCGTGAACCGTCCGGATGGCGTCGATCAGTTCATTCGCCGGCAAATTTTTCAGCAGGTAACCTGCCGCACCCGCTGCCAGGGCTTGGTGAATGTCCTCATCCGCATCGTAGGTGGTCAGCATGATAACGCGAGCATCGGGAAATTCCTGGCGGATCTTCCGTAGTGCATCAGTGCCCCTCATATCTGGCAGGCGCAGGTCCATCAAGGTGATATCGGGTTGGTGTTTCCGAAACTGTTCTATTGCTTCCCGACCGTTCTCCGCTTCGGCCACGACCTTCATATCGTGTTTGAGACTGATGACCAATTGCAGCCCCTTACGGAGTAGGAAGTGGTCATCCACTAATATTAGGCGAATTGGATTTGGTGAACCCATGATACATTGCGTCGAGGGGGATAATGACCTCGACGGTGGTGCCAGCGCCCGGGGCGGTGTCCACGGCTAGTTGCCCTCCCATTTCCTGGGCGCGTGCGCGCATTCCTCTCAGGCCGGACTGACGCAGGCCATTGCCGGCGAGGCGGTCCAAATCGAAGCCGCAGCCGTCATCCTGAATACTCATCCGCAGCCGTCCCGTTTCAAAAGCAATTTGGATTGTGATGGCACGAGGATGCGCGTATTTGAGGGCATTCGCAACAGCTTCTTGCGCGATTCGCAACACATGGTTCTCGTTAGCTTTAGGAATCGGTGACCTGATGCCAACAGTCTGGACTTGGACATTAATGGCCGTGCTTTCACTGATCTGTTTTGCGATGGTCGTCAAGGCCTGCGTCAAATCACTTTGTTCCAACGCGAGCGCCCGCAGGCCCCAAATGGTCCGTCTAACTTCCGTCTGGCTTTGGCGCAATATATCGCTTGCCGCCCCCAAATGGGAGCGGGCCATTGGGGGATTGGTGTCGATCAACTCTTTGATGGCATCCAGGCGCAAGGCCACTCCCGCCAAGGTTTGTTCCAATGTGTCATGCAATTCGCGCGCGACGCGGTTGCGCTCCACCGAAATCACGGCGAACTCGGTTTCCGCCTGCTGGCGGGCGATGATTTGCGCGCCAACGTTCAGTTTCAATTCCTCATTGAGCACCTTCAGTCGCGAGTGTGTCTCGGAGAGTTCCTCGTGCGCCTGCAGCAGTTCCGCTTCCGCCTTTTTCCGAGTGGTGATGTCCTGAAGCGTCGAACGAATACCGACGATCGAGCCGTCCCGCCGCCTTGTCAGCCGGTCTTCCATCAACACTGGCAGGACGGTGCCATCCTTGCGTCGAAATCTCCACTCCGAGGCCGCAGTCGTCTGGGCACTGGCAACCTTCTCGGTCAGGAATTTCTCGGCATCCTCGTCCACAATAAACTCGCCAATCTGGTGGCCGAGCATTTCCCGGCGGGAATAGCCAAGCAAGAGCAGCTCCGTGTCATTGACGCGGCGAATCCGGCGGTGTCGGTCCAGTTCGTGATAGGCCACGGGGGCGTTGGCGAACAGGTCGCTATACAAGATAGCGGAGCGCCGCGCCTGTCTCGCGACTGCGATACTCAAACCCAAGATGATCGCACCGATCACGAGAATGGCCGGTTTGAACCACGCCTGTTCTTGAAGCGGAATGGCCAGAACCGTAAAACCCGCGGTAGCGGGTGTGGGACTTACGTCGCCGCCCTCGTCCTGAGCGCGAATTAAAAAGATATGGCTGCCCAGCGACAATTTGGCAACGGGAAATCCGTCGGCCGGAAGTTCTTGGAACGGCGTCCACGGACTATCGTCGATCCGCCACGAGTACACGAAAGTTGTCTGTTGTGCCTGAGGCACATACCGCTCTCTTCCGGCCACTACCGGGCGGAAATTCGCGTCCAAACGAATCCTGGCAGGAACTTCTTCGACTATGGTCTCTGGCGCCACGCCATCCGGGGTATAACACATCACCCGGTCCTCGTCCGTGTCGGCCACGCCTATCCACAGGCGACCCTGCCGATCCTTAACAACGCTGGCCGGTTGGTGGCCCTGCAGGATGGTCAGCCGCTTGGGGGGCCCGATCGAGTTCGTGGGAATAAAATAGAGGCAATCCTTTCCGGAGAAATACACCGTTCCGTCTCCGGTCTTTCCCAAGTAGTCCATCACTGGGAGGAAATAGTGGGTCCACTTCCCATTAAGGTATAGACTGATGGCGAATTTTCCGCCGGTAAACGCGTCTGAAAAACACCACAACTCCTGACCGCGCTGAACAGCGGATCGTATCAAATTGCCTCCGATTCCGACCACGGGCCGCCACTGTCCAGAAGACATGTCAAGCCGATAGGTGCCACCCGACCCGCCCGCAAACAACTGGCCATCGGGAGTCACCACCAAGCATTCCAAGCGCGGGTAGATTAAGGGATAGGTTCTGACTTGGTTCAAAGTCACTCGGCAAACCAGAATAGTTGGATTGGTCGGTTTGACAAGAGCGACCCAAAACCCCCCTCGTGGATCAGGAGTGGCAGTCGAGGAGATGAAATCGCCTTCAGAACTCCGTCCGCTCTTTCGCATCAGAGTATAGTCGAGCAACTCGGTCGCATTGATCTGTTGCCACGACCCGCCGGAATAAACTGAGATTCGGGTTTTCCTGTCGGCATCGGTGCCGACCAACCACAGCATTCCCGCGTGGTCCTGAATCCAGATCTGGCCCAGTTGAATTCCGCTCGGCGTGGTGTCTATTCTCTGAATAACTTTGCCATCTTCGATTTGCAGCACCTCCCGGTTTGCGATTTTCCAGCCGCTCGCATAGGCACCATTGGGTGGCTGGTAGTCTTCAATGGATTCGAACGTGCTTCCCCGCAGAACGTACGCCTTTTTTCCATTAGAGAACAGAGCATCCCCATTCTTGTCGGTGGACGTTGGAAGCGGCAAGTTAACGTACTCCTTCCACTTGCCCCCATATCGGTCCCACCGGGTCAGCAAACCGGCGCCACCGCACCAGATCGCGCCGTCGGGCGCCTCCACCATGCAGTCAATCAATACGGGTCGGGTGACTGGAGCAGAAACCGGATCAAAATCCCTGCCATTCCATCGGCAAATTCGCAATGGCCCCTTGCCTACACTACTTAATTTCAAAATTTCTCCTTTGCTTGAAACCATCCACGGCAACTGCACCGGCCCAAATCCAGTAATGTCTTGAAGTTGAAAAATGGCCCCTGACATGGCGCACCACTCACGATTCCGATAGCTCACCAGGCAGCCCTTGGAGACCGTTACGGGTCCGATGCCAGGCACCTCGGCCATGTACCACGGCGCCGGATTTTCCTCGGAGATTTCCGACAACGCTTTGACCTCCTGCCAACGATCGCCATTCCGCATGGCCACGCCATCAGCGGTCATAGCAAACTGGTCGCCCTTCGCACTACGAAAATAGCTGAATATGTGGCTTGAAGGCAATCCGTCGGACGCCCGATAGACCGTCCACCGACCGTCCGGAGAGAGCGAGGTCAACCCGCTGGGGACACTTGCATCCGGCCAGGTGTCACAGCAAAACCAAATCGTCCCGTCCGGATCCTCATACATACACCGCACACTTGGTCCCGCTAGTCCTTTATCGGCTCCGTTTGGGCTGAACCGCCGATCTTTGAACACACCAGCGCCTTTGTCTGTACCCACCCAAAGCCGGCCGGAGCGGGTAAATAATACCGACCTGACGAAAGAACTGGGGAGTCCCGCACTCGAAGAGTAAGTCGTCCATCCATAGCCGTCAAATCGGTAGAGCCCGTCGGACGTGGCTATCCAAGCCGTGCCGTTCGGCTCGAAACAGATGTCGTTAACTTCTTGGCGTGTTAGGCCCGCATCCATCGCCAATGACTGTAGCCGCCATTCGGACATATCCGCTTCCTTCGGATGCATGTCACCGCCATTGACTGGATTTGGCTGAGCTAGGACGGGGCCGCAGACTTCAAAGTTCAACGAGGCGATCGATACTGCGATCAAGACCCACGACTTTCTGAAGGCATCCAAAGCGATCTCCAGACCGTTTCTGCAGCAGCCTCGTTCCAGGAAGCGGGCGCGTTTGCCAATTAACTTGCCGTAGAACCACATTTGCACGTGATCTGGTTGTTAGCTCTCGGAGCGCGGCGATACGTATAATCCGGGATTTCCCATATGGTTTTTTGTCCACGACTAGCGTGGGGTGTTTTCCTGATGTTCTTCCTGTTCTACAGTTTTGCAAGCCTGTTTTGTGGTCCGCCCTCCGTTTTGCTCTGGCAACGAG